>Ga0209415_10010538_pt1 | contig 15695 bp, 18 predicted proteins | sample PeaSoiSIISIP2007_FD_187696 | JGI IMG/M metagenome (GOLD analysis project Ga0209415, IMG submission 187696) | Peat soil microbial communities from Weissenstadt, Germany - SII-SIP-2007 (SPAdes) (version 2) | ecosystem: Environmental > Terrestrial > Soil > Wetlands > Peat | place: Germany... | reverse complement strand
TGGCGCCGAGCCGTCCCGGCGCGGATTCCCGGGAGCCGCGGCGCGGCTGGTACGCCTGGGCGCGGCTGGTGCGCGATTCCGGCGCCGAGATTCTGCCCCTGTCCCAACTCGGCGGCTTCGTCATGGGCGCGCGGGCGGCGACATTGTCCGGCGTGTCCGGCACCGTCGCCGCCGCTTCCACGGTGGTCGATGTCACCTCGGAGGTGTTCGCGCAACTCGCCTTCACGGCGCTGGGCCTCGGCTTGCTGGTGCTCGCCCGGCCGGATACCTCGCTGGCAATGCCGGTCGCCATCGGGCTTGGCGTCATGCTGGCGGCGGCCATCGGTTTCGTCGTCGCGCAGCGGCGCGGCCTGTCTATCGTCGATCGGATCGCCGACCGTCTGCTGGGCGATTGGAACAAGAGCGGGCTGACCCTCACCGGCGTCCAAGCCGAGATCGCCGCGATCTATCGCGCGCCGGGCCGGGTTTGGCTGTGTGGGGCGTTGCATTTTCTCTGCTGGCTCGCCAGCGCGCTGGAAGCGTGGCTCGCGCTCAGATTGATGGGCGTCACCATCGATGTCGGCGCGATGATCGCCATCGAAAGTCTGCTCTATGCGGTCCGCAGCGTCGCCTTCGCCGTACCCAGTGCCGTGGGCGTGCAAGAAGGCGCCTATCTCCTGATCGGCGGCCTGTTCGGCCTCGCGCCCGAGACCGTGCTGGCGCTGTCGCTGCTGAAGCGAGCCCGCGACCTGACCCTCGGGCTGCCGGCGCTGTTGGCCTGGCAAATCATCGAAGCGCGCCGCGTCCTCGCGCGGAGGATCGGTCGAAAAAGCGGCCGGGAAACGTCCGAGCCCGCGTCAGGCGGGTAGGCGCTCGAGCGATCGTGGCGTTGCCGCGCCGATCGTCGAGCGCCGGCAGCGTGGCCAAGCTTTCCGACGGCGACGAAGAGCGGCGATCCTTGTCCGCCGCGGCACGATGCGCGCATCAGTCGTCTTCCGCGATGATCTCGCTCTGTATTCTTTCCCACGGTCCCATCATGGCGTTAAGGAAAATATGGCGTACCTGCATCAATACCGTTCTGTTGTGATCGTTTGCGTGATGCGGCAACCAGAACCATCCTTCCTTGTTGGGGCCTTGCAGGCATTCGAGCGCCAAACGAGACCACGCATCGTAAACGCGAAGCACGCTGGCGGCGCGCGCGTGTCTGCGTTCCTCGGTATACGGCGGTTCCACATAATTCTGCTGGGCGATTTCCAGCTCGTTCCAATCGCGGCAGTCGGACGCCCAATAACTTCCCTCTTCGATCAGTTCGAGTAGTTTGCGCTCGAGGCCGACATCGGCAATGCGATACCTGAGCCGCAAGCTGCGGTAACGCCCCTTGCGCATATACCCCGCAGGGATTTCGCCGATCGCGCAGTCGTTGGAATCGTGTTCCGGGGTGCAATCGTAGCGGCTGAACCAGAACCATGCCGGCTCGGCGATTTTGACGAACGGCGCGACCACGCCCCCCAAAATCGTTTCGGCCCAAAGCATGTGATAAACATCGCTTCGGCAGAAAATACGCACCTGACGATTGCGCCACATACGCCTCTCCTGTTTCGGCAGCGTGGGAGCGAGCTGGATCGCGGCATCGTTCGCGACCGGCTCGCGGTGGCCCGCGGCGCCGACCTCGAGCGCGGCCCGCAGCGTCGCCCAGGAACGCGGCCGCGTCCAGTGCGGCGCAGGCGGCAAAATCGCCCGCGAATTCGAGTGCACCGGTAAGCCTTGCAAACCGCCGCGTTCGGTGCATCACTCAAGAAATGAGACGAGGCCACACGAAACCCGGCGCAGGCAATCCATGGTGACCATCTATCACAATCCGCGCTGCGCCACCTCGCGCCGAACGCTCAAGCTGCTCGAGGACAAGGGTGTCAGACCGCGCGTGATCGAATACCTGAAAACGCCGCCATCGGCCGCCGAGATCAAGCGCCTGCTGGGCATGCTCGGCATGAAGGCGCGCGACCTGGTGCGCAAAAAGGAGGCCGTCGCCTCGGGGATCGATCTCGGCCTGTCCGAGGACCGCCTGATCGCCGCCATGGCCAAGAACCCGATCGTCATCGAGCGGCCGATCGTGGTCGCGGGCAACAAGGCGCGGCTCGGCCGCCCGCCGGAGCGGGTGCTCGAGATCGTCTAAGCGGCAGCGGGCGCGCCCGCCCGCTACTCCCGCTCGATGCGCTCCATGTCCTCGTCGGAAAAGCCGAAATGGTGGCCGATCTCGTGGATCAGCACGTGGCGGATCACGGCGGTCAGCTCCATTTCCTCCTCGCACCAATAGTCGAGGATCGGCCTGCGGTAGAGGAAGATCATGTCGGGCCGCGTGCGCACGTCGAGCACGCTCTGGCGCGGCAGCGCCACGCCGCGATACAGGCCGAGGATGTCGAACGGGCTCTCCAGCCCCATCTCGCGCTCGGTCTCCTCGTCGGGAAATTCGTCGACCCGGATCACCACCGCGCCCACGTGCCGGCGCAATTCCTCGGGGATGCGCGCCAGTTCCTCGGCGGCGATCAGTTCCATTTCCGCCAGCGTCGGCGGCGTGGTATGGCGCACCATCATGGCCCGACCATAGCCCGGCTTGCCGAGGGCGCCAAGGATACCTATGTTGCGCCGGGAGCGAACCCAGTGGGAGACGAAGCCATGGTCGAGAAACTGTCCGCCGAACGCCGCCAGGCGGCGCTCGCTTCCCTGCCCGAGTGGCGCCGCCTGGGCGACCGCGAAGCGATCTCGCGCTCGTTGAAGTTCGGCAATTTCTCCGAGGCCTTCGCGTTCATGACGCGGGTCGCGCTGGCGGCCGAGCGCATGGACCATCACCCGGAATGGTCCAACGTCTACAACCGAGTCGAGATCACCCTTTCGACCCACGATGCCGGCGGGCTTTCCGAGAAGGACATCTCGCTGGCCACCATCGTCGACGGCATCTTCGCCAGCGGACGCCCGGCCAAGGGCTGAAATCCCGCGGCGTGCGCTCCGGGAACCGTCCGCGCCCGACCTGAATCGCGCGTACACAAACCGCGAACTCGCGCTAGAATTGGGCGGCTCAAGGATCGCCCGGGCGCGGGCCGCGCGCCCCGACGCCGCGCCGAGGAACGAGGGGGACGAATGACGGCGATGCTCTGGCAACCCACGCGCGAGCGGATCGACTCCGCTCTGGTCAGCCGCTTCATCGCCTCGGTCAACCGCCGCCACGGTCTCGCGCTCGAGGACATGGCTTCGCTGTGGCAATGGTCGGTCGAAAGGCCCGGTCCGTTCTGGCGCGAAGTGTGGGAGCAGTGCGGCGCGATCGGCGACGGGCCCGGCCGGGTCGAGGTCGACGACATCCATCGCATGCCCGGCGCGAAATGGTTTCCCGAGGCGCGGCTGAATTTCGCCGAGAATCTGCTGCGCGGCGAGGGCGAGGGCGACGCGCTGGTATTCTGGGGCGAGGACAAGACCAAGCGCCGGCTGTCGCACCGCCAGCTTCGCGGGCTGGTCTCGCGCCTCGCCCAGGCGATGCAATCGCTGGGCATCGGGGTCGGCGACCGGGTGGTGGGCTTCATGCCCAACATGCCCGAGACCGTCGCCGCCATGCTGGCCGCCGCCAGCATCGGCGCCACCTGGTCCTCGGCCTCGCCCGATTTCGGTGCGCAGGGGGCGCTCGACCGCTTCGGCCAGATCGAACCGAAGCTGCTGCTCTCGGTCGACGGCTACTGGTATGGCGGCAAGCCGTTCGACATCCGCGAAAAGCTCGCCGCCATCGTCAAGGGCCTGCCCACGGTGCAGCGCGTCGCGGTCGTGCCCTATCTCGCCGATGCGCCGGATGTGAGCGCGATCCGCAACGCGGTGCGCCTCGCCGACCTTCTCGCGCCCTTCGCGCCCAAGCCGCTCGAATTCCTGCGCCTGCCCTTCGACCACCCGCTCTACATATTGTTCTCGTCGGGCACCACCGGCGTTCCCAAATGCATCGTCCACGGCGCCGGCGGCACGCTGCTGCAGCATCTCAAGGAGCACAAGCTGCACTCCGACGTGCGCCCGGGCGACCGCGTCTTCTACTTCACCACCTGCGGCTGGATGATGTGGAACTGGCTGGTCTCGGGCCTGGCCGCCGACGCCACGCTGCTGCTCTACGACGGCTCGCCCGGCATCGGCGACGGACGGATCATCTTCGACTATGCCGACGCCGAGCGCATGACCCTGCTCGGCACCTCGGCCAAATGGATCGACGCCATCGCCAAAGCCGGGCTCGACCCGATCGAGACGCATTCGCTGGCAACCGTGCGCACCGTCTGCTCCACCGGCTCGGTCCTGGCGCCGGAAGGCTTCGACTATGTCTACGCGCACATCAAGAAGGACGTCTGCCTGTCCTCGATCTCGGGCGGCACCGACATCGTCTCCTGCTTCGCGCTCGGCAATCCGATCGGCCCGGTGTGGCGCGGCGAACTCCAGGCGCGCGGGCTGGGCATGAAGGTCGAGGTCTACGACGATGCGGGGCGCGCGGTGATCGGCGCCAAGGGCGAGCTGGTCTGCACCCAGGCCTTTCCCTGCATGCCGGTCGGATTCGGCAACGACCCACGCGGGGCGAAATACCAGGCCGCCTATTTCCTGCGCTTCCCCGGCGTCTGGACCCATGGCGACTGGGCCGAGGTGACCGAGCATGGCGGGCTGATCATCTACGGCCGCTCCGACGCCACGCTCAACCCGGGCGGCGTGCGCATCGGCACGGCCGAGATCTACCGCCAGGTCGAGACCATCGACGAGATCAGCGAGGCCCTCGTCATCGGCCAGGACTGGGAAAGCGACGTGCGCGTGGTGCTGTTCGTGCGCCTCAAGCAGGGCAAGAGGCTCGACCAGTCGCTGATCGATCGCATCAGGAAACGCATCCGCGACAACACCACGCCGCGCCACGTGCCGGCCAAGATCGTCCAGGTCGACGACATTCCGCGCACGCGCTCGGGCAAGATCGTCGAGCTCGCGGTGCGCGACGTGGTGCACGGCCGTCCGGTGAAGAACAAGGAGGCGCTGGCCAACCCCGAGGCGCTCGACTACTACGAGAATTTGACCGAGTTGCAGAAGTAGCCCTCACCCCGACCCTCTCCCGCACGCGGGAGAGGGAGGGACCCGCGAAGCGGGAGGGTGAGGGGCGCGGGGGCGCCCTACCTCTTCGCCGCTCTTTTCAGCCGATCGTTGATCGCGAGGCCGAGTCCGTGCGCGGGGATCGGCGCCACCGCGATGCCCGTGTGCGGCGCGCGATCGAGCGCGCGCAGCATGGCGAACAGATTGGCCGCGGCCTCGACCAGATCGCCCGCGGGACTCAGGTTCAGCGTGGCCCCCGCGGTCGCGCCGAAGCCGAGCAGCGCCTCGCCAGGCCGAACGGCTTCGGCACCCATCCGCAACGGCAGCGTGGGCGCGTAGTGCATGGCGAGCCGGCCGGGCGAACGCGGCGCCACCTCATCGTCGTCGTCGGCAAGCCCCACCGCGCCGATCTCGGCTTCGATCGCCTCCCGCGTCGCTCCCCCTGGCCGCAGCAGCACCGCGTTGCGTCTGGTGAGATCGAGCACGGTCGATTCGAGTCCCACGCGGCACGGTCCGCCGTCGAGGATCAGCTCCACCGCTTCGCCCAGCCCTTCCGCCACATGCGCGGCGGTCGTCGGACTCGCCCGTCCCGATGGATTGGCGCTCGGTCCGGCCAGTGGCCTTGCGACGACGCGCAGCAGGTCGAGCGCCACCTTGTGGTCGGGCACGCGCACCGCCAGCGTATCGAGCCCGGCCGAGGCGAGCAGCGAAACTTTCGCCTCGGCGCGCCGCTTCGACACCAGCGTCAGCGGCCCGGGCCAGAAGCGCCGCGCCAGTTTCACGGCGCGCGCATCGGCCACCACCAGGGCAAAGGCCGCGTCGGCATCGGGCAGGTGCGCGATCAGGGGATTGAAGCGCGGCCGGCCCTTGGCGGCGAAGATCGCGGCCACCGCGCGGTCGTTGGTCGCGTCGGCCCCCAGCCCATAGACCGTCTCGGTGGGAAAACCGACGAGCGCGCCTGCGCGCAACGCGTCCGCCGCGCGCGCGATCGTCTCCGCCGTCGCTGGAACGATCTTGCCGCTCATGCTTGAGTGGGCACGCGCCCGTCGGGATAGGGTCGCCCGCTTCCCCAGGCCACCACCGGCGGATTGGCATAGCCCGGTTTGCCGTAGGCGAGCGGCGCGCCGTCGGGCAGGGTCAGGCAGCCGCCCGCGGCGTCGAGGATCGCGTGCCCGGCCGCGGTGTCCCATTCCATCGTGCGCCCGAAACGCGGATACAGGTCCGCCTCGCCCGCCGCCAGCATCCCGTATTTGAGCGCACTGCCGGAGCGCCTGATCTCGGCCACCGGAAAGCGCGCGACGAATCGGTCGAAGGCTTCCGCGTCGCGGTGCGAGGACGAGGCGAGCACCACCAGCCCCTTGGGCGAGGGCGTGCGGCAGGCGATCGGCCGCGCGACGGCACCCTTCCGCTCCAGCGTCGCGCGCCCGTCGGCGGCGGCGAACAGCAGGTCGGGCACCGGCGCGTACAGGACGCCGAGTACGGGCCTGCCGCCCTCGATGAGCGCGATGTTCACGGTGAACTGGCCGTTCTTCTTCACGAACTCCTTGGTGCCGTCGAGCGGGTCCACCAGCCAGAAGCGTCCGCGTTGCGCGGGCGATTTTCCGGCGGCTTCCTCTTCTTCGGCGATCGCCGGGATGTCGGGGGTGAGCGCGCGCAGCCCTTCGAGGATGATGCGCTGCGAGCGCAGATCGGCCTCGGTCAGCGGCGACTTGTCGTCCTTGGCGGTCACCGCGAAGTCGCTCCGGTAGACTTCGAGAATGGCCGCGCCGGCGCGCCGCGCCAGGGCGCGCAATTCGGGCAGCAGCGGCGAGCGATCGGACATGCGGCGGAAATTCCGGCTGTGACGCCGCGACTTATGCCCGATCGCAGGCGCGGATCAACTGGAATTTGGTTTCGTCCGCTTGCTGGCCCGAATCAGGACCCGATCAGCCGAACCACGGACGCACATTGGCAATGGCGCTTTTTTGCAGGGCCTCGCGCGGCGTCGGATACAAGGGAAGATCGGGGCCGGCGGCGCTTTGCAGGGTCCAGCAGCCGCGCTCCTTGCTGGGGAAAACGCGCAGCGTCCCTTCGCGCCCGACATAGAGGCCGCACCATTTGCACATCCAGCGCCGGGCGAAACGACTCTCGCGCCCGTCGAGCCACCCGCCATGCGGTTTCCATGTTCCCACCGCGCCGCATTCCGGGCAGCGCAGCCGGTCGCGCAGGCCGACGATGCGCAACAGGTCCGCGATCTGGTGCCAAATTCCGAGTTGCCAAAGGTGGCGAAATCGCGCGGTCATCTCGGGACTTCCCATGCCGACGATAGGACGGCGATTCCGGCTTCGGCATTGGCCGGCGCGGGAGTGCGGCTCTAGGTGCCGGCCTCACACATGCCCATTGGGCTTCCACCCGTGCGCCTTCATGCAGTCGTCATAGGAAATCTGGTAATTGAAGGTGCCGAAGAAATATTCGCCGTACCAATCGCCCTGCCGGGCGGTCTTTTCGCAGGCGGTGAGGTCGGTGGCGTAATCCCGATCCGTCGCGTCTTGCTTCACCCATTGATAGTCGGCGCAGCCGGCCAGGCTCAAGGCGCACAACCCGCCGATGATGATCCGCTTCATTTCAGCCCACCCCCAGTGAACAGGCCGCCATTGAACACCAGCGCCCGGCGCGAGTCCACCGGGCCGCGCCGGGGCCTTACTTCACCTCCACCGCCTGGAAGCGCCACGCCTTGAAGTCGCCCGACCAGTGGCCGGGGGCGAGGCCGGCCTTCATCTTGAGCTGCGCCAGGAAGTCGCGCGGCGCGGGCAGCTGCTCCCACACCGCCGGCAGGAACAGCGCCGAATGCCTGCCCTCCTTGATGAACAGCCCGTCGACGCGCGGCCGCAACTGGGCCAGCAGGCCGGCCTCGTCGGCGAACGCCATCGGCCGGTGCGGCGTCAGCACCGAGACCGACAAGTCGAGCCCGTCCAGCTCGGCCTCGGTGAGCGGCGGGAAGCGCGGGTCCTCGTGGCCGGCGCGCGCGGCGTTGTCGATCGCGTCGAGCGCGAGCGGCCGCCAGGCGGTGGGCGAGCCGATGCAGCCGCGCAGTTGGCCCGCGCGCTTGAGCGTGACGAAGGCCGCGCCCGGCGCGCGCAGCAGCGGCGGCAGGCCCTCCGGCTCGCTCAGCCTGAGCCCGCGGCGCGTGAACAATTCGAGCGAGTCGCGCGCGAGGCTCAGCAGCATCGGCCCCGTCGCGCGGATCGAATCCTCGGCGCTCGCTGAGGCGTGGGCTCCCGGCTCGGTGAACGCCCAGGCGCCATAACCCACCACCCGGTCGCGCGGCCCGGCGGTGTCGCCCGAGTTGCGCAGATCGATGGTCTCCACCGCCAGCGCGCGGCGCTTGGCCACCGCCAGCAGCCCGACCACGCCGATCCGCCCGCAGGCCTGGTCGAAACCGATCGGTTTGGCGTCCAGGTGCTCGATGGCGTCGCGCGTGCGCGCGTCGATCGCCTGCGCGGCGGCGTAGTCGAGGTAGTGGCTGAGGTCCGAGCTGATCACGATCAGGGTCTCGGGTCCGCCCCACAGCACGTCGAGCACCTGCGCCACCAGCGCGGGCTCGGCATGGCCTGCCACCAGCGGCACCAGAGCGAAGCGTTCCAGCACCGTCTGCAGGAATGGAAGCTGCACTTCGAGGCTGTGCTCCTGCGCGTGCGCCGAATCGAGCAGGCCGACGCCTTTGATGTCGACCAGGCGCGTCAATGCCTCGCGGTCGATGGGAATCCGCCCGAGCGGCGTTTCGAAGGCTTCCGCCGCGCTCGCCGCGATGCCGGCAAAGGCGACGCGGTGCGCCGGGCCGATCAGCACCACGCGGGTGATGGTTTGCCGCGCCGCCGCCAGGCGCGCATACGCCGCCGCCGCGGTCGGCCCGGAATAGACGTAGCCGGCATGCGGCACGATGATCGCCTTGGGCACCGGCGCGCCTTGCGGGGTGCGCGCCGCCCGCAGCAGCGCCGCGATGTCGCGCGCCAGGATTCCCGGCTCTTGCGGATAGAACATCCCCGCTACCGCGGGTGGGCGGATCATTCCCATGGGTCCGATCCCTCCAGGTCTGTTCACCTATTATATAGCGTCCGCGGGCGCCAGTTCGACCAATCGCGTTCCCCCCAGCGCGCCCAGCCGCGCGGCCAAGGCCGGCAACAGCGCGCCCAGCGCCTGGTCGAGCTTCCAGGGCGGGTTCAGGATCGCCACGCCGGCGCCGTTCAGCCGCGCCGGATCGCCCGGCGGAAAGCGGTGCAACTCGGCCGCCAGCGCCGGCCGCCCGAGCGCCGCCAGCTCGGCGTGCAGCGCTTCCACCGGCGGCATCGCCTTGATCGGATACCAGAGCGCGAAGATGCCGGTGCGAAAGCGTTGCAGCGCCTCGGGCAGGGCGCGCACAAGTTTGCGCATCTCGTCCGGCTCCTCGAAAGAGGGGTCGATCAGCACCAGCCCGCGCCGCTCCTTGGGCGGCAGGTACGCCTTGAGCGCCGCGTAGCCGTCGCCCTCATGCGCCGCCGCCTGCCGGTCGCCGGCGAACTGGCGCTTGAGGGCGCGCGCATCCTCGGGATGCAGCTCCACCGCCACCAGCCGGTCCTGCGGACGAAGCAGCGCGCGCGCGATCGCGGGCGAGCCGGGATAGGTGCGCAAGGCCGGCCAGCCGGGATTCTCGGCGCGCAGGATCGCGAGATAGGGTTCGAGCACGGGATCGGGCTCGCGGCCCGCCGCCAGGCGCAGCACGCCCTCCTTGGCCTCGCCGGTGCGCGCGGCCTCCTCGCCGGTCAGATCGTAGCGTCCGGCGCCGGCATGGGTGTCGAGCACGCAGAACGGCGTTTCCTTCCGGCGTAGATGCAGGATGAGCTGCACCAGTATCGCGTGCTTGAGCACATCGGCGAAACCGCCGGCATGGAAGGCGTGGCGATAGTTCATGGCGTCGCGGTCAGGGGCGCGGTCCAGGCCGCGGTCGATGCGACATGGCGCAGGCCGACCAGACCGACAATCGCCTGCAGCGCCACCGCGCTCGCCAGCGCAATCCAGGTGAAGCCGTGCAGCACCAGCACCGCGCCCAGCACCGCGCCGCCGAGCATCGTCGTCACGCCCAGAAGCATGCGCCACGGCCGCACGCCCTTGCCGCCGCCGGCCAGCACATCGGCGGCGAACCCGGTGAGCGTCATCGTCAGCACCGTGGTGGTGAGACCGGGCACGGCAAGGCGGCGCACCGACGCGTTCTGCAGCCCCATCGCCACGGCGAGCAGCGCGATCAGCGCATAGCGTGCGGCGGGATCGTCGAGGTCGGGCGTCGCCAAAACAACCGCCAGCGCCGCACTCTCCAGCGCCAGCTTGATGGCGCTCACCGCCGCCACCTGGCGCGCGCGGTGATCGCCGAAGCGCCGCACCAGCCGTCCACCGAGGAGCGCGCCCAGCAGGAACGCCGCCAGGGCGCCGAGCGAGGCGGCGATCGAGAATTCGGCGGCGCCGCCCAGCGCGAAGCCGATGAACACCACATTGCCCGTCATCGTCGCGACGAAGACATGGTCGAGCTTGAAATAGCTCACCGCGTCGACCAGGCCGGTCACCACGGTCAGCAGGATCAGCAGCGCGGGCAGCGGCCCGTACCGCTCGTCATGGAGAAGGGCGAACATCGATCTCGCCGCCGCCGCTACTCGGCCGCCAATTGTTCGACCGCAGCGCCCGGGGCCGCCTCGCCGAGATGGCGCTCGCCCCACTGGCGGATCGCGGCGATCACCGGGAGAAAGCTTCGCCCCTTGCGGGTCAGGCGATATTCCACCTTGGGCGGCACGATGCCGTAGTCCTTGCGGTCGATCAGCCCGAATTGGACCAGCGCCTTCAATTCGCGGCTCAACACGCGCGGCGCGATCTCCCTGGTGCCGACCAGGCCGCGCAGCAGCCCGCTCCTGATCTCGCCGTAGCGCAGCGGCCCGTCGCGCAGGTCCCACACGATGCGCAGCTTGTATTTGCCGCCGATCATCTTCTGGAAGGCGGCCACCGGGCAACCGCGGCTCGCGGCGTCTTTCCTGGGCATGGTCGCGGCACTCCTATGCGCCACCGGAATCGGGGCGAAATTGGTAGGAGCCACACTATCATTTTTGTCCATACTTGCAAAAACGCGCGTTTGAAGGCCCAATCGGTCCGGGCGGCCAGGAGGGTTCGGCGGATGAAACACTTTCTCATCAAGTATCGCTTCGCGGGCGGATCGCGCGAGGAATGGCACGGGCACATCGCCAAATTCATCGCGGCCTTGAACAGCGATCCGGCGGTGAAGGGCAAGATCTCCTATCGCTGCATGAAACGCCGCGACGGCGACGACTATTATCATCTCGCCGCCGCCGTCGACGACCAGGCGTCGAAGGCGCTGCAGTCGCAGGAATTCTTCGCGCGCTACACCGAGCAGAGCAAGGCGGCGTCGGGCGGAACGCTCGAGGTCGTGCCGCTGGAAACGATCGCCGAGACCGAATTCCAGGGCTGATGCGGCCGGGCCTCTGCGCCGCCGATCGCACGTCGCCCTGCTGCGATCCGGCCCCTCTGACCGCCGCGCATATACATGCCTTGCGGTATGACCGCGCTACGGGTATAGTGCGGCCATGATCCGCTCGTTCCTCGATTCGGATGCCGAGCGGCTGTTCCACGGCCGATATGCGAGAAAGCTCCCGACGAACATCCAACGGGTCGCGCAGCGCAAGTTGCGCCAAATCCATCAGGCCGGCCGGCTGGGCGATCTCGCCGTGCCGCCCGGCAATCGGCTTGAGGCCTTGAAGGGCAGTCGGAACGGTCAGCACAGCATCCGGATCAACGACCAATGGCGCATCTGCTTCGTCTGGAACGACGGCGATGCCGAGCGCGTCGAGATCGTGGACTACCATTGAAAGGACACACCATGCCGCGCCGCGACCTGCCGCCGATCCATCCCGGCGAACAGCTCCGCGAGGAGTTTATGAGGCCGATGGGGCTGAGCGCCTATCGCCTCGCCAAGGATATCGATGTGCCGATCAGCCGCATCCAGGCGATCGTCGACGAGAAGCGCGCCATCACCGGCGATACGGCGCTACGCCTCGGCCGCTATTTCGGCACCGCGCCGGAATTCTGGCTGAACATGCAGCGCGATTTCGAGCTGGAAACGGCCGAGATTGCCGCCGGCAAGGCGACCATCGCCAAGATCCGGCCGCGCGCCGCCTAGCCCTGGGCCACTCAACTGCCTGCTGGTCCGCGCGCTCTTGGCCTCGGATTCAGGCGGTCGGCTTGCGCGGCGGCACCACATCCTTGAAATCGGCGAAGCCCTTCCAGGCCGGCTCCACCGGTTCGCAATGCGCCTGCGGCACGTAGACCGACGGCGCGATCACCTGAACGTTATGGATATAGCGCGGGCAGTTGGGGAAGATGTGGACGGGCCGCACGCGCACCAGCATCTGGCCGCCGGGGAACTCGCCGAGCAACGGATCGTCCTCGGACAATTGCGCGGTTCCGTTGACGCGCAGCCGCTTCGGCTTCTCGCCCATGGCGATGAACAGCAGACCGACCGCCGGGTTCGCCGCGACATTGCCCAGGCTCTTGAACATCCCGTTGCCGTCGTAATCGGGAAAGACCAGCAGGTCGGGCGCCACCACGCGCGCGAAGCCGGGCGGCCCGCCCTTGTACGAGCAGTCGGGCCTGCCCGCCGCGTCGGCCGTCGCCAGGAAGAAGAACTGGCAGGTTTCGATGAACGCCTTGTCGGCGTCGGTGAAGCGCTCCCGATTGAGCTTCTCCACCAGCCGATCGGCGAGCGCCCGGCTGCCGAAGCGCGCTTGCAGATCGCGATTGCCTTGGTGGTACATTTCCATGGATGCCCCCGCCGCTGGTTGTACCTGAGGCCGGTTCCGGCTTTGCGGGGATCGGCGACATGCCCCGCGCTTCAGCTGCGCCCAGCATACCACCGAAGGCGGCAGCTCCCCACCCCTCCGTCGGCGCGTCGTCGTCCCCCGGGGCTGCCCCGCCGTGCCGGATTGCCCCCGGCCTTCGCCTGGGCTACACCCGTCGCGCCAACCCCCAGCATCGAGGCTCCCATGACCTACCTCGCCGACGCCAAGCGCTACGAGCGCCTGCCCTATCGCCGCTGCGGCAAAAGCGGCCTCGATCTGCCGGCGGTCTCGCTCGGGCTGTGGCAGAATTTCGGCGGCGTCGATGCGCTGGAGAACCAGCGCGCCATCCTGCGCCGCGCCTTCGACCGCAGCGTCACCCATTTCGACCTCGCCAACAATTACGGGCCGCCCTATGGCTCGGCCGAGGAGAATTTCGGCCGCATCTTCGGCGCGGACTTCCGCCCCTATCGCGACGAGCTGGTGATCTCGACCAAGGCCGGCTACGACATGTGGCCCGGACCCTACGGTCAGTGGGGCTCGCGCAAATATTTGCTGGCGAGCCTCGACCAGAGCCTCGCGCGCATGGGGCTCGACTATGTCGACATCTTCTACTCGCACCGGCTCGACCCGAAGACGCCGCTCGAGGAAACCATGGGCGCGCTCGATACCGCGGTGCGCGCCGGCAAGGCGCTCTATGTCGGCATTTCCTCCTATTCGCCCGAGGCGACCAGGAAGGCGGCCGCGATCCTGAAATCGCTGGGCACGCCTTGCACCATCCACCAGCCCTCCTATTCCATGGTCAACCGCTGGATCGAGCAGGGGCTGCTCGACACGCTGGGCGAGCTGGGCATCGGCTGCATCGCCTTCTCGCCCCTGGCCCAGGGAATGCTCACCGACAAGTATCTCGCCGGCGTGCCGGCCGACAGCCGCGGCGCCACCGGCGGCGCGGGCGGATCGTTCAAGCCCGAGTTCCTGGCGGCCGACAAGGTCGCGCACGTCAAGGCGCTGGCTTCCATCGCCAAGGTGCGCGGCCAGACGCTCGCCCAGATGGCCATCGCCTGGGTGCTGCGCGACGCGCGCATGACCTCGGCGCTGATCGGCGCGCGCACGGTCGAGCAGCTCGACAACTCGCTCGACGCTTGCAACAACCTTGCCTTCACCGCCAGGGAGCTGGGGGAGATCGACAAGCACGCGGTCGAACTCGGCGTCAATCTTTGGGCCCAATCGTCGACCGCCAAGGCGATGTAAGGCGGCCCCTCAAGCGGCCCGGCGGCGCCCCGGGGTCGGTCCCCGGAGCCCATCCCGCTCGCGGACGCCACCACCGCGGCGGTACCGGAATCACGCAGGCAATCAGCGGCTTATGCCATATGCGGGCCGTCCAATCGCCGACTCGCCGAACCAGCGGGACGGGGTGGCTGGTCATTGCGGCGGTGCAATTGATCTAACTCAAATGAGCAGCCGCCGGATTGAGCTAGATAGCGTTCTTCGAGTGCCCCTCTGGGCCGATGCCGATGAACGAGACATGAAATTGCAAGCGAATGCCGACGGGAGCCGCCTTGGCGGCGAGGGGCGATGCGTCCCGCTGCCCCGCGATCCCCATGCCGAATAGCCCGGGCGGAGCGCCGCTCTTGGAAACCGCGTCCCCGAACCAAGGTGTGCTCGTGAGATCGTCGCAGATGCGGATTGACGAGGGAACTTCCGTCAGGAGTTTCCGCGGCGCGAGCGGCGGCGCGGAACACTTCATCTCGGTGCAGGCTCCCGCCAGCCTCGGCTTCGCCGAGCAGCTCGAGCTGCTCGACAAGCGCTACGCCGGCGCGCGGCAGGCGCTCGGTCTTGCCCCCGAAACCGCGATATTCCGCCGCATCTTCGTCAGCGACGCGATGAACCAGGCGGCCCTGGTGCGCGAGAGCCGGCTGGTCGGCGAGCCGGGCGGCAGCCCGGTGGCGGTCTCGATCGTGCAGCAGCCGCCGTTGCCCGAGGCGAAGCTTGCCCTGCTGGCCTACCATATCGCCAGCGATGCGCCGGTCGCCAAGCGGCGCATCTCGCCCAGGCATCTGATCGTCGAAAAGGAGGGCACCGCCCACCTGTGGAGCACGCGCCTGTGCGCCGGCGCCGACGCCGCATCCACCTCGGCCGCGGTCCAGACGCTCGACGTGTTCGCCGATCTGGTCGAGATGTTGAATCGCCACGGCGGCACGCTGCGCGACAACTGCGTCAGAACCTGGATCTATCTGAAAGACGTCGACGTGTTCTATCAGGACATGGTCGAAAGCCGTCGCGACGTCTTCCTGCAGCAAGGCCTTACCGCGGATACGCATTACATCGCCAGCACCGGGATCGAAGGCGCCTGCGCGCATCGCTACGACCTGGTTCAGCTCGACGCCTATTCGATCCTCGGCCTCGCGCCCGGGCAGATGTCGTATCTCAACGACTTCAGCCGGCTGTGCCCGACCAAGGACTACAACGTCACCTTCGAGCGCGGCACGCGGATCAGCTACGCCGACCGCTCGCACCTTTTCATTTCGGGAACCGCGAGCATCGACGAGCGCGGGCGGGTGGTGCATCCGGGCGACGTGATGCGCCAGCTCGGGCGGGCGCTGGACAATGTCGACGCCCTGCTGCGCTCCGGCGCCGCGCGTCTCGACGACATGATGCATCTCGTCGTCTATCTGCGCGATCGCGCCGATTTCGCCCGCGTCGAAAGCTATCTCGCCGAACGCTTCGCCGACCTGCCGATGCTCATCGTGCACGGCCCGGTGTGCCGGCCGGAATGGCTGATCG
>Ga0209415_10010537_pt1 | contig 15697 bp, 12 predicted proteins | sample PeaSoiSIISIP2007_FD_187696 | JGI IMG/M metagenome (GOLD analysis project Ga0209415, IMG submission 187696) | Peat soil microbial communities from Weissenstadt, Germany - SII-SIP-2007 (SPAdes) (version 2) | ecosystem: Environmental > Terrestrial > Soil > Wetlands > Peat | place: Germany... | reverse complement strand
CCCGTACCTCGCGAATCTCGGCTTCGACCTCGTCGGCTACGGGTGCACGACGTGCATCGGCAACAGCGGGCCGTTGCCCGAGGCCGTGTCGAAGGCGATCGAGCAGGGGTCCCTCGTCTGTGTGTCGGTGCTCAGCGGCAACCGCAACTTCGAGGGTCGGGTGCACGCCGAGGTCCGGGCGAACTACCTCGCATCGCCGCCGCTGGTCGTCGCGTACGCCATCGCCGGGACGATGGACTTCGATCCGTACAGCGAGCCGCTGGGCACGGGGAGCGACGGCAAGCCGGTGTTCCTCAAGGACCTCTGGCCGTTGCGGGCGGAGGTGCAGGCCTCGATCGACAGGTGCATCGATCGCGCGATGTTCGAGCGTGTCTACGGCCACGTCTTCGACGGCGACGAGGAATGGAAGAAGCTCGCGGTGGCGAAGGGTGACCTTTACGCGTGGGACTCGAAGTCGACGTACGTGAAGAACCCGCCGTACTTCGAAGGCATGGCGCGCGAGCCCGCGCCCATCGCCGACATCGAGAACGCGCGCGTCCTCCTGATGCTGGGCGACAGCATCACGACCGACCACATCTCGCCAGCCGGGTCGATCAAGAAGAACGGCCCCGCAGGCAAGTACCTCATCGACCACGGGGTCGACGTGAAGGACTTCAACTCGTACGGGTCGCGGCGCGGCAACGACGAGGTCATGGTGCGCGGGACGTTCGCGAACGTGCGGCTGCGTAACATGCTCGCTCCCGGGACCGAGGGAGGCTTCACCCGTCACCTGGGCGGCAAGGACAGCGCCACGGTGACCAGCGTCTTCGAGGCCGCGATGCTCTACGAGAAGGAGGGCGTTCCCCTCGTCATCCTCGCGGGCAAGGAGTACGGCTCCGGGTCATCGCGCGACTGGGCCGCGAAGGGCCCGAGGCTCCTCGGCGTTCGCGCGGTGATCGCCGAGAGCTACGAGCGCATCCACCGCAGCAACCTGGTGGGCATGGGCATCTTGCCGCTCGAGTACGCGGCCGGCGAGTCGGCGGCCACCTTGGGGCTGACGGGTGAAGAGACGTTCTCATTCGAGGGCCTCGCGACCGCGATCCCCGATCGCAAGCTGAAGGTGCGCGTCCGAGGAACCGACGGAAAGGCCCGCGATTTCGCCACCACCGTCCGGATCGACACCCCCCAGGAGCGCGAATATTACCGGCACGGCGGGATCCTCCAGTACGTGCTCCGGCAACTGCTGGGTAGCTAGGCTAGGGCTAGGCTGGCCTAGCCGCGGCAAATAGTGCCGGATTGCCGGCCATGCGGTAGCCTTGTAGCTTACGAGGTTGCAGCCGGATGCCGTTCAAGAAGGCCACGGGTGGGGGGCCGCCAGCACCGAAGCGGCCACCATCGCAAGGGCGACTCCGGACGTTCATCCAGCGCACCGATGACGGAGGACCCGGCTCTCAAGGGCCGTCGACGCTGCCTCCGCCGCCTTTCGAGAGCGAAACGGCGATGGAGGGACTGGGGACATGGCTCGATACTCACATGAGCCTCGCGTCGCAGCTCCTCTGGCTCGAGCAGCAGATCGACAGCGAGGGACCACCGAGTAGCGCGACGCGCGAGGGCCATCTGTTGCCCATCCGCGCCCTCGTGGCCGGCGTGGCGACCGTGCGCGACGCGCTCTACGAGCTCTATTGCGATGCCGCGGACCCGCGCCTGGCGCCCCTCGTTCAACCGGAGGCGCCGCTCGACGCGCACGTCCGCAAGACGTACGCCTGGTGCGCCCTCGTCGTCGCTCTCCTCTCCAGGCTGACCACCGACCTGCGAACCGACGCCGGGCCTGACTGGAACGTCGCCAAGACGGACTACCGATCGGCCGCCCGACAGTACCCCGGCGCCGGCGAGGACTTGCGGGCCGCCGTGGGCCTGCTCCCGATCGACTTCAAGAGCCCGGTCGAGCCCCTGAGGGCCCTCCCTGCCGATCTCGATGCCCTGCTCGTCGGAGCGGCGACCCTCGAGTCGGCGCTGGCGACGCGGTTCGGCTGAAGGCGCTACTCGGACGGCCGGTCGAACGGCGCGCCCCACACGCGCACCGCTCCCAGGACCGCAGCGGCCACGGTCTCGGTGCGGAGAGCCAGCGGGCCGATGGACACGACCGTCCATCCGCGGCTCTCCGCCAGGGCGACCTCGCTGCGCTCGAGGCCGCCCTCGGGTCCGCACGCGAAGGCCAGGGGCGCGCCCCGCGCAAGGGCATCGAAGAGCTGCGCCGCCAGCGGGACCACGGCGCCCTCCCACAGGCAGAACCGGGCGTGTGCGTCATCCACGCGGGACAGCGCCTCGCTCCACGGGGCCGGGGCATCGACGATCGGTGCATCCGCGCGCCCGCACTGGCGCGCCGCTTCCCGCGCGATACGCGCCCACCGGGCGCGGCGGGCCTCGCCGCTCGCGCCGTCGAGCTTGACCACGGTGCGCCGGCTCACCGCGAAGACGATTCGCGTCGCGCCGAGCTCCGTCGCGTCTCGCACGATGGCGTCGCACTTGTTGCCCTTGGCGAGTCCCTGGATCCACGTCGCCTCCGCAGACCGCGCTCGGGCGCCTGGCCGCAGCTCGCCGAAGCGTACGGACATGGTCGCGCCCTCGGCCCGCACCGTCGTCGCATCCGCCTCGAGGCCCGTCGCGGGATCGAACGCGACGAACGGGTCGCCGCTACGCAGGCGCAGGACGCGCCCGAGGTAGTGCGCGATCGGTCCCTCGAGGCGCCGCTCGCCCGGCGACAGGGACGGGATCGGAGCGCGACGGACCGTCATGCCCGGAGCGCCATCGCGATCCACTCGCCCTTGCGCCGCACCTCCTCGAGCCTCAAGCGAGCGTACGCGCTTTTCACGTCGTCGAGCTGCCCTGGCGCCGCCTCGGGGACGAGCACGCCGCTCAGGACGAGGCGCCCGCCGGCGGCCACGCGCTGCACCATCGAGGGAGCGAGCTTCACGAGCGTCGGCGCGTCGATGTTCGCGAGGACGCTCCGGTACCGATCGGGGATCGCCGCGACGGACGCGCCGTCCACGAGGACGCGAGCGGCGAGGCCATTGCGTGCCGCGTTCTCGCGGGTCACGAGCACGGCGTCGGGGTCGACGTCGATCGCGCGCGCCGCGGTGGCGCCGAGGGCGATCGCCACGAGGGCCAGGATGCCGCTCCCCGTCCCGACGTCGAGCACGGTGGACGAGCGCACGTCCTCCGCGCGGTCGGCGAGGATCTCGGCGATGAGGCGCGTCGTCTCGTGAAGACCGGTGCCGAAGGCGCGGCCCGGCTCGAGCTCGATGACCTTCTCGCCGGCGCGCGCCTCGTACGGACGCCACGGTGGCCTGACGACCACGCCTTCGCAGATGCGAAACGGCTCGAAGTGCTTCTTCCACTCGTCCCGCCATCCGTCGCCGACCACCTCCTCGAGCCGTGGAGACCATGCGACGGGGAGCTCCGCGAGCGCCGCCCGGGCGTCTTGATCGTGCTCGAAGCTGGCGACGAGCGTCGTCCGGCCATCGGCCCCCCGGCGTAGCGTCGTCGCGTCTCGCTGCTCGACCCCCTGCGCACCGAGATCGAAGAGCGCCGCGCTCGCCAGGTCGGCGTCCTCCTCCGTCACGTCGACCGCGACGTACGGGTAGCGCGCCTTCTGAGTCTCGATCACGTGAGCGGGCTTCCCTTTCCGCCGTAATACCGGCGCATCGCCGGCACGCTCTCGAGGTGCTCGCGGACAGCCGCGCCGCGCGGAACGGGCTCCCCCTTGGAGAGAACCAGCGCCGTCAGGCGCCCACCGTAGACGCACCCCGTGTCGATCCCAGTGGCCCAGGGATGAACCTGCGGCTCCGCGCGAGCGTGGTGGCCGAACACCACGTGCGGAGGACCCTCGTAGAGAGCGCCCCACGGGACCCCGGCGTCAGGCTCGTCGCTCCAGCGGCCCTTCGCGTCGACCGTACGCATCTTGAGGAGCGCCTCGGGCGGGCATCGATCCACGTCGAGCCCGGGGACGACGCCGGCGTGCACGACGCGCAGGCCGTGCTCCGGGAGGTCGATCCAGAGCGGCATCGCCTCGAGGATCCGCCATTCGTCGTCCGAGAGAGCGCGGCCGAGCGAGTCATGGTCAGGGCCGAGCGGCTTCCCGCGGCGGCGCCAGCCGAGGAGCTTGCCCTCGTGGTTGCCCCGAACCGACGTCGCGCCGAGGCGCACCATCAGCGCGAGGACGCCCTGCGAGTCCGGCCCGCGCGCGACCACGTCGCCGACGAGCACGAGCGAGTCGCTCCTCGGTGCAAACTCGATGTGCTGGAGTAGCGTCTCGAGCTCGCTCGAGCAGCCGTGCACGTCACCGACGATGACGGTTCGTCCCATCGCCCACGTCGCCGGTCAGTCGCCGCCCTGCAGCTTCGCTCGTTTTGGGATCACGACGGTGCCCCTCTCCGTGACCGCGAAGCGCTGGCGGTCGGCCTCCATGTCGTACCCGATGACCGTGCCCGACGGGATCTCGACGTCCTTGTCGATGATCGCGCGGCGGATCCTCGCGTGGCGGCCGACGCGCACCCCCTCGAAGAGCACGCACTCCTCGACCTCGCTGAACGAGTTCACGCGGCAGCCGATGCCGAGCACGCTGCGGTGGATGCGCCCTCCGGAGATGATGCACCCGTGGCTGACGAGCGAATCGGTCGCGATGCCGACGCGCGCCTGGGCCTCGTCGCGAAACACGAACTTCGCCGGGGGGTCTTGCGTGGCGCCCGTGCGGATCGGCCACTGGAAGTTGTAGAGGTTGAACTGCGGTTGGATCTCGATGAGATCCATCTGCGCCTCCCAGTACGCGTCGATCGTCCCGATGTCGCGCCAGTATCCGCGGTTGACGTCGTCCTCGCCGGGGACGATGTTCTTCCCGAAGTCGTACGCGTGGACCTCGGCGCCTTTCTGCACGAGCCTCGGGAGGATGTCTCGCCCGAAGTCGTGGCGGCTCTCCGCGATGTGCTCGTCCTCCTGCAGCTCCCGCAGGAGCACGTCGGTCCGGAAGACGTAGTTGCCCATCGACGCGAGGCATCGCGTCGGGTCTCCCGGCATGGGCGGCGGATCGGCGACCTTCTCGTGGAACGCCACGATGTGCCCGTCCTCCCTCACCTCGATGACGCCCAGATCGCGTGCCGCGTCGCGAGGCACCGGGATCGCCGCGACGGTGGCCTCGGCGTGGTTGTCCTGGTGGTACGCGAGCATCTGGCGCACATCCATCTTGTAGACGTGGTCGCCTCCGAAGATGCAGACGAGCTCGGGGCGGGCGTCGTCGATGACGTGCTGGCACTGCAGGACGGCGTCGGCCGAGCCGCGGTACCACGTCTTGCCGGTGCGCTGCTGCGCGGGGATGGCCTCGATGTACTGGTCGAGGATGGGGGCGAGCCGCCAGTCGCGCGCGATGTGCTCCTCGAGCGACGCGCTCTTGTACTGCGTCAGCACCTTGATGCGCGTCAGCCCCGAGTTGACGAAGTTCGAGAGGACGATGTCGATGATCCGGTAACGACCGCCGAACGGCACCGCGGGCTTGGCCCGGTCGAGCGTCAGCGGGAAGAGGCGCTTACCCTCGCCGCCCGCCAGAACCATGACGAGAACCCGGTTCTGATCGACGTTGAGGGGCCTGGCCTCCATTGGCTAGCGCAATCGTAGCCTGACGCGCGCCGAGCGGCTCACGGTCGCGCCCGTCTACTTCTTGGGCTGCGCAGCAGGCTGCGGCTTGATGAACTTCAGCACGAAGCGGTCGCTCGTCCCGCGCTTGTCTCCGGCCGCGTTCGGCGCGTCGTTCCAGTCGTGCGGGTCGGCCGGGTTGCGAAGAAAATCGGCGTTCCCGGCCCGGACGAAGCCGGCCTTCTCGACCTCTTTCTCGAGAGCGGACTCTTCGATGCGGTGCAGCGTCTTGGCGTCGTTCGTACCGTGGCCCTCGGCGGCGGCGTTGTCGACGATCACGTACTCCGCCCCCGGCTTGAGCGCGGTGAGAACGGCCTTGTTCATCTTGTCCCGGTCGGCGCCGAGCCAAACGGTGTCGTGATAGACGAGCACGCAGACGACGGCGTCGAGGTTCCTGGCGTCGGGGGGAAGCGGCGCGTCGTACTCGCGGTCGACCCGCACGACGACCTTCTTCATTACCGGCTTGGCCAGCCTGTCCGTCCAGGTCTTGCCCACGAACTTCAGCATGGCCGGGCTGTTCTGCGCCCAGACCTTCCCTTTTGGCGCTACGGCGCGCGCGAGCAGCTCGGTCGTGTACCCGCCTCCGGCGCCGATCTCGGCGACGCGCATTCCGGGCGCGAGCCCGAGGAACGCGAGGAGCTCGGCGGGATGCCGCCCGGCGTCCATCTTCTTGTCCTCGTCGTCGCGATCGGCGGCGTTCGCGATCGACTGCGCGTCCGCGGGTGGCGCGGGCGGCTCGGCAGCCGGCTTCGGCGGCGTCGCCTTCGCCGGCGCCTGCTCGACCGCCTTCGCGCGTGGCGCCGGTGGGTCCGGCGGGATGGGGATGTCCAGGTGAGGCGGGAAGGGCTCCGGTGGCGGAGCGCCGCCGCAGGCGAGGGCGGTGATGGAGCCACAAAGCACGAACGCACGGATTCGCATGGGCGGCGAGTGTATCTCAGTTCGACGCGGCGGCATCCGATTCGAGCTGCTGGAACAGCGAGCCCAGCTCCGGCCGAGAGCGCAGGGGCTCGCAGAACCTGGTAGCGAGCTGCAGGAGCTGGTGCTCCAGGCGCTCGGCGTCGGCGCTGAGCTCGATGGCGTGCTTGTGCGCGGCGTCGCGGTCCCGGTCGATGCCTTGCTCGTGGCTCGCCAGCGCGTTGCGGAGCGCAGTGATCTGGAACTCGATGTCGCTGGCGGCGCGCTCCTTCTCCTCGAGCGTCACCCGCGCCGCGCGCTCGCGCTTGCGGACCTCGATCCAAGCGTCCACGGCGGTCGCGCAGCCCCTGTGTGCGCTCGCCAGCTGCGGATACGGCTCCGCCATCCCGGATCGGCCCTCCCAGGACATGAGCTCCCGCTGGGAGGCGACGTACGCCGCGAGCGCGGCCTTCGTCTCGGCCGAGGCGCGATCGAGCTCCGACCGGACGATGCGCACGTCATCCTTCGCCTTCGAGGCGTCGAGGCCGAGCGCATCGACGGCGAACCCGAACCGCTGCCGGCCGTCGCGGCCGCGGGCGTCGATCTCTTCGAGGGAGCGCTGCTCCTTGGCGCTCGCGCTCCGCACCTCGCCGACCTGGTTGACGAGCTTTCTCAGCTCGGCGAGCGTCCGCTGCTGCTCGGCCGGCGCGTCGCGTCCGTAGATCCGTCCCAGCATCTCCTCGAACACCTCGACGCGCGTCCCCCACTGTTCGCTCCCCACCGCTGGCAGCGGGCGCGCCTCGGGCCGCGAGCTCGCCGGGTCGCTCTCGACGTCGGGAGGGACGGGAGCCCCGAGCGCGTGCGCGGCGGAGACGAGGTCATGCTCGATCCGGTGCGCGTCGACGGGCCGGGCGAGGGGGTCCTTCTGCAGGAGCTGCAGGACGAGGGCGTCGAGCTGCTCGGGAATTTTGCGGTCGATGCTCCGCGGCGCCGGGGGCGCGTCCTTCATGTGCATGATGAGGAAGGACGCCGCGTCGTTGGCCTCGAAGGGCAGCCTGGCCGTCAGCATCTCGAAGAAGATCACCCCGAGCGCGTAGAGATCGACGCTCGGCCCGGCCTCGCCCTTCGTGATGCGCTCGGGAGCCAGGTACTGCGGTGTTCCGAAGAGTTCCCCCGCCGTCGTCAGGCGAGTGTCGCTCCGCGACCGGGCGATGCCGAAATCGAGGATCTTGACGAGGTCCGACCCGTCGGGTCGCCGGCAAACGAAGATGTTGTCCGGCTTGAGGTCGCGGTGCACGACGCCGAGGTCATGCGCGCGCGCGATGCCGCGCGCCACCTGGATCATGATCGGGACGGCGCGTCGCGGCGCGAGCGGCCCTCCGTCGACGAGCGCGGAGAGCGTCTGTCCTTCGAGGCGCTCCATCACCATGTACGGGACGCCTTCGTCCGTCTCGCCCTGGTCGAAGATCTCGATGACGTTCGGGTGGGCGATCGCCTGCGCGCTCTTCGCTTCGCGACGGAAGCGCTCCCTCACGGTCGCGTCCGCGGCGTACACGGGGTTCATGAGCTTGACCGCGCACGGCCGCTCGACGAGCTTGTGGCGAGCGCCGTAGACCCGCGCCATCCCTCCCTCGCCGAGCAGCCCTTCGATGACGTACCGGCCGGCGATTGTCTTGCCGACCAGCGGGTCGAGCAGCGCCGTGAGCGACGCGCCGTCGAGGAAGCAGAAGATGGCATCCTCCGGGTAACGAAGGTTGCACTGCGGGCAGGCTTTCATCGCGGAGGCACCAACTGCAAAAGCCCATCCTAACGCGCAGCTTTGTCAAGGCCCCGTGGATGACGGATACTCACGGAACCATGAGCCGGCGTTGAGAGGCCGGGAGAGAGGCAGTGGTTCGCTCCGTTCTCGTGCGACTTTGCGTGCTGGGCGCGCTCGCGGCCGCGGGCGGGGGCATGGCCTGGGCGGCGTTCGTCCGGTGGTGGCCGCTGGCGGTCGCCGGCGATCCGGAGGCATGGCTGCCAGGCCTGCGGATCGACGGAGTGCCGGTCGCGACGGCCGGGAGCGTCGAGTCGCTCGCTCGCGTTCGCGCCGCGGCCCTCGCGGCGCGGCGCGTTCGACTCGTCGTCCGCGACGGCGAAGCAGTGCAGGTCGTGCTCGAGGCGACGCTGGGCGATCTGGGGGTCTCGGTCGAACCCGACGCGGTGACCGCGCGGGCGCTGCGTCTCGGACGTGTGGACGACATGCTGAGCCGGGCGCGCCTCGCGGACCGGGCCCGGCGAGGCGACCTCGACGTCCCCCTCGAGCCGAGGTTCGACCCTCGCGCCACGGTCGATCGCCTCGCCGCGTTCAAGGACGACCTCGACACCCCTGCCGCCGACGCGCGCCTCGATCTCGACCACCACGGGATCATCGCCGAGCAGGAAGGCCGTGCGCTCGATCTCGATCAGGCTGCCGCCGTCGTCGCCCGGACGGCAAGCGAGCCAGGGACGGGCGACGTCGAGCTGCCGTTCGCGCGCGTCGCGGCGCGCGTGACCCGCGAGTCGCTCGCGCGGATCGACGTGTCGCGCGTGCTCGCGTCGTTCGCCACGTACTTCTCGCGCCACGGGGACCAGGGCCCCAGGGCACGGAACATCGAGGTCGCGGCGTCGCACGTCGACGGGCTCGTCATCGAGCCAGGGCAGGTCGTTAGCTTCAACGACGTCGTCGGTGCGCGCACCGAGGACAACGGGTTCAAGAAGTCGTTCGAGATCTTCAAGGGAGAGATGGTCGAGGGCATGGGCGGGGGCACGTGCCAGGTCGCCTCGACGCTGCACGCCGTCGCGGTCTTCGGCGGGCTCGACGTCGTCCAACGCTTGCCGCACTCGCGGCCGAGCGCCTACATCCCGGTCGGGCTCGACGCGACGGTCGTCTACCCGATGGTGGATCTGAAGGTGAAGAACCCGTTCTCGTTCCCCGTCGTGGTCCACGCGACCGTCTCGGGCTGCCGGCTCGACATGAGCCTGCTCGGCGCGGACAAGCCGGTCAACGTGGCCTTCGGCCGCGACGTCCTCTCGACGACGCCGTTCGGGCGGAAGGTCGTCGAGGACCCGGTGGTCGATGCACCGAAGCGAAAGCAGAAGGGGATCGACGGGATGGCGATCCTCCGGACGCGCGTGCTCGCGTACCGCGGAGGCCCGCGGCGCGTCGAGACGTCGCACGACACGTATCCGCCGACGCAGGAGATCTGGCAGGTTCCCCCGGGGTACGACGAGAATGACCTGCCGCCCCTCGGCGAGGACCTCCCCAAGCCGGCGGACGCGAAGCCGCAGCCCGGCGCAGGCGCGCTCGACGCGCCCCCGGCGCCTCGGGGGTGAGAGTAGGACCCAGTGCCCCGAATTTGACCCCTGCCGGCGGCGCGTGCGAGCGTTTGGCCGCTATGGCGACGTGTCGTGTGCGTCGCGCGGCCTTTGGTTGCGGCTGCGCCTTGCTGTTCGCCGTTCCAGCGGCGCATGCGGCCGATCCACACCCTGCTGCCAGGCCCGCGGCCTCCGCCAGGGCGCCCGCGAAGACATCCCAGAAGAGCGGCGGCAAGGCGGCGCGGGTCGGGGACCCCGCGGCGCGTCGCGCCATCGCGGGAGGACCGACCTCGGACGATGCGGCGATCGGCGTCGAGAGCCCCGAGCTGCGGGCGCTGCGGGAGGCGGAGCAGGAGCTCTTTCCGCCGGCGTCCCCCGCCCCGGGCAGCGCGTGGCCATCGGATCTGCCGCTGGGAATGCCGCTCGAAGGAGACCCTCGCGTCCACGCGTCAGGGACTCCCCCGGGCGCCCCCCCGGCGCCGCCCTCGGCCGACGGAGGCGTCGACCTCGCGTGGCTGACGCGCCTCGAGCTCCCGGATATCCCGGTGCGCTGGGACGAGCACGTCGTCCGCTACCTCGAGTTCTTCCGCGACGACCCGCGTGGAAGGGCGACGTTCGCGAACCTCTACCGGCACTCCGGACGCTGGCGCGACATGATGCGCCGCGCGCTGCGCCGAAAGTCGCTCCCCGAGGACCTGGTCTGGTTGTCCATGATCGAGAGCGGGTTCGACTCCACGGCGCGGTCCGTGGCGGGAGCCGCGGGCCTCTGGCAGTTCATGCCCGAGACCGCCCGCATCTACGGGCTCGCCGTCGACCGCTGGCTCGATCAGCGCCTCAGCCCGACGATGGCGACCGACGCCGCAGTGGACCTCCTCGGGGACCTGCACCGGCGCTTCGGCAGCTGGGAGCTCGCGATCGCCGGGTACAACATGGGCTATGCGGGCCTCGCGTCCGTCGTGCGCCGCTACAACACGAACGACTTCTGGTCCCTCGCTCGCACCGAGGGAACTCTGCCCTGGGAGACCACGCTCTACGTCCCCAAGATCATCGCCGCCGCCGTCGTCGCGCACAACCTCGGGGCGTTCGGCCTGGGAGACGTCGTCATCGACGGTCCGGTCGAGTCGGACGAGGTGAGCGTTCTTCCGGGCACGCCGCTCGCGCTGGTGGCGCAGGCCGCCGGGTGCACGCCGAGGGACGTCGAGGGCCTCAACCCGGAGCTCCGGGCCTGCCGCACCCCGCCGGTTGCCGACGGCGGCGCGCCTTACCCGGTGAAGGTCCCGCAGGGAAAGGGAGCCGCGGCCGCGCAGGGCATCGCACGCATCCGAGGCACGCAGCCGGCGCTCGATCGTTACGTGGTCCGCTTCGGCGAGACACTCGATCAGGTGGCGGCTGCGCGCAGGACGACCACGCAGCGGCTCGTCGACCTGAACGCGATCGCGCCGGGCGAGGCCGTGCGGGGCGGAACCGTGCTGCTGGTCCCTCGAGTCGATGCGGCGGCCGCGACGCCCGCCGGTCCGGCCGGGGCCACGCCGCCGGCGACGGGGCCCAAGCAGAGCGTCGTCGTGCCCTCGGACGTGTTCGTGTATCCGGACCGCGAGCGCGTCTTCTACCGCGTGCTCGTGGGCGACACGCTCCGGGAGATCGCGTCCGCGTTGCACGTCTCCGTGGACGATCTGCGCCGGTGGAATGGGCTCGACGCGAGCGCGCGGCTCGAGGACGGAATGACCCTCCAGGCCTTCGTGCCGGCGGGCACCGACCTCTCGCACGTCGTGGTCGTTCCGGAGAGTGACGTGCGCGTCCTGGCAGTGGGATCGGACGAGTTTTTCGCGTCGCTCGAGCGCGACAAGGGCTTCAAGCGGGTGACGGTCCTGGCGCGAGCGGGGGACACGCTCGAGTCGGTGGGCAAGCGCTTCGACGTGCCCTCCCGCACGATGGAACGGGTCAACCGGAGGCCGCGTACCGAGCCGCTCAGGGCTGGGGAGGCGGTCGTCGTCTACCTGCCGGGCAGCGCCACGCCCGCGGGCAGCGCGAGCGTCGCGACGGCGTCGAACGAGCCTCTGCCCAATGGACCCACACCCGCGGCGCCGCTTCCTGATTTGTTGCCTTAGCTCCCCCGGAGCCGCGCGGGCGGCGCTAGATTGTGTGTTCGGCGTGACCATGCAGAGGACGACGGGCATAGTTCTCGCTGCCGGGCAGGGGGCGCGCATGAAGAGCGCCGTGCCCAAGGTGATGCACCCGGTCTCGGGGCTGCCCATCGTGCACCACGGCGTGCAGGCCGCCCTCGACGCCGGATGTTGCGACGTGGTGGTCGTCGTGGGGCAGGGCCGGACGATCGTCGAGGAGTACCTGGCGCGCGCCTTCGCGGGCCGCCCGGTGCGCACGGCCATACAGGAGCACCCGCGCGGGACCGGCGACGCCGCGCGCGCGGGGCTCGGCACCATCGGGAAGGAGGCCCTCGAGGTGCTCGTCATGAACGGCGACGTGCCGCTCGTCCGCGGCGAGCACCTGCGCGCGGTCATCCAGCCCCTGCTCGGCACGGACCCTCCCGCGCTGTCGCTCGCGACATGTCTCGTGGATGACCCGGCGGGCTACGGGCGCGTGCTGCGCAAGGGCGGCAAGGTGGTCGAGATCCGCGAGGACCGTGACCTCCGCGGTGACGAGGAGCGCGGAGTCCGCGAGATCAACGCCGGCATCTACGTGGCCAACATCGCCCTGCTGCGCGAGGCCCTCGACGCGCTCACACCCGAGAACGCGCAGGGCGAGCTCTACATCACCGACATCGTCGCGTTCAGCAGCAACGCCGGCGAGCACGTCGTCGCCGTGGAGCTCCCCGCGGAGGTCCTCGCCGGCATCAACGACCGCGAGCAGCTCGCCCAGGTGGAGCGCACGATGTATGCGCGCATCGCGCGCAGGTGGCGCGTCGAGGGCGCCACGGTGCGTGAAGGCGCGCGCATCGACGCCGGCGTCGTGCTCGAGGAGGACTGCACGGTGGAGAGCGGCGCGGTGCTCCGCGGGACTACGCGTATCGAGCGCGGCGCGATGGTCGACGTGGGTTGCGTGCTGACGGACGTCGTCGTCGGCGCCGGCGCGGTCGTCAAGCCGTACTCCGTGGCGACCGGGTCGCGCATCGGACCGCGCGCGCACGTCGGTCCCTTCGCCCACCTCCGCCCCGGCAGCGACCTCGGGGAAGAGGCGCACGTCGGCAACTTCGTCGAGGCGAAGAAGACGACGATGGGCCGCCGCGCCAAGGCCAACCACCTCGCCTACCTGGGCGACGGCGTCATCGGCGATGACGCGAACATCGGCGCCGGCACCATCTTCTGCAACTACGACGGATTCCAGAAGCACACGACGACGATCGAGGCAGGCGCGTTCATCGGAAGCGACTCGCAGCTCGTGGCCCCGGTCACCGTGGGCGCGAACGCCTACGTCGCGACGGGGACGACGGTGACTCGCGACGTGCCGCCCGACGCTCTGGCGATCTCGCGGATGAAGCAAGAAAATAAGGAAGGGTACGCGTCCAAGCTTCGGGCCCGCATGAAAGCCTCGAAAGCGCAGAAGGGCAAATAAAGTAAGATCGCGACCCATGGACGCCATTCGCATCCGCGGCGGTGGGCCGCTCCGGGGCACGGTCCCCATCAGCGGCGCCAAGAACGCCGCGCTGCCCATCCTCTGCGCCACGCTCCTCTCGGACGGTGCCAGCCGCCTGCGCAACGTCCCCGCGCTGCGCGACATCGAGACGACCGCGGCATTGCTCCGCTTCCTGGGGCGCGACGTGACGGTCGCCGCACCCGAGGTCCACGTCGACGCCGGGTCGAGCGTTCGCCCCGAGGCGCCCTACGAGCTCGTCAAGCAGATGCGCGCGAGCGTCCTCGTCCTCGGCCCCCTCGTCGCCCGCTTCGGCCGCGCGAAGGTCTCGCTCCCCGGAGGCTGCGCCATCGGCGCGCGCCCGATCGACCAGCACCTGAAGGGCCTCGAGGCGATGGGATGCACGATCCGCCTCGAGCGAGGCTACGTGCTCGCCGAGGGCCCCGGCGGCGGCGGACGCCTGCGGGGAGGCGAGGTGTACTTCGACATGCCGACCGTCACGGGAACCGAGAACCTGATGATGGCCGCCGCGCTCGCGCGCGGGCGCACCACATTCGTCAACTGCGCGCGGGAGCCGGAGGTCGAGGAGCTCGCCCGCGTGCTCAACAAGATGGGGGCGGAGGTCGACGGCGCGGGGACCGACGTGATCCACGTCCGGGGCTCCGAGCGAGGAGAGCTCGCGCCGTTCGACCACGCGATCATCCCCGACCGAATCGAGGCAGGGACGTACATGGTGGCGGGGGCGGTCGCCGAGGGGAGCGACGTCATCCTCGAAGGCGCGCAAATGTCGGACCTCGAGGCGCTCGTCGTCAAGATGCGCGCCGCGGGAGTCGAGATCACGAGTGAAGGCCAGAACATCCGCGTGCGGCGCACCGGCCCGCTCCGCGCCGTCAACGTGACGACCGCCCCGCACCCCGGCTTCCCGACCGACATGCAGGCCCAGTTCCTGGTGCTGATGTCGCTTGCGCGCGGCGAGAGCGTCATCAGCGAGACGATCTTCGAGCACCGCTTCCAGCACGTCCCCGAGCTCCAGCGCATGGGGGCGAGCGTGGCGCTCCGCGGGAACACCGCCGTCGTCCAGGGCGTGGGTACCCTGTACGGCGCGAGCGTCATGGCCACCGACCTCAGGGCGAGCGCGTCGCTCGTCATCGCCGGCCTCGTCGCCGAGGACGAGACCGAGGTGCGGCGCGTCTACCACATCGACCGCGGCTACGAGCGCATCGAGGAGAAGCTCCGCCGCGTCGGGGCCACGATCGAGCGCGTCAAGGGGGCCGAAGCGTGACGGAAGTCGTGACCATCGCCTTGCCGAAGGGGCGCGTCCTCCGCGCGCTGGTGCCGGTCCTCGCGCGCGCCGGTGTGGACTCCGACGTACTGCTCGCGGACGACCGGTCGCTCGTCCGCGAGGCGCTGCAGCAGGGGCTGCGGTTCCTGCTCGTGAAGCCGGACGACGTGGCAACCTACGTCGAATACGGCGCGGCGGACATCGGCGTGTGCGGCCGGGACATCCTGATGGAGCGGTCGTACGAGCTCTACCAGCCGCTCGATCTCGGCGTGGGCCGGTGCCGCATGGTCGTCGCGGGGGTCACCGGCAAGCCCGCACCGCTGGGCGTCCCGCGCGTCGGGACGAAGTACCCGCGCTCGGCGACGGATCACTTCGCGCGCCGGGGCGTGCAGGCCGAGGTGATCCACCTGCACGGCTCGGTGGAGCTCGCCCCGGTGACGGGGCTCGCGGATCTCATCGTCGATCTCGTCGAGACGGGACAGACACTGTCGCAGAACGGCCTCGAGGAGCGGGAGGAAGTGGCGCGGATCTCGAGCGTGCTCGTGGCGAACCGCGCCGCGTACAAGCTGCGGCAGGAGCGCATCCGACCGCTCGTCGAGACGCTACGCGTGGCGGCGAGTCATCCGCCCGCCGGCACCTGAGCGCCGGCGTCGGAGGGGGCGACCGGGTCGACGCGCAGCAAGGGCCTCAGGCGGCGGAGCGTGGCGCGGCCGATTCCTTTCACCTTGAGGAGATCTTCCACGCTGCGAAAGCGGCCGAGTCTAGTGCGGAGCGCGAGGATGGCGTTCGCCCGCTTCTCGCCGATCCCCGGCAGACGCCGGAGGTCGTCCGTGGTCGCGGTGTTGAGGACGACTGGGTCGTTCTGGGACGCGGGGACGTGGGCGGCGGGAAGGACTTCAGGGGTCGGGGTCGGGGTCGAGGTCGGGGTCGGGG
>Ga0209415_10010536_pt1 | contig 15699 bp, 4 predicted proteins | sample PeaSoiSIISIP2007_FD_187696 | JGI IMG/M metagenome (GOLD analysis project Ga0209415, IMG submission 187696) | Peat soil microbial communities from Weissenstadt, Germany - SII-SIP-2007 (SPAdes) (version 2) | ecosystem: Environmental > Terrestrial > Soil > Wetlands > Peat | place: Germany... | reverse complement strand
CACTCGCGAGCCATCCAGAAGAGATGGCTGGCCGGACCGTCTCCCGTGATGGCCCCGTCCACCACCTTCCAGCTTTCGGGATGCTCGTTGGCCTTCCAGCCATCCAGCGTCTTGCCATCGAACATGCTGACCCAGCCGTCCTTGCCGGGTGTAGGCGTGCCCTGGCCAGGGGCGATGCCGGCCGAGGCAGCCATCAGGATTGCGGCGACTACCAGGAGTTTTGTCATGCACACATCTTATACGAACGCGTGGCCGCGGGCTCGGCGGCGGGGGAGTCGCACGGGCCGTCGCGGTCGCGGCCGCGCGGCGCGGGGTAGCCCCGGAGCCGGTCAACCCGTGGCGGCCGGCTCGGCGGTGCGGGAGTCTATGGGCCGCCGCGGTCGCGGCGAGTGCAGCGCGCGGTGTGGGGCTGCTGTGCCGGCGGTCGCGGCGGGGCGCGCGGCCCGCGGGGCAGGCGGTGCGGCCCGAGGGTGCCGCTGTTATCCTGCTGGATATGCGATTTCTGCTGACCCTGGCAATCCTCGCCGCGCCGGTTTGTGCGCAGACGTCCGCCCTGGATTTCCTCAACCACAACCGGCCGGTCCTCGATGCCCACAACTGCTATCCGTACAAAGGCGAGTGGAGCGACCGCATCGAGCGCGCGCTGGGCACGGGATTTCCAGTGGCCATCGAGCAGGATATGGCCTGGTATGTCGATCCCGCTACGGGCAAGGGGCGGGCCGTGGTCTCGCATACCGATAAGGCCACCGGCGCCGAACCCCTGCTGCGCGACTACTTCTTCGAGCGGGTCCGGCCGATTGTGGAGAAGGCGCTGGCGGAGAACGACCGCGCGCGCTGGCCGCTGATCGTGCTGCATTTCGATTTCAAGGACAACCAGGCTCCCTTGCTGCACGCGGTGTGGGACGTGCTCGGCGAGTACCAGGGCTGGATCACCACTGCGGTGAAGACCGCCGACCCGCATCGCCTGGCGCCGTTTGAGGCGAAGCCGCTGCTGGTCCTCACCGAAGATTCCGACGCGCAGGAAGAGGTCTTCTTCAGCGAAGTTCCCGTGGGCGGCAAGCTGCGCCTCTTCGGCTCGGCCCACACCAAGGCCATTCCGGCGAACCCGAAGCAGCAGCACGACCATCTGCTGGCCACGCTGCCGCCGCAGGAACTGCTCCCCGAGCCGCCTACCAACTATCGCCGCTGGTGGAACAACTCGTGGTATGTAGTGGAAGAGGGCGGACAGCACCAGGCCGGCGATTGGACGGCGGCCGACGATCGGCGTCTGCGGGCGCTGGTGGATCACGCGCACAAGCTCGGCTACTGGATCCGCTTCTACACGCTGGACGGCTTCGGGCCGGGCGAAGATCGCGGCTGGGGCAACGCTTACAACTTCGGCTCGCACGAGGCCGTGATGGCACGCTGGAAAGCGGCGCTGGCGGCGGGCGTGAATCTGATCGCGAGCAACCAGTACGAGGAACTGGCGGCGGTGATGATAGGTGGGTCGCGGCGGTGAAGCTTACGTTGCTGATGCTGGCTGGCTCGATGGCCCTGGCGCAGGCGCCGGTTGGGGTGAGCCCCGCCGCGGTAAACGCCTCCAGCCAGACGCTTACCTTTACCTTCACCGATCCGAACGGATACCAGGACCTGGGCGTCGTCAATATCCTGGTGAACAATTTCCTGGACGGCCGCCACGCCTGCTACCTCGCCTATAGCCAGCCGTCGAACAGTCTGTTCCTGGTGGATGACGCCGGCGATGGCGGCGGACCATTCGCCGGCAGCGCGGTAATCAACACCGCCGGCTCCATCCAGAACAGTCAGTGCACGGTGAGTTGGGGAAGCGCACCCGCCGGCCGTAGCGGCAACAACCTCACCCTGACCCTGACCATCGCGCTCAACGGCAGCTTCGCCGGGAACAGGATTGTCTACATGGCCGCCGGGAACGTATCGGGGAGCAACTCGGGATGGCAAGCGCTGGGCGTCTGGCAGGCGCCGGGCGGGACGCAATCCACCACCACTGCAGTCACCGGCATGAGCCCCGCGAGCGGCAGCGGCTTCGGTCCGGCCGCGTTCACTTTTGCCTTCTCGGATATCGAGGGGTTTCAGGATCTGGGAGTGCTCAACATTCTGATCAACAATTTCATCGACGGGCGGCATGCTTGCTATCTCGCCTATGCCCGCCCCGGCAACATCCTATACCTGGTTGACGACGCCGGAGACGCCGGCGGACCATTCGCCGGCAGCGCGGTGTTGAACGCGGCCGGCTCGATCCAGAACAGTCAGTGCGTAGTGAGTTGGGGCGGGGCACCGGTAACCGGCAGCGGCAACAGCCTGTCGCTGGCGCTGAACATTCAGTTCACCGCGGCGTTCGCGGGAGATCGCGTCTTCTACCTGGCCGCGCGCGATGCGAACGGGGCCAACAATACCGACTGGCAGGCGATGGGAACCTGGGCCGTGGAGGGCTCCACGCTGCAAAGTACTCTGTATGTGGCGCCAAACGGCAACGACACCTGGAGCGGCGGGCTGGCGGCGCCTAATGCCACGAATACGGACGGGCCCTTGGCAACTTTCGAGCATGCCAGGGCTGTGGTGCAGTCACTCAATAAGACGGGACTGACTCAAGTTAGCGTGCAGTTTCGCGGCGGGACATACTTCCTTCCGGCGACCGAGAAGCTCACGGGAGCCGACTCGGGCACGGCAAGCACGGAGATCGTGTACCAGAATTATCCGGGCGAAACGCCGGCGATCAGCGGGGGCGTGCGCGTGGGGAACTGGGTCAACGTGAGCGGCAACACGTGGAAGACGACGCTGCCCGCATCCACGCAATATTTCGAGAACCTGTTTTACAACGGCGTGCGGAGGCTGAGGCCGCGCCTGGGTGGCGCTTTGGGCACGTATTACCGTTACGTTGGCCCGATCTACTTGAGCGGGCCAGCCCCGCCGGCGGCGCCGCCCGATCCGGATTGTTCGGTCTATTTCGCCGGCAGCGGATGGGAATGTTACGACCGGTTCCAGTACAACCCGGCGGACCCGATCGTCAATACGTGGAAGAACCTTGCTCCGCCCGCGGGCAACCCGTGCGGCCAGCCCGCCGGGAATCCGGCTCTGGCCGGCGATATCGAGCTGGTGAATTTTGAGCAATACTCAGTTTCCAAACTGCGAGTCAGTTGCGTGGACTCAGCCAACCAGATTGTATACCTGACCGGCGACACAGCGACCGAGGCAGACCACCCTACTGCTCACGGTTTCATCCCGCACCATCGCTATCTGATCGAGAACGTGGAGGATGAGCTTTCCCAGCCCGGCCAATGGTTCCTGGACCGTTCGGCGACTCCGTGGGCGCTCACGTATCTGGCCAATCCCGGCGAGAATCCGAACACCGATACAGTCATCATTCCTCAGCTCACCCAGGTCTTGGTGGCGTCGAATCTCGAATACGTGACGTTTCAGGGATTGACATTGGAGCACGACAACTATACGATGCCGGCCACGGGGTACGACGGCACCTCCGACATCATCGCCGGGGTATCCTTCCAGAATTCGCAGCACATCACGTTCGATTCGAGTATCGTCACCGAGACTTCCGGAGTCGCGCTCGAATTCATTTCCTGCATCGACAAGACTTCGCCAAACTGGTGCGTTTCCAACAGCACCGGCGGGGTCGCCGCGAATAACCTGATCCAGAACAGCGCGTTCTACGATCTGGCTGCCGATGCCATTCGTATCGGCGTGCCGGGGAAGCCCACCGACACCAACGCCAACGTCCCGCAATTCAATTCTGTGCAGAATACCGTGGTGGAGGGCTATGGCCGCGTGTATGCGAGTTCCAAGGGCATCACGCAAGGCCAGGGTCACGACAACCTTTATACCCATAACGATGTCTACGACGGCTATAAAGGGGCGATCAAAGTCTGCTACTGCGCCAACTCCGACGTCAATCCGCCGTTTACGAACAACAACGTCATTTCGTTTAATCACGTTTACAACCTGTTTCAAGGACTCATGAATGACTCCGGATCGCTGTATTTCGGCGTGGGTACCCCTAGCCCTCCGTCCTCGGGCACCGGCAACAAGATGCTCAACAATAAAGTGCATGACGTGAGTGACGCGTCCGCCCTGGATGCAGACGGCTACGGCGGCGACGGACTGTACGCGGATGACTTCTCGGGGCAGGTGGACATGGAAAACAACCTGGTGTACCGCGTTTCGGGCAACGCCGTCAGTTTTTCAGGACCGCGTGCCGGGCCGAACCAGTCGAGCACCGTCAAGAACAACATTCTGGCGTTCGCGCGTCAGTCGCTGTTGAACGCCTACGATCCCTACTCTTTCAACACCGTGCCGCCCCTACCGATGTTCTTTACCGCGTCTAACAACCTGTTCTATTTCGACCGCAACAGCGCCGAATCGTTTTACGTACAGGGAGGCTGTACCTACCCTGGCGCGATCACCTATACGGCGTACCAGCAGTGGACCAGCAACCTTTACTGGCGCACCGACGGAGGGTTCGCGGCCGATCCGCAGGCATTCCACGTGCAGCGGAGCCTCGACGCGAACAATGGTTGTGGTAATCAGAAGTTATGGACCTATTACACGTTCGCCGGCTGGCAAGGTCTGGGCGAGGAGGCGCAAGGCCTGGTGCAGAATCCGGGGTTCGCGAACCCGGCCTATCCGGCGGACGATTACTCGCTGTCCAAAGGTTCAGCGGGTGTGGGGTTCGTGGTGTTTGACCCGAGCCAGGCCGGGCGTTCGAACCCCGTCATCCATCCGCGCGCGGTTCCGGCGACGTTCCCGACGAAATCTTTCAATCCCGCGACTGACTACTAGCTTTCAGCGCCCGCGGCCATTGGGCGCTTGAAAGGTGAAGGTGCCGCCGGTCACTACCTGAATCAGTACTGCGGACACCGCGGGGCCGAAAACGGCATCACCGCTGTAGGACGCGCTGATGCGGTGAGTGCCGGGCGAGAGCCGGCTGGCGGCTGTCAGACTGACGGCGCCGTTTGTCAGTGGAACGGTCGCGACGACCGTTGCGTCGTACAGGAGTTGCACCGTGCCGGACGGCGGCGGGAGCCCAGCGGCGCCGCTTACCTGCACCGTGAAGGTCTGGTTGGCCGTGGAGGTCACGGTGACCGTGGCGGCGTTGCGAACCACGTACAGTCCCGACACGAGCGATTCGGAAGGATACACGGAATCGCCGCTGTACAGGACCAACAGGTTGTGCGCGCCCAGCACCTGGAAGGTGACAACCAGGGTGGCTTGCCCTCCGCTCACCGCGGCAGCGCCCAGCAGGCTAGCGGAGTCGAAGAACTGCACGGTGCCGCGGGGTGGAGGAACGCTGGCCGGTCCGTTGCCGGTCACGGAGACCGTGAGAGTCACTGGCAGCCCAATGGGCGCAGGATCCGCGCTGGGCGTGAGAGTCAGTGTCACGAAAACCGGCGGCTGTGGGTTGTTGGCTACCGAAAGCACCGCGGAAGCGCTGCGGTTGAAGTTAGAATCGCCTGAGTAAGTAGCTGTAATATTGCCCGTGAGCGCCCCTATGTTGAGAACGGCCACTGACTGAGTGCCCGATTCAACCAAGGCAGCCGTGCCGATCGAGGTAACTCCGTTGAAGAACTGCACGGCACCTGTGGGAGTGCCTGCGCCAGGCGGAACCGCCGAGACCGCTGCAGTGAGGGCGCCCCCTTGGGCCGTGAGCGTGGTCGCGGTGTCGGCCTTGAGGATGCCCAAGTTGACGCCGGTGAACGGCAGCACGCCACTCGCGTAATTGGAGTCGCCGTTGTAGGTAAGGGTAATCATGTGGAAGCCGGCGATCAAGGCGGAAATGCCGGGCGATGGCGCCGTGACGGACGCGGCGCTTACCGGAACGGTGGCCAGCGGCGAGGTCCCCAGATTGGTGGTGTCGTTGAAGGTGAGGGTGCCGGTAGGCGGGGCGAGGCCGGGGACCGGCACATAGTCGGCAGAGAAGGTGATCGGCTGGCCGTAAATCGGCGCGAAGGTGGCATGGATGTCAAAGTCAGGTACGGCCCCACGGCTGGAATTCACGACCAGCGTGCCGGTGCTCGGCGTGGACCATGTGTCACCACTGTATTGGGCGCCGTAAGTGGTTCCCGGCGGACCGAGACTCGCGAAGTAACAGCTAACCGAGAATTGAGTTATGGGCGATGAACATCCGTGGTAGCAGAAGGTGGCCGGCGGCGGAGCGAGCGCCAGGCAACCGGGGATGGTGACGCCATTCTGCGTAAACGTGACGGTGCCGCTGTTCTGGAGGACCGCGCCGGGCGGAGTGATTGCCACGGTTGCGGTGAGAGTGACTGGGCCGGGCACGGGTGGGTTGGGGGAAATCGAGAGCGTGGTGGTGGTAGGCGCCAACCCGACCGTGAAAGTCAGTGGGGTGACAGTACCTAAGGTATAAGTCGAATCGCCGGGATAGCCTGCCGTTATGGTATTGGCGCCGCCCACGATCTCGTTGGTTTGCGGCGTGGCACAGGTCGCCGCACCATTCGAGATCGGCGCCGAGCAGAGGACTATGCCTTGGGAACTACCCACGAACCAGACGGTACCCGTCACTGGTGGGCCCGAGGCGCCCGTGAAGGTCGCGGTCAGCGTGATGGGCTGTCCGACCACGACGCTCTGGCCGGAAGAGAGCGTGGGTGATGTGACCGTGACGTTAACGGGAGTCTTGACGACGGTGCCCGGTGGGGGAAGCTTGACTGCGAAGCCATCGCTATCGAGGACAGCGTCGGTGATGATGTCGATGTAGGTGCTTTGGAAGGCGTTGAGCAGCGGGAAGTCAGGGGAGTAGGTGTAGCCGGCCACCTGGATGGCGCCGGAGGGCTCGATGGCAATTCCGGTGCCGGCATCCGGAAGAATAATTCCCCGAGTAAGTGTTACGTTGCCGCCGATCAATGTGGAGTAAGCGAGAGTCAGTGGGCCATTGCCAGGCGGGTTGAACTTGGTTACAAAAGTCTCGCCCAGGATTCCAGCGAAGCCCGATGGCGACGGATCGAGTATGGGAAAGTTGGCCGAGGAGGTGCTGCCGGTGACATAGACGGCGCCTGAGGAATCCAATGAGATGGCATACGCGATGTCACTGGCCGCGCCGCCGAGGAAAGTCGAGAAGCCGAGAGTCACGGCGCCGCTTGCGGAAACCGGATTGAGGCGGGCGACGAAGGCATCGCCGTTCCCGGAATAGCGCGACTGCCAGGCGTTGACAACGGGGAAATCGGCGGACATCGTGTTTCCGGCGACGTAGGCCGCCCCGGCCGAGTCCACGGCGATCGCGTTAGCGGAGTCGTTGCCGCTTCCCCCCAGCAACGTGGAGTAGGCCAGGGTGACGGGACCGCCAGTGAAGGGATTGACCTTCGCGGCGAATGCGTGTTGGTTTCCGGCGATGCCGGCGGCACCGGCGACATAAGCGGCTCCGGTAGAATCCACGGCAACCGCATTCGCGCTGCCGGGGCCTAAGGATGTGGAGTAGGCCAGCGTGAGGTTGCCGCTTCCGTTGTAGGGGTTGAAGCGGGCGAGTAAGGCGTCATCGACTTGGAACGGCCGGAGCGCGTTCACCGACGGGAAGTTTGCGGCATACGCCTCGCCTACGACGTAGGCGGCTCCGGTGGAGTCCACGGCAATCTTTCCCAGATACTGGTAGTCGCCTCCGAGGTACGTGGAATAGGACAAGGTGACCGGGCCCGTGCCGCTGTAGGGGTTGAGCTTGGCAACGAAGCCGCTCAGAGATCCGTTCGTGCCGCTGGGTATAGTGGCCTGATAGGCGTGGAGAATCGGGAAGTCGAGCGAGTTGGTGGTTCCCGAGACGTAGGCGGCGCCGGTGGAGTCCACGGCAACCCCGTTGGCGGCGTCGGCGTTGCTGCCACCCAGGTAAGTGGAATAGGCCAGAGTGATCTGGCCGCTCCGGTACGGATTCAGTTTGGTGACGAAGGCGGTGTGCAAGACCCGCAGGGGGCCGACGATCCCCGGCTCATAAGCGTTCACGATAGGAAAGTTGTAGGAAGACGTGATGCCCGCGACATACACCGCGCCCGCGGCATCCATCGCCATGTCCTTTATCTGGGTGTTGCCTCCGAGATAGGTGGAATAGATGAGGACGGGATCGATGACCAGCGGAAGGGTGCGGTCGTAGAGAGTCACATCGAAGGAAACCTGTTGGCCATTGAGCCGATAGGCGGTGGGCACTTCGACCTGCCGTCCGGAGGCCGCCTGGTACACGCGCGGCTTCCGCTGGCGTAGGTCGCCGAGCGGAGTGGTGAGGATCAGGTCGCCGGAAACGGGGTCGATGCGTATTCGCTCGGCGCCGGCGTAGGAGAGGCGGATGCGGCTGGAGTCCGCGCCGGGGTGAAGGACGAAATCGTATTCCACCTGTTTGCCGTTGCCGTAGTAGACCAGGTCGATGCCGGAGTAGACTGACTCATATTGGATGCGGCCGTAGTGAGGGACCTCGGGAAGCCAGCGCGAGGGGTCGTTGCCGATGAAGTAGGCGCTGACACCGGGCTGGCGGTCGAGGGCCGCAGGCCGCGCGGTGGGACTGGCTCCATCGAGAGTCATGCGGAGCGCGGCGGCCTGGTTCCTGGACACGGACGCCAGGACCATCTGGGCTTCCGATGGTCCGAGGAGGAGGGTGTAGCCGGCGGAGCGGGCGACGAACTGCGCGCGGGGATCCGTTTGGCCGAGATTCGGCTCGAAAGAGAGGGGAAGCTGTTCGTAGGAATTGAGGATTGGCGGCCTCTCCGCCGCGGTTAGCAGACCGGGAACCGCGAGGATGCAACTTAGTAAACCTGGGGACAACCGCATAGGACCGGGCCCGATCGACCAGCATAGTCCCTTTCACGCACCCCGACAAGGGCCTCAACGCCCGCGCACGCTCGGCTGCTGAAAGGTGAAGGTGCCACCGCCCACACTCTGAATTAGGGCAGCCGACACGGCGGAGGCCCAAACGGCATCACCACCGTAGAACGCGCTGATTCGGTGCGTGCCGGGCGCCAGGCTCGATACCGTCACGCTGGCGGCGCCGTTTGCCACGAGACCCGTCGCGATCACGGTCGCGCCATCCAGGAACTGTACTGTGCCGGACGGCGGCGCGAGGCCGACCGCACCGTCTAACTGCGCCGTGAAGGTCACCGGCTGGCCGGCTATGGTATTGGCGGAGCTCGAGGCGATGGCGATCGAAATGGAGTTGCCAACTACGTACAGGCCTGCCGCTAACGATTCAGGCGGGTACACGGAATCGCCGCTGTACTGGGCCGCCAGGCGGTGGGTGCCCGTCGATTGGAAGGTCGCTGCCAGAGTGGCTTGGCCGCCACTAACTCCGGCGGCGCCCAGCAGGGTAGCGGAGTCGAAGACCTGCACCATGCCCGCGGCAGGGGCCGGTGCGTTGCCCTTCACCGAGACGGTAAGAGTCACTGGAAGCCCCACGGGTGCGGGATTTGGGCTGGACGCGAGGGTCAGGGTGACGAAAACCGGCGGCTGTGACTTGGGCAGCGACAGCACGGCGGAAGTACTGCCGTTGAAGTTGGAATCGCCCGAGTAAATCGCGGTGATGTTCCCGCCGATAGCGGTAGCGGGGAGTACGACAACTGACTGAGTGCCCGACGTGACCAGGTTACCCGCGGCGACCTCCGCGGACCCGTTGAAGAACTGCACCCCACCCGAGGGAACGCCGGCGCCGGGAGAGACCGCCGAGACCGCGGCCGTGACCGTGCTGCCTTGGGCCGCGAGCGTAGTCATGGTGTCGGCCTTAGCGACTACAATCGTGGCGCCGCCGTAAGCGGGCCCGGTCCCGTTGACCGTGATCGAGTGCGTGCCGGCTCTCAGGGCGGAAATTCCGTTCGCGGGCACGGTGATCGACGCGGCGCCGGCGGTCAGCGGAACGGAGGCCAGTTGCCCGATCACCGATCCAGTTGCGTCGTAGAAGGTGACCGAGCCGGTTGGCAGCGCGCTGCCTGGAACCGGTACGCTGGTGGCCGATATCGTGACCGGCTGGCCGTAAATCGTCGCTGCCGCACTGACATGGATGTCAAAGGAAGGGACGGGACTACTGAACGGAACTAAGTAGCCGAAGCCGGCGGAGCTTGATGCCGTCTCCGTGTTGCCGCTGTAGAGGGCGCTCAAGGTGACGGCTGCCGAACCGAGCGTCAAGGGACAACTGACCGTGAATTGAGTCACTTGGATTGCCTCCGGCGGCGGAGAGAGTAGGCAGACCGTGAAGCCGTTCTGTGTAAACTTGACTGTGTCGTTGTTCTGGAAGGCCCCGCCGGGCTGAGTGATAGTCACGGTAGCGGTGAGAGTCACGGGACCAACCACGGGAGGGTTCGGGGAAATCGAGAGGTTGGTAGTGGTGGCTGCCGGGCCGTTCAAGAATGTCAGCGGTGTGACGGTACCTAAGGTGTAAACCGAATCGCCGGGATAGCCGGCCGTGATGGTGTTGCCGCCGCCGTCGAATACGATGTAGGGCGGAGTGTAAGCCGGAGTCGTACAAGACGCCCCACCGTTCGAGACGGGGGCGGAGCACAGGACCGCGCCATTGGTGCCGCCCACGAACCAGACCCTGCCAGTCACTGGTGGGCTCGAGGCGCCGGTGAAGGTCGCGGTCAACGTGAGGGGCTGGCCCCTCGCAGGGGCTTGGCCGGGGGCGAGCGAAGCGATGGTAGGTGATGTGACTGTGACATCGACCGGAGTTTTGACGACGGCGCCTGGCTGGGGGATTTTGACGGCGAAGCCATCGCTATCGGTCATGGCATCGGTTTCCACGTCGATGTAGGTGTTTTGGTAGGCATTGAGCAGCGGGAAATTGAGGGAGTATGTGTAGCCGGCTAACTGGATGGCCCCTGAGGGATCGATGGCGATTCCGGTGCCGGCAGTTGGATACGTCGCAATATTCGGATTGGCTTCGTTGCCCCCGATGAAGGTAGAGTAGGCCAGGGTCAGCGGGCCCTTTTTGGAGGGGATGAATTTGGTGACGAAGGCATCTCCCAGCATTTCAGAGAAGCTGGGAGGCGAGGGGTCGAGAACGGGAAAATTTGCCGAGGTGGTGAGGCCGGTAACGTAGACAGCGCCGGCCGCATCCACCGCGATGCCGTTCGCGAGGTCCAGGGCTGCGCCTCCGAGGTAAGTCGAGAAGCCCAGAGTCACGTTACCGGTGCCGGAAAACGGATTCATCCTGACGACGAAGGCATTGCCATTGGCGCTACTATCCGTATACCCATTGCCGGCCGCGGCATTGCGCGACTGCCAGGCGTTGACAACGGGGAAATCGGTGGATGTGGTGTAGCCGGCGATGTAGGCGGCTCCGGCGGAATCCACGGCGATGGCGTTGATGAAGTTGGAACCACTTCCGCCGAGTAAGGTGGAGTAGGCCACGGTGACGGGGCCGCCGGTGAAGGGATTCACCTTCGTGACGAAAGCGCCTCCGTTTGCGGGGTGCGCGCCCTGGTAGGCGTTGATCGTGGGGAATGCCGCACCAGCACCGCCGGCCACGTAAACGGCGCCGGTGGAATCCACCGCAACGGCGGCCGCGCTGCCGGGACCCAAAGACGTCGAGTATCCCAGCGTGACGTCTCCGGTTCCGCTGTAGGGATTGAAGCGGGCGAGGAACACGTCGCCGGGCTGGAACGGCAGGAGCGCGTTCACCGATGGAAAGTTCTCGGAAGAGACGTTGCCTGCTACGTAGGCGGCTCCGGCGGAATCCACGGCGATTTTTCCGGGAGTTTCGAACTCGATTCCTCCGCCGAGGAAGGTCGAATAAGACAACGTGACCGGTCCGCTGCCGTTGTAAGGATTCAGCCTGGTGACGAAACCGCCGTCGAATCCATCGGCGCCGCTGGGAGGTGTGGAATGGTACGCATTGAGAACCGGGAAGTCGGGCGAGCTGGTGGTCCCCAAAACGTACGCGGCGCCGGTGGAGTCCACGGCAACTCCTTTGGCGGAATCGTAGGCGCTGCCGCCCAGGTAGGTCGAGTATGCCAGAGTGACCTGGCCGCTGCCCGGGTAGGGATTCAGCTTGGTGACGAAGGCGGTAAACAGGACCCGGGCGGGGCCGGCCACTCCCGGCTGATAGGCATTTACGGCAGGAAAGTTGTAGGAAGTAGTCATGCCGGTTACATAGACCGCGCCCGCGGCATCCATCGCCATATCGGCGATCCGGTTGTTGCCGCCGAGATAGGTGGAATAAATCAGCACGGGGTCGATGACCAGCGGACGGCCGCGGTCGTAGTGAGTCACATCGAAAGAAACCTGGCGGCCATTCAGCCGATAGGCGGTGGGCACTTCCACCTGACGTCCGCCCGCCGCCTGGTAGACGTGCGGCTTCCGCTGCCGGAGTTCGCCGAGCGCGGTGGTGAGGATCAGGTCGCCGGAGGCGGAGTCGATGCGCATACGTTCGGCGCCGGCGTAGGAGAGGCGGATGCGGCTGGAGTCCGCGCCGGGGTGGAGGACGAAATCGTATTCGACCTGTTGGCCGTTGCCGTAGTAGACTATGTCAATACCGGGATAGACTGACTCATATTGTATGCAGCCGTAGTGAGGGACCTCGGGGAGCCAGCGCGAGGAGTCGTTGCCGATGAAGTAGGCGCTGACACCGGGCTGGCGCTCGAGGGCCGCCGGACGAGCGGTGGGACTGGCGCCATCGAGAGTCATGTAAAGCGCGGCGGCCTGGTTCCGGGACACGGACGCCAGGACCATCTGGGCTTCCGATGGTCCGAGGAAGAGGGTGTAGCCGGCGGAGCGGGCGACGAACTGCGCGCGGGAATCCGCCTGGCCGAGATTGGGCTCGAAAGAGAGGGGAAGCTGCTCGTAGGAATTGAGGATTGGCGGCAGCTCCGCCGCGGTTAGGAGATTGGAAAACGCGAGGACGCAACTGACGAAACCTGAAGTTAACAACATAGGACTGGGCCCGATTGGACCAGGATAAGTCTTTTCGCTCAGAGCAGCAAGCCTATGGAGGCTCGCAAAATACGGTGACGTTCTTGCCTGTCTGGAGATTTTCGCCAGCAGTCCAAAAGCCGGCTGAAAGCCTGCCCCACCAGGAATTGTTAAAGCCTGCATCGCAACGGAATTGTCATCAAATTGAAACTGCAAGCTTGGTATTCCATTCCATAGCCACGAAAACAGGAGTTGAAAACGAACATGCTTCGCAAAGCTATCGCTTCGTTCACGTTTCTCGCCGCCATTCCCGCGATTCTCAGCGCGCAACAGACGTTGGGAGGAATCACCGGAACGGTGAGCGATGCCACCGGCGCGGCCGTTCCGAACGCCGCCGTCGCGATCAAGAACATCGACACCAATCTGGGGTTGAAGACGGTCACGCAGAACAACGGCACGTACCAGGTTCTCAACCTGCCGGTGGGCAACTACAGCGTGAGCTTCGCCAAGGATGGCTTCAACACGGAAGCGCACACCTCGATCATGGTGCAGGGCGACCGCGTGACCACGGTGAACGGGAACCTGCAAGTGGGCACGGTGGCCACGTCGGTGGAAGTGACCGGCACGCCGCTGCTGAACGCGGTGGATACGACGAGCGGCTACGTACTCGACTCGCTGACCATCAACAATACACCGCTGGGCACGGGCAGCTTCACGCAGCTCGCCATCCTGAGCCCGGGATTGAGCGCGGATTTCATGAACACGTCGGGCTCGAACGCGGGCTTCGGCAACCAGGCGATCTGGGCCAACGGACAGCGCGATACCAGCAACAGCTTGTCGATCAACGGGGTGACGGCCGACAACGTGTTCAACGGCAAGACCACGAGCCAGGTGGAATCGTCGCGGTTCACTTTGAACACGGGCCAATCCAGCGCGGCGGGGGGCGATACCCAGACCAACACGTCGGCCTACGATTCGGCGGGCCAGGCAATCGCGACGCCGCCGGTGGAGACGATGCAGGAGCTGCGCGTGAACGCCTCGATGTACGACGCCTCGCAGGGATCGAAGGCCGGGGCGCACATCGAAGCGACGACGCGCTCGGGGACCAACCAGTTCCACGGCGGCGTCTACGAGTATGTGCAGAACACCATGTTCAACGCGGCGCCGTTCTTCCGCAACGCGAGCACGGCGATTTCGGCGCATGATAAAGTCCCGGCACTGCACTACAACCGGCCGGGCGCGACTATCGGCGGACCGATTTTCAAGAACAAGCTGTTCTTCTTCGGCGCCTTCCAGGACATTCAGGACTTCGATGCGTTGAACGGCACCAAGACGGCCAACGTTCCGCTGCACCTGACGGACGACCGCAGCGCGCAAGGCCTGGTCAACATGCTGCAGGCCGACCTGGGCGCGACGGTGACGGCCAGCCAGATCAACCCCGCGGCGCTGGCACTGTTTTCAGCCAAGGTAGGCGGCAACTACCTGATTCCTTCGGCGCAGCTCACCAACCTGGCGCAGGCCCAGCAGCTCGGCTACGACGTGTTCCTGCAGGCGCCAGCCTCGTTCATTGCCCACCAGGCGGTGGCCGACCTGGACTACCTGATCAACAGCAAGGACCGGCTGTCGCAGAAGTATATCTACCAGAACAGTCCCTCCGCCGCGCCCTTCGGCGGCGGCTCCACGCTGGGTTTTCCCAAAGCGATCAAGACGGGCACGCAGACCGGCTCGCTGGATAATATCGTGATCCTCACGCCGTCCCTGACGTGGGAGCAGAAGGCCGGAGTCAATCGCCAGTACAACTACTCGTCGACCGGCCAGGCGGTGACCGCAACCTCGCTGGGGATCGACGCTTTCGGCACACCGCAATTCCCGGCGCTGAGCGTCTCGACGGTGGATTCGCACCTGCTCAAGAGCTTCAGCGTGGGGCCGAGCGGGAACTTCGCCAACACGGGCTTCTACCAGAACATGGGTTCGGCATCGAGCAGCCTGAACTGGCTCAAGGGCCGCCACACGGTGACGGCGGGCTTCAACGTGGAGCACTACCAGCTCAATATCGTGAACAACACGGACAACACGCCTACGGTCTCGTTCCCGACCTTGACGGCGCTGATGACGGGCAACGTGAACGCGAACGGCACGAACGTGTTCATCGGTCCGACGAACCGGTACTTCCGCGTCAACCAGATTGGCGGGTACGTGCAGGACAACATTCGCCTGGTTTCGAACCTGACGGTGAACGTGGGAGTGCGCTACGATTTCGACGGCCCGCTGACGGAGAAGTACGGCCGGCTGGCGAATTTCCACCCCGACGCCTACCAGTACAACTCGTCGACGGATACCATCGCGGCGACGGGCCTGGTGGTGGCGGGCAACAACCAGACGATCGGAACGAGCGGGGTCAGCGATTCCACGCTGAATGGACGCCAGTGGGGATTCGGACCCCGTATCGGAATTGTGTGGAGCCCATCGCAACTGAAGAACGTGGTGATCCGCACGGGCTTCGGGATGTTCTACGACCGCGGCGAGTACTTCTCGGAGCTGTCGCCCGGCGCGGGCGCGGGGGTCAACGGGCCGTTCGGAGTTACGGTGGCCGCTCCGTTCGTGCAGCAGGTGGTGGGCACTTCGCAGGGCACGCTCTCGCAGCCCTTCCTGGGCGCCACGATTCCTCCGACGGTGACCAACCAGACGCTGTTCGCGGGGCTGGTGCCGAATAAGGCGCAGATTATTACGGGCGCCAAGACGTACACCTTCAGCGGATACGATCCGGCGAACGTGCTGCCGTACACCGAGAACTGGAGCCTCGACGTGCAATGGCAGCCGGTCAACAGCATGCAGTTGAGCCTGGGATAT
>Ga0209415_10010535_pt1 | contig 15700 bp, 18 predicted proteins | sample PeaSoiSIISIP2007_FD_187696 | JGI IMG/M metagenome (GOLD analysis project Ga0209415, IMG submission 187696) | Peat soil microbial communities from Weissenstadt, Germany - SII-SIP-2007 (SPAdes) (version 2) | ecosystem: Environmental > Terrestrial > Soil > Wetlands > Peat | place: Germany... | reverse complement strand
CGAAGAGAGGATCGACCCGTCGAGCCAACTGACTCCTTCGAGCGCGAGGGGGGATCTCAGGGATGTCGTGCTGGATTTGCCGGTGGGGTTCCTCGGCAGCGCGCTGGCGGCACCCGAGTGCACCCTCGCGCAGCTCTCCTACAAAAAAGGTGAAGGTGGGTGCCCGTCTGGCACGCAGGTCGGGTACATCACCAGCTCTCCCCGGAGCGCCCAGGCGTCTGTGCGCAGCGGTATCTATAACGTCGTGCCCGAGCGCGGCGTCGCGGCGGAGTTCGGCTTCCACGACGTGACTGGTAGCACGCATGTGTTGTATGCGCGTGTGGTGCCGACCCCGGCGGGGTATGTGTTGCGCACCGATGCGTTTGAAATCCCGCAGTTCGAGCTGAACGGGATCTCTGTGCAGCTCTACGGGAACCCCCCCGAACGGGATGGTAGCGGGGCCACCCCGGTTGCGTTCCTGACGAACCCGAGCGACTGCTCGGGGGAACCGTTGACGACGAGGGTGCACATGGACTCCTGGCAGAGCCCGGGGAGCTACAACGCGGACGGCTCCCCCGACCTGAAAGACCCGAACTGGGTGACGGGTACTCTGGAAACCCCCCCGGTCACGGGCTGTAACCTGCTGCGCTTCGAAGGGTCGCTCACCGCGCAACCCGAAACGACTGTGGCGGACAGCCCCTCGGGTCTTGAAGTCGGGCTGCACATACCCCAGAACGAGGAACCAAACACGCTCGCGACACCCCCGTTGAAGACAGCGGTCGTGGCGCTCCCCGCGGGCTTGGCGGTGAACCCCTCCGCGGCCGGTGGCCTTGAGGCGTGCTCTCCCGCGCAGATCGCGTTGGGGACCAACGACCAGCCGGGGTGTCCGGAAGCGTCGAAGATCGGCGCGGTCGAACTCACGACGCCGCTGGTCGGGGGTGTGTTGCAGGGCTCGCTGTACCTGGCGACGCAGAACGAAAACCCGTTCCACAGTCTCCTGGCGGTGTATCTGGTCGTCGACGATCCGACGACTGGTGTTGTGATCAAGATCCCGGGGCAGGTCACCCCCGACCCAACCACAGGGCAGCTGACGGCGACGTTCGACGAGCTGCCGCAGTTCCCGTTCAGCGATGTGAAGCTCCACGTGTTCGGTGGGCCCCGCGCGTCCCTTTCGACTCCTGAGGCGTGCGGCACGTACACGACGAATGGGACGCTGACGCCGTGGTCGGCGCCGGATTCGGGTCCGCCGGTCAACACCGGGGATAGCTTCCAGATCAACACGGGTTGCGTTGGTGGGTTCAGCCCGTCGGTGACGGCTGGTACGACGAACAACCAGGCTGGCGCGTTCAGCCCGTTCACCGCGACGTTCTCCCGCACCGACCAGGACCAGAACGTCTCCGCGGTGAGCGTCACGACGCCTCCGGGGCTGCTGGGCCTCATCAAGAGCGTGGAACGCTGCCCCGAACCGCAGGCCAGCCAGGGCACGTGCGGGCCGAACAGTCTGATCGGCCATGCGAATGTGGCGGCGGGTACGGGTCCTGACCCGTACTGGGTGCAGGGTGGCCAGGTGTTCCTCGCCGGCCCGTACAAGGGCGCGCCGTTCGGCCTGTCGGTCGTGGTTCCCGCGGTCGCGGGGCCGTTCAACCTCGGGACCGTCGTCGTCCGCGCCGCGATCAACGTGGATCCGCATACCGCGCAGATCACGGTCACGAGCGACCCGCTGCCGACGATGTTGCAGGGTATCCCGTTGGATATCAGGGCGGCGAACGTCACGGTCGACCGTTCGGGGTTCCTGTTCAACCCGACCAGCTGCGAACCGCTGAGCGTGAATGGGACGCTCACGAGCACCCAGGGCACACAGGCCCCGGTGTCGAGTCGTTTCCAGGCCGCGAACTGCCAGGGCCTCCCGTTCCACCCCGTCTTCACGGTCAGTACGCAGGCGGGGACGAGCAAGAAGAACGGCGCGAGCCTGGTCGTCAAGGGATCGTTCCCCGCGGGCGACGCGAACGTCCATAGCGTCGCGGTGACGCTGCCCAAGCAGCTCCCCGCGCGCCTGACGACGATCCAGCAGGCGTGCCCGGAGGTCGTGTTTGCGGCGAATCCCGCGTCGTGCCCGGTGGGCTCGAATATCGGGACGGGGACCGCGACGACGCCGATCCTCGCGAGCCCCGTCAGCGGCCCGGCGTACCTGGTCTCCCACGGTGGCGCAGCGTTCCCGAACGTCGTGATCGTGTTCCAGGGCGAAGGGATCACGCTGGACCTCGTGGGCAGCATCGACATCAAGCACGGTGTCACGAGCAGCACGTTCGCGACGGTCCCCGACGCCCCGATCAGCACGTTCCAGCTGACGCTGCCGGAGGGTCCGCACTCCGGTCTCGCGGCGGTCGTCCCGGCGAAGGCGAAGGGCAGCATGTGCGGCCAGTCCCTCTCGATGCCGTTCACGATCACCGGCCAGAACGGTGCGCAGCTGAAGCAGCCCGTGAAGATCACGGTCACCGGGTGCCCGCGCGCCAAGAAGAAGGCGAAGGCCAGGAAGCGCGCGAAGGGCGGGAAGAAGGGGTAGTGGTGGCCGTGCTCGTGTCACCTCGTGGGCAGGCTGGGGCGCGTACCCAAAGGGCACACGGCGGGAGTGCGCGCTCCGAGGCCGGGGGCACGCCCGGCGGTGTCCAGGAGGCGCGCGGCGTCCCGGTGGCTGCGGAGGGGTTGCCGCGGGAGCACGTGAGCGAGATCCAGCGGATGCGGCTCCTCACGGCGATGGCCGAGGTGGCGTCCGAGCGCGGCGCGGGGTCGGTCACGGTCGCGCATGTCGTCTCGCGTGCGGGGGTCTCGCGCAGGACGTTCTATGACCTGTTCTCCGATCGCGAGGAGTGTTTCCTCGCGGCGTTCGAGGAGGCGATCGAGCGGGTCTCTGCGCTGGTGTTGGAGGCGTACGGGCGGGAGGGCTCTTGGCGGGAGAGGATTCGGGCGGGGTTGTGGGCTGCGCTGGTGTGGCTTGACGAGGAGCCCGCGACCTCCCGGTTGTGTGTGGTCGAGGCTTTGGCGGCCGGTCCGCGGGTGCTTGAGCGTCGCGCGGTGCTGCTGCGCGCATTGGTCGCCGCGGTGGATGAGGGCCGCGGGGATGTGCCTAAGCGCGCGACGCAGCCGCCGCCGCTGACGGCGGAGGGGGTGGTCGGCGCGGTTTTGTCGGTTATTCACACGCGCCTGCTGGAACCAACGGCGAAGCCCCTCACGGGCCTCCTCGGCGAGCTTATGAGCGTGATCGTGCTCCCCTACCTCGGTCAGGCGGCAGCACAGAAGGAGCTGCACAAACCGGCCCCTCCTCTCCCTAAAAATACTTCCCACGCTCACCGCGACCCGTTGGACGGGCTTGAGATGCGAATCACCTACCGCACCGTGCGCGTGCTGATGGTCATCGCGGCCTCCCCCGGCGCGTCCAACCGGGCGGTCGCGAGCGGCGCGGGGATCGGCGATCAGGGCCAGGTCTCAAAGCTGCTCGCGCGCCTGGAGCACCTGGGGTTGATCTGCAACCACGGGATCGGCCCCGTCAAGGGGGCGCCCAACGCCTGGGAGCTGACCGCGCGCGGGGGCGACGTCGAGGGGGCGATTCGGGTTCGCACTGCGCCGGGGTGAGAGGGTGCCTTCACCACACCACCGGCACGCCGTACGCGGCGAAGGCCGGGTCCCTGGTGAGGATCGCGCAGCCCTCGATCTTTGCTTCTGATACCCTATATAGGGCAATGCACAAGACCTCCGTATATCTGAGTACCGAGGAGGCGCGACATCTGCAGCGTGCCGCGGCTCGTACCGGCCGATCCCAGTCGGAGCTGATCCGCGAGGGCGTGCGCCTCGTCGCGGCGGAGGGCGAGGAGGAGCGCCGCACGTTTCACAGCCTCGGCCGGGGTCACGGTGGCGGGGCGCCCTACCGTCGCTGGGATGCGCAGGAGCTGCACCGCTCCGTGATGGGCGGCGGATGACGGCGCGCGCGTGCCCGCCGCGCCGCTGATTCTCGACGCCGGCGCGCTCTACGCGCAGGCCGATGCCGACGAGCCTCAGCACGCGGCCGTCGTACGGCTGCTGCGCGCCGAGCGCGGCGCGCTCGTCACCTCGCAGGTCGCGGTCGCCGAGGCGGACTACCTGATCCTGAGCCGTCTCGGGGTGGACGTCGAGCTGGCCTTCCTCGACGATCTGGCAGCCGGCACCTACGTGGTGGACGCGCTTGTTCAGGCCGACCTCGCGGTGGCGCGTGACATCGCAGCTCGCTACTGCGACCTGGAGTTGGGTCTGGCCGACGCCTCGCTGGTCGTGCTCGCCGCGCGCTGGCAGACGCGACGTGTCCTCACTTTCGACGAGCGAGCCTTCCGCGCTGTTGCGCCGTTGCAGGGGGGCTCGTTCATCGTGCTGCCGGCGGACGCGTCCTAGCCCGGCCGACGTGTCGCTCGGGAGGCCGGTCAGCTTCCAGGGCTGCGAGCTTGTCGAAGTGGTTGCGACTACCTCGCTTGTGATACGATGCATCACACATGGCATCGAAAGCTCGAGATACGACTGCTGGCGCGGCTTCGGTGCAGCGTTCCTTCCGCTTTGCCGCCGACACGTTGCGGCTGCTGGACGAGCGCGCGGGCGAGCTGTCGGAGTCGCGCAACGGCCTCGCGCAGCGGTTGCTGGAGGAGGGGCTGCACACCGATCGCCACCCGCTCATCTATTTCAGGGCGGGGGGCTCCGGGCGGCGCGCACCGGCGCTGGTGGGCACCCGCCTGTACGTGTGGCAGGTGCTTGGCACCTTGCGCGCGAGCGGGGGGTCGGTGGCCGAGGCGGCGTCCTACCTTGGGTGCTCAGAGGTTCAGGTGCAGGCTGCCGTGGACTACTACGCGGACTTCGCCGCGGAGGTCGACGCCCAGCAGGAGCGCGAGCGCGAGTTCGAGCGGCGCGAGCGCGAGCGCTTCGAACGCGCCCAGCAGGTTCTTGGGTGAGGTTGCTCACCGACGAGCACTACGCCACCGACATAGCCATCGCGCTGCGAGCGGCCGGCCACGACGCGGCGGCGGTGCTCGAGCTGGGGATGACCGGCACCGCGGATGAGGCCCTGCTCGCCTTCGCCGCTGGACAGGGGCGCGCACTGCTCACCAACAACGTTCGCGACTTTGCCACCATCGCCGTGCTCTGGGCCAGGGGCGGGCAGGAGCACTTTGGCCTGCTCTTCACCTCGGACGAGAGCCTTCCTCGGGGGCGAGGCACGATCGGGCTCTACGTCGAGGTTCTCGGCGCCCTCTTCGACGCCCATCCGGCCGAGGACGCGCTGCGCAACGAGGTGCGCTGGCTCGGCCGGCCCTTATAGGCGCCGCCAGCGCGCGCCTCGACCTGGTTCTCGGATTGCGGATGTGACGGCGGCAGTGGCGTGATCCGGCTCAGCTGGGCGCGGGCCGCTGAGTTCGCCGACGCTACTCAGACTCGGTGCCCTCGTTGAGGATCGCGAGGTACCGGTCGTAGACGTATAGCTTGCCGCGCGCGCGGCCGGTGGCCTCGCGGAGGATGCCGGCGCGCTCCAGGCGCTCGATGGCGGCATACACCGGCGGGGTCGAGAGCTGCAGCTGCTCGGCGACTGAGGGGGCTCCCAGCAGGACGTATCGCGCGGCGAGATCGTGCACGCGGAGAGCTGTCGCCGCCCCGCGGCCGAATCCGTGGATCGTCTGGCGGTCGGACTCGATCATCGCCACCACACGCTGTGTCGTTGTGGTGGTCGACTCGGCGACCTCGACTACGCCCCGCAGGAAGAACCTCAGCCAGCCCTCCCAGTCTCCCTCGGTCCGTATCCGCTGAAGGTGGTCGTAGTAGTCCGCGCGCCGGCGCTTGAAGTAGAGACTCAGATACAGCAGGGGTCTGTGCATGACGCCCTCCGAGTGCAGCAGCAGCGCGATCAGCAGCCGTCCCACGCGGCCGTTGCCGTCGAGGAAGGGGTGGATGCTCTCGAACTGCGCGTGCGCCAGCGCGGCCTTGACGAGGATCGGGGTCGGCTGGGGTTTGTCGTGGATGAAGCGCTCGAGCGCCGCGATCGCGTCTGGGAGCACCGGTGCGGGGGGTGGCACGTAGCGGGCGAGCCCGGGGCGGCTGCCTCCCAGCCAATTCTGCGTGCGCCGGAACTCGCCCGGAGCCTTGTGGGAGCCACGGCCGCTCTGCATCAGCAGGCCGTGCACCTCGCGCAGCAGCCGTGCGCCGAGCGGCGGTGCTCCGGGTCGCTCGATCTGCGCGAGACCGTGGTTCAGCGCGGCGATGTAGTTGGCTGTTTCCTGTGCGTCCTCGCGCAGCACGCCGGGCGCGGCGTGGTGCTCGAACAGCAGCAGCTCCGACAGGGAGGACTGAGTTCCCTCGATCTGCGAGGACAGCACCGCCTCCTTGCGCACGAACGTATAGATGAACTGGTCCGGGTCGGGCAGCAGCAGCGTCACGCCGTCGAGCCGTCCCAGCGCCTGGTTGGCGCGGTCCAGCAGGTTCTGCATCGCTGCGTCGATTCGCAGCGGGGGCTTGGGTGGCAGCGGTCGGGGATGGAATGCCCAGTAGCCGTCCGGGCCGTCTTCGGCCAAGCGGTACTCGCCGGCCCGTGTGCTGGCGGTTGGGCGCTTCGGGGTTGTTGGCTTCTTATCGCTTACCACGGGCATAGCTTAGTAAGCGATGTGGCCGGAACGTTTACTTAGGCGAGGGCTATTGAAGCGATCGCTGAGTAAAGGGGGTCGCTGCGGCAGGGGGTGCTCGCTCACCACACCACCGGCACCCCGTACGCGGCGAAGGCCGGGTCCTTGGTGACGATCGCGCAGCCCTCGTGCTTTGCCTGGGCGATCAGCAGGCGGTCGAAGGGGTCGCGGTGGTGGAGGGGCAGGCTGCCGCCGGCCTGGGCGTGGCGGGCGGTGATCGCGAGCATGTCTGCGCCCGCTTCCTCGATGCGCTCGATCACGTCCTCCGGCGCTTGTAGTTTGCCGATCGTTCGCTTGATCTCGATCTCCCAGACGTTCACGGCGCTGGCGAGGAGCTGCGCGTCGGGCTGCGCCATCGCCTCCTGCGCGCTTGCGGAGAGGGGGTAGTCGGATGAGAGCAGCGCCAGCAGCGCGTGTGTGTCGAGCAGCAGCTTCAATCGTCGTCGATCATGCCGAAGGCGCGCTGCAGATCCTCGGGCAGCTCGTCGAAGTCGTCGGGTATGTGGACCTGGCCCTTCCACACGCCCTTCAGCGACAGCAGCCCGCGCGGCGGCTCGTCGTAGGGGACGATCTTGGCCACCGGGCGCCCGTTTCGCTCCACGACCACGTCCTCGCCGCTGCGTGCGCTGTCCACCAGTCGCGAGAAGTTCGTCTTCGCCTCGTGCATTCCCACTCGGGTCATGGCGGGCATTCTAGCACTGGTTAGCTAGGTTAGTCCAACGGGGGTGAGTCTGACTCAGCTCGGCGTGCTCCCAACGGTTCGCTTGACGCGGATGCCGCTGGGGCGCGTCCCAGCCGAGAGCGGCGCCTAGATTCTAACAACCGAGATTAGTCTGTGTTGTGAGCTTCTCAGCCCGCCTCGAAGCGCGCGACCGCCGCCCTGCGTTCGGCTTCTGAGACGCTGAGGCCGACCTCGCCGTCGGGGAGTGTCACGGTGCCCGAGGGCTCGAGGATGCGGGTTGGGGGCGTGGGGCTCGTGGCGAGGGCTGTGAAGAGGCCGAGGAGGGTTGGGCCGCTCATGTCCGAGACGATCGCCGGCGGCGCGCTCCAGGCGATCCAGGGCAGGCGCAGGAAGCTGGAGGGGCTCAGCAGGCGCGACTTCATGTCCTGGAAGAGGGCCTGCTGGTGCTGCTCGCGGTTGAGGTCCGTCTCGCCCGGGGCGCAGCGGTTCTCGCGCGTGCGCGCCAGCGCGAGCGCCTGCTTGCCGTCGATGTGGTGCGTCCCGGGGGTCAGGCGCAGGGTGTAGCCGCCGCGCGCCGAGCCGCCGTCGAGCTCGGAGATCACACAGCCGCTCGTGTAGTCGACGCCGCCCATCGCGTCCACGAGTTGGGGGAAGTTTTCGAAGTTCACTTCGACCACGTGGTTGATCGGGACGCCGAGATAGCGCTTGATCACCGAGATCGCCAGCGCCGGCCCGCCGAACGCGTTGGCGGCGTTGATCTTCTGCTCGCCGTGCCCCGGTATTTCGATCACGGTGTCGCGCGGGATCGACAGGCGCGCCGCGTGTCCCGCGCCGGTTCGGATCAGCATGATCGAGTCAGAGCGCCCCGGCCCGGTCGTTTCCGCGCCCGGTTCCCTGCTGTTCTTCGGCCGGCGGTCGGAGCCGAGGATCAGGATGTCGTTGGCCGAGAAGAGTGGGTATCCGGCGGGGTCGAGCACGCCCTGCACGTCCGCGGGCGGGCTCTCGCGGTTGAACTGCGCGCTGACGAGGAACAGCACGAGGGAGAGTCCCACCCAGGCGACCGCCAGGGCGAGCAGCGCGAGGATGCCGCGCCGCCATGTCAGGCGCAGTCGAATGTGCGGCTGCTGGATGCGCGGGAGGCGCCTGGACCGGTAGCGGGTGTACTCGGGCGGCCTCGCGGCGTCGGGCGCGGGCGGCACGCGGGGGCGGCGCGTGGTTTCGCGGGCGGGCACCCCTCCCAATCTATAGTTGCCCGCCCATGAGCCCTGACAGTTCCCTGGCAGGCCGGCTGGTGGTGTGCCCGACGCCGATCGGCAATCTGCGGGACATCACGCTGCGGGTGCTCGACGCTCTGGGGGCCGTCGACACGATCGCCTGCGAGGACACTCGCCGTACGCGTGTGCTGCTCGAGCGCCACGGGATCGCGGGACGGCGGCTCGTCAGCTTTCACGAGCACAACGAAGCTTCGCGGGCGGTTGAGCTGGTCGAGCGGATGCGGGCCGGGTTGGGGGTTGCACTCGTCTCGGACGCGGGCACGCCGCTGGTCTCAGACCCCGGCTTTGCGCTGGTTCGCGCCGCGCTGGGGGCGGGCCTGGAGGTGGAGGTGCTGCCGGGGCCGAGCGCCGCGCTCACCGCGCTCGTGGCCTCCGGGCTGCCGGGGGAGCGCTTTCGCTTCGTGGGGTTCCTGCCGCGCCGGGCCGCCGAGCTGGAGCGGGTCCTGGGTGACGCGCCGGACACGCTCGTGGCGTTCGAGTCGCCCGGGCGCCTCGCCGCGACGCTTGGGGTCCTCGCCGGGCTCGACGGCGCGCGGCCGGTGGTCGTCTGCCGCGAGCTGACCAAGCTGCACGAGGAAGTTCGCCGCGGGTCCGCCGCCGAGCTGGCCGCGCATTACGCCGAGCACCCACCGCGCGGGGAGCTTGTGCTGGTCGTGGGGGCCTCCGCGCCCGCGCTGGCTGGTCGCGAGGAGGCGCTTGCGGCGCTGCGCGCGCTGGTGGAGGCCGGCGCGCGGGCGCGGCCCGCGGCGAAGGTCCTCGCCGGGCTCACCGGGATCGGGGCGAACGAGCTGTATCGGGCGCTGACGTCTGAGGAGGCTCGCCTTCGTGCCAAGTAGCACAAAGTGGCTCTATGTTCCGTAGCCATTTGGCTCTATGAAGTAGAGCCACTGCAGGCGTAGCTGTGATGCCATACCCAGTAGCCTGGCCCCAGTGCCCAAGACCTTCTACGTAACCACCCCGATCTACTACGTCAACGCGGCGCCGCACCTCGGGCACGCGTACACGACGATCGCGGCCGACGTGATGGCGCGCCACCACCGCCAGCGGGGGGAGGCGGTGTTCTTTTTGACCGGCACCGACGAGCACGGCGAGCCCGTGGCCGACGCCGCACACGCGCTGGGGATCGAGCCGCAGGCGCTGGCGGATCGCAACGCCGAGCGCTTTCGGGCGCTGGCGCCGCGGCTGGGGGCGTCGAACGACTTCTTCATCCGCACCACCGACCCGCAGCACATGGCGGTGGTGCAGGAGGTCCTCTCGCGGGTGCGCGAGAACGGCTTCGTCTACAAGGGCGTGTATGAGGGCTGGTACTGCCCGCGCTGCGCCGACTTCAAGGCCGAGAGTGAAATCGACGAGGGGCGGCTGTGTCCGATCCACCACATCGATCTGGTGCGCGAAGAGGAGGAGAACTGGTTCTTCGCGCTCTCGCGCCTTCAGGGGCGCCTGGAAGCGCTGTACGGCGAGCGGCCGGAGTTCGTCGCGCCGCGCACGCGCTACAACGAGTCGCTCTCGTTCATCAGGGGAGGCCTGCGCGACGTGCCGCTCACGCGTAGGCGGCTCACGTGGGGAGTGCCGGTTCCGTGGGACTCCGAGCACGTGTTCTACGTGTGGTTCGACGCGCTCTTGAACTATTACTCGGCACTCTCCTTCGCGCGCCCCGGCGAGGATCTGACGGAGCGGTTCTGGCCGGCCGACTGTCATCTGATCGCCAAGGAAATCCTGCGCTTTCACACCGTCTACTGGCCCGCGCTGCTGATGGCGGCGGATATCGCGCTGCCCGGCAAGGTGTTCGTACACGGGTATCTGTTGATGGAGGGCGAGAAGATGAGCAAGTCCCTGGGCAACGTCATCGACCCGTTCGACGTGATCGAGCGCTACGGCGCCGACGCGCTGCGCTTCTATCTGCTGCGGGACGTGTCGTTTGGGCAGGACGGGTCGGTCTCGACCGCTGCGTTCGAGGCGCGTTACGAGTCGGAGCTGGCCAACGACTACGGCAACCTGGCGAGCCGCGTGCTGGCGATGGTCGCTCGCTATCGCGAGGGGGTTCTGCCGCGGGGTCCCGACGGCCCCGCGCTCGATCCGCTGCTGGCCGAGGATTTCGACGGCCTCGGGGAGCGGGTGGCGGAGCTGATCGACCGCGTCGAGCTGACGGTCGCGCTCGATGAGATCTGGCAGCGTGTGCGGCGGCTGAACCGGTATGTGGAGGAGCAGGCTCCGTGGGTGCTTGTCAAGGATCCGGCGCGCGCGGGGGACCTCGATCGGGTGCTGGGGTCGCTGGTCGCGGGGCTGCGCGTGGTCACGGTGCTGCTCCAGCCCTACCTGCCCGCGAGCACCGAGCGGCTGCTTCAGGCGCTGGACGCGCCGGTGGTGGTCCCGATCGAGCCGCTGTTTCCGCGCGTGGAGGCTTCATCAACGTAGCATGCCTCAGGCATGCTATATTCATGCTCCGTGTCTGCCCTGCAGGTCAAGAACTTCCCCGACGACCTCCACGCCAAGCTGCGTTCGCGCGCGGCGCGGCAGGGGCGCAGCGTCAGCGGGTACGTGACGGCGGTGCTGGAGAACGACCTGGAGCGCCCCGACTGGGAGGAGTGGTTTGCGACGCTTGACACGCGCGAGCCTGTGAGGGGCTTCACGAGAGATGACGTGCTCGGCGCGCTCGACGAGGCCCGCGAAGAGCGCGCGGAGCAGCTGGAGCGCTCCGTCCTTGATCGTCATTGACGCCTCCGCGGTCATCGAGCTGCTGATTGGATCCGAGCGCGCACCGGAGGTGCGGCGGGCGATCGACGACGCGGGGACCGTGCTGGCGCCCGATCACGTCAACGCGGAGACGCTGTCCGCGCTGCGCCGCATGGAGCGCCGCGGCCTTTCGGGTACGCGGGCGACACAGGCCGTAGCCGACCTGAAGGCGCTTCCGGTCACGCGGGTCTCGACCACCTCGCTGCTCGGACGGACATGGGCGATGCGCGAGAACGTCAAGCCGTTCGACGCGGCGTACATCGCGCTGGCGCAGTTGCGGCACTGTCCGCTGTTGACGGCGGACGGGCGGCTGGCGCGGGCGCCGTCGCTGGGGATCGCGCTGATCGTGGTGTGAGGGGCCGAGCCTTCCCCCCGCTTCGTAAGTATAAGGTGCTATCCTTACAAAGCGCTGGAGGCTTTGAAAGGAAACGCCATGCCGCCCGATCACCCGAGCACCTCGTCCCCGCCGGTCGGCCGTCGCGAGCGGCGCTTCTGGCCCGCGGACCCGGCTGCTCCTCCGGGGGGCAGGCGCGGGGGGGCCTACGAGGTGTTCGTCCCCGACCCGATCGCGCGGCGCGAGTTCGCGCTCGACGGGGCGGCCGTTGGCGCCGTCGCCGAGGCGACCAAGGCGCTCGGGCATCTCAACGACACGCGTCCGCGGCTGAGCTCGCTGGCGGCGCTCGCGCGCAACCTGCTGCGCTCGGAGAGCGCGGCGTCCTCGCGCATCGAGGGTGTGCTGATCTCCCAGCGCCGCCTTGCGCGCGCAGCGTACGGCCGCGCGGGCCGGGGGCACGGGGACAGCACGGGCCAGGGAGGCGGAGACGGAGCGGGCCGGGGGCGCGGGGACCGCGCGGGCCGGGGGGACGGAGCGGGCCGGGGGCGCGGGGACAGCCGCGCCGCCGAGGTGCTGGGGAATGTGGAAGCGATGGAGCGCGCGATCGAACTCGGCGGTCGGGCGCAGTCGCTGACTGTGGCCGACATCCAGGACATCCACCGCACGCTGCTGCGCTTCACCGAGGACCGCGCGATCGCCGGCGTGCTGCGCACCAGCCAGAGCTGGATCGGGGGCAACGACCACCACCCGATCGGCGCGCCCTACGTCGCCCCTCCGCACGAGCTGGTGGGGGGACTGATGGAGGATCTGTGCCGATTCGTCGCCCGCACCGACCTTGCCGCCGTCGCGCAGGCCGCGATCGCGCACGCGCAGTTCGAGAACATCCACCCGTTCTCCGACGGCAACGGCCGCACAGGCCGTGCGCTGATCTACGTCGTGCTGCGCCGCCGCGGGGAGGCCGGCAACTACATCCCCCCCATCAGCCTCGTGCTCGCCGGTCAGCCCAAGAGCTACATCGGCGGCCTCGGCGCCTACAGCCAGGGCCGCGTGAGCAGCTGGTGCGAGCGCTTCGCACACGCCACCGCGCGGGCCGCGCACGAAGCCGAGCGGCTCGCCCGCGAGATCGAAGACCTCCAGGCCGGCTGGCTGGAGCTGCTCGGCTCCCCCCGCCGCGACGCCGCCGTGCGCGAACTCATCGGCGCGCTCCCCGCGCAGCCGGTGATCGACGTCGCCGCCGCCCAGCAGCTGACCGGCAAGTCGCACGTCGCGCTCGGGGCCGCGATCGCCCGGCTCGAGCGGGCGGGGATCCTCACGAGGCTCAACGAGCGCAAGTGGGGACGCGTGTGGGAGTGCCCCGCGCTGCTTGCGCTCGTCGATGCGTTCGAGAAGGCCGTCTCCACGCCGCGCGCGGCGCAGGGCGCGTCATGATGCGGGGGTGATCGACAGCCACACCCACCTCGACCAGTGCGAGGGCACGCCGGCGGAGCTCGTCGAGCGGGCCGTCGCGGCGGGCGTGAGCAAGATGCTGAGCGTGGGCACCGACGGGGCCTCGTGCCGCGCGACGCTCGCGCTGGCGGAGGACTTCCCGCAGGTGTGGGCGGCGATCGGGCGCCACCCCAACTACGCGCGCGGCTTCGACGACGCGGACCTGGCGGAGCTGCGCGCGCTTGCCGCGCACCCGCGCTGCGTGGCGATCGGCGAGACGGGCCTCGACTTCTACCGCGACCACTGCCCGCGCTCAGACCAGGAGCGGGCGTTCAGCGCGCAGATCGCGCTCGCGCGCGAGACGGGCAAGCCGCTCGTGATCCACACGCGCGCGGCGGAGGAGGCGACGCTCGCGCAGCTCGCCGCCGAGGCGCAGGGGGTGAGCGTCGTGATGCACTGCTTCTCGATGCCCGCGCAGCTGGAGGAGTGTCTCGCGCGCGGGTACGCGATCAGCTTCGCCGGCAACGTCACGTACAGGAGCGCCGCCGACCTGGCCGCGGCCGCACGGCGGGTGCCGGCGGAGGCGCTGCTGGTCGAGACCGACGCGCCCTACCTGACGCCCCAGCCTGTACGCAAATTCAAGAACCAGCCGGCCTTCGTGGCTCACACGCTGGCTTTTTTGGAGGAATTAAGAGGGGCCGCGCCGGGCGAGTTGGGGCCCGTGGTCGAGGCCAGCGCGGCGCGCGTGTTTGGGTGGTAGGGGTCGATCTAATGGTGTATCCTCTACACATGGCACGCACCAACGTCGAGATAGACGAGCAGCTGGTTGGCCGCGTGATGCATCGCTATGGGTTGAAGACCAAGCGCGCGGCGATCGACCTGGCGCTGCAACGCCTGGATGTCGAGCCGATGAGCCGTGAGGAAGCGCTCGCGATGGCCGGGACGGGCTGGGAGGGCGATCTTGACGAGATGCGCTCCGGCGCTCCTCGCGGCTCGTGATTCTCGTCGACAGCTCCGCTTGGATCGAGCTGCTGCGCAAGACCGGCAGTCCCGTGGATCGCAGGCTCAGGACCGCGATCGAGGAGGGGGAGGAGCTGGCAACCGTCGGCATGGTGCAGCTGGAGATCCTTGCCGGCGCCCGCGACGAGGCCCACGCCAAGGATCTGCGCCGCCTGCTCGCGCGCTGTCGTCTGTTGAAGCTGGCGGAGCCCTCCGACCACGAGGCGGCCGCCGCCATCTATCGCGCCTGTCGTCGAGGCGGCAGCACGATCCGCCGGCTCCCCGACTGCCTGATCGCGGCGGTCGCGGTGCGCCACGGCGTAAATCTGCTCCACCTGGACTCCGACTTCGAGGAAATCGCTCGTCACACCTCGCTCGGCACCGTGAAGCCCACGCTGCGCATTGTGAGGCCACAGAGCACCTCATGACGCGCCGTAGCCGCGAGCTCGGCCAGAACTTCCTCGCCGACCCCAACATCCTCGGCGTGATCGGGCGCGCGGCCGAGCTGGAGAGTACGGACGTGGTGCTCGAGATCGGCGGCGGGCGGGGGGTGCTGAGCGCGTACCTCGCCGAGCGCGTGGCGTGGGTGCACGTGGTCGAGGTCGACGAGCACCTGCGCGGGGCGCTGGAGGGCGCGCTCGCGCAGTTCTCGCACGTGCGCCTGTGGTGGGGGGACGCGATGCGCGTGGACCTCGCCGCGATGGCGCCGGCCCCCACGAAGGTGGTGGCGAACCTGCCCTACGGGATCGCCGCGGGAGTCGTGCTGCGCACGATCGAGCAGCTGCCCGGGGTGGGGCTGTGGGTGGTGATGGTGCAGCGCGAGGTGGGCGAGCGCCTGGCCGCGGCGCCCGGGAGCGGGGCGTACGGGATCAGCTCCGTGCTGGCGCAGCTGGCGGGGGAGGTGCGCGTCGTGCGCCACGTCCCCCGCACCGTCTTTCGCCCCGTGCCGAACGTCGACTCGGTGCTCGTGCAGGTGGTGCGCACGGGACCCGCGGCCTCGCCCGCGCTGCGGGGGCTGGTGCGCGGGGCGTTCGCGCACCGGCGCAAGGCGCTGGCGCGCTCGCTGGCGCTGGCGGGCGTGGGTCAGGAGAGCCCCATCCGCTCCGGGGGAGGGGCGCTGACCCGCGAGCAGATCCGCGAGGCGCTGCTCGAGCTGGGCCACCCCGCGGACGTGCGCGCCGAGCGGCTGGCGCCGGCGGAGTTCGAGGCGCTGGCGCGGGCGCTGGGGCTCTGACACGGCGAGGCGTCTCGACCCCGGCGCGAGGACTTCGCCGCACAGGGGTTGACATGGGGGGCGTCTTCTGCTTATAGTGTTCTCGTCGGGGTTGGCTTGCAGACTTGCCGGCTGAGCACGACATCAAATAGGTCCGGTTTTGGGGTTCGCCCTTCGGGTTGGGACTTCAGCGCTGACGAGGGATCGACGGGAGAGGGACTTGATCGTCTTGGGAAGAGATGAGCGATGAGCGCCATTGCCTACACCGCGCGTAGCGCGGCCAGTGATCCTACGGTCCCTTCAGGGGCCGTAACCAGATGCGTCAGCAGTCTGCTGTCGCATCTCTCTCTCTCTCTCTCTCTCTTGGCCGGGGCTTTC
>Ga0209415_10010534_pt1 | contig 15703 bp, 16 predicted proteins | sample PeaSoiSIISIP2007_FD_187696 | JGI IMG/M metagenome (GOLD analysis project Ga0209415, IMG submission 187696) | Peat soil microbial communities from Weissenstadt, Germany - SII-SIP-2007 (SPAdes) (version 2) | ecosystem: Environmental > Terrestrial > Soil > Wetlands > Peat | place: Germany... | reverse complement strand
CCCCCCAGCCTCTTCCGACACATCCGTTGGCATAGCTTCCGGTTTCAACGCTACGACGGGAACTTTCAACCTGCAATTGGACTCGGTTACCGGTGGTGTTGCCAGTCTCAACCAGACTGTAACCGGGGCCACCTACAGCATCGCCAGCAATGGCCGGGCAACGGTCTCCTATACCGTGGGCGCGAAGACTCACAATTTCGTTCTCTACCTGGACGCCACTAATGACGGCTACATCTTGGAGAACTCGAGCAACGTTGCGTACGGGTTCTTCGAGGTGCAAGCCCCAGGGCCGTTTGTCAACTCCTCGATTAACGGCACGTTCGCCACTGGAACCTGGTTTCCGCCGGTCTCCACCTCACCCAACACAGCGGCGCAGATCACGTTGAATAGCGGCATAGTCTCAGGCCCCATCACGGGGTCCTACAACGTGGACGCGTCCGGATCGGGCAGAGGAACAGCTACCCTGAGCTCCCCAGTGCTCGGAAGCAGCGACGTGGTGTTTTACATCATCGGCCCGGGCAGCATCGAGGTGATGGGCAGCGATAACGTGACTGATGACACGATCGGGTTCCTGCACTTCTGAGCATTGAAGGCGAATCCGTGGGAAGCGAGCTGGCTTTTTCGCCACTTCATGGAGTCAGCATTAGATTGCAGCCTGCCTCGCTCCGGCTTCCAGTACAATCCAGCTTCTGTTCCCTCCGATGAAGAAGGTCGTTCTGCTCTACAACCCGCTTTCCGGGGGCCGACGCGAGCGGCGGCTGGCTGATATAAAAGGGGCCGTCGCGGTCTTGCAGGATGCGGGTGTCGAAGTTGTTGCTGCTCCCACGCAGGCTGCGTCCGATGCGGCTCCGCAGGTGCGGCAAGCTATCCAGGAGGGATGCGACACCGTGTTCGCCTGCGGCGGTGACGGGACGGTGCACGACGTGTTGCAGGGAGTGGTTGGCAGTCAAGTCGCGCTGGGGATTATTCCGCTGGGGACGGCCAACGCCCTTGCGCACGATCTTGGCATTCCGCTGTCTCCGGTTGGCGCGGTCCGATCTACTTTGGTCGCGAAAGCCCGCCGCATCGCCGTGGGGCGGGTGACGTACCAGGACCTTTCAGGAAATCCGGCCTCACGCTATTTCACGGTAACGTTGGGAGCCGGGTTGGATGCGCATCTATTCCACGAATTAGCCCCGTCCCTGAAGGTGCGTTGGGGAATGCCGGCATACTACGCCAAGGCGACGTGGCTATGGCTGACTCATCGCATGCCGGCTTTCATTGCTGAGTTCCCCGGAGAGAACAGCCAAATCCGGCAAGCCGAGGTTTCCGAGCTTTTGGCGGTGCGCATCCGCAACTTTGGCGGCGTGCTGCGCGAGCTGGCACCGGGGGCCTCGCTGGACCGGGACGACCTGCGGTTGGTGCTCTTCCACACGCGCAGCCGCGTGAACTACCTCCGTTACGTTGTCCGCGGCCTGGTTGGGGCCAGGTGGAAAATCGGCGGGATTGAGCTGGTGTATAGCGGGAAGGTAGTCTGCCGGCCCTTGCCTGCAACTGGCAGCGCTCCCACTTATGTGGAAGCCGACGGCGAAATCCTGGGAACGCTGCCGGCCGAGATCAGCGTGATTCCTGATGCCCTGACTATTCTTGCGCCGGAAGGCTGAAGTTGCGAAAGCACCGATGCGCGGCGTCTGCAATTTCTGACTGGTTTCTCGTACACTGTCGGGGTTATGAAGAACTTCGATGCTCTTTCCGAACGTGAAATCCTGGCGCTGGCAATCACTCTTGAAGAAGAAGACGAGCGCGTTTATGCCGACTTTGCCGAAGGACTCCGGGAAAACTTTCCCGCCTCAGCGGCGGTTTTCGAAGGCATGCGGGACGAGGAGTCCGGTCACCGGCGCAGGCTCATCGAGATGTACCGGCAGAAATTTGGCGAGCATATTCCGCTCATCCGCCGGCAGGATGTAAGGGGATTTGTGGAACGCAAGCCGGTTTGGCTGGTGCGGCCCCTGGGTCTCGACACGGTGCGGAAGCAAGCCAGTGCGATGGAGGTGGAAACCCGCCGCTTTTATGAAAAGGCGGCGGCCCGTGCCCAGGATGCCAGCGTGCGGCAGTTGCTCGATGACTTGGCCCAGGTGGAGCGCACGCATGAGAACCGGGCGCAGGAGCTGAACGAGAAAGAACTGAGTCCGGATGTAAAGCAAGACGAAGACCGCGCCCGGAGGCGGCTGTTCGTGCTGCAGATCGTGCAGCCAGGTCTGGCCGGCCTGATGGATGGATCGGTCTCGACGCTGGCTCCGGTATTTGCCGCCGCGTTTGCCACTCACAAGAGCTGGGATGCCTTCCTCGTCGGCCTGGCCGCTTCTCTGGGCGCAGGCATCAGCATGGGCTTCGCGGAAGCGCTGTCGGATGACGGGAGCCTGACGGGGCGTGGCCATCCCTGGGTCCGGGGAGTGATTTGCGGAGCCATGACGGCCCTCGGCGGGATTGGGCATACTTTGCCCTTCCTGGTTCCAAACTTTTCCGCGGCTATGACCATCGCCTTTTTTGTAGTTGTGGTGGAACTGGGCATCATCACCTGGATACGCCATCGCTACATGGATACGCCGACGTTTTCTGCCGCGCTGCAAGTTGGGCTTGGCGGGGTCCTGGTGTTCGTGACCGGAGTGCTGATTGGAAGCTCGTAGCAGGGCCAGCGTCAGCCGTGCGGTAGACTAGCGAGAACAATACTCTCGGACCCTTGGAACCCATCACTCACTTCCTGACTGGCGCTTGCATGGGACGCGCCGGGCTGAATCGCAAGACGGCACTGGCCACCGCCACGTTGGCGCTGGCAGCGGAAGCGCCCGACCTCGACATCCTGGGTAATTTCAAGGACCCGGTCTTCGGCTTTGCTCATCACCGCGGATTCACCCATTCCCTTCTCGGCGTGGCGCTGGTTTCGGCAGCGGTGGTCGGTTTCATGTACCTGGTATGGCGTTTGCGGGGACGTAAGACGAAGAATCCGAACCTCCCGCCACGCTGGGGGCTGCTGTTCTTGTTCTCCTATCTCGCCGGGCTGAGCCATATTCTCCTCGATTTCACCAACAACTATGGGGTTCGCCCCTTCTGGCCGTTCTCTGAAAGATGGTATTCGTGGGACATTGTCTTCATTATCGAGCCGGTCATCCTGATTCTTTTGGTCGCCGGCTTAGTCCTGCCGGCTTTATTTTCTCTGATCAACGAAGAGATCGGAGCGCGCCCCAAGGGCCCGCGTGGACGTCTGGCGGCAGTCCTGGCGCTTGCCGGCGTGGCGATGCTGTGGGGAGTACGAGATTACGAACATCGCCGGGCGGTCAATGCGCTCGAAGCTCGGCTTTATCAGGATGCGGATCCCATTCGCATCTCCGCCTATCCGTACTGGTGGAATCCATTTCGCTGGTATGGAGTGGTGGAAACGCAGAACTTTTTCGCCACCACGCTGGTGGATTCGGCGATTCCTGATGTTGATCCCGACGGCCAAATGCAAATCCGCTACAAGCCGGAGGAAACCGCAGTCACGCTCGCGGCTAAGAAGTCTTACCTGGGAACAGCTTTTTTGGATTGGGCGCAATATCCCATCACCGAAACCGAGCAGATCCAGTCGCCGGAGGAGGGATACCTGGTCCGTTTTCAGGATTTGCGGTTTGCCTATCCTGGGCGGTCGGGACGAACTCCCCTGAGCGCGAGCGTGGAACTGAATCGCAACCTGAACGTGGTGGGCGAGAGCATGGGCCTGGGAGCCCAGCGAAGGCGGTAGACCTTCTCAACTTCAGACAGCCGCCTTGACGCGGCACCGTCCAAGCGCCACAATCGTTGTTCGAGATTTATCGAGGTGACTATGCTGGCATACGTATTCGTATTATTTGCGGTCGCGGTGCGCTTTCTGCCCCATCCCTGGCATTTCACCCCGGTGGCTGCGTCACTGCTGTTCTTTGGCGCACGCGGCTCGCGGCGGCAAATCTGGCTGCCCTTTGCACTGCTGGCGCTCTCTGACTTGGCGCTGAATAAGTTTGTCTATGCCTACCCTTTTGGCTGGGACCAACTGGTGATCTGGGCCTGGTATGCGGCGATCCTATGGCTAGGCACGGGCTTGCGTGAAAGGCAGAAGCCTTTGCCGGTCATCGCAGCGGCGCTGGGCAGCTCAATTTCCTTTTACGTGATCAGCAATTTCATGGTGTGGGTGGCTGGCACCATGTATCCCAAGAACTGGGCAGGTCTAGTGACGTGCTACGGGGCTGGCGTGCCCTTCTTCCGCCCCACCCTGGAAGGCGATTTGCTCTTCACCGTCGCAATGTTTGCCACGCCCGTGGTGTTGCACGCGTTGGCCCAGGCTTTTGACAAGGAAGGCGATCATACGGCAGCGGCTTAGATTTGCGACTTCAGCTAAGTGCGCTAGAGGCACGGCACGCCAGGACGCCTACGCGGTGCCTTGGTGATTGCCCGCATTCTCTGTGGTCGAGACCCGGGATTTTTCCTTGATCCTCCGCCGGATCAGCCACAATCCTAGACCTAAAACCACCACAGCCAACACCCAGATGAAATGTTTCCCGAACAGGGTTCCCGTGACCTGCACGATCTGCGGGCCGAATTTCATGGTCAGCAACGCCAGCACCAGAAAGCGCACAAAACGTCCTGAGAAGATGGCGAGCAGAAAGTGGCTAAATCGCATCTCCGAGACTGCCGCCGCCAGCACAAAAAGTTTGAAGGGCGTGGGCGGTGGCAGCATGGCAGGAAACATCAGACCCCAGAAAGGGTGCTTCTCGAAGGTCTGATGGATCTTTTCAAAGCGCTCCGGCGAAATGCGCTTGCGGAGCAGCGCTTCGCCGCCTTCATATCCGATGCCGTAGAGCACGATGCTACCCAGCGCCGAACCCAGAGACGCCATCAGCACATAGAGCAGGAAGCGGGAGCGATCCTGGTAGACGTAACCCGCCACTACCACGTCCATCGGCAGGCCGAGCGCGGCAGCGTCCAATCCCGCAATCACGAACACGCCCCAGACCCCGAGAGGCTTCAGAAACGCCCAGAGAAACGCGGTATAGCGGGTGAGGATGTGCTTGATGATGTTCAAGACGTAAGGTTAGCAGTGTACGCGAAAAGCGTCTTGGAACGCCTTAGGTGTGCTTCGTGTCTCCGCACAACAACCGCAGGGCATGTGGCAGAAGCTCAATGACCGCATCGAGCGACTCAACCGCACCCTTGGGGCTGCCGGGTAAATTCAGGATCAGCGATTTCCCTCGCACGCCACAAATTCCCCGGCTCAAGGCGGCAAAGGGAGTCTTCTTCGCACCCTCGGCGCGCATGCGTTCGGGGATGCCATCGAGCAGGCGCTTGCATACCGTGCGGGTCGCTTCCGGGGTGACGTCGCGGCGAGCGATCCCGGTGCCGCCGGTGGTGACCACCAGGCGCGCCTTGGCAGACAGCCGGATCAGCGCTTTCCGAATGGCCGCCTGGCTGTCGGCGACAATTTGAGTCTCCACGATCTGAAACTTCTGTTTCATGAGCGCCTTAGCCACCGCTGGCCCGGAAAGATCGGCGCGCTCGCCGCGGGAGGAAGAATCGCTTACCGTGAGAACCGCAGCGGTGAACGCCTCAGGAATCGAGGAGGACATCGTCTTCTTCCTCATGATTCACTTCGCCCCCCTCGCCTCGCTTGGATTCATCCAGAAGACGCAAGCCCTCCATCAGCAGGCCTTGGGTATTCAGAGTGGTGGTCTGTTGCGTGGTCTTGCCTTCGAAATTAAGCTGGAAGTTGCCGCCCGTCCAGCGCAGCACCCGGAATACGGCGGCATCGCCGGTGAGCGCGCCGTAGGCCGCGTGGGTTACCTGGCCCTCGCTGAAATAAACTTCGCAGCGGTCGCCTTCGTGGGTCAGCGCCAGGAGACAGCTCTTACGGCCCATTTCCAGCGACTGCATCAGATCAATCACGTTCATCTGCGCCAGGCTGCCGCGCAGCACCCCGTCGGAGGGCGCGGCCTTGGCCATCTTCTCCAGGGCAATCTTGTCGATCACACGCTTGATCCGCTGCACCGCTTCCTTCAAGAAAAATGGCTTTTCGACGAAGTCGTCGGCCGACTCGTGATGGGCCAGCTTCTCGCTGATGTCGGCCTTGGTGGCCAGCAGAATCACGGAAATTCCAGCCGTGGAGGGACGGCTCTTAAGTCTCTGCACAAGTTGTTGGCCATCCATGCCGGGCATTCGATAGTCGCTGACCAGCAGGTCGGGAGGATCATCGACGGCTTTGAGCAAAGCATCGGCCGCGTCGGAAGCGACGGCTACGATCCCAAGCGGCTTCAGTGCACCTTGCAGCATCCCCAATACCAGGGGATTGTCATCCACCACCAGCACTTTGACGTTGTTCGACATGCGGGGCGCTAGGTCTTTTTTCGGGGGCGCACGTAATCGCCGCTCTTTCCGCCGGACTTGCGTTCAAGCACAATCTCGCGGATGGCGATGCCCTTGTCGAGAGCTTTGCACATATCGTACACGGTGAGGGCGGATACGCTGGCGGCCACCAGGGCTTCCATCTCCACACCGGTCACGGCAGTCGTAGTAACTCTTGAGCTAATAGCGACGCCATTCTCGCACAGCCGTATTCCAACATCAACGTGGGAAATGGGCAGGGGATGGCACATGGGGATGAGATCGGCTGTCTTTTTTGCCGCCATGATCCCCGCCAGACGCGCGACTTCGAGCGGATCGCCTTTGGGGTTTTTGGGCAGCGCCTTGAGCACTGCCGGCTTCAGCACCACGAAGGCACTGGCTTCCGCCTCACGTTTGGTTGGCGTTTTGGCGGAAACGTCCACCATTTTCGCGCGGCCGGAGCGGTCGTAGTGGGAGAGTTTGCGCGGCATGCGAATTTCTATCTTACATGCCTGGGTAGGCCGGTCCAGAGCGGATTTGAGATGGCGTAATGGTGCAGTTTTGTCAAAAACCTTAACCTTACTTGTCATTCCGAGCTAGCTTTATCGGCGAGGAATCTGTTTTTGCCCTAAAACAGCAGATTCCTCGCGCGATAACACCGCGCTTCGGAATGACAATTCCCAAAAAGCTTCAAACTGCACCCCGACCTGATGCAACGCACTTTTCGGACGTGTCCCGAGATTGCCTACCTTGGCCATCATCGCATCAACACTGGCACCCATTCGCCGGCGGGAATGCGTTCGCGGTCGGGGGGGATTACCACGTAGCAATTCGCCAACGCGGTACCTGCGATATCTCCCGATCCGTGCCAACGCGCGAGTTCGACTTCTGACCGCTCGAATTCTCCAGAAAGAATCGCCGGCAGAAACCGCCTGAGACCCATCTTGGTTTTTATTTCGGACCTAAGCCTGGCATACAGAAAAACCAGCTCGCGAGGAGTTCGCCCGGCTAGCGCTTCCAGCATTGGTTTGGCGAAGAGTTCAAAGGTCACCATCGTAGAAACCGGGTTGCCGGGCAAACCAAAGAAGTACTTATTCTGGTCGGTCGTGGGGCGCTGCTCGCGGGCGAAGGCGCCCGCGCCACAGGGGACTCGTCCAAACACAATCGGCTTGCCGGGCTGAATGTGCGCTCCAGTGAAGAAAAATTCTGCCTGCAACTCCGCCAGGACCTGCTCGACCAAATCGTACTTGCCCATGGAAACTCCGCCAGCCAGCAGGAGCAGATCGGATTCAAAGCCGTCCAGGATCAGTTCGCGCAATCGTGCCGGCTCATCGGGAGCAATCGGCAGAAGAACCGGCTCTCCGCCCGCAGCAAGGATTTGAGCGGCTAACGAGTAGCTGTTGGAATTGCGAATCCGGGTGGGACCGGGTTGAACATCGATGTCTACCAGTTCGTCGCCCGTGGCCAGCACGGCGATTCTGGGCCGGGAGTACACCAGCAGGTGCGTGCGTCCTACCGAAGCGGCGACGGCAATGGCGGCGTGGTCCAGGGTCATCCCAGAGGAAAGCAGCCGGTCGCCGCGCTTGGCTTCCGACCCCGCCGCGACAATGTTGGCTCCAGGCTCAATTTCCTTCGTGATCTTGACCCGATCGCCCCGCAGTGAGGTGTACTCAACCATCACCACAGCGTCCGCGCCCGGCGGAGCGGGAGCGCCAGTCATGATGGCTACGGCCTGCCCCGGGTGCAATGTGGGGATCTCAGACCTCGCGACCCCGGCCTTGATTTCACCAATCACCTGGAGCGTGGCGGGCAGTTGCGCCAGATCGGCGGCGCGTACCGCGTAGCCATCACGCGCAGCCCGCGGAAAGGGAGGGAAATTGCGGTCCGCTGCCAGCGGTTCAGCCAGGATGCGGCCTGTGCTCTCCAGCAGGTCTAACCGTTCCTTGCCGCACGGGCGCAGTTGCGCCGCATGCTGCTCGACGGAGTGACGCGCTTCTTCGAAGCTGACAATCAAGGACGGTTCCGGCACGGCTGCCATGCAGCAAATCATACGAGCAGCCAAGCAAATTTTCGATTGCTGATTTTAGGTGGCGTTCAGAGCCAGGAACATCGGGTGGGACAATTCCTACGACTGTCGATCGAAACTCAATAGCAAGCTTGCAGGGAGGTTCGCAACTCCTGCGGATCGGTTGCGTGGTTCAGCGCGGTTTCCAAATCGACGACGCCGGCACGTACCAGTTTCTCGATCTCTCCATCGAAATACTGCATGCCTTCGGAGATCCCATCCTTCATGATTTGGAGCAAGTTTTGGCGAGGGCCGTCGCCGTGCTGCAGGCAATCGTGGGTGCGCGGATTGGCTTTGAGAATCTCGACGACGGGAATACGGCCACCGCCGTTGCTACGCGGGATGAGCCGCTGGGAAACGACGTAGCGCAAGGTCTTGGCGATACGCGTGCGAACCGACTGCTGCTCTCCGAAAGCGAACCCACTGACCAGACGCTCCACCGTCTTGGCGGCATCCACCGTGTTCAGGCTGGAGAGTACGAGGTGTCCTGTTTCCGCCGCTTCCAGCAACATTTCCGTGGTTTCGCGGTCCCGGATTTCGCCCACCAGGATCACCTGCGGAGCCTGTCGCAACGCAGCCCGCAAGGCCTGGGCAAAGCTGGGCGTGTCGCTATGCAGCTCCCGTTGATGAATGGTGGCGCTCTTATGGTTGTGCAAGAATTCGATGGGGTCTTCGATGGTGATGATGTGACAGGTTTGCCGTTCATTAATGGAATCGAGCAGCGCGGCCAAGGTGGATGATTTCCCTGATCCCCGCGGCCCAGTCACCAGCACAATGCCGTCGCGAAGGTTGGCAATTTCTTGCAGCTGCTGAGGCAGGCCCAGGGCTGCGAAGTCCGGCACCGTAGTTGGGATCACTCGCATCACCACTGCACAGCTGCCACGCTGAATGAAGACGTTGACACGGAAGCGCGCCATTCCCGGCAGGCCATAGGAGATATCACAGGATCCCTGTTCCCGCAGCATGGTGATGGCTTGCTTGTTATTGCCGATCAGATCGGAAGCTATGTGACGCGTGTCGTCGGCGCTCAGCAGTCCCAGCCCGGATGCCTGCACCGGGATCAGGTGCCCATGGACACCCACCTGGGGCGGACGTCCAGGGGAGAAAATCAGGTCACTGATTTGGCCGGCTGCGCGTAGCATGGCCACCAGCAAGGCGTTGGTCGCGACCGCGCCCGGCTTGGATGAAGCTTCGAGCGTTACGGAAATTGGGGCACTCGCTGGCGCAGACATTCAGACCCTCGGCGGAAGTGCAACCAAACTGGAGAGGCCATGAGCAAGCGCATGGAGCAACGATTGCCCCTTCCGATTGGTTGTTCGCCAAGTTTGACTCTAGCGAAAAAAAACGCCAGCTTCCACGGAGAACGTCAAGTGCAGATACCTTCGTAACGTCTGGATTGGCGAAGAGCCGAGCTCCGGCGACGCGGTTTCGAGTTCTCTTACCCGCTTAAAGAACATGGACTGGGACGGGTCTTCCAACCGTTTGCAGCGCAAAGAACAAGGGCGGCCCGACGGCCGCCCGAAAACACCATTTTGCAGGCTGACTGCTATTTCTTGGGCGCCTTTTTCTTTCCGTACTCGGTTTCCACGGTTGCTCCAATGCTCGCCAGCATCTGCTTGGCAGGTTCGGCAAGGGGCCCGTCGGGCTTGAGCTGCAGGTACTTGTTGAATGCGTCCGAGGTGCCATCCGGCGCGACCATCTTGTTGCCTTGCAGGGTGGCTTTGCCCATCATGTTTACGCCCTTCCAATAATAGGCATCGGCCCGGTTCGGATCGGCGGCAATCGCTTTGTCGAAAGCCGCGATGGCGTCATCGACTTTGCCGGTATTGGTCAGGACCGCACCCAGGTTAAAGTAGTACTGACCAGCGTTGGCAGGGCTCGCCTGTGCTGCCGAAGTGTACGCTTTGGCGGCATCATCCGTCCTGCCGGCCTTGGCGTATGCCTCCCCTAAATTGTTGTAGTACGCGGCCAGATCTTGCGGGGCAGCCGGGGCCTTTTGGTCCCCGCTCAAGGCCTTTTGTTTGAGATCGATCGCCTTCTCGTAATCAGCAATGGCCGCTTCCAGCCGCTTCTGTTTCTCCGCGTTGTCAGTTTGCTTGGCCGACGAACTGCGGTAGGCGTCCGCCAGTTTGAACCACAGCAGATCGCGAGAACCGTCCATCTGGGTAGCGTCTGTCAATTGGGCGATGGCGGTGTCGAAATCGCCGCTCTGCGTGGCCTGGTTCGCGGCTGCCAGCTTTTCATTCAACGCCTTGACGGTGCCGACCTCCTTCTGTGCTTTCGCCTGCTGTTCCTGCAGCTGCTTCAATTGCTCGGGGGATATCCCCTGCTGTTGGGCCGCCTGGACCTGCGACTTCTTCAAATCGAAGTCGAGGGTGTTCTCGTCGATTTGGACGGGGAAACCTTTTACTACGTCTAGTTGCTTACCGTCTTTCGTTAACGTGACCGTGTACTTGCCCGGATCGATGCCCAGGGAGAAGTACTCGCCTTTGTTGTTAGTTTTGAGGGTGTATTTGCGCCCTGTCTCGGTGCCGCTGTACTCGACGGCCGCCCCGGCAATGGGCTTGCCGTCCACGTCCTTACAGACACCCTTCACCGAGCCGGTCGACTGGGCAAACACGGCAGGCAAACACACTCCCGCGACCAGCACCATCAGTACCATCACCGCAAAACGTTGCTTCATTTCCGCCTCCCGGCTCATAACCACCAAGATTCCTGATTGTTGCTTCTCGAAAAATCGCTTCGCCGCTCAACCACTTCGATCAACCACTAAAATTCACCGATTCCCTAGGCTTCGCGCGCCACGGACATATATGGAATCGGATCCAGCGCCCCGGCGTCTCGAAACGCCCGCAGTCGCAGGACACAACTGTCGCATACTCCGCAGGCGCTGTCTTCCCGGCTGTAACACGACCACGTTAAATCGAAGGGAGCGCCCAGTTCAAGGCCAAGCTTCACAATCTCCGCTTTGCGCATCCCGATCAGCGGCGTAACGATTTCAATGCGCCCTTCTTTGGTCCCAGCTTTTACCACTTGGTTGAACGCCTGATAGTAAGCAGGCCGGCAGTCAGGGTATCCCGAACTGTCCTGTTCGACCGCCCCGATGTATATCGCTTCCGCCCCCAGAACCTCAGCCCAACTCACCGCTACGGACAGAAAGTGCGCATTGCGGAATGGCACGTACGTGACCGGGACATCGCGCCCGATGGTATGCGATTCGGGCACGGCGATGTTTGGATCGGTCAGAGCCGAGCCGCCGATGGCCCGCAGTGCCTCGTTGCGTACGATTAAGCTCTCTTTGATTCCCAAGCGGTCACAGATCCCGGCAAACGCTGCGCGCTCCCGATTCTCGGTCCGCTGGCCATAACTGATGTGCAATGCAGCCGCGTCATAGTCCCGGACCGCCAGCGCCGCGCACACGCAAGAATCCATCCCGCCGCTCAGCAGGACTACTGCGCGAGATTTCCTTGAGCTGGATGACATTCGAAAGAGAATTGTTGATGGTTGAATGTTGGTTTTGCAATGAAACCTTCATCCTTGAGTCTTTCAAATTAGCCATCGACAATCAAGAATCTTCAATTTCCTAGACTCCCTTCATGGCCGGATCCCAGATGAACTTGTGAATTTGCAATCCCAGCCGTGCCGGGACATTGTCGGCGAGCATCCAGTCCGCCAGTTCGCGGGGATCCAGCAGACAGTGGGAAGTGTCGCGCGCGCCGCTGGCATCCTTGCTGAACGCGGGCGAGAAAAGCACGGCGTTCACCCGCCGTCCCAGATCGTGGCGTGTCACAAAATCACGGGCGAACTCGTAATCCACGCGATCGTTCAACACAAATTTGACTTCGTCCTGAGAGACCAGAGTCTCAAGGTTCTCGATGTGAAAAGTATCCGGCTCGCCCGAGTTCGGACACTTCACATCGACGATTTTGACCACCCCTTTGGGTACGCGCTCCAGTGGACGCTCGCCGCTGGTCTCGAGCAGCACCGTGTATTCCGCGTCCAGCAGGCGCTGCATCAGCGGGACCAGTTCCCGTTCCTGGAGCATGGGTTCGCCGCCGGTGATCTCAACCAGCCCGCCGCCCGGCCACAATTGCTCGACTTCGACAATGACTTCGTCGGGAGTCATTTGGTGGCCGCCGGTGAAAGTGTACTCGCTGTCACACCAGGAACAGCGCAAATTGCACCCTGTAAGCCGCACAAACACGCAGGGCAGACCAGCGTAGGTCGACTCTCCCTGAATCGATTTGTAGATTTCAGTGATCCGCACGTTAATAAATCGGGGGATCGGATGATCGGGTGATTCAAAGCTGCCGGAATGAGCACTTGGGTGATCCCATGGCCCGATCACCACGTCGCCCGGTATTCTATTCGCTATACGTTGCCGTGGTTGTATCCGTCTCGAACACGATGACGTTTTTCACCCGTACCCGGCCGCTGGTGGCACGGTCAAGCTTCGCATTGGTCTCGTCGTAAAAATACTTCGCCAGGTTCTCTGCCGAGGGATTCAATTTCGTGAACGGCTCCAGGTCGTTCATCATTTGATGATCCAGCCGCTCGATCACATGTCTCATAGCCTCGCGCAGATCTTTGAAGTCGACCAGCAGCCCGGCTTTGTCCAGCTCCTTGCCCGCCAGCGTCACTCGCACCTTGTAGTTGTGTCCGTGCGGATTCTCGCACTTGCCCTTGTAATTGCGCAGGTAGTGCCCTGCAGCAAAGGAGTCTTCTACTGTGACTTCAAACATGGACCCTCTGTCCCACCTGGTAACTATCTGTGCCGCGCTCAGTGGCTGAACTCGTCATTGTACCGCGCAGAAATATTGGACGTAGTCCTCCCTTTTTTTAGTGTTACACTTGCCTCCAGACAATTTCCTTACTATAATGTAAGGAGGTAGAGGAAATGTCATGGCGACCTCAACGTTGACCTCAAAAGGACAGGTAACGATTCCCGTCCAAGTGCGCGAGGCTCTTGGACTCAGCGCCGGAGATCGGATTGAATTCGTGGAAGTAGCGAAAGGCGAATTCGCGATCATGGCGGCAACGAATACAGTGCAGAAGTTGAAGGGGCTGATCCAGAAACCTGCCCGGACGGTTTCCATCGAAGAGATGAACACAGCCATCGCCAGCCAGGGTTCGGCTTCGCGAAGATTGGGTTCACAATGATTGGTCTTGATACAAATGTGATCGTCCGCTATGTGACGCAGGATGACCCCATGCAATCGGCTGCCGCCACGGAGTTAATGGACTCGCTCTCAGCCGACGCGCCCGGATTCATTGCCATGGGCGCGACGGTGGAGTTGGTCTGGGTGTTGCAGAGCTGTTATGACGCTAAGCGGCACCAAATCGCGCAGGTTTTGGAAACTCTGTTGCGAAGCAAAGAATTGCTCGTCGAGCGAGCGGAGTTAATCTGGCAGGCCTTGCGCCGATTTTCTGCCAGCAACGCCGACTTCGCCGATTGCCTGATCGAGCGCTGTGGGCACGCGGTGGAATGCCAATATACCGCCACGTTCGATCAGAACGCCGCAACCTCAGCTGGGATGCGGATGGTCGGCTGACCTCTCATCTGTTATCCCGAAGAATTCCTCTACCATCCCCAACTCAGTCGTCCTGCGATAGTTGGGCAGGCTCTCCACAAACACCCGCCCATACTGCTTCTTCAGAATTCGATTGTCCAGCAGCGCCAGCAAGCCACGGTCGTGCAAGGACCGGATGAGCCGCCCAAAACCTTGCTTCAGCGTGATCACTGCCGCCGGCACCTGATACTGGAAGAAGGCGTTGCCTCCTTCGGCATCAATCGACTTCACCCGAGCTGCGACCACCGGATCGGAGGGAACGGCAAAGGGCAAGCGGTCGATAATCACGCAACTGAGTTGCTCGCCCTGCACATCCACCCCCTGCCAGAAGGACGAGGTCGCGAAAAGCACGGCATGCGGGGTCAGGCGGAATTCCTCGAGCAGCGCGCTCTTCGGCGCATCGCCCTGCAGCAGCATGGGAAACTCAAGCTCGCCCAGCAGACGCTGATAAATCTCCCTCATTTGGGCATGGCTGGTAAACAGCACGAAAGCCCGCCCGCGGGTGATCTCGAGCAGCCGTCGAATGCGGTCGGCGGCTTTCGCGGCAAACTGCGGCGTGCGCGGATCGGGCAAATCAGGAGGCACATAGAGCAACGCCTGATTCTCATAGTCAAAATGCGACGGAAGCACCGATTCACGAACGTAGTCCAGCCCGAGACGCCGCCGCATGTACTCAAAGCCGCCGCCGACAGCCAGTGTGGCCGAAGTTAGCACCGCGCACTCCAATTTGTCGAAGAGACAAGTCTTGAGGATAGGCGCTACGTCAATCGGCGTGGCTTGCAGGTAGACGTTTAACTTATCCCGCCCGCCGCGGCGCCGTTCGATCCAGAACACGGTGTTGCGCTCCTCCGATTCCAGCAAGAATCCCAGCTGCACCTGCAACTCCTGCGCCCGGCGGGAGAAGTTGAAGACTTCCTCGGGTTTCGAGGACAAGCCTTCCAGCTCCGAGTTCAGCCGCGTTAGCGATTGCTGCAGCGCCAGAAACTCATCGCCGTTTTCTTCCAGAAAATCGCGCCGGTTTTCGAAGGCGAAGCGTCCGTCGCCCGGGGGCAGCAGCGCAAAGAAAAATGCCGACCGCTCGCGCAGGCTCTTCAGCGCCCCGGACAACGAAGCTGATAACATCCGGTTGCGTTGCAGCGAGGCTTCCACGTCGCGGCACAGCTCATCCACCCGGCCGTTGCTGACCGATACTCCAAAGTAGCTGCCCGCCACATCTTCCAGTTCATGGGCCTCGTCGAAAATCACCGCACCCACCTCGGGCAGAATGCCGGCATCGGGCGCGTACTCGGACTGCTGCTTGATCGCTAGATCGGCAAAGAACAGATGATGATTGACGATGATGATGTCGCTCTCGGCCGCCCGCCGGTGCATCTCCGTGATAAAGCATTTCTCCCAGGCGCTGCACTTCTGGCCCAGACAAGTCTCGGCGCGAGCGTCCAGCTTGTGCCACAAGGCACTGGCTTCCGGCAAGGACGCCAGTTCGGCCCGGTCTCCGGTCTGCGTGGCTTTCTCCCAGGCGGCAATGGCGCGGTAGTGCTCAATCTCCTCCAGGCCGCTGAGCACGGGCTGGTCCGTCAGGTCATACAGTTTCTTGCGGCACAAATAGTTGTTGCGCCCTTTCATGTAGCAGACGTTCAGCTTGCCCTCGCCGTTAGGAAAAAGCGCTTGCTCAAGAAAAGGAATATCCTTATGAAAGAGCTGCTCC
>Ga0209415_10010532_pt1 | contig 15704 bp, 13 predicted proteins | sample PeaSoiSIISIP2007_FD_187696 | JGI IMG/M metagenome (GOLD analysis project Ga0209415, IMG submission 187696) | Peat soil microbial communities from Weissenstadt, Germany - SII-SIP-2007 (SPAdes) (version 2) | ecosystem: Environmental > Terrestrial > Soil > Wetlands > Peat | place: Germany... | reverse complement strand
CCTTCACCTTCGGGCCGCTGACCATGATTGACGGGCCATACTTGGACCCGATCAACGATGGCGGCGTGCTGACGTCAAACGGCCTCACCGGAACGCCCACGATCACGCTGGCCTACCAGACCTGGTCAAGCTCGACGACCTATGGCATCGGCGACACCGTTGTCTCCAGCGGCATCGGCTACATCAGCCTGATCGATAGCAACCTGAACCTGACGCCGGCCAGCAACACGCAGGCGTGGGAAGCGATCAGCCCAGGCGCGAGCGTAGGCATCAACGGCTTCGTTTCCACCGACGTTGGCCGCAGCATCCGCATGTTCAGCCAGCCGCAGCCCTGGAGCAGCGTGACGGCCTATGCGGTGGGCAACAGCGTCAGCTTCGGCGGTCAGTACTGGACCGCGCTGCTTGCGTCCACGAACGTGCAGCCCGGCCTCGACGTGACCCACTGGGCCATCAACCCGACGGCGACCGCCTGGACCTGGGGCCGCATCCAGAGCGTCGTCAGCGCTACCCAGGTCACCGTGCAGCTGCGCGGCGGCAACCTGCTCTACAGCGGCAGCACGAACCCGATCACCGTCTGGCAGCTGGGCCGCTACTCCAACACGACCGGCTGGCCTTCGGACGGCCTCTACTTCGAAGGCCGGTTGTGGCTGTGGAGCATCAACTTCCCGAACCACTTCGACGGGTCGACGACCGAGAGCCTGTTCCAGTTCACGCCTAGTCAGACCGACGGCACGGTCACTGATGACAACGGCATCAGCGAGACGCTGAACAGCAAGCAGAGCAACCCGATCCTGTGGGGCATTCCTGCGTTCGGCGGCTTCCTCCTGGGCACCCAGGAGGGCGAGTGGCTGGTGCAGGCGACGCAACAGGGTGAGCCGCTGACGCCGTCGAGCATCCAGGCGCACATGAACACGTCCTATGGCTCGGAGTTCATCGATCCCAAGCCCGCTGGCCTGAGCTTCATGTTCGTGCAGCGCTTCGCGCGCAAGGTCCTCGAACTGATCCTCGACGTCTTCACGCAGAAGTCGGTGGCGACAAACATCAGCCTGCCGGCGCGTGATCTGATCAAGTCGGGCGTTCTCCAGATCGCCTACCAGCGGGAGCGCACGCCAGTGCTGTGGGCGGTGCAGAACAGCGGCCAGCTGGTCGGCACGACTTACCGCCGCGACAGCCCCTATGGCACGACGCCGGCGGCCTTCAACGCCTGGCATCAGCATCAGCATGGGGCCAACCGACAGTTCGTCGGCCTCACTGCCGCGGCGTCGCCAGGTGGCGAAGTCGATGCTGTGACCGTGGTCACATGGGATGGCGTGAATGCCAACGGCTACTCGCTCGAGGTGCTGACCGACATCTTTGAGGTCGGGGCGCCGCTGACCGACGCCTGCTTCCTCGACTACTCGTCGAAGCCGCTGCTGGTCGCTGTGACAACGGTCGGTGGCGTGCAGGGCGTCACGCTCTACGGCTACTACTATCTGGCGGGCCAGACGGTGCAGGTGTGGGGCGCCGGCCTTGACTTGGGCGACTACACCGTGAGCGCGACCGGCACCATCTTCGTGCCCTTCGGCGCCGACGCGACCTACAACAACGGCTTCTTCAGCCCCGGCACTTTCGGCGCCTACTCGCCCGGGCTGTTCACCGAGGCCCTGCTGAGCACGCTTGCGAACGCAGGCTCGACGTTCAACAACCTCGGCGTCTTCGTGAGCAATGGCAACCCGTCGAGCGGCCAGCAGCAACCCAGTGTCGCGGCGATTGGCGAGTACTTCACTGGCCACAACTACTCCACGGGCGGCGTCGCCAATGGCACGCCTGACTGGAAGAACAACCTGCTCTATGTCGCGGGCGGCGACGGGGGCGGCCAGGACGGCATGGGCGTCTACAACATCACGTCGATGGCGCCGACGGCCGGCAAGACCCAGACGCAGATCATGGGCGGCACAGGCGCCGACGATGGCATGGGCCAGGGCTGTGTCGGCCAGGACGGCTTCATGTACTACTCGAGCACGTCGGGCAACAGTGGCGCGTTCGCGAAGCTCGACCAGAACCTGAACCTGATCAAGAAGTTCGGGGTCTCCAGTGGCGACGAGAACAGCACCAATGGCGGCATCGCGCGCCCCTACAGCCTTGGCGCGGTCTTCGCCGGCTACCAGTACATCGTGCAGTCGGCGCTGCTGTCAGGCCATGCGCTGAGCGGCGGCACCGGCACTGAACTCACGATCATCGACGGCACGAACATGAAGTGGGTCGCCTCCTACGGGAGCGACCAGGCGACGGCGCCGGTGTGCGCGGGGCGGCAGACCAACGACGGGCAGGGCCATTTCTACGGCGAGGCCTACGCGCTGACGAACGACTACACCGTGTTCCTCGAGAGCGCGACCGGGATCACCACGTACAACAAGAACCTGAGCCTGTGGCGCGTGGCGATCAACGAGAGCCCGCCCCAGGTGACCCCGGCCACGTCGTTCACCAATCTAGCCTCGATCTCGCCCGAGAGCGTGGACGCGACCTGGCACTGCTGGAACGGCCAGAACGGCGGCATGGTGTTCGACCAGGCGGACAACAATGTCATCACGGTCGTGCAGACGGGCGACCCGGTGTCCTGGGCAGGCGGCAACGACTTCATCCTGCACCAGGCGGTGCTCGGGTCGAACAACCACCTCTACGTCTGTATCCTGGCCTCGGGCAGCAACACCGATCCGACGGGCGACGCCGGCGTGCACTGGCAGGACAAGGGCGCTTACGTCAGCCCGACGAACAAGTACTATCTGGTCAAGTTCAACTCTTCCACGGGCGCGGTGATCTGGAAGCTGGCCATCGCCAGCAACCCGGTCGACAACCAGTGGGGCACGTCGGACGTGAACGGCAAGCTGGCCCTGCACGACAGCAGCACCACGGTGCGGTTCGTCGATACGATCGCCGGCACGATGAACACGTTGACGCTCGCCAACGCCGGCCCGCAGGGGCAGCAGCGCTGGGGTCCGACCGGCCTGATCAGCGCCATCGACTACTTCGACAGCGGTGGCCCGCCGACGCCCGTCCCGCTCGCGCCTTGCACGGGCTCGTTCACCAACCACTGGGGCCTGTTTGCCGCGGTGCCGACGACGGCCAACGGTCTCTTCGGCCCCTTCGTGGTCGGCTACACCTACCCGACGAAGGGTCAGACGCTGCGTGTGGTCGACCCGGAAGCCAGCGGAAGCCGCACCGGTCCAGCTCTGGGCAAGACCCGCAAGATCGCCGAGTGCGCCTGGCTGGTTGCTGACACCAGCGGCGTCAGCTTCGGCGTCGACTTCGATATCATGCGCCCCGCGGAGCTCAAGAGCGCCGGCCCGCAGTCGGTGCAGCCGATGGCGGCCGACTACACCTACACGGACATCGTGTGGGACAAGGTCGACAGCGACTGGAATTTCGATAGTATGCCCTGCTGGCAGGTGACGCGCCCGTACCCCTGCACTGTGGTTGCCGTCGAAGGCTTCCAGAGCACGAGTGACCGCTGATGCCTGATCTCAACTTTGGGGATGAAAGCGAAGTCGCCCAGGCGTTCGGCCTGAACCCGAGCACGGTCTCGGCTGTTGCGGGCAACACGGGACTGGCGCAGGTGACCGCGCCCAATCTGCTGCAGCAGATCAGCCAACTTGGTGCGGGCACAGCGATCGGCGGCGGCCAAGGCGTCGGCGGCATGAACTTCAGCATGCTGGGCTCTGGCGTCAACGACTTCTTCCAGGCTGCGGGCGCCGGCCATGAGGCCCAGTCCTATGCCATGGCGGCGACGCTCGCCAGTCAGGAAGCCGAGTTCACCAAGGAGAGCACGGCTGTCCAGAACGCGCAGGCCAGCCGCCAGGTGATGATGACCATCGGTGCGCAGAAGGCCGGCGTTGGTGCGACTGGCTTCACGCAGAGCGGAAGCGCCTTGCAGTTGCTCCGCTCAAGCGCGCAGCAGGCGGCGCTCGGCCACCAGATGATCACCCTGCAGGGCGGCATCAACGAGGCCGCTTACAAGGAACAGGCGCAGGCGTACACTCAGATGAAGGAGGCCGCCTATAGTGCTCAGAACGGCGACATCGCTGGCGGCATCCTCAACACTGTGCTCGGGGTCATCGGACTGTAATGCCTCAACTTCCTCAATACGAAGCACCTGGCGGCCAGCCGCCCTCTGAGCTCCGGCCGAACCCGGCCGGCGTCGAGGCGAACGCGCAAGCCGGCTATCGCATCGGTCGCTTCTTCAACGAGCAGGGCGCTGACATCAGCAAGTCGGTGAGCGCCGGCGGCGAGGCGTTCCAGCAGCACGTTGCTTCGTCGGAGATCGCCCAGCTTGCGCCGATCCTGGCTGAGCATCGCGCCCAGCGGGACATGGCCTGGAACCAGGCGATCTCGGACCCGAGCTTCGACCCGTTCGATCCGACGTCGCGCAACAAGGTCATGCAGAGCCTGCAGTCGGATTACGACACGCTGCAGGGCACGGTCACGACCAAGATCGCGCGCGACTTCCTGCGCAACCAGTTGCTCCAAGACACGGAGCACATGAACACCCAGACGATGGGCGACATCAGCCACCTGGCCGCCAATGCGACCCTGGACGGCCTGGTCAAGACGTCGAACATCAACCTGCAGAACATCACCGACAACCCGTCGGCGCTCGACGCCAACCTCGGCAATATCCACAGCACCGTCCAGGGCATGATCGAGGCCCATGGCGGGGTCATGGACGCCGCAGGCATCGAGCAGCTGCACACCTGGGAGCGCGAGCAGAGCCAGGCGTATGTCGTCCGCTCGTACCAGTCTGCCTACGACAAGGCGACCACCACGGACCAGGTCAACGCCGTCACGGCGCAGCTGCGTGGCGATCAGCTGCATGCGGAGTTCTTGGACGGCAAGACCCGCGAGGCGCTTGAAGGCGAAAGTGACCGCCGCAAGAGCGAGATCTTCCAAGACGAGCAGCACCAGGCTGTCGCGGACGCAAAGGCGCTACACCTCGCCGGCGAACAGGATCTCAACGCCCTACGAGCGGAGAGCGAAGTCGACGACGGGCATGGCGGCGTCCAGCTTGTCGTGCCACAGAACGCCACGCAGCGCCTCAACCAATGGCGTGAGAAGTATCGCGACGACCCGACGAGCTCCACTGAGGCTGACGCGCTGCAGAGCCGCTGGGAGACGGCTACTCAGAACGCGAAGGACGGCAAGAACGTCGTCACCGACAAGCCGACCTACGAACACTTCTACAGCAACTGGGGCCACTACACGAAGGCAGACGTGTGGCGGGCGGCTTCGGGTGATCATCCACTACTTGACGAACATGATGCTCAGGCTCTCGAGCGGGGTGCGTCCGACGCTACGCACAACCCGAAAGAGGACGCGGGCATGGCGCAGTTCAACCTGATGGCCAGCCAGCAGCGCACCCAGTTCGGCCCGGTCCAAGACCCCAACGCCATCGCGGCGTACAACAGTTGGTACAACACAGCCCTGAAGGCTTACCTGGGTGTCCGCTCGGCAAACGTCGATGGCGATCCGGCTACTCAGGCATCGGCGTTGTTCGACCCCACCAACCCGCTGAACATGCTGCGGGTGATCCCCGGCATGGCGCATGCAGCCAAGGACATCACATCCAATGGTGGACAATGGCCGGTTCAGGTTGGGCCGCAGACGGGCGGTGCGCCGCCTCCGTTGACGGCTCAGACGGGTGCGCCTACCACAGGCGAAGTCACGACCGAGACTGACCCCGCCAAGTTCCTGGGACACTAGCATGCCCGATCAGCCCGGCACGGTCGCCCCGCCTCCGATCTCACCCGGCCAGGAAGATCTCCTGCGCCTGTCGACAGCGCGCGCCCCCAATGGTGCGCCAGCCTTCAGCGATCAGCAGATCCAGCAATACCGCCAGCAGCAGACTGAGCGACTACAGGCAGCGGTGCGGCCAGATGGCACTCGCGCCTTCAGCGACGACCAGATCAACGCCTATTGGGGTGGGTCGGCTCGGCCGAACAGCGTGCCCTACATCAGCCGCAACCAGCAGGCCGCCGGCATGACGACCGCGCACGGTCCTCTGGAGAACTTCATGGCTGGCTGGGGCATAGGCAACGTTGGGTTGGCCACCACGACCCTGAGCGGCGGCAAGACGACGGTGCAGCCCGACGCCCACGGAAGCGTCCTCGACAGCCTTGCAGCCGCTGCTGGCCAGACGCTGAGCGATGCTCCGGTCTCCATCCCATCGTACTTCGCTGGGGCCTATCTCGGGGCGCTGGGTGGCGCTGGGGCGGGAGCGACAGTCGGCGGTGGCCCCGAGGATGTTCCTGCCGACGTGGGCGGCATGGGGGTTGGCGCGGTGGTCGGCGCCGGTGCGGCGAGCTCCGGCGTTCCCGAGGGCGTGCGGCAGACATTCCTGGCGATGCAGAACGGCGACCAGATCCACAACGCCGCGGACTTCATGCACGCAGTCGGCGTGGCTTCGATCGCCACAGTGCGCGCGGCGGCGACCGGGGCAGTGATGAACGTCGTGGCTGGTCCGGCGCGTGGCCTCGCCACCAAGGCGGTCGGCAACAAGATCCTCGGAGCCGTCATTGGCGACAGCGCGGCGGCAGCGGCCGGCGTCGGCACGGGCGTGGCCATGAGCGGCCAGATGCCGTCGGCCAACGACTGGTTCTCCGCGGGCGCCATGGTGCTCGTGCAGCACGGCAGCGCCCACCTGATCGGTCAGGTGAAGGCCGGCGTCTTCCGCCCCAGCGAGCAGACCACCCGCGTGGCGTCGAACATGCAGGACATCTACCGGCGCACCGGTGTCACACCCTGGCAGCAACAGGAGCTTGCGCGCCGCGATCCCAACTTCGCTCACGAACTCCTTGGCCAGGATGTGAACGGCGACCCAAGCACGCCGAACTTCAACAAGGTCGCACCGAAGGAACCGCCGCCCTACCAGGCGAAGGGCCAGCCGGCGCCCGGCGAGGACGAGACCGCGGCCTTCGTAAAGGGGCGCGAGAACGAAGTCACCGGCGGGACACTGCCGCCCCCGGCCAAGGATCGGGTGACCCCGGCCGTTGGCAGCGAGAACGCCCGCATAACCGAGCCGCTGACGCGCTCGACCGTGCAGCAGCTGGAAGGCTCGACGACCTATGCCGTGTCGAACAAGGGTGCGATCGGCCGCAACCAGATCACACTCGGCGCCGCTCGCCAGTTCGGCTATGGCACGGGCTTGAGCGACGAGCAGCTGACGGCGTGGCTGAAGAACGACACGAACAATGATGCCGTCGCGGACAAGTACGTCGCCTGGGCCAACGAGCACTACCGCGGCGATACGAACGCCGCCCTGGTCTCTTACAATGCCGGGCCGAAGTGGGCGTCGGAATACCTCGTGGCGGGGCCTGGGACAGCCCTGGAGGCGGTCAAGGACCCTTCGACGCGCAGCGGGTGGGCTTACCACCCCATCGCCGCCGAGCGCGACGAGAGCTTCCTGCCGCCGGAGACGCAGCGCTACCTGGCGCATGCGCGGTTCCTGCACGGCGTCACAGCGGATCCGGACACCCTGCGACCCGAGCGGGAGATTGACCCAAAGGACTTCCCCAACGCCCGCATCGTGACCAACCATCGCGGTGAGCAGGTCCCGCTGGTCACGCTGCACACCCGCAGCGGCGCCAGCTATCAAGTGAACGCGCGCTTCGCAAAGAACTTCCAGGGCTTCGTGGACGACCTCGAGGCGGCCGGCTACCACATCCGCACGATCGACGGCTACCAGGACCGCGATGTTCCTGGGCGGGCGGGACGGCCGAGCTTCCACGATCAGGGTGCGGCGATCGACGTCAACGGCCACGACAATCCGTTCCTCCGCAAGAACCACGGCCTGGTCAACGGGCGCGTGGTGACCGACCTCCCGGCCAACGTGCAGCAGATCGCGGAGAAGCATGGCCTTGGTTGGGGTGGCGCATGGGCGACCGAGAAGGACGCCATGCACTTCTCCATCGCATCCGAGGAAGGCGGCAGTGTTGCGATGTCGCGCACCGGGGGCCGCGGCGGGCCGCCTGCGCCTCCAGAGCAGCCTGAGCAGCCGGCCGAGGGTGGTCCACTGGCAAAGGCTGGAGGTGGCCAGCCACCCGCGCCTCCTGGTGGACCGCCGAAGCTGCCCGGACCGCCTGCAGAGCCGCCGGAAGAGAACCCGTGGGAGAAGGCCCCGGTCGGCGACCTATACGCCAAGGTCGACGAGAACATCGGAGAGCCCGACAAGGCCCCCTCCATGTGGTCGAAGGAGCGACTGCTGACCCAGTACTACTCCGAGCTCACGCCGGCGTACAACGTCGACCGCGCATTGGCCAAGGGCGGCGTCATCGATACGGAGAAGGATCTCGGCATCGAGGACATGGCGCGGCAGACCTACGCTTCTGACCAGCGCACGGCGTTCTTTGTCAACGAGGGGCCGATGGAGATCGGCCCGAAGGACGAGATACGCCTGGTCAAGGACGGTCACTCGGTCAAGGACGCTATGGCCGAAGCGATGAAGAAGGGCACGTTCGATCGCTGGGTGAAGTGGATGGTGAACGAGCGCGCCAACAAGATGCACAAGGACGGCTTCGACACCGGCTTCGACGAGCAGGCGACAGCCGCGCTGGCAGCGAACGAGGGCGAGCGCGCCAAGTACGCCAAGGCCACGGCCATGCTCAACGACACGCTGAACTACGGGCTGCGCTATGCTCGCGACAGCGGCGTCCTGAGCACGGCGCAGATGGAAGCCATCATCAAGGCGAACCCGATCTACATGAGCTTCCGCCGCATCATGGGCGATGACGGCGTGCCGGGCGGCGCGAGCCAGGCGACGAAGTTCGCGGCGCGCAACCCGCTCTACAAGTTCGAGGGCAGCGACCGCCAGATCTCCGACCCGTTCGGCGCCACAATCGACAACCTGCGTGTGCTGATCTCCATGGCTGACCGCAACCGGCTGGCCGGCTCCGTCGTCGGGCTGGCCGAAAGCGGCAAGTACCCGGGCGAGATCGAGAAGGTGAAGTCGGCCGACACTGGCCTGAAGGCGCTTCCCGACAACTCGTCGCAGGCACTGGCGCTCTACGGCCAAGGCGGGCGCGGCATCGGCGACAACGGCGGCCCCGCTATGGATCCCGAGAAGGAAGCCAACACCTGGCGCGCATTCGCTGAGCAGACCGACCGCAAGCAGGGTGCATTCCGTTTCCTGCGCGACGGCCAGCCGGAGTACTGGAAGGTCAAGAACCCGCTGATGAACGAGCTTCTGACCAAGCCGGTCACCAGCGGGCAGAACGACCTGGTGCTGAAGATCTTCGGCTATGCCGCCCGGCTCGAGCGGGCGGGCATCATCACCAACCCGGATTTCGCGCCGCGGGTCACGCTGCGCCACGAGTTCTACGCCTTCATCACAGACCCTCAGCACCCTGCGCCGATCTTCACCAGCATCGTGGGCGCCATTCACCAACTCGGCCGCAGCGACCAGTTCAAGGAATGGTGGGCCAATGGCGGCGCCGGGGCGACGATGCAGGACATGGATATCGACTACCTGAAGAAGGACTTCGACAAGCTGGCCGACGAGACTGGCCTGTGGAGCCGGGTCGCCGGAGCGATCGACACACCTGTCCGCTATGCGCAGATGGTGTCGGAAAAGCTGAGCATGTCGCCGCGGATCGGCCGCTACGTGCTGGGCCGCTCGCGGGGCGAGACGCCGATGAAGGCGGCCATGATGACGCGCACGACCTACATCGACTATACCGAGCGCGCCACATCGGTGATCGCCAACGGCATGGCGCAGGCGGCGCCCTTCTGGCGGCCGAAGTTCCTGACCGCGCGCGGGCTCTACAAGGCGTTCACCGAGCGCCCCTATACGACATCGGCCTACATGGTCGGCACCGTCATGCTGCCCGGCCTGGCGACCTACATCCTCAACCGTGCGCAGGACCAGTTCCTGCCGGAGGACCAGCGCTACGAGAACATGCCTCGCTGGATGCGGGACAACTATCTGATCGGGCCGATGATCAACGGCAACCGCTTCAAGCTGCAGATGCCCTATTACCTCGGCTTCATGTTCAAGGCGGTGCCGGAGCGCTTCTTCGACTACATGAGCAACAGCGACCCGCACGCCTGGAACGAGTTCGCGCAGGGCTTCATGCATGAGTACCTGCCGGAGATCGACCCGGCGTCCCTGCCGACACTGATCCAGACCCCACTCGAGATCGGCACCAACCACAATTTCTACACTGGCCACACGATCGTGCCGGACAGCCTCGCCCAACGCAACGGCTACATGCAGTACACGCCGAACACGTCGGAGGCGGCAAAGAAGATCGCCTACAACCTCGGCCCCGGAGGGATCGACATCGCCAACGCTTCGCCCATCCAGGTCGACTTCCTGCTGAAGGGCTACGGCGGGCAGGCGACGACCGACGCCGTGGCTGCGGCCTGGAACTGGAACAAGGCAGGCGGGCCGCCACCCAAGGGACCGTATGACCTGGGCGACAACTACTTTGTCCGCGCCTTCTTCGTGCGCAACCCGGGCCTAAGCACACAGCCCATTCAGGACTTCTACCGCGACTACAACGAACTCGCGGCGAAGCACGCCGACTGGGTAGCAGCCAACAAGCAGGGCAACCTCAATCAGTTGGCCCCGGGTGAGCGCACGCCGGGCTATGCCCTCTTCCAACTGAATGGCATCAAGGCGCGCATGACCGAGGACGAGAAGATTATCCAGGGCATGACGCAGAACCCGACCATGTCGGCTGAAGAGAAGGGTCAGCTGATCGAGGGCTACACGAACGAAATGATCGGCCTCGCCAAAGCGGGCAAGCGGATCGTCGCTCAGGCGAACGCGGGCAAGGGCGTTAGTCTGCCGGACCTGTTCTGATGGCGATCCCCAAGAAGGTTCTCCGCAAGACCAGCCAGGGCATGCTGCCCGGCTATATGCTCGGCCGCCTCGGCGGCCACGGGTATGGTCCGGTCGAGCTCCTGAGCCTGAACGACCTGGTGGGGCCGGGTTTCGGCCTGGCTAGTGCAGCCGCCGCGGCAGCGGGTTCGGCCGTCCACGGCTTCGGCTTCTCGATCAGCGGGCTCCCTGGAGCGGGGCAGGTCATCGGCATCGCCACCTTCCCCTACCAGATGACGTTCACCAGCGCCGACCCGGGCGATGTCGTGAACTCTACGGTCGCAGCCACAGGCACGCCGGCGTTTCAGATGCAGGTGCAGGTGAGCGGGGTCTGGACCCAGGTGGGCACGATCACCTGGACCGCGGCAGGATACGTCGGCGCCGTGGCCTGGACCGGCGGCAGCTATGTGCTGGCGGCCAACACGCAGATGCGTCTCGTTGCGCCAGCGAGCCAGGATGCCACGCTGTCTGACATCAGCGGCAAGGTCGTGGGGGTGTCGGGATGACGACGCACGCATGGTGGCAACTGAACTGCACCGGCAACGACGGGGGTAATGCTTACGGGCTGTTGCAGCTTCAATTCCGCACGTCGATCGGTGGTGGGCAGGCGGCGACCGGGGGCACAGCCACGGCCTCCGAGACCTTCGACGGGGCTGGCGGCCCCTATGACCTGTCCCACGCCCTGGCCAACACCGGGCTCTACTCCGGCGTTGATGCGTCAAATCCCCAGTTCTTGAGGTACCACTTCGCCTCGGCCGTCGACATCGCGCAGATCATGATCCAGGCGCGGAACGACGGCGGCGAACAGGACCAGGCCCCCGATACCTTCGACGTCCAGTACAGCGACGACGGAACGACCTGGACGACGAAGTGGTCGGTCAGCACCAGCGGCTGGGGATCTGGCGAGACGCGCACCTTCGCGCCGGCCGGCAGCGAGACCAGCACCGCCAGCCTGGCGCTCACGGGCGTTAGCTTCGCTGCCGTAGCCCAGTTCGCCAACGAGACGTTCACCGCGGCCCTGGCGCTCGTTGGGATCAGCATCAAGGCCAACGTCGTGGACGTGACGGCTGAGCCGGTCCTTGTCAACTTCTACACCTTCTGAAAGAATAGCCCCATGGCCGCCAACCCTATGATTTCGCCCACCCGCGCGAAGGCGATGCTCGACAACCTCACAGGCAACTTCAACAGCCTGTACATCAACATCTACACGGGCGCGCTCGAGGCGACGTGCGGCACCTCCACGTCGGGTACGCAGCTGGCGGCGCTGCAGTTCGGCGGCACCGCCTTCGGCGCATCCGTGGACGGCGCGTCGACCGGCATCATGACGGCCACGGCTAACGCGATCACGCCGGACACGAACGCCGACAACACGGGAACGGCGGGCCACTTCCGGGTGCAGGCGTCTGACGGCAGCGGCACGGTGACGGCGCAGGGCACCTGCGGCACGAGCTCGGCCGACATGATCCTGAACACCACGTCGATCACCGCCGGCGACACGGTCGCCTGCACGAGCTTCACCATTACCCTGCCGGATGGCAGCGGAGCAGACTGATGACCCAGTACACCCTCGTCGTGAAGAAGCACCCCGACGGCTACCACTATGTGCCGTTCGACGACGATCCAGACGCGGAACACCACCGCGCCGCCTTCCTCGCGCACCTCACCGATACTGGCCACACCTATGAGCCGATCCCAGGCACGCGGCACGTCAAGCTCTTGGCGGGCCCACATGCAAAGTCCTGACCACACCCACCTGATCGCGGCGGCCAACCTGATCTCGCTTGGCGCGATTTTCGGCTCGCTCATGGGCATCGTCACGCCGCTCGCCGCCATCGCGGCGTTGATCTGGTATGCGCTACAGATCTACGAGAGCAAGCTGGTGCAGGATTGGATGCACCACCGGCGCAAGCTGCAGCGCCATCGGCGCATCCATCATCGGCACAAAGTAAAACCCCCGGCCGAAACCGGGGGCTAGCTGTTCCGCCCTGCCCGTCGGCAGGACTACGGTGCCACCGTATGCCTAGGCGACGGCGGATTGGATCTCACTGGCGACAGCGGTGTCCTCGGCGTCGACCGCAGCCGATACCTCGGTGGACACGGACGCGGCGCCGTCGGCAACCACAGTCGAAAGGGAAGCGTTCTCCGATCGGAGGGTCGACACGGTGTCGGTCGCTTGGGAGAGCGCGGTGGAGAGTGCGGCGTTGGCCATGGCTAGTTCCTCGTTGGTGGGATGGATGTGCACATCGTGGTGCACGCGTGCTTCGATGTCGAGCTTCATTGTCCTACTCCGGTTTGGCCGCCGCGGCAACAGCCGACGAGCGGGATTTGATGTCGTCCTCGAGTGCGTTCAGTTGCTCGGCGTTTTGGCGGGCGGCGCCGTAGTTGGCTGCGACAGTGGCCATGAAGTCAGCCGCTGCAACGGACGAGCAGGCGTCATCAGGTTGGCCGGCGGGAGGTAGGATTTCGCCGGGGTCACGACCGAGGACTGCGGCGTCGTGCACGCGCAGCATGCCATTGCTAACGCAAGGAACGCTGACACTCGGGCCAGGGCGCGGAACATAGCGGGTGATCTCCTTGGTGATCGTCTTGGTCTGACCGGCCAGCGCGCCTTGCGCCAGCGCCTCCTTGGCCTGGTCATCCTTGGTGAGCAGGGTGGTGACGGCAGTCACTTGCCTCACAGCAGCCGTCTGGGCAGCGAGCGTCGCTTTGTACTTCGCGATCGAACCAGCGTCCCACACGGACATCAGCTTCGCCCCGACACCCATCAGGGTCAGGGCGATCACCGCATAGCCGATCAGCTTCCAGGCCCATAGCGGCATCATGTGTGGCGAGCCTGCGCCTGCTCGGCGTGGATCAGAAGTCCGACAACCGCCGCGACGATGACAACGCCCGTGCAGACGGCCGCAGCCGTCCCGAAGACCGCAGCCTCGCTCGCGTGCGGGGCGATGATGTCATGGACTTGGGATGCCCCCATGCCCAGAGCAGCAACGCCACCACCCAGCTTAACGGCAAGGGAAGTCGTGCTACCAGCCGGAGCAGGAACAGGGGCAGGCGGGGTCGGGATCGCACGGGTATACCCTGAGCTCGGGGCCGGCACGGCGGCCGGCACGGTGGTGACCGCGACCGCGGCCGGGAAATCGGCAGTGTTCCAGAAGATCACCTCGGCGGTGCGGCGGTGCTCGAGGCCAGGGATGACTACGAGCTTGCCGCCTTCCATGCCGTGGTCGAACCGGGGGATCTGGTCGCGCGCGCCGTTTACGTCACCGGCCTTCAGCAGCTTCCAGATCTGCCATTTGGGGTCAGCCCCCAAGTTGAAGGCGAAGTCATAGAGCGCCGCGAGTTCATGGTTGTCGAGGATGCGGGTCAGCTGGGCTTCGGGCACGCACTTCGCCACTTCATTGGCGGCCGTGTCCAAGTCTTCACCCAGCAGGAAGTTGGCTGTCTCCTGGCTGATGACTTGCCCTGCCCGCGCCGGCGTGTGGCCATAGCCGATCGTCCACTTGCCGCCGGTGTCCTGGTAGGCCGTGAGCTTGCAGCCTTCCAGCTGCCACGTAAGCAGCCGGCAGAGGGCGAGAGCTTCGTCGCGCGTCGAAGACATGAGGTGTCCTTAGATGTGGAAGATGACGCCGGCCACGTTGGCGAGGATGATCGAAGCCAAGACCACCCACACTGGAGTGGGGATCTTGATCACGAGTGTGCTCTCGACAGCCTTAGCAGCCGCTATAGCATCAGTCTCGAGTGGGTTTGCCTGTGACGCGGAAGAGACCAACGCGTGTGATGCTGCCGGGCTTGGGTCCTCGGCTGGTGTCTGCGGGCGTGTTGCCGGATCATTCGTCAAGGCTGTCATAAACTTCGATTTCCTTCTCGAGACCAGCCAAAGCGCGCCATGCGACCTTGGCCGAATGTCGGACCCCATCTGTATCAAACGTGCCCACCTCAAGCAAGTGCCGCGTGAGCGCGTCCCACTCGTCGCCGCTCTTGGAGCGATCCCAGTGCAGTGGCGTGCCCGGGTTGTGCTGCTCGTTGCCGATCTGGCTAAGCGCGGCCACGGCGGCCAAGGCGCGGGGGAAGTAGCGCAGCACGCCGCTGAAGATGGGCGTCAGCTTGCGCGCTTGATGGTTGGTGGCGAGCAGCGGGTGGTCGGCGTCCTGCGGGCGCGGCTGCATCACCGGCCCGTTCTCGTGCTTCACCTCGATCGCCGCCTTCAGCATCTGCGGGTCGTCGCACATGATCACCTGCTTCACCTTGAACCTCGTCCAGTCTGTGGTTGCGGAATGAAATTCAAGCTCGAGCCCAGCCGGCGGGACCGGTGGCGCATCCTCGCGGTGCACTGTGATAATGTCATCCGGCTGCACGGCTCGGGTCCTTGAAGATGCTGCGCCCGTCGGGCAGGTTCTCGATCACCTCGGCCTGGTCGCGCCAGCCGTCAGGGAACCAGAAGCCCCAGCGGCGGCGCTTCGGGCCGGTGGAGAACAGGGTCATGGTGTAGCCAAGAGGCGAGGCCAGCAGCAGGCGGTGGGGTTCCTCAGCCTTGCGATGGATCACATCGCCCTCGCGCACCTTGCGGATGTCATGGCCGGGTGCGGCGCGCAGCTGCTCGTCGTAGCCGCCGGCCAGGATCACGCTGGTGTTGTCCCATGGGTGGTCGTGCAGCGGGCGCTCGGGGTCGTCCGCGACCTGGATGTGGAAGTAGACATTCCCGAAGTCGTTGCGCGGGATGACGTGCCACCGATAGAGGTAGGGCTCGCCGTCCGGGGCGATGATGAAGTCCGGTTGCCGCGGCGCCCAGTCGTCGTTGGGGCTCAGGATCTTGCGGGCCAGGGCGTAGTGCTCAGGTCTCAGGCTGTACCAGTCG
>Ga0209415_10010531_pt1 | contig 15704 bp, 19 predicted proteins | sample PeaSoiSIISIP2007_FD_187696 | JGI IMG/M metagenome (GOLD analysis project Ga0209415, IMG submission 187696) | Peat soil microbial communities from Weissenstadt, Germany - SII-SIP-2007 (SPAdes) (version 2) | ecosystem: Environmental > Terrestrial > Soil > Wetlands > Peat | place: Germany... | reverse complement strand
TCCACTGGTTCATCGACTCGGTGCGGCCGCGCCAGATCACGCCCTTGGAGTCGACCGCGATGCAGTTCTCGGCCTTCGCCCCCATCGCCTTGATCAGGTCGAGCGAGGCGATGCCGGCCGCGCCGGCGCCGTTCAGCACCAGCTTGATGTCCTCGAGCTTACGGCCGGTGATGTGGCAGGCGTTGATCAGGCCGGCGGCCGAGATGACCGCCGTGCCGTGCTGGTCGTCGTGGAAGACCGGGATGTCGAGCAGTTCCTGCAGCTCGCTCTCGATGCGAAAGCACTCGGGGCTCTTGATGTCCTCCAGATTGATCCCGCCGTAGGTGAGCCCGATGTTCTTCACCACGGTGATGATCTCGTCCGGATCGCGGCTGGCGATTTCGACGTCGATCGAATCGACGTCGGCGAAGCGCTTGAAGAGGACCGCCTTGCCTTCCATGACCGGCTTGGCGGCCAGCGCGCCCAGGTCGCCGAGGCCGAGGATCGCCGTGCCGTTCGTGATCACCGCCACCAGGTTGCCCTTCGACGTGTAGTCGTAGGCCAGGTCCGGATTGTCGGCGATCGCGCGCACCGGCACCGCCACGCCGGGCGAATAGGCAAGGCTCAGGTCGCGCTCGGTGTCCATCGGCTTGGTCGCGACCACGGCGATCTTGCCGGGTTGCGGCTCCCGGTGGAACGCCAGCGCCTCCTCGTCGGTGAAGGTGCGTTTTTCGGTCTCGCTCATGCCAGCGACGCTAACCTTTGCTTTCGTTGGGCGGGACCCCTGGTCCCCCGGCCGTCACCCTACCGACGGCGCCCCGGCGCCACAACCGGCGGCGCTAACGTCGTCCGCGCCGCTGGTCGAGGGCCTTCAACATTGACTTAAGGTCCGTCGCGCCATGGATTGCGCGGCGAACGAGCGAGCGAGGACGAGGTGGCCGAAGCGGTTAGGATTGGCGTCGCCGGCGCGCTCGGCCGCATGGGCCGGGCGGTGATCGCGGCTGTCGAGGCTTCGCCGGAGGCGGCGCTGGGCGCGGTGTGCGACCTTCCCGAGCGCGCGGGCGAGACGGTCGAAGGCCTCACGCTTGCGAGCGCGGACGCCGTACTCGCCGACAGCGCCGTCGTCATCGACTTCACCACCGTGGCCGCATCCGCGGCGCTGGCGGAACGCGCGGCCGCCCGCGGCGGTCCAGCGCTCGTGATCGGCGCGACCGGCGGCGCAGCGGACGCGGACGCCGCGATCGCGTGGGCCGCTGAGAAGGTCGCGATCGTGCGCGCCGCCAGCTTTTCGCTGGGGATCAATGTGCTGCTCGGCCTCGTCGAGCGGTCGGCAGGGCTCCTGGGGCCGCGCGATTGGGACATCGAGATCTTCGAGGCCCACCACAGGCGCAAGGTCGACGCGCCGTCGGGCACGGCGCTCATGCTCGGCGAAGCTGCGGCGCGCGGGCGCAAGGTCTCCCTGGCCGAGGTCGCGGCGCGCGGACGCGACGGGATCACCGGCGCGCGAACGCCCGGGGCCATCGGTTTTTCGGTGGTGCGCGGCGGCGGCATCGTGGGCGAGCACAGCGTGAGCTTCATCGCCGAGGACGAGAGCCTGGTCCTCTCGCACTCGGCGCGCGACCGCAGCCTGTTCGCCAGGGGCGCGCTCGCCGCGGCGCTCTGGGTCGCGGCCAAGCCTGCGGGCCTCTACGACATGCAGGACGTGCTGGGCTTGCGCCATGGCTGACATCCTCGCGCTTGACGCCACGGGCCAGCTGCAGGCGCTCGAAACCCGGCGGATTAGCGCGGTCGAGCTGCTCGAGGCGACGTTGCGCCGCCACCAGGCTTGCCACGCGGAAATCAACGCGGTGGTCGCGACCGACCTAGAGCGCGCCCGTCTGCGCGCGCGCGCCATCGACGAGCACCGCGCCAAGGGCGAGGCCCTGGGGGCCCTTGCCGGGCTGCCGATGACCGTCAAGGACACCTTTGACGTCGAGGGCCTGCCCGCCTCGTCAGGGCTCGACGCCTACCTGCACCGCCACCCGCGCGACGCTGGCGCCGTCGTCCGCGCCAAGCACGCCGACGCTGTGATCTGGGGCAAGACCAACACGCCTGTGCTCGCCGGCGACTGGCAGACCTTCAACGATCTCTACGGCACGACCAACAATCCCTGGAACCTCGAGCGCACGCCCGGCGGCTCGTCGGGGGGCGCGGCCGCGGCGCTGGCCGCGCGGGTGACGGCGTTGGAGATCGGATCCGACATCGGCGGCTCGCTGCGCGTGCCGGCGAACTTCTGCGGCGTCTTTGCGCACAAGCCAACCTGGGGGATGGTCAGCCAGGCCGGCCACATTCCGCCCAAGCCGGGCACGCTGGCCGAGCGCGACCTGAACGTCGTCGGGCCGATGGCGCGTTCGGCGCGCGACCTTCGGCTGCTGCTCTCGGTGCTGGAACAGGGGCCGTTGGCCCCGAAGGCCCCGCCGGCGGAACTGAACGAGCTGAAGCTCGGGCTCTGGATCGAGGAGCCTGGGTTCGCCCTCGACGGCCAGGTGCGCGACGTGATCGAAACGTTCGTGGGCGAGCTCGCCCGGCGCGGGGCGACCGTCGAGCGCGTCCGTCCGGTCGACGGCATGGCGCTGGTCCAGGCCTACAGCCTGCTGCTCTCCTCGGTGCTCGCCGAGGACCTGCCGCGGGCGACGTTCGCGACCATGCAGCGCCTGCGCGGCGTGGCGCAGCTTGCGCGCCGCTTCGGCGGGCGCGCGGGGGCCTGGGCGGCGCCGATCCTCGCCCGCACCGCGACTCACGCGGAGTGGATCGCCGCCGACGAGGTCAGGGCGAAGATGGGGGCGCAGGTGCGCTCGCTGTTCGGCCGGTTGAACGCCGTGATTGCGCCGATCGCGCCGGTGACCGCCTTCCCGCATGACCACCGGGGCTTTGGCGCCCGCGCGTTGCCGACCGCCGACGGCGGCAAGTTTCCCTATCTCTCGATGATCAACTGGATCGCTCTGGCGACCGCTTGCGGGCTGCCGGCCACGGCCGTTCCGGTCGGGCTTGCGGCCGATGGCATGCCGGTGGGCGTGCAGATCATCGGACCGCGCGCCGGCGACAGCCGCACCCTGGCCATCGCCCAGGCCATCGAGGACGAGATCGGCGGCTTCATGCAGCCGCCGGAGGGCGGCTAAGCGCCCGTGCGGATCGCCTCGATGCGGTCCCACAGCAGGGCCGCTGCGTCGGCCCCGCCGAAGCGCTTGAGTTGCTGGGCGCCGGTCGGTGAGGTGACGTTGATCTCGGTCATGTAGTCGCCGATGACGTCGATGCCGACGAAGATGAGGCCGCGCCGCTTCAGCTCGGGACCGATGATCGCGCAGAGCTCCAGGTCGCGCGGCGTCAGTCCCACCGGCTCCGGTCGCCCGCCCCGCGCCAGATTCGAGCGCACCTGGCCGTCGGCCGGCACCCGGTTGATGGCGCCGACCGGCTCGCCGTCGACCAGAAGGATGCGCTTGTCGCCTTTTTCCACCGCCGGAATGAACTTCTGCGCCACCACCGGCTCGCGCCCCATCAGCGCGTAGAGTTCGAGCAGCGCGTCGAGGTTGGGGTCGTCGGGCTTGAGCCGCACCACGCCACGACCGGCGCCGCCGTAGAGCGGTTTGAGCACCAGGTCGCCGTGACGGGCGCGGAAGTCGGCGATCGCTTCGGAATCCGCGGAGATCAGCGTCGGCGGCTGGATGCCGGGGAATTCGGTCACGAACAGCTTTTCCGGCGCGTTGCGCACCTCGGCCGGGTTGTTCACCACCAGGGTCCGCGGGTGGATGCGCTCGAGGAAGTGGGTGGCGGAGATATAGGCGAGGTCGAACGGCGGGTCCTGGCGCATCAGGACCACATCCATCTCGCCAAGATCGCGCGCTTCGAAGGCGCCCAGCTGGTGGTGGTCGCCCTTGACCGGCTTGAGCACGAGCGGCCGCCCGCGGGCTGTGACACGCCCGTCCTCGAGCCCGATGCGCTCCGGCGTGTAAACCCAGAGCCGGTGGCCGCGGCTTTGCGCCTCCAGCATCAGCAGGAAGGTGGTGTCGGTCTCGATGTTGATCGCCTCGACCGGATCCATCTGGACGGCGACGTTCAGCGCCATGCTTTGCCGCCCTCCGTCAGTTCAGCTGCAGCCGCACGCGGTCGCGCGCGGCGCGGGCGGCTTGCGTGGCCCCGCTGTCGAGGCTGCGCGCCCGACCGAGCGCCTCGAGCGCGCCGGCGAGCGCGCCCTGGCTCTCGCGGGCGACGGCGACATCGAGCCAGACGCGATGGTCGGAGGGATCGAGCAGCGCTCGCCTCAGCGCCGCGCGCTCGGCCCGAGCGTGGTCGCCGGCGTCCCGCGCCCGCACGAAGATGTTGTTCTGCACGCGAACGAGCACGGCGCGATCGGGAACCGGGGCCATCATCGTGTCCAGCCGTTCGGCCACGCCCGGCGCGAGCCCGCTCATGAGCGCGCGGCGGGTCAGCTCCGAGGGCGGCACGACGCGACCGTCGGCGAACGGGTCGAGCGCCAGCGGCCCCTCCGCCGTCTCGATCCGGAGCATGAAGTGGCCGGGAAAATCGACCCCGCGCACGTCGAGGTCGGCGCGCCGCGCAGCGTCGATGTAGGCGACCCCCAGCGTCACCGGCAGGCCGCGCCGGCGCTCCCAGAGCCTTATGATGTCTGCGTTGGCGGGATCGTCATAGGTCATGAGGTCGCCGGTCAGCCGCATGTCGCTGGCCAGGGCTTCGGCCAGGGCTTCCGCCGGTCCGTGCTGCTTGAGGCGCGTGCGCACCCGCTCGGCCGCTTCCAGCGCGCAGGCGCGGGCGTGCTCGCCGTCGCCGGCCGGCTCCTCGTGCAACGCGCAGGCGACGGCCGCCTCGAACAGGGGAAACGACGCATCCGGCGCGGCCCCCGCCGCGGCGATCGCCGCTTCAGCCCCCTCGCGGTTCATGGGCCGCTCCGCTCACAGCCGCCGCTCACGAATCGTCGTCCTCGCTCCATGCGTCCCGAATATGACGCGGGAAGCGGCCGGGCGCGAGGGCGAGCAAATCGAGCCTCAGCTCGGCTGCGGCATAGCGTGGGCGCCGGGCGACGAAGGCGCGAAGCGCGCGGCGGATCCGCTGGCGTTGCATCGGCGTAACGGCCTCGAGCGCGGCCTCGAGGGAGGCGCGCGCCTTGACTTCGACGGCGACGAGCACGCCGCGACGCATTGCCAGCAAGTCGATCTCGCCTTGCCGGAGCCGCAGGCGGAAGGCGAGGATGCGGTAGCCCTTGGCCATCAGCCAGAACGCCGCCAGCAGCTCGCCGCGGCGGCCGGAGACGCGCGCCGCCGACCCACGCAGGCGGCGCGCCTCGCTCAACGGGCGCCCTTCAGCGACAAGGCGCGACGATAGAGCGCACGACGGTCGAGGCCGAGCGCGTGCGCCACCTCGGCAGCGGCCTTGGCCGGGGCGAGCCGCGAAAGCGCTTCAGCCAGCGCGCGCTCGGCATCGGCTTCGCTGGCCGCCTCGGTTTCGGGCGGGGCGATCACGATGACGATCTCACCCTTCGGCACCGTCAGCGCCGGGTCGACGGCCAGCGCACCGAGCGAGCCGCGATAGTGCGTCTCGTGCAGCTTGGTCAGCTCGCGCGCTACGACGGCCGCCCGCGGTCCAAGCACGGCCGCCATGTCGGCGAGGCTGGCCGCAAGCCGCGAACGCCCCTCGAAGAGGATGAGCGTCGCGCGCACGGGCTTCAGCGCCTCCAGAAAGGCGCGCCGCGCCGCTGCGCGCGGCGGCGGGAAGCCTGCGAACAGGAAGCGGTCGGTGGGCAGGCCGGCGGCGCTGAGCGCGGCCAGCACGGCCGAAGCGCCGGGAATGGGGATCACCGCGACGCCCGCGGCCATGGCCGCGCGCGCCAGGCGAAGGCCGGGGTCGGAGATCAGCGGCGTGCCGGCGTCCGAGCAAAGCGCGATCCGCTGGCCGGCCAGGAGCGCCGCCATGACGCGCGCCCGCTCGCGCTCGCCGGTGTGGTCGTCGTAGCGCTCCAGGGGTTTTCGGATGCCGTAGGCGGCAAGGAGCTTGGCGGTGACGCGTGTGTCCTCCGCCAACACCCGGTCGGCGCCGGCGAGCACGTCGAGCGCGCGCAGCGTCACGTCGCGCAGATTGCCGATCGGGGTTGCGACCAGATAGAGCCCGGGCGCGAGCGGGCCTGAGGCGAGCACGGGCGGCGGGGGCCTAGGCGGCATCGACGGACGCCCCGGCCCGGACGAGCCGTCCGACGAGGTGGTCGAGCACCGGGCGGCCCTTGGCGGTCGCCGCCAGGCTGTCGCTGCCGGCGGCAAGCCAGCCGCCGGAGGCGAGTTCGGCGACGAGCGGCTGGCGCGGGCCAAGGCCGAGGGCCGCGATGTCCGCCCACGCCACGCCTTCGCTGGTGCGCAGGCCCATGAGCAGCCGCTCCTCGGCGGCTTCGAAGGCCGAAAGCCGCTCGCGGGTCACGAGCCCAACGCCGGTGGAGCCCACGTGGCGCACGTAGTCGCCGACGCCGCGGGCCGCGACGGTCGCGGTCCGGCCGCCGGCGAGTGTCAGCCGCCCGTGCGCGCCGGGGCCGACGCCGAGGTAGTCGCCGCCGCGCCAGACGGCGAGGTTGTGGCGCGATCGCGCGGCCGCGCCGCGCGCGTGGTTCGAGATCTCGTAGGCCTCGAGGCCGGCGCGCTCGAGCACAGCCTGGGTCGTCAGGTAGAGGGCAAGCGCCAGGTCTTCGTCGAGCGGCGACAGGCGCCCACGCGCCGCTGCGCGGCCGAACGCTGTCTCGGGCTCGATGGTGAGCTGATACGGGGAGATGTGCTCCGGCCCGAGCGCCGCCGCGGCGGCAAGCTCGGCCGCCCACGATGCCCGGGTTTGTCCCGGCCGCGCGTAGATCAGGTCGACGGAAACGCGCGGGAAGGCGGCTAGCGCCGCGGCCACGGCGCGCTTCGCCTGCGCGGCGTCGTGGTCGCGGCCGAGGAAGGCAAGCGCCGCATCGTCGAGCGACTGGACGCCGAGCGAGAGCCGTTCAACGCCAGCGGCGGCCAGCGCGGCGAAGCGGTCGGCGTCGGCCGGATTGGCCTCCAGCGTGATCTCGACCGGCGTGTCGGTTGGCCAGAGCCGGCGCGCGGTCGCCACGATCTCGCCCGCGATGTCAGGCGGCATGAGCGAGGGCGTGCCGCCGCCGAAGAAGAGCGACCCCAGGCGCCGTTGGCCCACGAGCCGGGCGTGGCCCTCGAGGTCGGCGAGGATTGCACGCGCCAGACGCGCCGGCCCCTCGCCACCGCGCGCCTTGGTGACATTGAAGTCGCAGTAGGGGCAGATCCGGGCGCAGTAGGGCCAGTGGACGTAGACCGCGAGCGGCGCGCCGGCCTGATCCGCCGCCGTCAAAGCACCGCGGCCTTCAGCTTGGCGAAGGCGCGGCTGCGGTGGCTGCGCGCCGCCTGCTCGCCCCAGTCCATTTCACCGAAGCTGCGCGTCTCGCCTTGCGGCACGAAGATCGGGTCGTAACCGAAACCCTTGTCGCCGCGCGGCGGAAACCGCAGCGTCCCATCGACTCGCGCCTCGACGACCACGATGGCCCCGGCGGGCCAGGCGAGCGCGAGCGCGCAGGTGAACCAGGCGCTGCGGTCCTCGCCGCCCGCCGCCTCGAGCCGCTCCTCGACCTTGGCCATGGCCTGCCCGAAGTCGTGCTCGGGGCCGGCCCAGCGCGCGGAGTAGACCCCAGGCGCGCCGTCGAGCGCGGTCACCGACAGGCCCGAGTCGTCGGCCAGCGCAACCAGCCCGCTCGCATCGGCGGCCGCGCGCGCCTTCAGGAGCGCGTTGCCGGTGAAGGTGGCCTCGGCTTCCTCCGGCTCCGGCAGGCCGAGCTCGGCGGCGGACGCAACGTCGAACCCCGGCCCGAGGAGCTCGATGAGCTCGCGCGCCTTGCCCGGATTGTGGGTGGCGGCGACGAGGCGGGCGCCGGGCAAGAGCGACAGGGCCATGGTCCGAGCCTTTCCGGCCAAGGGATTGCGGCCAGTTTCCCGCTCAGCGGATGCGATGCAAGCCATGGTCCGTTTGTTGCATTGCAAAAATGTAATGAATTACTCCGAATTAACATTGTTTATCGATAATTTCCTTGATCGAAATTCGATGCGGTCCTATCTGAATGTCGCAGCGGATGCGGTGCCGGCGAGTTGAAAAGCAAGCCTAATCACCCCAAATGCTGCGATGCAACATCAACCTTGGAGCCCTTACTATGAATACGACTCTTACGGACATCATCGACCGCGTGGCGATGACCTTCGGTCAACTCGCGATGCTGGCAGCTCTGCCGGTCGCCGCGATCGCGCTCGCTGTCCATGCCCTGTAAACGCACGGCCTTGACCATGCGTCTCGCCGGGGCATCTTCGCCGTCGGCCTCCTGATCCTTCCCGCTCGCCGGGTTTGATGAGAGAGACCGGCGGCGAAACCGTGCGCTAACCTAGCGCCCGACGACCAAGAGCGAGGCCAGCCATGCGTGCACTCGGACCAGGCTCGGTCTCCAGCTTCCTTAAAATCATTCTCGACGTGGTCTACGTCGCGCTCGCCATCAGCGTCGTGCTGATCGGCATCGGCATCCTCGCGTCCCTGCTGTTCGATCTCGATCCGGCGCTTTTCTCCAGCATGATCCGGGCGACCGGCCACGGCGGCGCCCCAAGCGGCCTCGAGATCGCCGGCGGCCTCTTCGTCACCGCCCTCTATGCCGGCGGGATTCTGGGGATCATCGGCGAGCTTCGGCGCATATTCGCGACGCTCACCGCCGGCGATCCCTTCCATCCCGGCAACGTCCGCCGGTTGCGCGTCATCGGCTTGGTGCTGGCGGCGCTGGGCGTCCTTGAGGTTCTGCGCTATCCGATGGGCCTGATCGACGCCAACCTCGCCGCGCGAACCGCCTGCGGGCAGACGGCCGGGCCGAACGTGACGACCTGGTTCGCGGTTCTCGTGGTGTTCGTCCTGGCCGAGGTCTTTCGTGAGGGCGCGCGGCTCCGCCGCGAAGCCGAACTCACGATCTAGGCCGCGCGGAAAGCTGCCCCGATGCCGATCCGCGTCCGCCTCGACCGCATCCTGCTCGATCGTCGCATGTCGTTGACCGAGCTCGCCGACCGGGTCGGCGTCACCATCGCCAACCTCTCGATCCTGAAGACGGGCAAGGCCCGCGCGATCCGCTTCTCGACGCTGGACGCGCTCTGCCGCGAGCTCGACTGCCAGCCGGGCGACCTGCTCTCCTTCGACGGCGGCCCGCCGGTCGATGTCGGGGACGAAGAGGAGGACGAGGGGATCGATTAGGGCGGTCGCTTCAGCTGGACGCCGTGGCTGAAGCCTTCGCCGAGGAAGACCACGCCGGCGCGCTCGACGGCGGCCTTCACCTTCATCACGATGTCGTAGCGGGCGTGAAAGTCCTCACTTTGCGCCTCCAGCCGCTTGACGGTGATCACCGAGACGCCCGCCTCCTCGGCGAGCTTCGCCTGGCTCCAGCCGAGGAGCGCGCGTGCGGCGCGGATCTGCAGGTTGGTGATCAAGGCGGCGTTGACGGATAGTCTCTCAGTTGATACACATTGTATCACATTAGATCAGTTCGGCATAGGACAGGAGCGCGAGGCATGGCGCAACCCCGACTGACCCGTGCGGCCCCGAGCTTTGCCGTCGCAGACGTGTTCGAGACTGCCGAATATTACCGCGACGTGCTCGGCTTTCGCTTCGACGGCATCTGGGGCAATCCGCCCAGCTTCGTCATGCTCGACCGCGACGACGTGCGGGTGATGATGAAGCAGGTGAAGCCCGAGGCTCTGCCCACGCCGCCGGCGAAACGGTCCGGCGAGCAGGTCGACATGTACCTCTACGCCACCAATGTGCGGGCGCTGGCCGCGGAGCTGGCGGCGAAGGGCGCCGATATCGTGCAGGGGCCGGTCGACCGGGTGATCTACAACGGGCGGGAGTTGATCGTGCGCGACCTGAATGGCTTGATCATCTGCTTCGGCCAGCTGCTCGACGAGAACCCCGACTGATGCAAGAGGTCCTTCCCGGCGTCTTTCTCGTGCCCCAGAACGGCCGCAAGGGGTTCGGCTATACCCATTTCGTCCGCCGGCCGACCGGCAACCTGATTCTGGATGCAAGCCGCGTCGGCTCGATCAGCGACGCCTTCGACGAGATCGAAGCGGCCGGCGGCGTGAAGGCGGCGGTGATCAGCGACCGACACCTCGGCGGCGCTTCGACCAACCAGATCGCCGAGCGGTTCGGGGCGACCATCTATTGCAGCCGGATCGAGGCCGACGCCGTCGGACACCGCGTCAACGCCGTGCACGTCGACCATCCGCTGCCGCTCGAGCGGACGACCGTGGAGGGCGACGTGCTGCTCGTGCCGACGCCCGGCCATACGGCGGGTCAGTTCTCCACCCTGGTCGAGGTCGAGGGGGCGCGCATCCTCTTCACGGCGGACTTCGTCTGGCGCGAAAACGGCCGCTGGCGGCCGGGAAACAAGAGCCGCAAGGTGATGCAGAAGAGCTTCGAGAGCCTGCGCGACCTCAAGTTCGACCACATCGTGGCCTACACCTCGTACACGCAGACCGAGCTCTTCGTGGCGATCCCGTCCGTGGATGCCGCGGTCGATGCGATGATCGCCGCCTGCCAGAAGCCCTAGAGCTCTTTAGCCGACGCTGGTTTTCTGCATCTCGATCAGCTCGCCGATCCCTTTGCGGGCGAGCGCGAACAACGCCTCGAACTCCGCCTGGGTGAAACCGCGCCGCTCGCCGGTCGCCTGGATCTCGACGATGTCGCCGGACCCGGTGAGGACAAAGTTGGCGTCGGCCTCGGCCTGGCTATCCTCCTCGTAGTCGAGGTCGAGCACAGGCGTGTCCTGATGCACGCCGCAGGAAATCGCCGCGACCTGGTCGAGGATCGGGTCCTTGGCGATGACGCCCTCGCTCATGAGGTAGCGGGTGGCAAGCCTGAGCGCGATCCAGCCGCCGGTGATCGCCGCGGTGCGCGTTCCTCCATCGGCCTGGATGACGTCGCAGTCGATGGATATCTGCCGCTCGCCGAGCGCCTTCATGTCGGTCACCGCGCGGAGCGAGCGCCCGATCAGCCGCTGGATCTCCTGGCTGCGCCCCGACTGCTTGCCCTCCGCCGCCTCGCGCCGGCCGCGGGTGTGGGTGGCGCGCGGCAGCATGCCGTACTCGGCCGTGACCCAGCCCTGGCCGCGGCCGCGCAGGAAGGGCGGCACGCTCTCGTCGACGCTGGCGGTGACCAGAACGCGCGTGTGGCCGAAGGCGATCAGACACGAGCCTTCCGCATAGCGGTTGACCCCGGTCTCGATCGTGACGGCGCGCAAGGCGTCCGGGTCGCGGTTCGATGGGCGCACGCGCCGCCAGCTCCTTGAGGTGCAAACGCCTCGCGAAAAGCGTGAAGCTTTGCGAAGGCCAACGGGCTGCTTATCCTAGATCGGCACGAAGGCGTCCATGACCAGTCTGATCCAGACCCGCACGCCAACCCTCGCCGAGCTGGACGAGCGCGCCCGCGACATTTTCCGCCGCGTGGTCGAAGCCTACCTGGAGAGCGGCGAGCCGGTGGGGTCGCGCACCCTGTCGAAGGGCGGCGTGCAGCTGTCGCCCGCCTCCATCCGCAACACGATGCAGGACCTGGCGCAGCTCGGGCTCTTAGGCTCGCCGCACGTCAGCGCCGGGCGGGTGCCGACGCACGCGGGCCTGCGGTTGTTCGTGGACGGTCTCCTTGAAGTCGGAGACGTGATCGAAAGCGAACGGCGCGACATCGACGCCCGCCTCTCCGCCCGCGGCCTGGGCTTCGAAGAGGCGCTGGACGAGGCGAGCGCGCTCCTGTCTGGGCTGGCCGGCGGCGCCAGCATGGTGGTGACGCCGGTTCGCGATGTGGGCGTCAAGCACGTCGAGTTCGTCTCGCTCGCTGTCGACCAGGCGCTGGCGGTGATGGTGTTCGAGGACGGCTCGATCGAGAACCGCTTGATGCGCACGCCCGCGGGCCTGACCCCATCGGCGCTGACGGAGGCGTCGAATTTCCTCAACAGCCGGCTGAAGGGCCGCACCTTGGCCGAGGCGAGCGCCGAGATCCACGGCGAGCTCATTGGCGCGCGGCGGCAACTGGACGACGCGGCGGCGAAGCTGGTCGAGGAAGGCATCGCCGCCTGGAGCGGCGGCGAGGGCGCCGCCCCCCGCTCGCTGATCGTGCGCGGCCGCGCCAACCTGCTCGGCGAGCCGGGCGCGCTGGAAGATCTGGAGCGGGTGAGGATGCTGTTCGACGACCTCGAGCAGAAAGAACAGCTGATCGGGCTCTTGGACGACGTCCGCAACGCCCACGGCATTCGCATTTTCATCGGGGCGGAGACGCGGCTCTTTTCGCTCTCGGGTTCCGCTGTGATCGCCGCCCCCTATATGTCGGGCCGACAGAAGGTTCTGGGCGCGATCGGCGTGATCGGGCCCGCGCGGCTGAACTACGCGCGGGTTATTCCGTTGGTGGACTATACCGCCCGCGCGCTCGGTCGCCTGCTGAACGCCTGATGAGACGAAGACCGAGGGACGATGACCGACGAACCGACAATGGCGGATGACGAAGATCGCAGCCAGGACGCTGAACTCCTGCGCCTGGAGGTGGACAGCCTGAGAGAGCAGGTGCTGCGGTTCGCCGCCGAGGCCGAAAATACCCGACGCCGCGCCGAGCGCGAGGCGAACGACGCGCGCGCCTACGCGATCCAGAAGTTCGCCCGCGACCTGCTCGGCGTCGCCGACAACCTCGGCCGCGCCCGCGCGCACGCGCCGACCGATTCCGACGACCCGATGGTCAAGAACCTCGCTGTCGGGCTCGAGATGACCGAGAAGGACCTGCTGTCGGCTTTCGAGCGCAACGGCCTGAAACGCCTCGACCCGCCACGCGGCGCCAAGTTCGACCCGCACCAGCACCAGGCCATGATGGAGCGGCAGGCGGACGACGTCGGACCCGGCGCCGTGCTCGAGGTCCTGCAGCCGGGCTACGAGCTCATGGGCCGTATCGTGCGTCCGGCCCTGGTCGTGGTTTCATCGAAGAGTTCGACCGGGGAGGCGCCGGCCGAGGCGGCCGCTGCCAATCCCTACGCGCATCCGGAGACGGCGCCCGACCCCGCCGGCGGCGCCGTGGATCGGAAGGCCTGACGCCTACCCGCCCTGCGGCGGGCGCTCGACCACGGCCTCGATGATGATCCGAAGCTTGCCCGAAGCGGGATCGCCCCGGGCTAGTCGCTTGGCGACGGCGCGCAGCAAGGCCTTGTCGCGCATGAGCCCCCGCACCTCGAACCGGTCCAGCCCTTGGAGCCGCATGCGCCGTCGGTGATTCTCGACGGCTCTGCGCTGGGCCTCGGGAGTCGACATGGCGGCCCCTCCTCTAGCCGGCAATATGACCGGTCACAGCCTGGGCGACAAGCGCGGCCTATCCGCGACGCGGCGGGACGCCGTTGGCGGCGAAATGCGCCAAGAGCCGCGACCAGCCGTCCTGGGCGTCGGCGGCGTTGTAGCTCGGCCGATAGTCGGCGTGGAAACCGTGGCCGGCGTCCTCGTAGATAATGATATCGGTCCCGGTCTTGCCGGCCTTGGCCAGCGCGTCGCGCATGGCGGGGACGGCGGCGCTGAGCTGGTCCTTGCCGCCGTACAGGCCCAGCACCGGCGCGTGCAGCTGGGAAACGAGATCGATGGGGTATTCGTGCGTGGGGTCTGCGGGCTGGCCGACGACGGGCGCGAGCTGGCCATACCAGGCGACGCCGGCCTTGATCTCGGGGAAGGTCTCGCAGGCGAGCCACACCACGCGGCCCCCCCAGCAGAAGCCGGTGATCGCGATCTTGTGCGCGTCGATGTAGGGCGCCGCCTCGAGAAACTGCAGCGTCGCCCCGACGTCGCCCATGATCTGCTTGTCGCTGGCGGCGCCCACGATCTTGATGATGGCGGCGAAGTCGGTCAGCGGCGCCGGATCGCCGACGCGCACGAAGAAGGCCGGCGCGATCGCCGCATAGCCGAGCTTGGCGAACCGACGGCAGACGTCTCGGATGTATTCGTGCAGGCCGAAGACTTCGGAAACGACGATCACGGCCGGGTAGCGGCGGCCTGGATGGTCCGGCCGCGCCACGTAGGCGGGAATGCCGGACGGCAACATCACCTGCTCGGTGGCGAGCCCGACCTCGTCGGTGTGGATCGGGTCGGCGTCGGCGCCCAGCGCGTAGGCCGCGTAGCCCGCGAACATGACCATGCCCGCCAAGCCGCGCCGCGAGAGGTGGAAGTCCTCGGGCAACGAGCCGTCGGGGCGAGTCAGCGTGAGCATGGGCGGTCCTCCATTTTGAAGACCGGTATGGTGCTTCACCACTACCGCGGGTGTCAAAGCGCCAGCCTCGTCTTGCAGCGATTTCCGTCGCGTGCGAATGGAGTCAAACAACCGTTTGAACGCGCCCGAGGAGCCGGTTCCATGGACTTCGACATCTCCCCCACCCAGACCCGCTGGCTGAAGCGCGTCGTCGCCTTCATGCAGGAGCATATCTATCCGGCTATCCCGGCGTACGAGGCCGAGATGTCCGTCGTCGGCAAGGCGCGGTGGAAGGTCGTTCAGGTCGTCGAAGAGTTGAAGAAGAAGGCGAGGGCCGAGGGCCTTTGGAACTTCTTCATGCCACCGGACTCGGGGCATCCGCAGGTCGACGACACGTTCAAGTTCGACGGCCACCAGCTGACCAACCTCGAGTACGCGATGATCGCCGAGCAGATGGGCAAGGTGAGCTTCGCTTCTGAGGTCTTCAACTGCTCCGCGCCCGACACGGGCAACATGGAAGTGCTGATGCGTTTCGGCACGCTCGAGCAGAAGGAGACGTGGCTCAAGCCGCTGATGAACGGCGAGGTCCGCTCGGCCTTCCTGATGACCGAGCCGGCGGTCGCTTCCTCCGACGCCACCAATATCGAGACCCGCATCGACCGCGACGGCGACCACTATGTGATCAACGGCCGCAAGTGGTGGTCATCGGGCGTCGGCGACCCGCGCTGCAAGGTCGCCATCGTGATGGGCAAGACCAATTTCGACGGCGAGCGCCACTCGCAGCAATCGCAGCTGCTCGTGCCCCTGGACACGCCCGGCATCAAGATCGAGCGCATGCTGCCCGTGTTCGGCTATGACGACGCCCCGCACGGCCATGGCCAGGTGCTGCTGAAGGACGTGCGTGTGCCGGTCGAGGACGCGCTGTTGCTCGGCGAGGGCCGGGGCTTCGAGATCGCCCAGGCACGCCTGGGGCCTGGCCGCATCCACCACTGCATGCGCACCTGTGGCGTCGCCGAGGTGGCGCTGGAAAAGATGTGCCGGCGGCTGCTCAGCCGCAAAGCCTTTGGCAAGTACATTTCCGACCACTCGGTCTGGGAGGAGCGGGTCGCCCAAGCCCGCATCAACATCGAGATGTGCCGCCTGCTCTGCCTGAAGGCCGCCGACATGATGGACAAGGCCGGCAACAAGTCGGCCAGGCTCGAGATCGCCATGATCAAGGTCGCCGCGCCCACCATGGCGCTCAAGATCATCGACGATGCGATCCAAGCGCACGGCGGCGCCGGGGTCACCACCGACTTCGGCCTCGCCCGCGCCTATGCGAGCCAGCGCACCCTGCGCCTGGCCGACGGGCCCGACGAGGTGCACATGCGCACGATCGCGCGCATGGAGTTCGGCAAGTACGGCGACCTCGTCTACCAGCAGAAGGT
>Ga0209415_10010529_pt1 | contig 15707 bp, 13 predicted proteins | sample PeaSoiSIISIP2007_FD_187696 | JGI IMG/M metagenome (GOLD analysis project Ga0209415, IMG submission 187696) | Peat soil microbial communities from Weissenstadt, Germany - SII-SIP-2007 (SPAdes) (version 2) | ecosystem: Environmental > Terrestrial > Soil > Wetlands > Peat | place: Germany... | reverse complement strand
ATCATGATGACCACCATGTGCGCGCTCCTGGGCGGCATGCCGATGGCGCTCGGCTGGGGCGCGGGAGCGGAGTTGCGCAGGCCTCTCGGAATTTCGATTGTCGGCGGCCTCTTGGTCAGCCAGATGTTGACTTTGTTCACCACCCCTGTGATTTATCTTTATTTCGACCGGCTTCGCAAGCGTTTTACCCGGCGCCAGCCGAGTTACCGGCACCGTCCCGGTTTTCTGATTCCCGGCGGGGCCGCGGAGAGTGGAGACTGATGACGCGTCTTTGGAAAATCCGTCTTTGGAAGATCCCTCTTTGGGAGATCATGGTTCCTGCCTCTCTTCTGTGCTCGGGTTGTACCATCGGCCCGAAATACCAGCGGCCCGTGGCGCCCACACCGGTGGCCCTGAAGGAAATGGCCGCCAACGACCAGTGGAAGATGGCGGCTCCCAGCGATAGCCTGCCCAAGGGCAAGTGGTGGGAGATTTTTGGCGATCCCCAACTGAACCGGCTGGAGGAGTTAGTCACTGTCAATAACCAGAACGTAAAGCAGGCGGAAGCACAGTTCCGGCAGTCGCGGGCGCTGGTTCTGTCCAATCGCGCAAACTACTATCCCACCATCGGATCGACCCCCGCGATCTCGCAAAGCTACGTGGAGAAAAGAGCCACCCACAGCTTTTCGTTGCCCGCCGCCGCCAGTTGGGAGCCGGACCTGTGGGGCCGGGTCCGTTTGTCGGTCGAGAATGCCGTCAGCAACGCGCAGGTGAGCGCGGCCGATCTCGAAAATATCCGGCTCAGCCAGCAGGCGCTGCTGGCCACCGATTACTTCCTGCTATCGGCGCAGGACATGCAGCTCAAGATTCTAAGCGATACCATCGGAACCTACGAGAAGAACCTGCAACTCACCATCAACCGCTTCCAGGGCGGAGTGGCGTCGAGGTCCGATATCACCCTGGCGCAAACCCAGCTTGCGGGCGCCAAGGCCCAGAGCACCCAGATGCACATCGCGCGAGCCCAGGCCGAGCACGCCATAGCCACGCTGACCGGTCAACTGGCGGCCTCCCTCGAGATTGGCGCCACCATCATCAACGCCCCCCCTCCGCCCATTCCGATAGGTATTCCCTCACAGCTTCTCGAGCGGCGTCCCGACATCGCGGCGAGTGAGCGCCAGGTGGCCGCCGCCAACGCCAACATCGGTATTGCCACGGCCGCTTACTATCCCACCTTGACTCTTTCCGCGAGCCCCGGTTTTATTTCAAACACGATACAGAATCTGATCACCTACGCCAGCCGCAGTTGGTCCGCGAGTTCCTCGCTCTCTCAGACTCTGTTCGACTTCGGCCGCCGTGGAGCCACTTTGGCGAGCGCCCAGGCGTCCTACGACGCAACCGTTGCCTCTTACCGCCAGACCGTTCTCGCCGCCTTTCAGGAAGTCGAGGACGATCTTTCGAACTTGCGCTACCTGGCGCAAGAGGCGGTGGAGAACCAGCAAGCCGTGGTGGCCGCCCAGGAGGCGTTGGATCTCGAGATGGCCAGGTATAGGGCGGGAACGGACTCCTACCTGAACGTCATCACCACCCAGATCATCGCATTAAACGACCAGCAGACCGCCATCACCATCCTGCAGGAGCGCATGGCGGCGGCCGTGGATCTCGTCAAGGCCCTCGGCGGCGGTTGGGACGCCTCGACTTTACCGTCGGGCAATGCCATCCGTTCGGTCGCGCTGGGAGATCCGAAGAATACGCAAAACGTGGCTCAGCCGGTGAACAAATAGCCAGAATCCGGGAACTAGGAAACGAAGAGCATTCCGTCGGCTCGCCCGAAGGCTGGTGGCGGGTAGGATTCAAGCGTTGCGTCCGGTGAGCCCGAAGTGCCCGGCGGCGGCAAGTAGGTGGCGATCGTTGGTCCAGACCTCGCGTTCCCCCGATTCCAAGGCTGTGGTCAAATGCACTGCATCGCCCGCACGAAGATAGATTGTGGGTGGGAGAGCGCTCAGCAGCGTGACCATCGTTCGCAGCAACCCTTCCGTGACGGGAATCAACGTCCAGTTGCCGGTCGCTGCGTCATCAAGGAATGCAGTCAGTAACTCGCGATATTGCGAGGTGTCCAGCGCGCCCTCGCGCAGGTGGCGATGAAATGCGCAGGTGACCTCTCCCATGGCCCACATTGAGGACACCAGCGTGTCCGCTCCGGAGATTGCTGCCCGCACTCGCGGTGAATCCGGCTCATTCACATAAAACTTGGCGATATAGGCGGAGTCGAGATACACTACCGGTCCCGATCTTCTTCAATAAACCGCGTGCTGTCTCCCGGAACCTGAGGAAAGGTATTCCAGAAGCGACTCATGTCGGGAAACTTCGGTTTCTTTCGGGGCTTACTGAGGGGGCGCAACTCGGCAACCGGCTGGCCGCGCCGCTCGATCACGATGACCTCGCCCTCGGCTGCCTCACGGACCAACTCCGAGGTGCGGATACGGAGATCGCGGATAGACGCCTTCCTCATGTCCTACATTGTACCGTTCTCCGGGCCGCGTCATCGTAATTGTGGATGAGAATACTCCGCGTCGAGATCATCTTCCGCCAGGGAATCTCGGGGTGGGCCTCTCTGAACTCCGCATCGAACCTGGTAACGGCTTCTCCAATGATCTCAATAGCCGACATGCTCTTCCAGGGGCCGCGCCTCAGCCATTACCCGCTCCCTGATATAGCGGAGTCCGCCCGGAGTTACGACGTCCACATTCACGCCGAGCAGATCCTGCAAATCGGCTACGAACCCGGCCAAATCGAACAGCGTCCTGCCTTTGTCCATGTCCACCAGGAAATCCACGTCGCTGTCCTCCACGTTGTCCCCGCGGGCCACCGAGCCGAAAACACGAATGTTGCGGGCGCCATGCCGTTCGGCGAGGTGGAGGATGTCCGCCTTCTTCTCGTTCCGCAATGTCTCCAGGGTGATCATCCGGCCTACCTATATTGTCGGCTACCCTGGCCGCCGCCCACTGGTAAAATGAGAGTATGCTCCGTTGGATCCCGGCACTGCTCGTGGCTTGCGTAGCAATGCTCTACGCCCAGGACCCGCCGCCTCCGCAGCCGCCGCCGGCCAAACCGCAGCCCGGCGAGTTGCAGAAGGAGCGGCCGAAACCCAAGACCAGCGGTAAAGAGGAGGTCCCGCCCGAAGAGGATAAATCGCTCTCGGTCGACTCGTATTCCTTCAACCCGCTGCAGGCCCAGAAGGACCTCACGGTCGGGAACTATTACTTCAAGCTGAAAAAATACCGCGCCGCCGAGACGCGCTTCCACGAAGCTCTCAAATGGAACGACGGCTTTGGCGAAGCTTGGCTGCGCCTGGCCGAGGTCGAGGAGAAGCTCAAGGACCCGCAAGCCGCCAAAGAGGCCTACGCCAAGTACCTCGAACTGGCCCCCGACGCCAAGAACGCCGCGGAGATTCGCAAAAAAATCGAGAAGGCGAAATAGCAGGAAAGCTGTCAGCGGTCAGCAGTCAGCGATCAGCCTGCAAGAGGCGTCATGGCCGACGGCGGCGCCAGCCCGAAGCGCCGGCAAAACAGAGGCTGAAAGCTGACGGCTGATTGCTGAAAGCTTCAAAAATACAGCTTCACTCCGAACTGCACGTACCGCGGCGTGTTCGAATTGTACAGCGTGCCGAAATTGGTGGAGTACGCCGTCCGCAACTGGTACAGCTTATACCCCTGCAGCGTGGTGATGTCGTAGGAGTTCGGCTGCTTACCGTAGAAATCCGGCGGCAGCGGAATGGTGTAGAAGCTCGCCGGCAGAACGCCGGCCGCGGTCTTCTGCGCATTCACCATGCCGGTGATCTGATTGTACAGCGCGGTGCCGGCCGCGGTGGTATACAACGGCTGGCTGTTGGCTGTCGCCCAACTGTTGTATGACGCGGTGCTGAGGGTCGCGGTGCTGGGCGCCCCCATGAAGTCGGCGCCGCCGGCATTGTTGGGATACACCTGGAACACCGGGTGATTGAACGCGTTCAACGCATCCATGCGGAACTGCAGCCTGCGCTTGCCTTCGCCCAGGCGGAAGTTCTTCTGGATCGAGAGGTCGAAGTACTGTTGCCACGGCCCGCGCACCCCGTCCAGCGTGCGCGGCGCCGTGCCCAACTGCCCCAGCGGGGGCCGCATGAATGCCGACGGGTTCACATACGGCTCGCACCCCGTTCCCACCGGGCAACTGCCGGTCCACAGCGGATTGACCAGGGGCACGCCGGGAACCATGTCGGGCCGGATGGTGTGGGTGGCATCGCCAAGCTGGTTGGCGTCGGAAAGGTACGGCATGTACGGGAAGCCCGAGTTCAATCGGATAAAGCTCGAAGTCGTCCAGCCACCGGCAACGAATTCGAGCGGTTTCCAGGCGTGCGTCAGGAATCGGCGCCCCCTTCCGAAGGGAAGGTCGTAGATGGCCGTGCCATGGATGACGTGGCGCTGGTCGTATGTCGAGACCGAGCGGTCGTTCTGGCGCGTCCCGCCGAAAGCCACCTGCCCGCCCACCTGGCCGCCCACGGGTGTGAGCACGTTCTTGTCGCCGCCCGCGCTCGACGCCGTATCGATCGACTTGGCATAGGTGTAGTTGGCAATGAAGGTGAGCCCGCCGCCCAACCGGTGGGTCACGTTGATATAGCCCGCGTGGCGGATGCTGTTGCCCGAGGCGTCGAACATCATGTTCAGCGTGGAGAAGCCCAGGTACGGCCCGCCCAGCGTGCCGTTCTGAATCGCCAGCGCCGCGCCAGTGAGCGGATTCTTGCGCCCCAACGGATCGGTGATCGTCCCCGTGGTGTTGATGTTGTTGGCCAGCTCCGCGCTGATCACGTCCGAGTTCTTGGGGTTGATGTCCTCGGCCCCCATGAACAGGTGGATCCCCATAGCCCCGGTGTAGGCCGTTTCCACCGTGGTCGAGTTGTTGGCCTGCCAGGAGAGCGTGAGGTTCCAGTTGTTGACGTAAGGAGTGTGGTAGTTCTGCGAGACCGCGAACCCGCCGAACGACTGCTGGTAGTAAAGCCCGTTGGCGTACGACAGGCCATTCGACGGAGGACCGCCGGGCCCGAACACCTGCGTCTCGGGCGAGACCGGAGTGATCACCGGCGGATTCTCGCCCAGCCGCATCACGTATTGCGAATTGGCGGTCGACGAGGGCACCGTGGAGGCGAACCCCGACGTGGCGCTGAAATCCGGATTCGGCAACTGGCTGAAACCGTTGACCGGCGCGTGCGACAAGCCGTACCCGCCGCGGAACACCATGTGGTGCTTCTCCAGGAAAGGCGGCTGCCAGGCGAAGCTGAAGCGCGGTTCGAAATCCGTGTACTGCGGCGGGGTGAGATACCGCGAGTTGCCGCCCAGGCCGCTGAACGCGAACGGCACGTTGAGCGCCGTGGTCATCACCTGGCCGTTGGCCAGCGTGAGCGGCGTCGCCAGCGTCACCTGCTGCGCCAGGTCGGGCCGGAAAACACCCTGGTTGTTGTACTTCTCGGTGCGCGGCAACTCGAGGTTATACCGCAAGCCGATATTGATCGACAGGTGGGGCTTGACCCGCCAATCGTCCTGGATGAACCCCGCTCCGGAATTCCAGCGGTAGTAGTAAGGAATCTGCACATTCCGCATGGTCACGCTTCCGTTCACCACGCCCAGCAGGAAGCTGGCCCAGGGGCTGCCGCCGGTGCCCGTGGAAGTGCCCGTGGAGTTGGTCTGGGTGGCCGCGAACGTGTAAATGCCGCCGAACGCGCCATACAAAGGCAGCACATTCTGCAGCGCGTGGTTCAGATCCACGCCGAACTTGATGCTCATGTTTCCGCGGTTCTTGTAAACGATGTCCGTGAAGGCGTAGCGCTCCTCGCGGTCTTCCACGTTGGTCGAACCCGCCCCGCCGAAACCCGTAGCCGTGCTGCCGCCGCCGCCCAGCGACGAGCCGGGGAACAGGCTGTTGAAGGAGGGCAGACCGCCCTTGGTAATGCTGGGCAGTCCCAACTGCGTGTTCAGGTTGGCGCCGGTGTACGGGTCCCATTGCGGATCCACCGTGTTGCTGAAGCGCCCGCGCGTGTAATTCAGGCGGATGTCGTTGATCAGGGTGGGCGTGAATGTGTGGGTGTCGGCGAGCATGGCCTGCCGGCCCCAACTGTAAAGCGCTCCGTTGTTGGTGGGGCTCACCGGCGTGCCCTGGATCTTCACGATCGGGGTGACGCTGAAGCGCCCGTAGATCCGGTTCCTCTCGGAGACGATCTGGTCCACGCGGAACGTATACCGGGTTTCGTTCTGGCTCAGCAGGCGCGGGGCGAAGATGTTGGAGATGGTGCCGTTGCTGTTCAGAAAATAGGGGCCCGCGTTGGCGATGTAAGGAAGGGTCTTCACGGCCGTCTGGTCGATCAGGCTTTTGGGAATGACGTTGCCGGGGAAGGGCGCGTACGTGGTGGATCCGGTGGGAATGGTCGCCTGGGTGAACTGGTTGCCATTGATCACGTTGTACTGGTTGTAGATCACGCTGTCGCTGGCGGTCAGGGCGCTGGCCGGCGCGATGCCCGTAAATTGATTGACCACGCTCTGCGGCAGCCAGCCGCTGGCGGTATTGACCAGGCCGCTGAAATCGCCGTTGCGCATGCCGTCGGTGGGCAGCACGCCGTACTGGTCCAGGTGATCGCGGCGGTAGAACGGCTCCACCGCGGCGAACCAGAAGCTCCGGTTCTTTCCGTTGTAGATTTTGGGGATGTAAATCGGGCCGCCCGCGGCCAGCGAGAACTGGTTGTACTTGAGGGTAGGAGTCGGACGGTTGCTGGCCGCCAACGTGTACGGCGCTGCCGCGAAATCGGGATTGCGATTGTACCAGAGCGCCGTGCCGTTGAAGCTGTTAGTCCCGCTCTTGGTGGTGGCATTGATGACTCCGCCGCCTGTAGTGCCGTACTCGGCCGAAAACGCCGACGTCTGCACGGTGAATTCCTGCACCGTCTCCGGCGTGAAGCTCACCAGCGTGCGCGCCAGGCTGATGCCCGTGTTATTGGTGCCGTCGGCCATCATGAGCGTGCTCAGGGGCCGGCCGCCGCCCACCGTCAGGTTGCACCCCGGGCAGGGAGTGACGGTGGTGATCACCGGATTCTCGCTGCCCGCGTCGCCGCCCACGTTGGGCAGAGTCAGTGCCAGGTCGAGCACGCTCCGGTTCAGCAGCGGGACATCCTGGATCTGCCGTTCCGTGACCGTGTTGCTGGAGGTGCCCGATTGCGTGTCGATCGTGGTGGAGACGGCACTGACTGTGACCTCGGTATCCACCGATCCGGCTTGCAGCGTTACGTTGACCGTAGTGTTTGCCGCGGTGTCCACCTTAACGTTCTGCACGACCTCCTTGCGGAAGCCTTTGGACTCCACCTCAATCCGATAGGTGACCGGCTCCAGGTTGGGCACCGCATAGGAACCGCTCTCCGAGGTGCTCACCTTGCGAATTTCGTTCGTACCGACATCCGTGACCGTCACGGTGGCTGCGGGAATGACACCCTGAGTCTGGTCGGTGACGGTGCCGCTGATACTGCCGCGGTTGGTCTGCGCCGATAGAGCCAATGCGCCCGCAAGCGCGATCACAAGCAAACGATTCATAGGATCCCTCCAAAACTCCCCTGGTAACGCCGGTAGTGCGACCGGTGTTATTGGACTGGCGTAATTGTACCTGGAAATCCTGTTCTCATCAAACGGATCTTTTGGCGGATCATCGTCTTGCATGGAGAAACGTATGCCGGCACGCTGCCGGATAACTAAACCACACATTTAAAATTGGTTATTCGGTGCGCTGCGCATGATGGCGACCCCTGGGCGGCAGCACTCGTCGCCCGCGTCGTTTTGCGGTGAGAAACGGAACGACGGGTCAGCGCGTTTCGCTTCCCGCCGGATCCCTTCGGCGATCCACATGCGCAACTGCGTCTGGTAGCCGACCGACTTCGCTGCCGCGATTCTCTTCGCCGCCGCGATCTGATCGGCGGCCAGGCGAAGGGAGATGGGTGATTTGGCTCGAGCGTGCCGTTCTTGAATCGATTTGGCGAGCGCCGCAGACAGCTTGACCGGCCGGCCCTCGGGCAGTTGATCCCATGCGTCTGCCACCGAGTGTTGCTCGAAATATTCGGCGGCCTCTCGGTCCGACCGGAACTTCGGAAGAGGTGCGTTGGCGGACGGGAGTTTTTTCTTCATTCGATCCACCACCTCAGGCTACAATTGCAGAACGGAGCGCAAGCCGGCATCGACGGAGCCTTGAGCCGCGCGGGCAACGTACCGGCATGCTCGATAAGGTAACCGCGATCGAGAGTCAGGACTTGGGATACATTGACGACCGAGTCGCGCGGAAGACCCGATGAGCAGGCCGGCAACACCACATTGCCGGGAGCTTCGGCACGGTCGAGATTACCAGTGATCACGGCCACGATCACCGTTTGAATGCGGCTGCGGTTGAAGGAGTCCGCTTGAATGACCAGCACCGGCCGCCGGAAACCGGGCTCGGAACGGCGAGGCTCGGGGAGATCGGCCCACCAGATCTCGCCGCGCTGAACGTGTTCCGTCACCGCTACCAGGAGTCCTTATCAAGGGACCTGAATTGGGCGCGGTTGAGTGCCGGGTCGACCTTCGCGGGACGGCGTGAGTACACCTGGTTCAGGCGATCGGTAATGGTGTCGCTTTGCTGCCGGTCGAGGAACTCGGAAATCGCGGTGGCGTAGAGTTGGCTCCTGGAGACCCGGAGACGCCGCGCCGCCGCCTCGGCTTGGCGGAAGAGCTCGTCGGGTACCGATACAGCGGTTTTCATGCCTTTAGTATAACCCGAGTTATACCAGCCCGCCCTTCCCGAAGCGCTCGGTGCGCACCACTCCCGAGCCCTCCCGAATCACCACCAGTCGATCGGCGGCCACCTCGGCGACGTTCTCGTGTCCGCCATTGGGCCAGCGAATCTCCACGCTCGCCGTCGTCGCCGAGCCCAGTCCGAAATGCAGCCTCCGGTCGTTGACCGAGAGATACGAACTCTGCGCCAGCACCGCCTGTGCCTGCTTGCGCTCGCCGTAGGACACCACTACTTGCGCCCCGATGGCGCTGCGGTTCGACGCGGTCCCCACCAGCAGCACCTTGAGCCAATGATCCGTGCCGCTCACATCGTTGCGCAGCAGCGACGGCGGCTCGTTCATATTCATGACCAGGATGTCGATGTCGCCATCGTTATCGAAGTCGCCGAAGGCCGTTCCGCGGCTGGAATGCGCCTCCGCGATACCCGGCCCGGCCTCCTGCAGCAGTTCCTCGAATTTGCCTCCGCCCAGGTTGCGGAACACCACGTTGGGTGTTTTGTACGGAGCATCGGGGATTCTCTGTTCCACTTCGGGATAGACCATGCCGGTGGAGAAGAAGATGTCGGGAAGGCCGTCGTTATCCAGGTCCGCAATCGCGGCGCCCCAGCATACGAACCTTGTCTCCACTCCCAGACCCGCGCGCAGCGTCATGTCGCGAAAATAGCCCTTGCCGTTGTTGCGGTAGAGCACCCCGGTGTCGCCGCGGAAATGCGTCTTGAAGATGTCCACGTATCCGTCGCCATCGAAATCCCCGATGCCCAACCCCATGCCCGCCTGCTCCTGCCCGTCCTCGCTCAGGGAAACGCCGCGCTCCAGACCCTCTTCGGTAAACGTGCCATCGTGATGGTTGCGGAACAAGAGACTCGGCGAAGTGTCGCATGCGACGTAAATGTCCGGCCAGCCGTCGCCATCGAAATCGGCCGCCGCTGCCGTCAGCGCGTATCCGGCTTTGACGGAGGAGATGCCGGATTTCGCGCTCACGTCGCTGAATGTGCCGTCCCCGTTGTTGTGGTATAGGCGGCAACTCTCCTGCGGAAGCCCCGCGGGTCCGCAGAAGATCGGGACGCCGTTGTAGTTGCAGCCGGGATCCTTGCCGCGCGCCGGAACCTTGGCCAGGTCGAAAACGTTGTAGTGCGAGACGAACAGATCCAGCCGGCCATCGCGATCGTAATCGATCCACGTGCAGCCGGTGCCGTAGCGCGTCCCCGGATGGATCAGGCCGGCCTTCTCCGTCACGTCCGTGAAGGTGCCGTTGCCGTTGTTGTGAAAGAGAAGGTTCTGGCCCCAGCAGGTGATGAAGACATCGTCGAAGCCGTCGTTGTCGTAGTCGCCCACCGTGATGCCGCTGGCCCACACGCTGCGCGCCAGGCCGGATTTTTCGCTGACGTCGGTGAACGTGCCATCGCGGTTGTTGCGATAGAGCCGGATGATCGCCCCATCGGGCGTGGATTGCAAACGCCGCCCCGTGAGCACCAGGATGTCCAGCCAGCCATCGTTGTCGTAATCCAGAAACGCCGCGCCGCAGCCCATGGATTCCAGGATGTAGTCCGTCCGCCCGGGACTTCCGTAGATCACCGGCGCCCGCAATCCCGCCGACGCGGCCACGTTGACGAACCGCGCGTGGAACGGCCTCCCCGAAGGCGTCCCCCTGGGAGTGGCCGCGACCCCTCGCGAAGCCATGCCGCGATTCTGTCCGCGGGCCGCCCCCGTCAGGGCCAATGCTCCTAAGGGGAGCGACAACGCTTGTCGGCGAGTCATTAGCTTTCAGGATATGCGAATTGTGAGACAATCAGACCGTCTGAACGCATGGACCGCTCGCCGCTCCATCCCGCCTCCCTGCTGGCGTTCCTGCTGTTTTCGATATCCCTCAGCCCGGCCGCGGGTCAGAGTGCGGCCACCGGCCAGGCAGTGGCAGCCATGCAGCGGGGCGACTTCGCCGCGGCTGAAACGATCCTGCGCGCCGAAGTCCAGGCGCACTCCGGCGACGCATGGGCCTGGAGCCTTCTCGGCGTCGCGCTCGACAATCGGAAGAAAATCCCGGAAGCCGAAGAGTTCCATCGCCGCGCGATGGAGCTGTCGCCGCGCTCCGCGGACATTCTAAACAATTACGGCACACACCTGTGGAGCGCCGGACAATACGACAAGGCCGAAGCCGCCTTCACCAGCGCCTTGGCGGCCGCACCTTCGTATTTCAAAGTACTCTACAATCTGGGGATCATGGCCACCTATACGGGCCACTTCGAGCGGGCGCGCGAAGTTCTCGAGACCGCTCTGCGGCAGCAGCCACAGAATGTGGACGTGCTCTACCGCCTGGCGTGCGTCGACGAGGCGTCCCGCCAGTGGGAGTCGGCCGTTCTGCGGCTGGCCCAGGCCGCCAGGCTCGATCCGCGCCGCGCCGACGTTCAGAAGCTCCTGGCCGTCGCTACCACCGAGCTGGGCGCGCTGGACGACGCGGCTGCGGCCTGGGACCGCTACCTGAAACTCCAGCCCGACGACGACGCTGCCCGCCGCGAGCGCGCCTATATCGCGGCCAAAATGGGAAAGTTCGAGCAAAGCCTCGCCGATCTGGAGTGGTTTGTCGCACGCCATCCGGATGACGCTGTCGGCCACTACGAGCTTGCCCAGGCCCAGCGCACCACCGACATGGCGCAGTCGCTCGCGCACCTCGACAAGGCCCTGGCGCTCGACCCGAAGTATGTTCCCGCGCTCTCGGCTCGCGGCGGTCTCTACAATCAGCAGGGCAAGCCCGAATCTGCCGTGAAGGACCTGGAGCTGGCGGCGTCCCTCCAGCCTGACGACGCAGCGAACCTCGATCGCCTGGGCCAGACTTACCAGGCCTTGGATCGGCCCGCCGATGCGGTCCGGGTGCTTCGCCGCGCGGTCGAGTTGGCGCCCGAAGACTCCAAAACGCTGCTGCATTTTGGCCGTGCGCTGGCGGATGCGGGAAACCTCGAAGAGTCCAAAGTGGTGATGGACCGCTTTCGCCAATTGGGTCCCGAGAAGAATAAGAGTGTGCCCGCCGGCCTGGTGGATTACTTGGCTCTCACGCCCGGCGAGAGACATGCCGAATACCGCGCCCGCGTGGAGAAAGCCGCCCGCGAGAAACCGGACGACCCTGCGACCCAGTTGGAATATCTGAAACTGATGATCGACGACGGCAAGCAGGACCAGGTTGCCGCCGCGGCGAAGCGCATCGCCGCCTTGAAACCCGGCGCGGCCGTGCTGGCGGACGCCGGACATGCGCTCCTGGAAACGGATCATTTCGCGCTCGCCAGGGACCTGTTGCAGCAGGCCGCCGCAGCCCGTCCACACTCGAGCGATGTGGATCTGCAACTGGCCATCGCGACCTACCGTGTCACGGGCGGCGCCCGAGATGCGAAGGCCGGGCTCGACCTGATGGAGCGCATTCCGGAATCCGGGCGCGGCGGCGACTACTACCTGGCTCGCGCCGAAATGCTGGATGCCTCGGGGAAGTCTCCGGATGCGGCACTTTCCGTAGACCAGGCCATTGACCAGGCCCTCCCCGCGGCCCCTGAACGCCCCGGTTTATACCTGCGGGCAACCGCATTCCTGGTGAAGAAGGACAGGGCGTCCGAAGCCCTGCGCCGCATCGGCGAGGCTGCGCGCATTCTGCCGGAGAACCGCGAGATTCTCCTGATGCAGGCCACCACGCTCGAGTTTGCCCGGCACACGGACGAGGCCGGCCGCCTGCTGAATGAGATTCAGAACCGCTGGCCGGAGTGGTCCGCCGTCTGGCTGGCGCGCGGGATGATTCTCGATACCCACCGGCAGTACGATGAGGCGCGGCAGGCGCTGGAGTCGGCCGTCGCGCTCGGGGCCGACAGTCCCGAGGCTTACTTTTATCTGGCCGACGCAACGCTCCGCTCCAGTGCGGAGCGGAAAGACGCGGCCGAGACGGCCATCCGGCAGGCTCTCAAACTCTCCTCTGCCGACCCTTGGATCCAGGCTCTCGCCGGCCGAATCGCTTTTGCCCGGGGCGAATACCAACTTGCCGTGGAGCGGCAGCGCGCCGCCATCCGACAGCGCCCGCGCTTCCTCGAGGCGCATGACGGACTGGCGCAGGCCTGGCGCGCGCTCGGCCGCAAGCAGGAAGCGGACGCCGAGCTGGAACAGGTCAAAGCGATGGGGCCTCGAAGCGCCGATGCTCCCCCTTATCTGAGCCGCCTGTTTCAGGGGAGCCTCATAATCGCAAAGCGCGCCGCCTTTTGATGCCAATGCTTGTGGGGCAGGCCATCGCCTTCTGGTGGCCTGCCTTTGCCCTGGTCGCAGCCGCCCTTACTTCGGCGGCTCCTCGAGCGACGCCACCAGGTCGCCCGTCAGGCGCAATACGTTCCACCGCGCCCTCTCCACGGCGTATTGGGCGTCGTAAAATGCGATCCACTTCTGGTTCTCCACTATGCGCGCCTCTTCCACCTGCCGCAAGGTGAGGCGGCCTTCCTGCAACTGGGCAAGGTCGACCGAGAGCTGTTCCCGCGCCACTTCCAGGTCCAGGCGCGCGACATCGCCCGCGGTCTCCGCCCTCTTCACCTGGCGGAACGATTGCTGCAGGTCCGACGCGATGCGGTTGCGCGTGTTGGTCAGCTCGATCTTCAGATGAGCGATGTCGGTGAGCGTCTGCGCGACCTGCGCGCTCACGCCGGGGCCCGCCAACAAAGGGATTTGGAACGACACGCCGATCTGCCCGTTATTCCGCTGGAACTTCACAAAGTATTCCGCGTAGTTATTGAACTTGGCGAACAATCCGTATTGCGCCACCAGGTCGACGCGCGGCAGCCGCGAGGCCTTCTCGCCGCGCCGCTCCAACTCCTTGGAGACAATCTGCGATTCGAGGCGCCGCAGCTCCGTATTGGATTCGAGGGCTGCCTGTATGGCCTCTTCCTCCGACTGGCGCAGCACCGGCGCGGACCTCTGCTCCTCCACCGGACGCACGCGGTCCTCGGCCGCAAAACCGAGACCGATGGCCAGCGCCGTTTCCGCGGTAGCCTGGTCGTCCTCCAGGGAGTCCGCGATCTGGCGCGCTCGCGCCACCTGGTACGCGGCGGTCTTTTCCGCCAGCGGCAGCGCGCGGCCTTCCCGCACCTGCGCCTGAACGGTCTCGAGGACCTTCGCCTGGGTCTCGACATCCTTTCGCGCGAGATCGCCGATGCGGGCCGCGCGCTCGGCGTCCAGGTAGAGCGATGCCACCCGATAGGCCACCTCGTCGCGCTTGCTGGTGACGGCCAGCGATGCGCCGCGCGCGTCCTCCTTGGCCTGCGCCACGGCGAAGCTCTGCTGGCGATTGAAAATGAATTGCCTGGCGTTCGCCTGCACGATGCTGGGCGCCGAGCCCTCGATGCTCATGGGGAATCCGTTGCTGTAGGCCAGTCCGCTGCCCGCCGTGATGCGCGGCGCGAACGGGTCGCGCTCCACCCGCACTGCCAGCCGCGCCTTCTCTTCCTCCAGGCGCGCCAGCGCGATGTCCGGATTCTGCCGGATGGCCGTCTCCACCGCCTGGCGCAGCGTCATGGGGTGGACCTCGGCGCGCAACAGGGAAATTCCCAGAACAAAGAATGCCGCTCTGAACATACTTCATTGTAAGGGGGCCTGGGGCCAGGGGCCGGGGCGTGCTATATGTGAGGCATGAGCCTACGATTGCAGGGCATTTATCCGCCCATTACCACGCCGTTCGATCACAACGGGAATATCTACGCCGCCAAAGTGCAGCACAACGTGGAGAAGTGGAACCGCACGTCGCTCGCCGGCTACGTCGTGATGGGGTCCACCGGCGAGAGCGTGATGCTTACCACCGAGGAGAAGATCGGGCTGTGGGAGCAGGTGGCCCAATGCGCGGCGCCCGACAAGCTGCTGATCGCCGGCACCGGCATGGAGAGCGTGCGCGAAACCGTCTGCCTGACCAATCGCGCCGCCGAAATGGGCTACAAAGCCGTCATGGTGCGCACCCCGCATTATTACAAGAACCTGGTCAACCGCGCGGATGCGCAGACGCTGTATTATCGTGCGGTGGCCGACCAGTCGCGCATTCCGCTCATCATCTACAACTGGCCGCAAGCCACCGGCGTGGATATCCCGGTGGAGGCCGTGGTGGCGATCTCGGAGCATCCCAACGTCATCGCCATCAAGGAAAGCTCGGGCAACCTGGAAAAGGTCATGCAGATGATCCGCGAGGTGAAGCACGGATTCCAGGTGATGGTCGGCTCCGCGCCGACTTTGTGGCCCTCGCTGCTGATGGGTGCGTGCGGTGCGATTCTGGCCTATGCCAACGCGGCGCCGTACTCGGTGATAGCAATTTGGGAGGCGTATCGGACCCGGGAAGAGGCGGCCGGCCTCGACTGGCAAAATCGCATCGGCCGCGCCTCGGCCCTGGTGACCACGAAGTACGGGGTGCCGGGCTTGAAGTACGCGATGGATCTCAACGGATACTACGGCGGCCCGCCGCGGTTGCCGTTGAGCGTGCCCACGGCAGCAGCCAAACAGGAGATCGAGGAGGCGTTCCGCGATCTGAAAGGTTGACTCGCCGGTTCCGCGGCCGCGAGACCTGGACCACTGCGGAAACGCTCGGAGCGAAGATCGTAAGGGCGACGTGCCCAGTGCCGCGACATCCCGGTCGCCAGGATGCGCTCCATTCGCGGTTTTATCGTACAAAATCCCGCAAGGGGTCGCAAATCGGGGGCGCGTCAGGAGGCACGCGGAAGGGGAGGCATAGTCGAAGGGTGGCAATGGGCTCCGGCTGCAGCCGAGTCGGGGAGCCGTAATGTACAATCGTTAGGTGCCCGGCGAAAGCCCCGATGGACTGTGCCATTTAAAGGTTCGTCTCCCAAAAGTGTAATTGAAGTTCAAACCCTGTAGATGCATGGAATTGCAGGCGGGCACTAGTCTGAAG
>Ga0209415_10010528_pt1 | contig 15710 bp, 15 predicted proteins | sample PeaSoiSIISIP2007_FD_187696 | JGI IMG/M metagenome (GOLD analysis project Ga0209415, IMG submission 187696) | Peat soil microbial communities from Weissenstadt, Germany - SII-SIP-2007 (SPAdes) (version 2) | ecosystem: Environmental > Terrestrial > Soil > Wetlands > Peat | place: Germany... | reverse complement strand
CCCCCGCCAAATCCCGCACCCCTGGCGCTACGCTCAAACCAGGTTCATGCCCAAGCATATCCACCTCGCCGATCACGCTGACGCCCTCCTCTACCACGCCCGCAGTGCTACTCCGTTCCTCTCTCAAGGTGGCCAGCCCTGCGCCAGCGTCCCCGCCAACAACATCGATTCACGCCGCGTCCTCCCCCTCCGCTCCGCCGATTTCCGCGACTGGCTTACCGCGAACTTCTATTCCGAATTCGAGACTGCCCCCTCTTCGCTCGCCCTCCGCACCGTTCTCCGCACCCTCGAGGCCCGCGCCCAATCCGGCGACTCGCCCGCTCAAAAGGTCGACCGGCGCCTCGGCTTTGAAGGCGATCCCTACGCCCCGTCCAAAATATTCCTCGACCTGGCAAACACTGAGGGCGAAATCCTCGAGATCACCTCCCGCGGCTGGACCGTCACCAACAACCTGCGCCGCACATTCCGTCAATCGCCTGGCTCGCTCCCCCTCCCGACTCCCCAATTCTCAGCCAATCCCCAATCCCAAATCCCCAATCCCCTTCAGACCTTGGCTGCGCTCTTCAAACTGTCACGCAGCGCTGAGACCCGCGCCCTCTTCTGGCTGGCCTCCGCTCTCCGCCCCATCGGACCTTACCCCATCCTCGTTCTCCGAGGCCCCGCGGCCAGCGGCAAATCGATGCTCGCCCGCGCGCTCCGCGCCTTGATCGATCCCTCCACCGCTCCTCTCCGCCGCCTCCCCGTCCGCGATCGCGAGCTCCTCCAGCTCGCCCTCCACAATTGGATTCCGGTCTTCGACCAGGTGCACCGCATTCCGATCGATATCTCGGAGGCCCTCTGCGCCATCTCCTCCGGCGAAGCCATCGAAACCGAGCAGCCCGACTATCGCGACAACGCGCTGGCCGAAATCGCGCGCCCCATCATCTTGATCGCTCCGCTCGATGAAGCCCAATCCCCCTGGATCCCCACGCGCTCGCTCTCCAACCGCAGCGTCACTATCGACCTCACGCCGATCGCAGCCCCGCGCTCCGAAGCCGCCGTGTGGTCCGATTTTGAAGCTCTGCGCGCGCCGGCCTTGACTGCTCTCGCTGACGCCGTCTCCTCCGCGCTGCGCAGTATTCGCGATATCGACCTGGGAAACGTGGCCCGCTTCTCCGATGCCGTCGCGTGGGCCGCTGCGGCTGCTCCGGCTTTGGGCATCGATCCCGCCGCCATCGTGGAAGCTGTCTCCGATCCCGAATCGATGTGGCTCGGGTCCGACCCTCTCCGCGATACCCTCTATGCGCTCCTGCGCCCCAACCCCTCCTGGTCGGGCGAGGCGGCCGCTCTTCTATCCGAACTCCGCGCTCTTGCCCCGCTCGCCACCCTTCCTGATACGCCCAAGGGTCTCGCCGAAGCCCTCGCCCGCATCCCCAGCATCAGCGTCTCAAAGGCCACAGGCCACGACGGCCAGCGCATCCTTTCCATTGTCAAGATCGCGCCGCACACAGCTATCCCCAAATCCCTAACCCCCAATCCCTGATGCCCAATTCACCGCGGCGCTGCCAGGAAGCGCTTGCGCAGTTTGGCCACGATCGTGAACTCGGGATCTACAACGTTGGAGATTTCGAACTCCATGCCCTGGCCCAGTAGAAGACTGGCGCCGCGCTCGTCGAAGCCGTAGCTCTCCATCAGCCAGCGAAGCAACTCGGTGGTAGCATGCTGCAGGGCTTCGTTGATGGCTCGCGAACTGCCCAGCACCATGATGGAGTCCTGGTCTTCGAGGCGCGGCCAGTTGATTTTTTTCTGTTTGATGAGGTCGACGGAGAACTCGACGTCCAACGACGTCTCGATAGCGTTGCCGATCACTTCGCCGTCGCCTTGCCGCGCGTGGCCGTCGCCCAGGAAGAACAACGCGCCCGGCTCGAATACCGGCAGCATCAGGGTGGCGCCGGCGCCCATGCCGTTGTAATCCATGTTTCCGCCGAAGTTATCGGGGAAGGTGGTGGGGATCGAGGCGTGGTTGGCCGGGGCAGTGCCCACGCAGCCGAGCATGGGGCGTAGCGGCAGCTCGATGCGCGGTCCCTGGAAGTCGCCCGGGTCGAGGTAGGCGATGCCTTTCGTCTTGTCGATTTGCCAGGTCACGACTTTCGGCTCGCGCAGCGCTTCCAGTCGCAGAAAGGCCGGGTCGACGGTGTAGGGCGCCAACAGCGATCCGGACCAGCCGGTGGCGCGGTTGGTCTCCAGACGCAACAAATGCACCACCAGAGTGTCTCCCGGTTCGGCGCCTTCGATGTAGAAAGGGCCCGTTTCCGGATTGGGCCCCTGGCCACGCTGCATGCCCGTCGAATCAACGCCCCGTGCGTCGATGGTGGAGGTGACGACATGGTCGCCCGGCTTGATCCGCAGAGCGGGCGGATGCGCGCCGGAGAAGGTGTTATAGAATTCCTTGGGCTCGAACCGATGCGTTTCGCCGAAGGCGGCAACGGCCAACCCGAGCGCCAGGATGAGAGCGGGGACGATTTTCATGCAACCTCCAGTCGGCCAAGTATACTAATCACCAGCCACTAGCCGCCAATCACCAGCCACCAACCACTAATCACCCGCCCCACTCACCCGTTACCAGCCCCTTCCTGTCCCCTGCCGCCAACCCTATTGCTTTCAATCATCTCGGTCGATATTCCTCGCAGTGGTAGAAACACGAAAGCAGCCCAGGCGCTCCATCCTCATCACCGCCCGCTTGATCGCCTTCGCCATCGGTCTCGCTGGCGCCGAGTGCATCTTATGGTTTGGCGGCTACCCAAGCTGGTGGCAGACGTTCCACATGTCTGGCGATGATTCCCAATTCGCCCCGGATCCTGAGTTGGGATGGAAGAACCGCGAAGGCCAGTTTGACATGCTGGATCCCCACCGCAACACTCTTTTCCACTACACGAATTGGGGCCAGGGCCGCCGCGCCACTGCTGATCATGAGCCCCCGCAACACCCCGATGACCACGCGCCCAGTCAAGCTCCCGGTCGCGAGCCCACGCAAGTCCCGGGTCGAGGGCCCGAGCAAGCCCCCGCTCGCGCGCCGCGGGTTTTGTTCTTCGGCGACTCCTACGTTCAAGGTTATGGGCTCTCGAACACTCAAACGTTCGCCTGGATGCTCCAAGCCAAGCATCCCGAATTGGAGATTTCCAACTTCGGCACAGCGGATTACGGCACCTACCAGTCCTACCTGGCGATTGCGAAATATGTGCGCGGTCCTTGCTCGGTCTTCTATCTCTTCAACAGTTTTCACGAGGGGCGGAACGTCGCCGATGCAGACTGGATTCGCATCGTGAAACAGCCTCCGCCGGATTTGTTCTTCCCCTATGCGGAGCTGGCGGACGGCGCGTTGAGCCCGCAAGAATCCCGCGGGGAAATGGTGTGGCCAGTGAGCCGCTGGTTGCGCATAGCTGCCCTGGCGCAAGATTATTACTCTCGCCTCGTGTCTTACCCTCGGGTGCGAAGCAAGCGCCGCATTACCGAAGAGCTTCTCGCGAAAATGAACCAAACCGTGCTCGCGGCCGGCGGAAATTTCACGGTGATTTTGTTCGATATGACGCCGGATCAGCGCCGCGACTACCGCCAGTTTGCTCACTCGCGCGGCATACGCTTCGTCGATTGCGATCGTCCGGAAATGAGGGACCAGCGTTTTCGCCTGCCCGATGGGCATCCCAATGAAGAACTGAATCGCTTGCTGGCCCAGTGGATTGAGCCACTGCCGTTGGCAGGGGAGGGAAACAATGAGCGCGCCGGCAAACTCTGATCGCGTTGCCCTCAGCGCCGTTCTAAGTCCCGCTCCGGAAGAGGCCGTGAGACCCTCCTCCAACCGAACCTTCGGCCTCGTATTCGCTGGGTTCTTTGCTTTGATCGCGCTGCTGCCGGCCTTGCGAGGCCATCCCGTGCGTGGATGGGCTTTGCCTCTCAGCGCCCTCTTTTTGCTGGCCGCCCTGGCCGCGCCGAAACTGCTCGCGCCGCTGAACCGTCTTTGGACCGCTCTCGGCTCGCTGCTACACGCGGTTGTCAATCCGCTCGTCCTCGGCGTTTTTTTCTATCTCGTATTTACGCCCTTCGGATGGGTGCTGCGCCGGATGGGAAAGGATTTCCTCCACTTGCGGCCCGCGCCCGGAGCATCCAGTTACTGGATCCCCAGGCATCCGCCGGGGCCGGCGCCGGAAAGCATGTCAAGACAGTTTTAGGAGGTCTTTAGGAACGAGCCGTGTCCACCTTAATCGAGCTTTGGTCTTTCATGCGCGAGCGGAAGAAATTCTGGTTGCTGCCGATCTTCCTGATGATGATCGTCCTCGGTGGTCTGCTGATCCTGACCAAGATTTCAGCAGTTGCGCCTTTTATCTATACGCTGTTCTAGCCCGATGAAAATTCTCGGCATTTCGGCGTTCTATCACGACAGCGCAGCCGCGCTGGTGGTAGACGGCGAGATCGTCGCCGCCGCTCAAGAAGAGCGATTCAGCCGCAAAAAACACGACGCACGCTTTCCCGCGCATGCCGTCCGCTACTGTCTTGAACAGGGCGGATTCGATCCCGCCGGCCTCGACTCGGTGGTCTTCTACGACAAGCCGTTCCTCAAGTTCGAGCGCCTGCTCGAAACGTATCTCATGTTTGCGCCTTCCGGTTATTCCTCCTTCCGCATGGCCGTGCCGCTCTGGATCCGCGAAAAACTCTTCCAGAAGGATCTGCTCCAATCCCAGCTCAAGGAGTTGGCGCCCGGTCTGGATTGGGCAGAAAAGCTTCGATTCACCGAGCACCATTTGAGCCACGCCGCTAGCGCTTTCTTTCCCTCGCCGTTTGAGGAGGCCATAGTGCTTACTATGGACGGCGTCGGCGAATGGGCCACTACGTCGGTCGCTCACGGCCGCGGCAACCGTCTCGAAATCCTCAAGGAGATTCACTTTCCGCATTCGCTCGGTTTGCTCTATTCCGCGTTCACTTACTACACGGGCTTCCGGGTGAACTCGGGCGAGTACAAGCTGATGGGCCTGGCGCCCTACGGCGAGCCACGCTTCACCAGGCAAATCTTCGATCACTTGATCGACGTAAAACCGGACGGCTCCTTCCATCTAAACCTGGACTACTTCAACTACTGCGCCGGCCTGACCATGACCAACGCTCAGTTTCACCGCCTCTTCGGCCTGCCGCCGCGCAAACCGTCCGAGCCTTTGACGCAGCAACACATGGACGTCGCCGCATCCATCCAGTCCGCGCTCGAAGAAGTGATCCTGAGGCTCACCCGATCGCTCGCTGTCGAAACCGGCGTTCCCAATCTTTGCCTGGCCGGTGGCGTGGCCCTGAACTGCGTGGCCAATGGCAAAGTCCTGCGCGACGGCCATTTCAAGAACGTCTGGATTCAGCCGGCCTCTGGTGACGCGGGCGGTGCGCTCGGCGCCGCGCTCGCCGCGCATTACCAATTCCACGATCAGCCACGAACGGTAAGCGGATGCGGCGATTCCATGCACGGGGCCTATCTGGGCCCCCAGTTTTCTCAGGAAGACATCGAACAACGCTTGCGCGCCAGCGGCGCCCGGTTTCAAACGCTCTGCGATTGCGAGCTGATCGCCAAATCGGCCGATACGCTGGTCCAAGGAAAAGCCCTCGGCTGGTTTCAAGGCCGCATGGAATTTGGCCCTCGTGCCCTGGGCGCCCGGTCGATTCTGGGCGACGCCCGCTCGCCATCCATGCAAAGCGTGCTCAATCTCAAGGTGAAGTATCGGGAGTCGTTCCGCCCGTTTGCGCCTTCGGTCCTCTGCGAGCGCACCGGCGAATATTTCGACCTCGATACTGGCAGTCCCTACATGTTGCTGGTCGCTGATGTCGTCCAGCATCGTCGCCGCGTGATGTCTGAAGAGGAAGGGAAGCTCTTTGGCATCGCCAAGCTCAACATCCCGCGCTCCGATATTCCGGCCGTCACCCATGTCGACTATTCCGCGCGCGTCCAGACCGTCCATCGGGACACCAATCCCCGTTACCACGCGCTGATCTCAGCTTTCGAACAGCGCACCGGTTGCCCGGTCATCGTGAACACCAGCTTCAATGTCCGCGGCGAGCCTATCGTCTGCACGCCCGAGGACGCCTTTCACTGCTTTATGGGCACCGAAATTGAAACCCTCGCGATTGGCAATTGCTTCCTGCGCAAGGAGGACCAGGATCCCAGCCTGAAGAGGAACTACGAAACGGCGTTCGATCTCGATTAGATTCTCAACGATGGTCCATCCGAATCTTCACCAGATCCAGGAACGACATGATCCCCTGGCTCAACCGAACCTTCGTCCCTTCTACATCGGCCCACCGCACCGGCACCTCCACCGCACGCACGCCCAGTTTCTCCGCGATCAGCAGATCCTCCACGTCGAAGCTGAAACCGTCCTGCTTCTGCCGTGAAAAAATCTGCCGCGCCGCATCCGCGCGGTACAACTTGAAGCCGCATTGCGTGTCGCGGAAGGGCAGGCCCGTCACCGCGCGCATCACCAGATTGAAGCACCGTCCCGACAGTTCGCGCAGCACAGGCTGATGCACTTCCACCAGGCTTCGATCCACGGCTCGCGACCCGATCGCGACTGCCGCGCCTTGCTTGCGCGTCGCCCGGCACAATTTCTCGATCTCTTCGATCGGCGACGACAGATCCGCGTCGGTGTACAGAATCCACTCCCCCTTGGCCTCCAACATTCCGTGCCGCACCGCGTACCCTTTGCCGCGATTGCCCGGGTTCCGCAGCAACCGCACACATGCGTTCTCCCTGACGCACTCCTGCACCACGCCCGCCGTCCCGTCGCGCGACCCGTCGTCCACCACGATCACTTCGCGAAAAGAAAAAGTCCCTCGTGCCAGCCAGTCCAGCACCTTCTGTAGCGTCTGCGGCAGGCGGTTTTGTTCGTTATAAGCAGGGATGACGATGGAGAGAGAGTCCAACGTCAATTATACTTGTGGCACGGGCGCACATTTCTTTACGAAAGCGTCCTTCCGGTGCTTTGTGTTTCCGGCCAAAATCATCTAGGAGTGAAGATTGTCTCTCGAAGACGACTTGTACGACCAACGCATCCAGCGCATCGCCGAAATCGAAGCTCTCGGCTTCCAGCCTTACGGACACCGTTTCGATTTTACGCACACCATTCCGCAAATCATAGACGAATACGGTGACAAGCCCCCCGAACAATTGATGCCTCAGGTTCGGGTCCGCGTCGCGGGGCGGATTATGACCCTTCGCCGCATGGGCAAGGCCGGCTTCGCGCATCTGATGCAGAACGGCAATCAACTCCAGATCTACGTTCGCAAGGATGCGGTCCCTGAAAAGGAATTCGCGCTCTACCAGCTCCTCGACATGGGCGACCTGATCGGCGTCGAAGGCTACCTGTTCCGCACCCGGACCAATGAACTGAGTATCCACGTCGAACACCTGTATTTCCTCGCGAAAACGCTGCTTTCCATGCCCGAGAAGTGGCATGGCCTGGAAGATATCGAGACGCGCTACCGCCAGCGTTATCTCGATCTGATCGCCAATCCGGAAGTTCGCAAGGTCTTCGTCACGCGCGCCAAGATCGTCGCGTCGCTGCGCAGGGAACTGGAATCGCGCGGTTTTCTGGAAGTGGAGACGCCCATGCTCCAGTCCATCTATGGCGGCGCCGCGGCCCGGCCGTTCATCACGCATCACAATACGCTGGATATCGATCTGTATCTGCGCATCGCCCCCGAGCTGTACCTGAAGCGCCTGGTGGTCGGCGGCCTGGAGCGTGTCTACGAAATCAACCGCAACTTCCGCAACGAAGGCATCTCCACGCAGCACAATCCGGAATTCACCATGCTCGAGTTCTATCAGGCCTACACCGACTACCACGGCATGATGGATCTTTCCGCCGATCTGCTGCGGCAGGTTGCCATCGACGCCACCGGCGGCACGGTGGTGGAGTATCAGGGCGAGCGCCTCGACTTCGGCAATGTTGCACGTATTTCGATGCGCGAAGCCGTGGGCGAGGCCGGCACTATGGTGCCCTTGAAAGGCACTCCACTGGTGGAAGCCTTCGAACGCGACGTCGAGCCGAAGCTTTTCCAGCCAACCATGATCTACGATTTTCCAGTCGAAGTTTCGCCGCTTTCCAAGAACAAGCCGGATGAGCCGGAATTTGTGGAGCGCTTCGAAATCTTTTGCGCCGGGATGGAAATCGGGAATGCATTTAGCGAGTTGAACGATCCTCGCGAGCAGCGGCGCCGCTTCGAAGCCCAGCTGGCCCTCCGTGAAAAAGGCGACGTCGAAGCGCATCAGATGGATGAGGATTACATTCGCGCCCTCTCCTACGGTCTGCCTCCCACCGGCGGCGAAGGCATCGGCATCGACCGCCTTACCATGATCCTCACGAATTCGCGCTCCATTCGCGACGTCATTTTGTTTCCTCTGCTGCGTCCTCAAACATGACCACGCGCACGTTCGAGCTCTTCATCGCCAACCGCTATCTGCGCGCCAAACGCAAACAGGCGGTCATCTCGGTGATTACGTACATTTCTGTCGCGGGCGTCGCGGCCGGTGTGGCGGCGCTGGTCATCGGCATCGCGATCAACAACGGATTTCGCGACACGCTCCAGCGCAGTTTGCTCGGCGCCACGGCCCATGTCATGGTTTTGGAGAAACAGCCTGGTGATGGAATCGCCAACTGGCGCGAGCTCGATCCCAAATTCCGCCAACTTCCGCATGTGGTCAGCGTGGCCCCCAATCTTTACGGCCAGGTCTTCCTTACCGGGCCGCTGGGTGGCAGTCAATCCGGAGGCGCGGAACTCAAGGGGATTCCCCTCGACAACCCGCCGGACATGCTGAAACATTTGAAACAGGGTTCGTTTGAGAAGCTGAAGGACACTAGCGGCTTTCCCGGTATCATCCTTGGATCGCACCTGGCGCAAAGTACCGGCATGCTGCTCGGCAGCGTGGTGAACATCATCAGTCCGCAGGGTATCGAGCTGACTCCGTTCGGACCGCGCACTCAGACGTTCCGCTTTCGCGTGGTGGGCATTTTTGAATCCGGATTTTACGAGATCGACTCATTTTGGGCGTTTATATCGCTGGATTCCGCACAAAAGGTCTTCAGCGTTGGGAACGTCGTCAACTCCATTGAACTCCACCTCGACGACATTTACCAGGCTCCCGAAGTTGCCAAGCTGGCCGAGAAGATCGCCGGTCCGAAGCTGGCCGCAAATACCTGGATGGAACAGTATCACCAGATTCTGAACGCTCTCAGCACGGAGCGCATCGTGACCATCGTCACCATCAGCCTGATCGGAATCGTGGCCGCTCTCAATATCCTGATCACGCTGATCATGATGGTGATGGAGAAGAACCGCGACATCGCTGTCCTGATGTCCATGGGCGCCAAGCGCCAGCAGATTCGATGGATCTTCATGCTGCAGGGCGTGTTGATCGGAGCGGTCGGGACGGCCATCGGCCTCACGCTCGGTTACTCGCTGTCCATTCTTGCGAATCATTACCGCTGGCTGCGTTTGAGCGAAGATGTCTATTCGTTGAGCTACGTTCCCTTCAACCCGCGCTGGGAGGATGCCATTTGGATCGCCGCCGCCGCGATCTTGGTGAGCTTGATCGCGACCTTGTATCCGGCCAAAGCTGCTACGGCGATCGCGCCGGTGGAAGCCCTGCGTTATGAATAAGACCGCTTGCTCACGCGCGCGGCTCAGTTCTGGTCAGGGAGTCGCTGCGCTAGTGGCGCACGCATGCGGCTCGTAGATGCAGAATGGATCCTCGCCCAAAGGATCGCCCGAGGCTTCGAAGGCCCGCGCGCGCGATCCGCCGCACAACGCGTGATACTCGCAATGGCCGCAACGCCCGTGAAATTGCGAAGAATCGTGTAGCGCCAGGAACGTTGGAGCATTTCGGTACACAGCTGCCAGGCGATCTTTGCGCACATTGCCCAGCGCCAGCGGAAGGAAACCCGCCGGACAGATGTCGCCGATGTGCGACACGAATACGATGCCGTGGCCATCGCGGATTCCAAACCCACGATAGGCCGGTCCTTTTTTAATTTGATCGCCCGTGAGTCCTTCCGCGCGCATCCGGTCCAAAGCTACACGTCGATAAGACGGTGCTTCCGTGGTGGCCACCGTGAACGGCGCGATCTTCGAGGTTTCGTGAATCCAGCCCATCAATTGCTCGCCTTGTTCCGGCGTGAGTGGTTGCAGGACCTTGCCGCGTCCCACCGAAATCAGGAAAAACAAGCTCCAGCGCGTAACGTGCAGCGGCTTGAGAAGTTCGTAGATGGCCGGGATATCGTCGGCAGTCTCGGCGGACACCAGGGTGTTCACTTGAAGGGGCATGCCCAGTTCTCCCGCCCAGCTCATCGCCTGCAGGGTTCGGTCGAAGGTGCCGGCCACGCCGCGAATCGAGTCATGCCGCTCGGCGGAGGATCCGTCCAGACTCAAGCCCAGGCCTTCGACACCGTGCTGCTGGAGCTGCGTTAAGACATCGGCGGTGAGCGCTGGTGTCGCCGCAGGCGTGATGGAGACGCCGATTCCGAGGCTGCGCGCCTCGTCGATCAGCGGGAAGAGATCGCTGCGGGCCAAAGGATCGCCGCCGGTCAGGATCAGTTGGGGGAGGGGGTCGCCGAACTCGAGGATCTGTTGCAGGAACGCTTTGCCTTCCTCGAAAGTCAGCTCCTGGGGATGAGGCGTGGCGACGGCTTCAGCGCGGCAATGCCGGCAAGCCAGCGCGCAAGCTTGCGTCATTTCCCAATAAACGTTCAGTGGTGTCTGCGCGTAATCGCGCAGTTTGTGATGCGGGGAGCCATTTTGCTGTGTCCAGGGTGCCGCCATATGGCAATACCGTGCAAAATTGGGGCCATTCAGTGACGGCCCCAATTCCCAGCCCCTGCAGGACAGCCGCCTGCTCTATCCACTCAATTCAGTTTAGTGGCCGTCGTGGTCCTTATCACGTGCTTGGGCACTCTCGGTCGCTTTCTTACTCAGCACCACAGTGTCTTGCGGCTGCTCGTCATTTTGAGCGTTCTTCTGGGTTTGGGGAGTCGGCTGATGCTGCTGCAATTGATGCGATTGTGCGACTTGCGAACTGTTGGTCACGCCGTTGATCATAAGGTTCCTCCTGGTGTCTCTCTTATCGGAAGCAAGGAGAAAAAGTTGAGGGCCATCGTCCGAGAGCGGCGCATTCGATTTAGCCTGCAGTGTGTTGGGAGAGCAAAGTCACTTCCTCGGGCGTGAGTTCGCGGTAATGGCCGATGGGAAGGTTGCCGATGCGCAAGCCGCCGATTTCGGTGCGGACCAGCTTCAGTACTTTGCTTCCGATGGCTTCGATCATCCGGCGCACCTGCCGATTGCGGCCTTCGCGCAGGGTGATTTCGATGAACGAATATTTTGCCGAGTCGCGGATGCGCTTTACCTTCGAGGGTTGCGTTGGGCCATCGTTCAGCGCCACGCCATCGCGCAATTGCTGAAGCTGTTCGTCGCTCAGCAATGTGGACGCTTTCACCAGGTACGTTTTGGGAACCTTGTAATCGGGATTGGTAACGCGCTCGGCAAAGCGCGTGTCGCTGGTAAGCAGCAGCAGTCCGCTGGTGTCCTGATCGAGCCGGCCCACGGGGACCACCCAGCGTCCGGCGCCGATCAGGTCTTGGATGAGATCGTAAACCGTGGGACGGCCTTCGGGATCTTTGAAGGTGGTGATGTAGCCGGTGGGTTTGTAGAGTAGCAGGTAGATCTTCTCGGATGCTTTTACGGGCCGGTCGTCCAGAGTGACTCTGTCGCGCGCCAGATTCACCCAGTGATCGGGCGACTGGATCAGCTTTCCATTCACTTTGACGCGGCCGGCGCCGATCCACTTGCGTGCCTCGGTACGCGATCCAAGGCCTGCTTTTGAAAGCACGCGGTCTAATGTCTTGAGGGGTGTTTGGGGCGGCGTTTTGAAAGAGGTCTTGAGCGGGCGCTTGCCGCGGGCCGGCTTCTTCACGCCAATACACTAGCATGCGCCGATGTTCGGAATTGGGAGAATGTTTTCCTAGGTGGTGTAGGCTGAAGAAGCGGCATCTCCTGGAATGCGGAAAGTCACGCTGATCCGGGGCGCGCGGCAGTTGCTGACATTGCGCGGGCCCGCTGGTCCACGGCGCGGGACCGATCTCCGGAATCTGGGAATCATTCAAGACGGCGCGGTACTGATTGCGGACGGCCTGATCGTCGAAGTGGGCCCCAGCCGGCGGTTGGAGAACCTCGCTTTGTCGCGGGGCGCCGAAGAGATTGACGCCAGCGGCTGCGTCGTGATGCCGGGCTTCGTCGATAGCCATATGCAGGTGGTGGGTGGCGCGCCGGGGCTGGCTCGACCGATTCACGAGATTTCGCCGCGCGCCTTGGAGACGCTCGCGCAACGCGTGGTGGAAGAGGCGGTGCGCAATGGGACTTCTGCGATGGAGGCAAAATCCGGCGTGAGTCTGACAGAGGCGGAGGAACTGAAGATCCTGCGCGTACACGCCGAGCTGCGGGAGCTTCCGCTGACCTTTGTCTCGACCTTTGTCGCCGCCGGCCTGCCACTGGATCTCGCGGAGCGCTTGTTGCCGCTGGTGCGGAGGCGCAAGCTGGCCGAGTTCGTTGAAATGCGTTGGGAAGATGGCGCGTTCACTCGAGCGCAAGTGTGCCGTTTTCTGACTCTGGCGCGCGAGCTTGGGCTCGGATTGAAAATGAGCGCCGGGCCGCGCTGCTCGAATCCGGGCGCTATCGCGATGGCGACGGAGATGGGAGCGACGTGCGTGAACGACGTGGTGGACGTTACCGAGCGCGATGCGATGCTTCTGGCGCAATCGGAAACCATAGCCACTCTGCCGCCTGCCGTTCAGTTCGATCGAGAGGATCGGCGCTACGCGCCGGCGCGCATGTTGATCGATCACGGCGCGGCGGTGGCTTTGGCGAGCGGTTGTCGCGCGGAATCGGCTCCATCGCCCAACATGCAGGTGACGATCGCGTTGGCGTGCCGCGCGATGAACATGTCCGCCGCGGAGGCGATTGCGGCTGCCACCATCAACGGCGCGCACGCGATGCTGCGGTCGCGAAGTGTTGGCTCCATCGAGGCCGGCAAGAGCGCGGATTTGGCGATTCTCGGCGTGCCGGACTATCGGGAGTTGCCGTATCATCTGGGAGTGAACCTGGTGAACCTGGTGATGATCCGAGGGACGGTGCGTGTGGAAAGGTCCGAGGTGACGTGGCCGGTCCGCTAGTTGCCCCTTTAGTTGAATGCGTCGCCAATTTTTCCGAAGGGCGGAATCGGGCTACGGTACGCGCCATCGAGGATGCGATCGCGGCTTCGGCCGGCGTCCGGATGCTGCGCTCGGAAATGGACACCGATCACAACCGATCTGTCATCACGTTCGCGGCGCCGCCGGATGCGGTGTCGGAAGCCGCATTGCGCGGGATCGCAGTGGCAGTGGAGCGCATCGATTTGCGCAAGCACTCGGGTGTGCATCCGAGGATGGGTGCGGCGGACGTGGTTCCGTTCGTCCCGCTGGAAGGCTCGACGCTCGCCGATTGCGTGGCCATTGCGCGGCGTACGGGCGAGGAGGTCTGGAAGCGGTTCAAAGTCCCGGTCTACTTTTATGAAGCTGCGGCCCTGAGCCCCGATCGCCGTCTGCTCGAGAATTGCCGGCGCGGCGGCTTCGAGAATCCGAACATGGCGCCGGATTTGGGCGGCCCCGCGCTGCATCCATCGGCCGGTGCATGCATCATCGGTGCGCGAAAGCTTTTGATCGCGTTCAATATCAATCTTGCGACCGATGACGTGGCCGTGGCACGGGCGATCGCGCGAAAGATCCGCGCATCGTCGGGCGGAATGCCGTTCGTAAAGGCGTTGGGGCTACGGCTCGCCGAGCGCGGGTTGGTGCAAGTGTCCATGAATCTGACGGATTTCGAGCAGACGCCATTGCATGAGGTGTTCGATGCGGTCGAGCGTGAAGCGGCCGCGCGGGGTGTGGCAATCGCGGGGAGCGAGATCATCGGGCTGGTGCCGAACAAAGCGCTCCAAGACGCCGCCGCGCATTATTTGAAGTGCGAGAACTTCGAGAGTGGGTTGGTGCTGGAAAACAGGCTGCGGGCGCTAGAATAGAGCTAGTGCTGGTTTCCATTCATCCCCAACCGCAGCGGCCGCCGTGGCTGCGCGCACCCGCCCCTTCCGGCGACAACTATCACGAGCTGAAGCGTCTGGTGCGGCAGTTGAATCTGCACACCGTTTGCGAGAGCGCGGCCTGTCCCAATACCGGCGAATGCTGGAACCATCGCACAGCGACGTTCATGATCCTGGGCAATGTCTGCACGCGGCGCTGCGGTTTTTGCGCGGTGCAAAAGGGTCCGCCGATGCCGGTGGATTATGACGAACCTCGGCGCGTGGCAGAGGCGGTGGCGGCGCTGGGCTTGAAATACGCGGTGGTGACGAGCGTGAATCGGGACGATCGCAAAGACGGCGGGGCCGAATTGTTCGCGCTGACCATCCAAGCGATTCGCGAACGGATTCCGGGCTGCAAGGTGGAAGTGCTGGTACCGGACTTTCAGGGTTCGCACGCGGCCATGGACATGGTGATGAATGCGCACCCCGATGTGCTGAATCACAACACCGAAACGGTGCCCAGGCTTTACCGGCAAGTGCGGTTAGGAGCGCGCTACGAGCGATCGCTCGACATGCTGGCGTACGCGAAGCAGACGCGGCCGTCGGTGCCGACCAAGTCGGGACTCATGCTCGGCCTCGGCGAGACAGGCGACGAAGTCCGGCAGGTGATGCGGGATTTGCGCGCGCATCAGGTGGATATTTTGACGCTCGGACAATATCTACGGCCGTCGATGAAGCATCTGCCGATCATTCGCTACGTCCCACTCGAAGAGTTCGCTGAGTTGAAGCGATTCGGGTACGAACTGGGGTTCTCGCACGTGGAGTCGGGCCCGCTGGTGCGCAGTTCCTATCACGCGGCTGACGCGGTGTAGCGGCGTCTCCGGAAATCACCGGCCGCCGGTCGGGGCGGGAGGAGCCAGCGTTCCGCCTTCGGCGAGGATCTTCATATTCTGTAGCGCCTGCGTGAACCGTGCCGTCCTTTGCGCCTTGTCCTTTTCGCGCGCGGCGTCGTCGGGCAGCATCGAGTTATCGAAGAACAGAGTGTAGATGAGCTTCGACGTGGTGGCCGTCACCGGCCTCGCCTCCAGCGTGCCGTGATAAAGATTGTACGGCCGGCCCTCCTTCACGGTCTGCGTGTAGGTATAAGAGAGTTCGGTCTTCGCGACAAGAACCTCGTTGGCGACGGATCGGATGGCGCCGAATTCACCGTCCTTGCCTCCGATGATGGTGCACGGCATCGGCATCTGCAGCCACTCGGCGATATCGCAATACTTGCCGATCCTCTTCCACACTTCGGCGGCGGGGCGGTTCACCGTGACTTCCAGAGGAATCGAGATGTATGTTGGATTTGCGACTACGGTGCTGACCGGTGCAGTCTGTGAACTGGCGATGCGTGCCAGGCAGCAGACGATTGCAATCGCACAGCCGGCAGTTGCCTTACTGAAGTGATTCCGCATGGTTCCTCCAAATGGTTTCGCCTTGCGGCGTTGTACTGACGGACATCTTGGCACAGGCAGGCGAAGATATCAAGGTGGCGGGCGGCCGCGTGTCGCTAGTATGTGATCTGTCCGGTTGAATTCACACATGAACTGTCCGCTTTGAAAAA
>Ga0209415_10010527_pt1 | contig 15712 bp, 11 predicted proteins | sample PeaSoiSIISIP2007_FD_187696 | JGI IMG/M metagenome (GOLD analysis project Ga0209415, IMG submission 187696) | Peat soil microbial communities from Weissenstadt, Germany - SII-SIP-2007 (SPAdes) (version 2) | ecosystem: Environmental > Terrestrial > Soil > Wetlands > Peat | place: Germany... | reverse complement strand
AGCGAGCTGAATCCCTCTTCCGTCAGGCGCGCTGGAAATATCTCGATGGGAATGTGCCGCTGACCCGTTCCATGAACCTGCACAGCCAGCCAGTAGACCTCTTTGATTCCGTCATCGGTGATCGGAATGCACCCGATCGTCACACAATTCCCATGCAGGAAGATATCTCCGCCCGGGTTCGCGCGCGAGCCAAGGATGCGGTCCGCGCTATTCGGATAGCTGATATGCAAGCTCAAATAGAAATTACTTTGAGGGTTGAACCAATCAAGTTCGTAGAATCCTTCCGGTACCTGTACGTCGCCGAACTTTCGCTTTGGCCCGAGCACGCCGGAAGTCGCGCAAATCGCATACGTGTGAACCAGTGTGAGTTCCTTACCGGGACTATCGGACGCCCACAGTTCGAGTTGCGCTTCTTTCTTGAAAGCCCTGAACAAAATCGCCTGCGGTGGATACGTAAGCTTCTTTTCTTCGAACATTCGCCGAATGCCATCGTCCTTCTCTTGCGCGGCGGTGCGGACGCGCGAGAATTGCAGTTGCTGTTCGCGGAAAGAGCTGACCTGCTGCGGCGCGGCTGCAGAGCCGAGAAAGAGCACGGCGAATGGCAATATAACAGCTTGCTTCATCGCTTGAATTTATCCGGCATGTCCCCACGCGCGTTCGTATAAGACCACTTTATGTCGGAAGCCTGCAGCCGCGCTCCCGTTTCCTGCGGGAAATTAGAACAGACGAAAGACCGCCTCGACGGTGACCCACGCCGGCACCCCGTGCTTTGCGCCGTCTCGTGCCGGAATGAACTTCCATGCGCGCACGGTTTCCACCGCACGCTCATCCAATCCGAAACCTATCCCTTTGATGATCCGAACATCCTGCGCTCGACCATCTACACCAACAAGAACTGCCAGCGTCACCGAACCTTGCACCTTGCCGTGCCGCGCTTCGTCGGTGTAGGTCGGATAGGGACAATATGCGCATCCAGGCGGAACTAGCCCCGGTACGTACGGGCCATTCCCCGCGCCGTCACCGGCCGGCCCGTTTCCGCCATCGCCGGTTGTCGGGCCATCCGCCGACCCGATGCTGTGGCCTCTTCCAGGACCCGGAGATTGCGTGTCATCCGGCATCCACGGCAGTCCGATTTTGCCTGTGGGAGTAAGAACCGGCAGCGCGCTCGGGTCGAAAATCGTCGGCGGCTCAGGCACTTGGGGATGCTGATTTTGTGGGAGTGTCGGTTTCACGAAGACAATGGCCGAAGGCAACAGCTCACCGCGCGTCGCAGGAATTGGGTTTTGGTCGCCGCCGCTGCCACTTCCGCCCGAAGCATTTGCGTTCGCAAGCGTATGGAACAGCGCCGTTGGGAATTTGAGCGCGGGCAATGGCATGGGCTCATTGAAATTAGTACCGGTGGGCCCCTTTGGGCCGTGCGTCAGGGCAAGAAGTACCGCTGTGAACACCGCCGCGTGCGTGAGCAGGGAAGCGCCTTGTGCGCGCGCGGGGCGCAAGGACTTATCGAACTTCAGGAGATGAATCGGCGCGCCGTTTACCGATGAGGGTTTGAAATGCGAAGGGATCAGAAGCTGGCCCAGATTTTCCCGAACGCGATTCAACCACGAGTCAGTCGAATCAGCTTTTTCTTGGGAGTCGCTTCCGGAAAAGGGGCGCAGAAATGGCTCGCGCATGCGCAGGCCTCCGTCTCCGCCTCGCGCTTTGGCCCGAAAACGTCTGGAGGCGGGCACCAGTCGGCTAGTCAGAAGTATCAAAACGCAGTTTGGTTGCCTGCGAAAAATATGGAGACTAAGACTTTTGTGAAATCGTGAAAGGAAACTTGAGTCGGAAGAACAGCGACTAGTAAAGCCGGAACGTCACTTCGATTGGCACCTGCACGGCCACGATCTTGCCGTTCGGTCCTGCCGCAGGACGGAACTTCCACGTGCGCACGGCTTCGACAGCCTTTTCGCCGAGACCCATTCCGGGATCTTTCATGATGGAAATATTGACGGCGCGACCGTCCGGAGTGATGGTCACTTCCAGCACCACGATGCCCATGTATTTCGCTTTGCGCGCGTCATCCGAATACATCGGGGAAGGGCAATAGATGCACTCGGGCACTCCAACGCCGTTTACGCCCGCACGAAACGCGCCTCCGCCCGTGCCCCCGCCTTCTCCGGGGCCCAAACCGCCGCCGGTACCGCTGCCAATGCCTGTGCCATTTCCGTGACCAAGCGAATCGCTTATACCATTGGCCATCGGGTCGCCAAAATTCCCCGCGTTAAGATTCGGAACTTTCAAGTCGGGGGGACCGAGCAGGGAAGGGTCCATAGCCAGCTTCGGATCTGGATTCTGCGGCTTCACTTGAGGTGGCGTGAACTGCGTCCATTGAAACTTAGGCAGTTTGCCCTTGTTAACCGGAGTCAGCGTGTGGTCGTTGGCTCCGCCACCGCCCCCGGCTTTCTTTGCGCCCGCTGGGAGTTTGGACATGTAGGGCGAAAGATCAAGCGGAGTAACGTCCACCCCAGCTTTGTTTTTTGCTTGCGTGGCAGTCCCGAAATGCCAAAACAACGGGATCAAAATGACGAGAGCAAACACGCTGCCGTGAACCGCGAAAGAAATGACCTGCGTCCACCCGAAGTTTTCATCTTTCGTCCAGATGTCCTTCACTTTCACGGGCTTGCTGGTGAAGTTCGCCGGAGGAAGTTTGGGAGGGAAGAAAGCTTCTTTGATCCGAGTGCCGAACCCGCCAAAATTCGTACCCCAGGAGACTGCCAGGCGGCTATTTACCGGACCCTTCGGCACTGGGCGCGAACTGAAAAAGTCCTTGAAATTATCAAAAACGCCCGTGCCAAACCCCGGCTTAACAAACGGCGCATCCGCGCGCTCTCTCACCTTGACGGGGCGCTCGGTCAAAAACTGTTTGAGGTTGGACCAAAAATTATCGGGGATCAGGAGAGGAGGCGCTCCAAACCTGGGTACTGCGCCGGCTGATACGGGCACGGCCTGATTGCCAGTGGCTGACACGCTTGGCTTTGTGGCTTCAGGCGGCACTAAATTGACGATTAGGTCCGGCACCATCTTCCCCCTGATTAGACGCAGTTGGACTGCGTTGGGTGTCCTGAACCGATAAGATTCAAGCAAGCCGGGAAAGGTTGCGCGACCCCAGCCGCTGACACCAGCACTCAATCATTGTAACATACGCAATTACACCGCTTTGCGATGTTTCTGGCTGAATACCTGAACTAAGGGACGGCCTCCGAATCCAGCAAGCGAAGCTGCGGGCACACTTTGAAATGGCCGAACCTCTGGAACTCAAGAAAACGTTGAACTTGCCCAGGACCGATTTTCCGATGAAGGCTGGGCTGCCGCAGAATGAGCCTAAGCAACTGGCGGCTTGGCAGGAATCGCGTCTTTACGAGCGAATTTTGGAAGCACGCATGGGCCATCCGTTGTTTGTTTTGCATGACGGGCCCCCTTATCCAACCGGGACCATTCATCTGGGAACCGGGCTGAACAAAATCTTGAAAGACATGATCGTCAAATCCAAAAGCATGGCAGGGCACTACGCACCCTATGTGCCTGGGTGGGATTGCCACGGTCTACCGATTGAGACGCAGGTCGAAAAAGAGTTGGGCGGAAAAGGGAAGGTTCCGCCTGCAGAATTTCGCCGCCTTTGCCGCGAGTTTGCGTCGCGCTATGTCGAACAACACAAGCGCGATTTTCAGCGGTTGGGAGTGTTAGGCCGCTGGGATGATCCATACCTGACGATGAACCACGAGTACGAGGCCGTCGTCGCCGGCGCGCTTCTTGATTTCTTGGAGAAAGGCTTCGTCTACCGCGGCCGGAAGCCGGTGTACTGGTGCATTCACGACATGACGGCTTTGGCGGAAGCGGAAGTCGAGTACCAGGATCACACCAGCCCGTCCGTTTGGGTGAAGTTTGCATGCGTGGACGACAGAAACGGCAGTCGTCCCGGGATGAGCGACGTTAGTGCCGTGATCTGGACGACCACCCCATGGAGTTTGCCCCACAATCGCGCTCTGGCCTTCCATCCCGATTACGAATATGTGGTGGTGGAGACCGAGAGTGGCGCGCTACTGCTGGCCGCGGAACGAGTCGCCGCTTTGCAGTCCGAGTGTGGAATCAACCAGGCGCGCATCCGTTCGCATTGGAAAGGCCGCGATTTTGAAGGCGCTAAGTTCCAGCATCCGTTCCTGCCAATCGAGGTGCCGGGAATTTTGGCCGGCTACGTGACTTTGGATCAGGGCAGCGGAATCGTGCACACGGCGCCGGGCCACGGTTCAGACGATTTTCTTTCGGCGCAGAAATACGGCCTGGAAATTTATGCGCCCATCGATGACAAAGGCGTGTATCTCGAAGGTTTGCCGGAATACAAAGGCAAAAATGTGTTCGAAGCGAATCCAATCATCGTCAAGTTGCTTGATGAAAGGGGAGCGCTTCTTGGAAATCACAGTTATGTCCACAGCTATCCTCACTGCTGGCGCTGCCACAATCCTGTGATTTTTCGGGCGACGGAGCAGTGGTTTATCAGGATGGATCAGGCAGCGCACGGGCAAGAAAAAACACTGCGCGCCGAAGCGCTCGAAGAAATTCATGGCGTGAAGTGGATTCCCGCCTGGGGCGAAGAACGAATCTACGAAATGATCGAGAAGCGCCCGGATTGGTGCATATCGCGGCAGAGATTCTGGGGCGTTCCGATCATTGTTTTTTATTGCGAAGGTTGCGGCAAGCGGCTGGAAGATTTTGCCGCGCTGCGCAACGTGGTGAAGTGGTTCGAACGTGAGGGCGCGGACGCCTGGTACAAACGCACCGCCGCGGAATTGCTTCCTGCCGGAACCACATGCGCTTGCGGGGCGGGCTCTTGGCGCAAAGAAAATGACATCCTCGACGTTTGGTTTGACGCCGGCTCCTCGAATCTCGCGGTTTTAAAGAATGCGGAGTGGCCTGCGGACGTCTATCTCGAGGGTCCTGACCAGTATCGCGGCTGGTTTCAAAGTTCGCTGTTGATCGCCACAGGCTTGCGCGATCATGCGCCATACCGCAGCGTGGTTACTCATGGGTGGACGCTCGATGAGCACGGCCGCCCCATGTCCAAGTCTCTGGGCAATGTCGTGCTGCCCAGCGAAATTTGCGAAAAATGGGGGGCAGACTCGCTGCGGCTTTGGGTCGCCTCGCAGGAGTATCAAGCCGACGTCAAAATGAGCGAGCGCGTCATGACCCAGCTCAGCGACGCCTACCGCAAGATCCGCAACACGTTTCGTTTCGCCCTTGGGAATCTATTCGATTTCGAACCAGCTCGCGACGCCCTTGCCAACGAAGAACTCGAAGAACTCGACCGCTGGATGTTGGAGCGCACCGCGGAACTCGTGAAAAAGTGCCGCGAGCGGTACGCCGCGTACGATTTCCACCGCGTTTATCACGCGCTCCATGATTATTGTGTCGTCGATCTCAGCGCGTTTTATTTTGATGTATTGAAGGACCGCCTCTACACGAAAGCCGCGAGAAACCGTTCGCGCCGTTCGGCTCAAACCGCCGTCTGGAAAATCACCAGTGCGCTTGTGCGTCTTGCCGCGCCCATCCTTGTTTTCACATCGGAAGAAATTTGGTCTCATCTGCCAAAGCTTCCTGGTGAGCCAGCCAGCGTACACATCAGCATGTTTCCGGATGAGGGCGGGTTGCGGTCAAGACTTGAGCCGAACGCGAAGGCAGAGTGGGAAAACCTCCGCGCGCTGCGCGCTCAAGTGTTGCAAGAGCTGGAACGTGCGCGCGAACGGAAATTTATCAGCGCATCGCTCGAAGCCAAGATCCGGCTTCGCGCAAATGGTCCCCATCTGCAGTTTCTTAGAATGCGCGCAGTGGATTTGCCTTCTCTGTTCATCGTTTCCAAGGTGGAAATACTGCCGTCAGATTCCCATGTACTCGGCACTGATTCCGGATCTGTTCAGATGGAAGTTTTGCGCGCCGACGGCACCAAATGCCAGCGCTGCTGGAACTACTCCACGCATGTGGGAGAGAATACCTGCTACCCTGGCATTTGCGAGCGCTGCAGCGAAGCGCTTGCGGAAATCGAAGGACTGGAGCTATCGCGCCCATGAAATTACCTGCCCGCTTGCGCTGGCTCTGGCTAACCCTGGGAATTGTGGTCGCCGATCGCGCCACCAAAGCGTGGTTCGAAACGCAAACCGACGAAACCTGGCGCCACGAAGTCGTTCGCCACTTCATTTACTTGGTACACAGCCGCAATCCCGGGATCGCTTTCAGCATGTTTGCGGATTCCCATTCCCCCTGGCTCCGTATTTTCCTGACCGTCGGCGCCCTGGCTGTGATTTGCGCGCTCGCGTGGCTGTTGGTTGCAGGCCAAGGCGGAGCCTTGGCCTGCGCAGGCCTTGCTCTCTTGCTCGGAGGAGCTACTGGAAACGTGACCGACAGAATTCTTCACGGAGCCGTCACAGACTTCTTCGAGGTATGGCTCGGCAGCTACCGCTGGCCCGCCTTTAACGTCGCCGATTCCGCGATCACCATCGGTGCCATTTTGCTCATTTTGGATTTGGTCTTCTTCCCCTCGAAACTCGCCGAAAGAAAGTAACAAGACTTGCATACCCAAGTTGTTCCTCGCGACCGCCCGCGCCAGCCTGATGGGTTGACTATTGAAGTGGGAGCTCCGTTTTTCGCTAGAAACCAATTGCGCCAACGGCGCGTCTTACTGGTGAGGAAAAACTCAAAGAATCTGCCGGCAACCGTCGTACTTCTTCTGGTTGTTGGATCCCAAAGGCATTACGTTTGTGCTTGTGTGAATCTACAGGTGTGTCCAGATCAAGGAGGCAATCATGCGTAGAGAATTATTTCTAACTTTCTTCGCGGCAGTTCTTCTCAGTGCGTCCCCGGTATTTGCGCAGGATCAGGCCGCTTCGGCACGTACAGCTGCCGGCTGTGGCCCCAGCCAAACCCAGTTCGACGTAAAGCTGGATGATACGCTCCATCTCCTGGGGCAGCCCGAAGAGGGTAAGGCAATCGTATACGTATTCGAGGACGATTTTGCTGGCCCCACCATGCGCATTGGGGTCGACGGCTCCTGGACTGGCGCAACCAACGGCAAGTCCTTCCTCTACTTTTCCGTCACGCCGGGCGAGCACAGCATTTGCACGGAATGGCAGTCAAATGTCTTCAAGAAAACGTCCGAGAGGGTCGGTGGCGCCATTACGCTGAATGTAGAGGCGGGAAAGGTTTATTACCTGCGCATGACCTTCGAGGAGGTCACCAAGGCTTCCGGAAGAATTAAGTTGTCCCTAACAGACAACGCCGAGGGGCAGTTTCTTCTTTCTTCTTCGGCTCTCAGCAATTCCCATCCGAAGAAATAGCCTCCGGCTGTTCTGCCTGAATCGCTCGATATTGGACGAGAGGTCGTGCTGCGCATTTGTTTCGCAGCAAGGCCAAGCTGCTAGAATCCTTTCGTGCCTCCGCCCATTACACACAAACTCCTGGTCCCGGAGAAGGAAGCCGGGGAGCGATTGGATCGCTATCTAGCGGCGCAGCTGCCGGAACTGAGCCGCACTCGCATTCAAGAGTTAATTGACGCAGGTCTGGTCCTTGTAGACGGCAAGCCACCGAAAGGCGCGCATCGCCTGCGGGCCGGCCAGAAGATTTCCGTCGATGCACAAGCTCGGCCCCCCATGCGCGCCGAAGCCGAGTCCATTCCGCTCGACATTCTCTACGAAGATGACGACGTTATCGCCGTAAACAAAGCCTCGGGGATGACCGTCCACGCCGGCGCTGGAAACACGCGTGGCACCCTCGTCAACGCTCTCCTCGGGCGTGGACAAGTCCTTTCCAAGGGTGGCGACGCCTTGCGCCCGGGGATTGTCCACCGCTTGGACAAGGATACTTCCGGAGTCATTCTTGTGGCCAAGAACGATTTTGCCCACGCCAAAATTGCCGAGGCCTTTCAGCAACGCTCCGTGAAGAAGACCTATATCGCCCTTGTCGAAGGCTTGCTAAAAGAAAAGCAAGGTCGAATCGAGCTTGCCATTGGCAGGGACTTGCACCGCCGCACGCGCATGGCTGTGCAACGCGAAAAGCCGGGAAGTTCCTTACGTCGCAGACCCTCGCAGGTCAGCGACTTAGCAGGAAATGCGCGGCAAGCCCGCACGGACTGGCGAACGCTCCTGGAGGTTGATGGGACGACGCTGGTCGAAGTCCAGCTGCATACAGGGAGAACGCACCAGATTCGCGTGCATTTCTCCGCCATTGGCCACCCCGTTGTAGGCGACACCCTCTATGGGGCGGTTTCGCAGATTCGCGTGGGCGCCGGAACCGGTCGCGGCGCGTCTAACAAAGGGGAGGGAATCGCGATGCCAGTGCTTGGTCGAAACTTTTTGCACGCGGCCCGCCTCGGATTTTCGCAGCCGAGGACCAACGCATGGATCGAGTTGCGCGCTCCGCTGCCCGCCGAGTTGCGCGAGTTCGTCCACAATCTTTCTGTGGCCGCCCAGGGAGATTCCAAGCGAATTGACGCTGCGCTTGCTCCCTACCTATAATCAACTGACATGTCCAGGGCACAAATATCTCTTCTTCTCAGCGCCATTTTGCTTGCGTCAGCCATAAGCGACCGCGCACAACAGCCGTCGCCGGGCGCCTCGCCGCAGGCGCAAACTCCGCCACCCGCGCCGGCGCCGCAGAGCCAGCCTCCTCAGCAGGGCGAAAAACCAGCGACCCCGCAAACTCAGCAACGAATCGTCCAGGTCGTCAACCTGGTGGACGTTCTGTTTACCGTCCTAAACCGCCGCAACAAGCTGGTCCCCGATCTGCAAAAAGAAGACTTCCAGATTTTTGACGAGAAATTTCCGCAGGAGATTCGCTATTTCAGCAAGCAGACGGATCTGCCCCTTCGCATCGGAATGTTGGTGGACACCTCCAATAGCATCCGTGATCGCCTCAAATTCGAGCAGGACGCATCCATCAATTTTCTTTTTAGCGTTTTACGAAGAGGGAGAGACGAAGCTTTCGTCATGACCTTTGACGACGAACCGCAAATCGTCCAAGCCTTCACCAGCGACGCGGGCTTGCTCCGCGATCAAATTATGCAAACGCGTGCCGGCGGCGGCACGGCGATTTACGACGCGATCTACGACGCCTGCCAGAACCAGCTGAGCCACCCGCCGCGCCCTCCCGGCGATCAACCCGACGTTGTACGGCGCGTAATGATCCTCATCAGCGACGGTGACGACAATCTCTCGACCCACACCCGCTCGGAAGCGATCGAAATGGCTCAGCGCACCAGCGTGGTGATCTATACCATTAGCACCAGCACCCAATGGATCCAGCTATCCCAGACGGACCCCGATAAGCTGGCCAACCGCAAAACGCATTTAACCGAAGGCGACAAAATTTTGCAGGATCTGGCGGACGAGACCGGCGGGCGCGCCTTCTTTCCGTATCACGTGGATGATTTGGATCAATCCTTCCAGGATATTGGCGATGAACTTCGCAATCAGTATTCCATTGCCTACATCCCTACGAACTACATTCTCGACGGCCGCTACCACCGGATTCGGATCGAAGTTCCAGAGCACAAGGGCTACCAGGTGCGAGCGCGGCGCGGCTACTTTGCTAAGGCCAACCGCGAAAATAATGGCAGGCAGCCCAGTCCCTCCGGGCCCGCTCCTAACTGATCGCAGTTAATTTGAGATCTTTCGGCGGAACGTGTTTTGTCTGCACCGCGTTCTTGCCGCGCTCATGTCCGTTTCCGGTATGTCTTCTTATCGCGTGGTGTCGCGCAGAATAATCGCGTCGGACTCGTTGTGCCCGCGTTCGATGGCAATCTTGGTCCCGTCTTTAGAAAACTGAAACTTGTCGATTCTTTCCGAAGTGAAATGCGTGAGCTGATGCGGCGCGGAGCCGTCCAGAGGCTGCATCCAGAGGTTTCCAATGCCTTTCTCGCGGACAGCGTAGACCACGGCCTTGCCGTCTGGAGCGAATTCCATGGGCGCGGACGCCCGCGGATCCACATTGTGATAGGTGACCTTTTTATCTTCGATCGAGTACGTGTCCAGAACCAGTTTATGGTCCATTTCCCGAACTTCCAGGCTCACGAGGCTTTTGCCATCTGGCGAAATGTCCGCGGCCCCGTTCGCTGTGGCTAGGATCGTCTCGGGCGAGCCTCCCTCGATCGAGACGCGCTTCAGCGACTGGTTGTCCCCAACATCCACGTAATAAACCCACTTTCCGTCCGGTGAGCACAGCGGATCGGATTCGGCCGCTCCAAACGTGAGCTGCTTGATAGCTGTTCCCGTGGAGGTCATTCTCCATAGATTGAACGATACTTTCCCCGTTCGGCCTGCGGAACGAAACACAATGTATTGCTGCGTACCGCAAGAAGTCACCTGATCGGAAACATGATCCGGGTCCGAGTACACCAGCGTTTCGCCCCCTTCAGGTTTAACCAGCCGAATGTCCGGGACCTGAATGAGCACAATACGGCCGTCATTTGTCCAATCCCAGTTCCAAACCTCGCTTCGAGACGAAAGTGGCACAGGGTGAACATCGTCCGGCTGCGCAACGTTGGCCACTTCAATCTCATACTTGGACTGCGACTGGCTCGCGGCAATCGTCCGCCCATCCGCCGCAAGTGTAGGGAAGTAATACGAGTTCGTGTCCGTCGTCAGGCTATGGAATTCCCCCTTGGGATAGCTCACGATCCCCAGCTGCGCATTCAATCGCCCCGCGTTGCCGAAATCGGATACCAGAAGCCCCGCTCCATTTGGCATCCACACCGGATCGCGATAAATTCGATTCGTCGAGAGCGGCACGGTCTGCGTTTTGCCACTGGCAACGTCCACTTCCAGAATCGCCGCGGTAAAACCTTGGCCCAATTGAGACACCGTGATCACGATGGTCTTGCCGTCGGGAGACCACGCCGGGCTATAGCTGCCCGCCCCAGCAAGAGTAACGTCCTTAAACAGAGTGCGATCGGGTGAACCATCACTTTTAGCGACAATCAATTCGTACGTCGGGGAGTCATGGTCCTCCCGCAAGAAGGCAAACCGCTGGCCGTCGGGAGAAAAAGTAACGCGGCTGTCCACGTCCTTAATCAGCAAGCGTGGGGTACCGCCGAGAACAGGAGCGGAATACAACGACGCGAGCGTGTGTTCTTCCTCGTCGCGACGTACGCAGTAAATGTAGTTTGCGTCGGGCGAAAACGTTAGGCCTGCGTAACGGGTGGCGGCCGGCGGGACGATTTGGGTGTTGCTGCCCGTGGCGATATGCCGGAGCCAAAGTGACTGCAGGCCATTTTCGTCGCGCACGTGAAGCAGATATTTCCCGTCGGGAGAAATCGCGGAAAGCACCACGTGACCATTGTTCGTTAGGTTTTCGATGGTAAACGTCTCGAACGGCACGTGCCGGTTGCGGAGAACGATCGAGTAAACCCCATATGCCGCTGCGGCCACTACCACGAGCACGCCGAAAATCGTGAGGCCCGTGCCAATCTTGTGTTTCTTCGCCGCCTGAACAATGGCCGAGCTGCCCGAAGGCGTCACCTGCGTCTTTGAGGAGGGCCCTTCGGCGATGGTCGAGATGCGCGCTGCGGATCTCTGTGTGCTGGCGGGACGGCTGCCCGAATCGATTTCGCGCTGCAGGCGTTTGAGATCAGCACGAAATTCCGCGGCCACCTGGTAACGCATGTCCCGGTCTTTTTCCAGAGCCTTATTCAGAATGCGCTCCAGCTCCGGCGGAACTTCGGGATTGAAGTTGACGGTGGCAAGGGGTGCATTGCGAAGGATGTTGTCGAACACGACCGCGCTTGTTGCGCCGGGGAAAGCCTGCTTCCCGGTCAGCATCTGATACAGCACCGCTCCCAGCGAGAAAAGGTCGCTTCGCGCATCAATCTCTTCTCCACGAGCCTGCTCCGGAGACATGTACTGGATTGTGCCCACGGCCATACCGGGGCTAGTCAGCAAAGCGTTATTGGGCGAGTCCAGCGTGTGGTCTTCGCCATCGTCAGAAACCCGCGGCAGGATTTTCGCCAGACCAAAGTCAAGGATCTTAACGGCGCCGGATTCTGTCACAAAAATATTGGCCGGCTTGATATCACGATGAACGATGCCCTTTTTATGCGCGGCATCGAGTGCATCGGACAGTTGAATACCGATTTCGACCGTCCGATTGATTGGCAGCGGGCCGCCTGCCATAACTTTGTCAAGAGAGTTTCCGACCAGCAGCTCCATCGCGATGAAAGTGCGGCCGTCGTGCTCTTCGATTGCATGGATCGTGCAAATTGCGGAGTGGTTGAGCGCCGAAGCCGCGCGCGCCTCCCTCAGGAATCGTTCCAGGGTCTGGGAGTCGCGCTCGTTCGCTTCAGGAAGGAATTTCAGCGCCACTCGGCGCGCCAGTTTGGTGTCCTCCGCTTCGTAGACGACACCCATGCCGCCGGAGCCGAGTTTTCGGATAATCCTGTAGTGGGCGACAGTCTCGTTAATCATGATTAGGATGCATGAGGGATGTTAGACGGTCGCCGAATTTCGGTCAATGCGTTCCAAACGTTATATCGCGCTGGTGGTAAGTGGTAGAGCCTGCCGTCTCTGCTTCCTAGCCTTTTCAGCCAAAGACGGCGCTTCAGCTCTTCGGAGCGTAATACCCCTTGCGGGCCAGCACCTTCAAATCCTTCCCCGCCACATCAATCTTGATCTTCCGGAACTTTCCATCCCGCGCCGAATTCGTAGGGTAGTAGCCCACGGTGTACTGGCTCCTCAGCTCCTCCGAAATCTGGTCAAATGCTTCCTGCAGATGCTTCTCGCTGTTCACCACAATCATCCGCCCGCCGGTTTCGTCGGTGATTTTCTTGGCGATGCTCGCGTTCGCGCCATAGTGCGGGTCATACACCAACAGGATGTGCACCACCGTATCTGTGCGCTGCGCCGCTTCGATGGCTTCTTCGACCCGTACCTTGCTCCCATTATCTTCAGCATCCGTCAGTACCACGATCGCTTTGCGCCCCGCCTCGGTGGAGAGCTTTTCGTTGCAGGCCAGGTAAAGCGCGTCGTAAAAATTCGTGCCTTTGGATCCCGACTGCGGGATCGTTCCAGGCGTGACAGGCCCGCCTCCCCCGCCGGTGTTAATCTGCGCCTTGCGAATGGCCCGGTTGAGCTGCGAGCGGTCATCGGTAAAATCCGAAAGCAGGTCCACGTCCAGGTCGAACGTCATGATCATCGCTTCGTCGCCCTTGCGCATCACCCGGTTCAGAAAGCTGCTCGCCCCATCTTGAATCGCACCCAGCATGTACTGTTCGCTTCCCGAGGTATCCATGAGCAACCCCAGCGTGATTGGCAGCGTCACTTCTTTCGAGAAGAAAGCGATTTTCTGGTCCTGATTATCTTCCGCGATCTTAAAGTCGTCTTGCTTCAAGTCCGTAACGATGCGTTTGCTTTTGTCTCGCACCGTCACGAACAGGTTGACCAGGTTCACGCTCGTTTTGATCGTCGGGCCTTGCACCACAGGCTCTTGCGGTAGGGCAGGCAGCGCAATGGCCGCCGCGAGAACTGGCATCACGCACAGCGCTGCGAGTTTCTTGAGAGAAGGCATGTATACTTTCCTTGACGAGAGATTCCCGGCTGCAAACGCCCCGCTGGGGTTCTTCGCCATGTAAGATGCTTGCAAGCGGTACGCGGGATGCGTCGCCGTCAAACGCGGCGGCCAGCCCCGCACCAGCTTTGAGAGGAAGTTTGGCCTTAGGTCTATGAAAAGTCTACGAAAAATCACGGGCATTACCTGTGTTCTGTTCTTTGCTGCGCCGGCTTTGTGGCTGGGGCTTGCGGCCCGTTCCCCTCAGGACCCGGCTCCGGCCGCGCAGGAACCTCCGCCCCCCGATGTGCAACGGCTGAGTGAGGCTCGCGCCAAAATCACCGTAAATTCCAACCTTGTTGTTCTCCCAGTCACCGTGAAGGACAGGTCTGGCCGGCTGGTGCCTGATCTGGGCAAGGACGAGTTTCGCATTTTTGAAGACAACGTCGAGCAAAGAGTCGAAGTCTTCACCGCCGAGGCGTTTCCCCTCTCGATGATCGTTTTGGTCGACAACGATTTGAAAAAGAGTGACGCCAAGGAAGTCGAAGACAGCCTCGACGCCATCGTCGGCGGCATGAGCGATCTCGACGAAGCCTTCGTTTGCCGCTTCGACCAGTTCTTTCACCCCGGGAAGGGCTTTACCAGCAATCAGGACGCTCTGCTTACCGAGTTGCGTCGCACCAAGCTCGACAGCCACACCTCCGCAATGTCACCCGGCGGGCCCTTCAACGGCCCAACCATCAACGGCCATGCCGCCGATGGCTCTCCATCCATCCCGGAATCCACGCGCACCATTCTGGCTCAGCCCACCAAGGCTCTCGACGACGCCGTCTTTGCCGCCGCTGAGCTTTTGAAGACCCGCCCCCGCAATCGCCGCAAGATCATTTTCATTGTCAGCGACGGCGTCAACGGCGGTAAAAAGTACAACACCAATTCCTTCGACAACACCGTCAAGGAAGTCTTGGCTCACAGCATCTCGGTATTCTCGGTCGGTGTCGGCAGCGCCTTTTACGACCGCCGCTTTGAGCGCCTCTCCGAATATGCCCACGCCACCGGCGGCGATATCTACTATGCGGCAAAGAGGGAGTCGCTCCAGGACCTCTATTCTCGCGTCACCGAAGAAGCTCGCAATGAGTACACTCTCGCCTATATTCCTAGGGACACCAGCCGCGTCAAGGAATATCACGACGTCGAAGTCCGCGTGAAGCGCGAAGGCCTGACCATTCTCACTCGCAACCGGTATTATTCCGGTGCCATCGCTCAATAACAAATATTTTGGCAACAGCTACTTGCAAGGAGCGGCCTGCCCATTTTGGCCGGCAGCTGCTTGCACCCGGTGAAATCAACTCCGGCGATACTCCAGCGCTCCCAGAATGCCCTAGAGCATTGCCGAAGCTCGTCGATCCAGTTCCCGTTCCCGCAAATACAGGAAAAGCGGCAGCCCGAGCGATACACCCACCAGCAATACCGAAATAATCGGAAGCCACATCGTGTGCATTTTCAGCCGCGCGCTTTCCACGCGTACAAAACCAATCAGCGCCACCGCCGAAACCAGCACGTCCAGGCCAAAAAATCCCCCGATTCGGTTGGCAAACAGCTGCTGCACGAAAAGGCGCACGTTCAGCCCGTGCTCCATCGCCCACGGCAGAAATTGCGAATAAGGAAGCGCGAACCCCAGTACACACAGAAAAAGGTAGATAAGCTTGCGGTTCATATTTGCACCTTATGGTGGGAATCCGGGAGATGCCCTACTCTACTTCGAATTGAGCCCGAGTGGCGTTAATTCGGCTTTACGCTCAGAGACTCTTCGTGCGCCGGGCAAATCGGCTTATACGCGCAGCTTCGGCAAATAAACCCCGGCTTCGCCGGAAATTGCCCGGCGCGTATATCCGCGGCGGCTTGCTGAACGATTCTTTGCGCCTCGTCCAGTTGCTTCGCATCCCTCGTTGTGACCTGCATATGATTGTCTTGTAGGTAGTGGAACACGAGCCGCACCGGATTCCATTCGAAAATCTCTTTCGCCGCCAGCGCGTAAAGACTCAGTTGTAAATCCTTCTTAGCCTCCGCTTCCTTTTTTGGCTTGCCGGTTTTGTAGTCGATGATTTCCACATCCTTGCGCCCCAGCGAATTCACCTGGTCCATGCGCCCGATA
>Ga0209415_10010526_pt1 | contig 15713 bp, 13 predicted proteins | sample PeaSoiSIISIP2007_FD_187696 | JGI IMG/M metagenome (GOLD analysis project Ga0209415, IMG submission 187696) | Peat soil microbial communities from Weissenstadt, Germany - SII-SIP-2007 (SPAdes) (version 2) | ecosystem: Environmental > Terrestrial > Soil > Wetlands > Peat | place: Germany... | reverse complement strand
CTCTCGAGCCAGAGCAACAAGTGGGGCGTGCTGCAGCACTTCAGGCTTTCCGTTCGATGACGGACTTGCACAACGTGCCGCAAGCGTGATGCCCCGGGGTTAACACATTAGGGTCGAGAGGTACTCGCGACCCGTGTCGAACACCGCAGGCGGCGCCGACTGCAGACTACCGCATCCGGGATCAGGGACGGAAGAGTGGCCGGTGGTGTGCCGAGGGGAACGTCCGCGCAGGCACGAATCGTGCCGGCGGTCACAGTTCGAGTTGCTGACCCCGTCCCAGAGTCGCTTCCAGCCGCTCGCGCAGATGGCGTATGCGATGGACGACGTCGCCGTCACCCGAGGTGTCCCGCGCACGGGCCTTCAGCAGCTCGTTGGCCATGTTGAGCGCGGCCATGACCGCGATGCGATCGAGGCCGATCACCTTGCCGCTGTCGCGAATCTTGCGCATCTCGGTATTCAGGTACTCGGCCGAGTCCAACAGTGCCGCCCGCTCGTCCACCGCGCAGGAGAACTGGTATTCCTTCTCCAGGATCCGCACGCTGACCCGTGCGAGCGGGGCCTCGGTCATGCACCGTGCTCCATCGACTTCAGACGGCCGATCATCGCCTCGACGCGCGCGCGCACCTGCTCGTTCTTGTGCAGCAGGGCCGAGCGCTCGGCAGCCAGCGTATCCTGGCGGGTGCGCAGCGAGCGGTTCTCTTCTTTCAGGTGGCTGACGGCGGCCACCAGCTCTTCGAGCCGCCTCTCGAGCTTGCGCAGCTCGGTTTCCACCGCCGATCGCGACGTCCCCTCGGTCATGGCCGCACTATAGGCGCGGCCCGTCCCGCGGGTCAACGCGGTAGAATTGAGCCGAACTTATGTTGACCGTGACCTTTGAGGAGCTGGACGCGGCGCTCAGCGCCGCGGATTCCCCGGTCGCGGCGGCCGAGGCGCACGGCTCGCTGTGCGGATCGCTGGCGGCCGTCGCCGGGTTCACGCCCGACGACTGGCTCGAGCAGCTGCTGCCGGAGGCGGGCGCCGGCACGCAGGAGTTGCGTTCGCGCAACCTGCTTGAAACGGTCTACGAGGAGACTGCAGAGTCCCTCGACGGGCTCGACATGGATTTCGCGCCGATCCTGCCGGACGACGCGACGCCGCTTCCGAGGCGGGTCGCGGCGCTGGCCGAATGGTGCGCCGGATTTCTGTGGGGCCTCGGGCTGGGCGCCGCCCGCGCCCCCGATGCGCTGTCGGGGGAGGTCGCCGAAATATTGCGGGACTTCGGCGAGATCAGCCGCGCCGTTGCCGACCGCGACGAGACGCCCGAGTCGAGCGAGGCGAGCTACGCCGAGCTCGTCGAGTACGTGCGGGCCGGGACGCAGCTGACTTATGAGGAGCTCGCGCCGGAGCGCGACAGGACAACCCAGTGATGAAGCACGACGAGTTCGCGCGCCGCCGGCGCCAGCTGATGCGGATGATGGGGCGCGATGCCATCGCGATCCTACCGGCGGCTGCGGTCAAGCGCCGCAACGGGGACGTGGAGTACGGGTACCGGCAGGACAGCGACTTTCAGTTCCTGACCGGATTCCCGGAGCCGGAGGCCGTGGCCGTGCTGATTCCGCACCGGCCGCAGGGCGAGTACGTGCTCTTCTGCCGGGAACGCGATCCGACCCGCGAGCTGTGGGACGGCGACCGGGCCGGCCAGAACGGCGCGGTGGAGCATTACGGCGCGGACGATGCGTTCCCGATCGGGGACATCGACGAGATCCTGCCGGGCCTGCTCGAGAGCCGCTCGAGAGTCTGCTACACGATGGGCCTGCACCCGGAGTTCGATCACCGGGTCATCGGCTGGGTCAACGGGCTCAGGGCCCAGGCGAAGCACGGGCTGCATACGCCGCAGGAGTTCGCGGCCCTCGACCACCTGCTGCACGACATGCGTCTGTACAAGAGCCGGCCGGAGCTCGCCACGATGCGCCGCGCCGCGAGCATCGCGGTCGGCGCGCACCTTCGCGCGATGCGCCGCGCCGCGCCCGGCGTCATGGAATACGAGGTCGCCGCCGAGCTCGTGCACGAGTTCAACCGCCACCGTGCCGAGATCGCCTACCAGCCGATCGTCGGCGGCGGGCCGAACGCCTGCGTGCTCCATTACCGCGACAACGCCGCCGTACTTCGCGACGGTGATCTGCTCTTGATCGATGCCGGCTGCGAGGTCGACTGCTACGCCTCGGACATCACCCGCACGTTTCCGGTCAACGGCCGGTTCAGCCCTGCACAGCGGGCCGTTTACGAGGTCGTGCTCGCCGCCCAGCACGCGGCGATCGCCAAGTGCGTGGCGGGCAACCACTGGAACGAGCCGCACGATGCGGCTGTCCGGGTGATCACCCACGGCCTCGTCAAGCTCGGGATCCTGCACGGCAAGCCGGGAAAGCTGATCAAGGACGGGGCGTACAAGGAGTTCTTCATGCACCGGACCGGCCACTGGCTGGGGCTCGACGTGCATGACGTCGGCGATTACAAGGTCGGCGATGCGTGGCGGGTCCTGGAGCCCGGCATGGTCCTGACCGCCGAGCCCGGAATCTACATCGCGCCGGACGCCCCCCGCGTGCCGAAGCAGTTTCGCGGCATCGGCGTGCGTATCGAGGACGACGTCGCGATCACTCGCGGCAAGCCGGATGTCCTGAGCGGGGAGCTGATCAAGCAGCCGGATGCGATCGAGCGCTTCCTGGCTGGTGCCGCGGCGTAGGCGGCGGTGGCGCCGGGCGCGGCAATGAGCGCGGCCGCACCCGGGGAGTGCGACGTCGCCATCGTCGGCGGCGGTCTCGTGGGTGCGAGCCTTGCGCTTGCGCTCAGCAATCTCCCGCTCGCCGTGGTCGTGATCGAGGCTGTACCGCCCGATACGCTCTCGCAGCCGAGCTTCGATGCGCGGACCACGGCGTTGTCAAACGGCACGCGACGCATCCTGACCGGGCTCGGCGTCTGGGACGAGATCGCCCGCGCGGCCACCCCGATCCGGCGCATCCACGTGTCCGAGCGCGGCCAGTTCGGCTGCTCGGTGCTCGACGCCGCCGAGCAGGGAATCCCCGCGCTCGGCTACGTCGTCGAGAACCGTGCGATCGGCGCGGCGTTGTGGCGGGAGCTCAGCCGCGCCTCGAGGGTCCGTCTGATGTCGCCCGCTGAGGTCACGGCGGTGTCCACCGATCCGGAGCGGATCCGCCTCGAGATCGACAGCGCAGGTGAGCCGCGGTCGCTGACGGCGCGACTCGTGGTGGCCGCGGACGGCGCCGGCTCTATTGTGCGGCGCGCGGCCGGTGTTGCCGCCGAGCGCTGGGACTACGGCCAGACCGCCGTCATTACGACCGTCGCGCCAGAGCGCTTCCACGCGCAGGTCGCCTACGAGCGGTTCACGCCGGCAGGCCCCATTGCAGTACTGCCGATCGCCGCAGGACGCTGCGGCATCATCTGGACGCTCGCGCCGGACGATGCAGCCCGGGCACTGGCGCTCGAGCCCGCCGCGTTCCTGGCCGGGCTCCAGCAGTCCTTCGGCTGGCGCCTCGGGCGGCTGACGGCGCTCGGGGCGCGCCATGCGTATCCGCTCGCATTGACGCGCGCCGAGGCGCAGAGCGGACCGCGGGTCGCAATCATCGGCAATGCCTCGCAGGGGCTGCATCCGATCGCGGGCCAGGGTTTCAACTTGGGGCTGCGCGATGCGGCGACGCTCGCCGAGGTTCTCGCCGAGGCAGCGCCCGCCGCCGATCCCGGGGACAGCGCGTTGCTCGCGCGTTACGTCGACTGGCGCCGCGCGGACCGCCGCGCCGTGATCGCCTTCACCGATGGCCTGGTGCGCCTATTCGGCAGCCCGTTCGCGCCGATCCGGGCCGCGCGCGGGTTGGGGCTCCTGCTGTTCGACGTCAGTCCCGCTGCGAAGACGGCGCTGTCGCGCCTGTCGCTCGGGTTCGCAGGCCGCCTGCCGCGCCTCGCCCGCGGCCTGCCGCTCATCGTCCCGGGCCGGCTCGCGGGGGCGAGGGCCCCATGAGCGCGCGCCGGGACTTCGACGTCGTCATCGCCGGGGGCGGCATGGTCGGGGCTGCGGTCGCGGCGCTGCTCGTGACCGCGCCGGCGACCGCGACGCTGACAGTCGCGCTGATCGAGCCGAAGCCCGCGACGCCCCCACGGCCGGAGGAGCCGCTCGACATTCGCGTCTCGGCGCTGTCGCACGCGGCACGAAACGTACTCACGGCGGTCGGCGCCTGGCCGAGGATCCTCGCGCGGCAGCCGTGCGCGTACGAGCGGATGATTGTCTGGGACAGCGCCGCCCCGGTGGATGGTCCCGATACGCTGATTTTCGACGCGGCCGAGGCCGGCGAGCCCGACCTCGGCCACATCGCGGAGAATCGCGCGGTGGCTGCCTCGCTCATCGAGCGGGCGGTCGCTGCGGGAGCGGTGCTGCTCACGACGCCGGTGAGCGGACTCGAGCTCGGAGCGGACGCTGCGTGGGTGACGCTCGATGAGCGCCGGATTGCAACCGGACTCGTGGTCGCATCCGACGGTGCCGACTCGAAGCTCCGTGGTTTCGCGGGGCTGGACGGTCGCGGTACGGCGTACCCCCAGGAAGCGGTCGTCGCACACCTGACACCGGCGCTGGGTCACGGGTTTGCGGCGCGCCAGAGGTTCCTGCCAAGTGGCCCGATCGCGCTCTTACCGGTCGCGGATGGCCGCGTATCGCTCGTCTGGTCGACGACGCCGGAGCAGGCGGCGGGGCTCGTCGCGATGGACGAGGCCGCGTTCGGTGCCGCAGTCACGCACGCGAGCGATGGAGTGCTGGGAGAGCTCAAGGCTGTGGGTCCCCGCGCACGCTTTGCGTTGCGGCGGTTCCAGGCGGACCGCTACGTCGCCACCCGGCTCGCCTTAGTGGGTGATGCGGCGCACACGGTGCACCCGCTGGCAGGACAGGGCGTCAACCAGGGATTTCGCGACGCTGCCGCGCTCGCCGCCGAGATCGGCGCTTCGCTCGCCCGCGGCGAGGACCTGGGCGATCCGCGCACGCTCGGTCGCTACGGACGGGCGCGTCGTGCCGACAATGTGCTGATGGGTGCGGCGCTCGACGGTCTGTGGCGCCTGTTCGCTGACGAGCATGCCGCCATCGGCCGCGTGCGCCGCACGGGGCTTGGGCTCGTGAACCGGGCGGGGTCGCTGAAACGCTTCTTCATCGCGCGTGCGCTCGGCGCGTGAGCGCAGGCCCGCCGGTGCGGCTGTCCCTTGCCTGGGGCCTCGGCGGCGGCATTGTCGCGAGCCTCATCCTGATCGCGCCCCCGCTGCTGGGCGCCGCGCCGGGAGGCCGGCTCGCGGACTTTGGTGCGCTCGCCGCGGGACTGCTCGCCGTGCAGCTCGGGCTCGGGGCAAGCGCGCGGCCGGGCGCGGGGTTCCGGGAGCGGATGCAGTGCGCGACGATCATCGCCGCAACCGTCAGCCTCACGACCGGGCTCGGGGCCTACGTGCTGTTCGCCGTGCTGCGACCGACCCTGCTTGCCGACCGCTACGCGGCCCAGCAGCGCGCGCTCGCCCGCTCCGCCCCGGGCACGGAGCGCATCACCCACGAGCTCGTCAGCCTCGCGGCCCGCAAGGCCCAGTATCTAGATCCCCTGTTCCAGGCGCTCTCGTCAGCCGGCACGCTATTCTTCTTCGGCATGCTGCTCGGGGCGTATGGGGCGTGGCGCGTGCACGTCGCGAGCCGGCTGCGGCCGCTACCGGCGCGCCCCGGCGCGAGCGCCTGACACTGCAGCGTCCAGGCTAGAGCCGGTCGATCTTGGCCGCGCAGATGAAGTCATTCTCCGACAGCCCCCGGATCGCGTGGGTCGAGTAGCGCACCCGGCAGTAGCTGTAGCCGAGCTCGAGGTCCGGGTGGTGGTCCTCGGTATTGGCGATGTGCGCGATCGCGTTGACGAAGCTCATCACGCGGTAGAAATCCTTGAAGCGGAACTCGCGCCCGATCTCGCTCGCAGCCTCATCGAGCCGCCAGGCCGGGTCCAGCCGCGCGAGCTGGGAACGCGCCTCGCTCGCCGCATACGGTTTCACTCCGCCCTCGCAGGGCACGCACCGCCTGTCCGCCAGCCGCTCGTCGTTCTGCGTCATCGCCCCGCCTCCCGGCGCGCGTAGCGGCGCGCCACATACGTCTCGACCAGCTGTTGGAACTCCTCGGCGATCCGCTCGCCCTTCAGCGTCACGGTCTTCCGGCCGTCCTCATAGACGGGCGCGACCGGTCGCTCCCCGGTCCCCGGCAGGCTGATGCCGATGTCGGCGTGCTTGCTCTCGCCGGGGCCGTTGACGACGCAGCCCATGACCGCCACCGTCATGTCCTCGACCCCGGCATAGTCGCGGCCCCACTCGGGCATCCGCGCCCGGATGTGCGACTCGATCTGCTGGGCGAGCTCCTGGAAGTAGGTGCTGGTCGTGCGTCCGCAGCCCGGGCAGGCGACCACCATCGGTGTGAACGCCCTGAGCCCCATGGTCTGCAGGAGCTCCTGGGCCACGACGACCTCGCGGGTCCGGTCACCCCCTGGTTCGGGGGTCAGCGAGATGCGGATCGTGTCGCCGATGCCTTCCTGCAGCAGCACCGCGAGAGCCGCGCTCGAGCCGACGATCCCCTTCGAGCCCATGCCGGCCTCGGTGAGCCCGAGGTGCAGCGGGTAATCGCAGCGCGCGGCGAGGTTGCGATAGATTGAGATCAGGTCCTGGACGCCGCTGACCTTGGCCGAGATGATGATCGCCGCGTGCGGCAGGCCCAGCTCCTCGGCGCGCCGCGCGCTCTCGAGGGCCGAGACCACGATCGCCTCGCGAACCACGTCCATCGCATCCCAGGGCTCCGCGCGGCGCGAGTTCTCGTCCATCAGGCGCGTCAGCAGATCCTGGTCGAGACTCCCCCAGTTGACGCCGATCCGGACGGGCTTCTGATGCCGGCAGGCGATCGCGATCATCTCGGCGAACTGCGGGTCGCGCTTGCTGCCCCGTCCGACATTGCCCGGATTGATCCGAAGCTTTGCGAGCGCCGCCGCGCAGGCGGGCTCCTCGGTGAGGAGCTTGTGGCCGTTGAAGTGAAAATCGCCGACCAGCGGAACCTCGAGGCCGAGCGCGTCGAGGCCGTCGCGGATCCTGGGTACCGCAGCCGCCGCCTCCTTCTCGTTCACCGTCACCCGCACGATCTCGGACCCCGCGCGGGCGAGCTCGGCGACCTGCCGGATGGTCGCCGCGACGTCGGCGGTGTCGGTGTTGGTCATCGACTGCACGACGATCGGGGCCGCGCCGCCGACCGTGACGTGGCCGACGCGGACCGGGACAGAATGGCGGCGGGCGGGAAGCGACATCGTGCGACCAGAGCGTTGGGAGGGCGGGATTTTACCCCACGCGGTGTCCGCCCGCGGACGGCGAGGGCGGTATGATGCGACGAGCGTTGCGGAGCCCATCCGATGCAGCCGACCTCGCATCCCGAGTGGCCGTTCATCGACTGGCCCGTCGTGCTGGATCCGGCAGCCTGGCAGGCGGACGTCGCACTGCTCGGGATCACCCACAGCGAGCCCTATCCCGACGACGAGCAGCCGAACGACCAGACGCGCGCACCCGATGCGGTGCGCCGGCAGTCCGCGATGTTCAGTTACGGCAACGGCAGGCACTGGGACTTCGACCTAGGGTCGGATCTCGCCTCGATCCTGCCCGGACGCTGTGTCGACTGCGGCAACGCAGTGCGCGGGGAGGAGGATTACGACAGCTACTCGGCGCGCGTGCGGGGCTACGCAGCGACGCTGTTCGGCGCCGGTGCCCAGCTGGTCGTGCTCGGCGGCGACCACGGAGTGACGATCCCGGTCCTCGATGCGCTCGAGGTGCTCGGGACTCCCGTCCACATCGTGCACATCGATGCCCACCTCGATTGGCGCGAGGAAGTCGGCGGCGTCCGGCGCGGCTACTCGAGCCCGCTGCGCCGGGCGAGCGAGAAGCCCTGGATCGCCGGCATGACTCAGATCGGGCTTCGGTCCGCCGGCAGCGCGCGCCGGGGCGAGGTGCTCGCCGCACAGGCCTATGGCTCGCGCCTGTTTACCGCCGCGCAGGTGCACGACAAGGGCATCGACCCGGTCGTGTCGGCGATACCGGAGCGCGTGCCGCTGTACCTGACGATCGACGCCGACGGCCTCGATCCCACGGTGATGCCGGCGGTGATGGCGCCCGCCCCGGGCGGGCTCTACTTTGAACAGGTGGCCCCGCTGCTCGTGCGCCTCGCGCGGCGCCAGCACATCGTCGGGATGGACATCGTCGAGATTGCGCCACGCTTCGATGCGGCGAACGCGATCAGTTGCATTACGGCGGGGCGGCTGATCGTGACCACGATCGGTGCCAGCTGGGCGGGCCGCCGCGCCCGCCCGGCCGCGTGACGGGGCCGGTCGGGTGAGTCCCCCGAGCGCCTACCCGCCCGAGTTCCTCGCCCATCTGATCGAGATCGTCGGCGAGGGCGGCGTGCGCCACGGCGATCAGCTTCGCACCATAGATCCGGGCGTCCACCCCGACAATCTGCAGGCGGGACTGATGGCGCGGCCGGCGAAGACGTCCGAGGTCGCCGGGGTACTCGCTCTCTGCAACGCCGCGCGGGTCGGCGTCGTTCCGCAGGGCGGACGTACCGGGCTCGCTGGCGGGGCGGTCACGCGACCGGGCCAGCTGATCGTATCGCTCGAACGAATGAGCCGCATCGAGACCGTCAACCCCGGCGCGCGCACGGCGACGGTCGAGGCCGGTGTGACGCTCGAGCGTCTAGAGGAGGCATTGGCTCCCCACGGCCTGGTGGCCGGGATCGACCTCGGCGCACGAAGCTCGGCGACAATCGGCGGCATGGTGTCGACGAATGCGGGAGGGATCGAAGCGTTTCGCTACGGGACGATGCGCGACCGGGTGCTGGGTCTTGAGGTGGCACTCGCGAGCGGCGTGGTGCTCGAGGAACTCACCCGCGTCCGCAAGGACAATGCGGGGCTCCCGCTACGACAGCTGTTCATCGGCTCGGAGGGTACGCTCGGGATCGTGACTCGCGCCGTGCTCGCGCTCGCACCGCAGGCAGGTCCGCGCACGATGATCCTCGTGCTCGTCCCAGATCTCGAGGCGGCGATATCCGTCATGCGCGCGGTCGAGGCCCGACCGGAGATTGTCCTCACCGCCGCAGAGCTCATGTCGGGCAACCACCTCGCGCTGACCGCCCGCTCGCTCGGCATCACGCAGGTCGCGAGCGCCTCACCCGCGGCCTTTGGCCTGCTGCTCGCGGCCGCAGGCGGGAGCGGTGGATCAGCCGCGGAAGCGCTCGAGGAGGCACTGATCGCGACGAGCGAGGCGGGTCTGATCAGCGATGCGCTGGTGCCGAAAAGCGCTGCGGAGGAGCGCGACCTGTGGCGCATTCGCGAGGACTGGGCGGTCGACCGGGTGAGGCCGGGCGGACTGTGGTACGACGTCTCCGTTCCGATCGACGCGCTCGCGGATTACTTTTCGGCGCTCGAGGCGCGCATCGGCCGGCACGACGCAGAGCTCGAGGTGTACGTCGTCGGCCATCTCGCCGACGGCAACATCCACGTCACCATCAACGCCGCTCGGCCGATCACCGAGCGCTACTCGGAGATCGCGCCGCTGATCTACGAAGGTCTGCGCGCCGGCGGCGGCAGTTTCTCGGCCGAGCACGGGATCGGCCTCGAGAAGCGCACTTCGCTCGAGAGCTGGGTCGGGCCGACCGGGATTGCGCTGATGCAGGCGGTGAAAGCCGTGTTCGACCCGCTCGGGATCATGAATCCCGGCAAGGTGTTGCGCGCGACTGGCGCCGAGGCGGACTGGCCTGACGAGACACGCCCTCAGCAGGCGGGCCATTGACGTCAGCGCTTCGCGACCGGTCCCGCCGGGGTCGAGCGCGCGCTGTTGCAAGAATCCCTGTGCGGGCGCGCCACCGGGCCGCTCGCGCCACCCGTAAGGCGCGCGCGAGCCTGGTGCCTCAGGATCCGGGCGCCGACGAGACCACGGCCCGGATCAACGGGTTATGGGTGGTGCGCCGGGGCAGTCGCGGCGGCTGCGGGCCGCGGACGAGGGCACTTTTCCCTCGACCTGCGGCGTAAATCCAACATGTGGCGGATTTGACAATCGGGCCGCGCGGGTTTCTTATCGGTAATCGCGATTCAAAGAAATGCGTGGGGATTCATTTTGAGCAGTGCCTCGGAGCCGGTCGGAACGCTCGACGTTGCGCTCGCCCACGCCGGGCGGCTGCTGACCAAGGAGCCCGCGCTCGCCGCCGAGCAGGCCGGCGAAATCCTGAAGGCCGTGCCCGGTCACCCGCACGCCCGTCTCATTGTCGGGCAGGCACACCGACTCGCCGGCCACACGCAGGCGGCGCTGGAGGTACTCGAGCCTCTCGCTCGCGAGCAACCGCGTTCGGCGGCCGTGCAGCTCGAGCTCGGCATCGCGCTCGGTGAAGCCGGCCGCGGGACCGAAGCGGTCGCTGCGCTGACGCGCACCGTGCAGCTGAAACCGGATCTCCCGGATGCCTGGCTGCTGCTCGCAGACATGCTCGAGGTCATCGGCGATGCGGCGGGGGCCGATCAGGCCCGCGCCCGCTATATCAGGGCGGCGACCCGCGACCCGCGGCTGATGGAAGCCGCGGCGGCCCTCGTCGAGAACAAGCTGCCGGTGGCCGAGGCGCGGTTGCGCGCCCACCTCAAGCAGCATCCGACGGACGTTGCGGCACTGCGCATGCTGGCCGAAGTCGCGGCGCGGCTGCGGCGCTATCGCGACGCGGAGACGCTCCTTGCCGAGTGCCTCGCGCGTGCGCCGAGCTTCGATGCCGCGCGGCACAACTACGCGGTCGTGTTGAACAAGCAGATGAAGGCCGCGGCAGCGCTGCCGCAGATCGAGCGGCTGCTCGCCAAGGAGCCCCGCAATCCGGGATACCGGAACCTGCAGGCGGCGATCCTGGTGAACCTCGGCGAGTACGCCGGCTCGATCAAGGTCTACGAGGCGGCACTCAAGGACTATCCGCAGCAGCCGAAGATCTGGATGAGCTACGGCCATTCGCTGAAGACGGCCGGCCGGCAGGACGACAGCGTCGGCGCCTACCGCCGCGCGATCGCGCTCGAGCCGACGCTGGGCGAGGCGTACTGGAGCCTCGCCAATCTCAAGACGTTCCGGTTCTCGGACGCGGACGTCGCGGCGATCCGCTCGGCGCTCGCACGCAACGACCTGACCGACGAGGATCGCCTGCACTTCGAGTTCGCGCTCGGCAAGGCGCTCGAGGATGCAGCGTCGTACCAGGAGTCGTTCGCCTGGTACGCGGCGGGCAGCACCATCCGCCGGCGCCTGATTCCGTACGATGCCGACGAGACGACGACTTACGTTCGCCGGTCGAAGCAGCTGTTCACGGCAGAGTTTTTCGCGGCACGGGCGGGCGCCGGGGCGCAGGCGCCGGATCCGATCTTCATCGTGGGGATGCCGCGCTCGGGCTCGACGCTGCTCGAGCAGATTCTCGCGAGCCATCCGCTCGTCGAGGGCACGATGGAGCTGCCCGATATCCCGGGCATCGCGCGCGAGCTCGGCAGCCGTGGGCCGCGCGACGAGGAGCCCCGCTACCTGCAGGCCGTTGCGGCGCTGACGCCTGCGGAGCGCACGGCGCTCGGCGAGCGCTACATCGCCGAGACCCGCGTGCAGCGCAAGACTGCCGCTCCGTTCTTCATCGACAAGATGCCGAACAACTTCCTGTACCTGGGCCTGATCCAGCTGATCGTGCCGAACGCCCGGATCATCGATGCCCGGCGTCATCCGCTAGGCTGCTGCCTGTCTAACTTCAAGCAGCACTTCGCGCGCGGCCAGAGCTTCTCCTACGACCTCACGGACCTCGGCCGCTACTACCGCGACTATGTCGAGCTGATGGCCCATTTCGACGCCGTGCTGCCCGGCCGCGTGCACCGGGTGTTCTACGAGACCATGATCGAGGACACCGAGCGGGAAGTCCGCCGGCTGCTCGCCTACTGCGGGCTGCCGTTCGACGAGGCCTGCCTCAGGTTCTACGAGAACGAGCGCGCCGTGCGCACCGCGAGTTCGGAGCAGGTGAGGCAACCCATTTTCCGGGAGGGCGTGGACCACTGGCGGCACTACGACCCGTGGCTCGGCCCGCTGAAGCAGGCGCTGGGCCCGGTGCTCGAGTGCTATCCGGATGTCCCGCATTTCGCAGCGTCCAGTGATTTTGCAAGTGGTCCACACATCATCACTCAGTGAGCAGGGGAGCGACGACATGACCCGTAGTCGACTGAACACCGCCAGGCGTGAAGGCCTGGACGCCACCCGCACGCGCGGCCGTCACGTACTGCGCCACGCACCGCTCGCGTCGGCCATCTCGGCGATCCTCGCCGGCGTGCCCGCGGCGCAGGCCCAGCAGGCTCAGCCGGCCGGCGCCCTCGAAGAGGTCGTCGTCACCGCACAGAAGCGCTCGGAGAATCTGCAGGACGTTCCGGTCGCCATCATTGCGCTTGGCACTGAGAAGCTCGAGGAACTGCACATCACCAACCTCGACGACTACGTCAAGTACCTGCCGAGCGTGTCCTACGTCCGCGGCCAGGGCCAGGGTGGCAACGGCCAGCCGGGCGAGACGCACATCTACATGCGGGGCGTCGTCAGCGGCGGTGACGGCAACCACTCGGGCTCGCAGCCGAGCGTCGGCACCTATCTCGACGAGCAGCCGGTGACGACGATCGACGGCACCGTCGACGTTCACATCTATGACATCGCCCGGGTCGAGGTCCTGGAAGGCCCGCAGGGCACTCTCTATGGCGCGAGCTCGCAGTCGGGCACGATCCGCATCATCACCAACAAGCCCGACCCGACCAAGTTCGAGGCAGGCTACGACCTCGGCGTCAACTCGGTGGACCACGGCGGTGTCGGCTGGGAGGCTGAGGGCTTCGTGAATCTCCCGCTGTCGCCCATTGCGGCAATCCGCCTGGTCGCCTTCGACGAGCACGATGCTGGCTACATCAGCAACGTCGCCGGCACCAATGCCGCGGCCGGCATCATCAACGGCGTGCGCACCTTCCCTACCTGGAACGCGGATAACGGCGGCCTTGGCACAATCGGTGCCGGTGCGATCAGCAATGCCGCGAATGTCGCCAGCGACTACAACACCGTCGACGTCAAGGGCGGCCGCGCGGCGTTGAAACTCAATCTGGGTGATAACTGGACCGTGACGCCGACCTTCATGGGGCAGTCGGTCACGACCGAGGGCTTTTTCGGCTACGACCCGGTGGTCGGCGATCTGGAGCTCGCGCATTTCGGGCCGGAGAGCTCGGAAGACAACTGGGGGCAGGCGGCACTGACGGTCGAAGGCAAGGTCAGCAACTTCGACATCGTGTACGCAGGCGCGTTCATGAAGCGCACGACGCACACGGTCGCGGACTACAGCGACTACTCGTACTTCTACGACAAAGTCTACGGATCGGGCGCGTTCTGGGTGGGCAGCAACGGCCAGACGATCATGCCGCAGGAGCTCGTGCTCTCCCACGGCTACTTCCAGAAGTTCAGCCACGAGCTGCGGGTCTCGACGCCGAAGGACCTGCCGGTCAAGGCGACCGTCGGCCTGTTCGTCGAGCGCCAGCTGCACGACATCTGGGAGCAATACCAGATGCCTGGCTACGAGGGCATCCCGTTCCAGGACAATCCCAACGGCTTCGCTGACAGCCTGTCAATCCCGGGACTGCCGAACACGATTTGGCTCACCGACGAGCAGCGGGTCGACCGTGACCGGGCGGCCTTCGCGCAGGTGACGTGGGACATCGACCCACAGTGGTCCGTGAGCGTCGGCGAGCGGTACTTCGTGTCGGACAATACCTTGCAGGGGTTCTACGGGTACTCGACCGCCTACTTGCCGTCGTATGGCCAGGGCAATTGCTTTGAGCCAACCATCAGCATCGGCTCGCCGTGCACGGACCTCGACAAGCGGGTGACGGCGAAAGGCCACGTCCCGCGATATAACCTGACCTACAAGATCGACCCCGACAAGCTGCTCTACGCGACCTACTCCAAGGGCTTCCGGCCCGGCGGCGTCAACCGCACCTCGGACCCGACGATTGGGCCCTACCAGCCCGACTTCTTGACGAACTACGAGATGGGGTGGAAGACGCAGTGGCTCGGCCACCGCTTGCGCTGGAACGGCTCGCTGTTCTGGGAGGACTGGCAGAACTTTCAGTTCTCGTTCCTCGGGCCCCACAGCGTGACGATCATCGAGAACGGCGGCAACGCGCGCATCAAGGGCCTCGAGTCCGAGCTGCAATGGTCCGCGACCAATAACCTGTTGCTGTCCACGAGTTTCACGCTGCTCGATCCGGTGCTGTTGCAGAACTACTGCAATGCGACAGATCCGGTGACGGGGCAGGCGATCACGTCAAATCCGTGCCCGCCGAGCGCCGGATTGGGTAGGCCGACGCCGTATGCGCCAATCGCGCCCGCCGGCACGAATCTGCCCGTGACTCCGAAGTTCAAGGCCAACGCCGTGGCGCGCTACACGTTCGCGGAGATGGACGGTTGGCAACCAAACGTCCAGGCCTCGCTCATCTACCAGGACAAGACGGCGCCGCAGCTGCAGGTCGTGAATACGGAGGTCGTCGGCATGCAGCCGGCATACGCCCTGTTTGACCTGTCTGCCGGGATGGAGAAGAGCGGGAGTCTGTGGCAGCTGGTCGTGACCAACGTCGCCGACCGCCGGGCCGAGCTCACGCGCTTTGTCCAGTGCACCGTGGTCACTGGAGCGGGGGTGCCCGTGTGCGCGCAGCCGTACATCATCCCGGCGCAGCCACGCACGATCGCACTCAAGTTCGGGCAGAAGTTCTGAGCCCCAGATGATGCGCTGGCGGGTCGTCCGGCCCGCCAGCGACCCCGCCCGGCCGACCGGCCGGGGCGGGGGACGGCTGCAAATGGCCCGATCGGAAACTTAAGTCTGCTTGCCCGCGCCCCGTGATGCGCCGGGTCGCGCGTGTTATATTATTGTCCCAAGATTAAAAAGATGGGCCACGCGCGCGTGGCGCCCGGGGAGCGGACATGCGGCAGGTCAGGACGCTGGGACTACTCGGGACGGGGGTGATCGGCGGCGGCTGGGCGGCGCGGGCGCTGCACTTCGGGATCGATGTGATCGCGGCCGACGTCAAGCCCGAAATGGAAGGCTGGATCCGCGGCGCCATCGCCAACGCCGAGCCCGCGCTCGCGCGCCTGACCTCGGCCCCGCTCCCGCCCAAGGGCACGCTCACCTTTACCGCCGATCTCAATGCGATGGCCGCACAGGCGGATTTCATCCAGGAGAACATCCCCGAGCAGATCGAACTCAAGCAGCGCGTGCTTGCCCAGGTGAGTCGCCACGCCCCGGCGGCGGTCGTGATCGCCTCGAGCACCTCCGGGATCATGCCCTCTGACCTGCAGCGCGACATGCTCTCGCCCGAGCGGCTGATCGTCGGCCACCCGTTCAACCCCGTGTACCTGCTGCCGCTGGTCGAGCTGGTCGGCGGCAACCGGACGTCGGAGGCGAGCCTCGAGGCCGCTGCGCGCTTTTACACGTACATCGGCATGCATCCACTGCGCGTCCGCAGGGAGATCCCCGGCCACCTGACCGATCGCCTGCAGGAAGCGCTGTGGCGCGAGATCCTGCACCTCGTCAATGACGGCGTCGCGACGACCGGCGAGCTCGACGAGTCGATCATCTA
>Ga0209415_10010525_pt1 | contig 15713 bp, 9 predicted proteins | sample PeaSoiSIISIP2007_FD_187696 | JGI IMG/M metagenome (GOLD analysis project Ga0209415, IMG submission 187696) | Peat soil microbial communities from Weissenstadt, Germany - SII-SIP-2007 (SPAdes) (version 2) | ecosystem: Environmental > Terrestrial > Soil > Wetlands > Peat | place: Germany... | reverse complement strand
CGGCGCGGGCGATCCCGGCCGCGCCCGCCACACATCCCAACCCAAAGATCGGAACACGGCGAATGTTGTGAGGCAGCCCCATGCGGTTGATCAGCAGCGCATCAATGGAAGGGCTGGAGATGCCGGTGACCGATACAAAAAAAAGCGCCCCGAGTGCCTTCGACTCCAGTCCGGCGTGATGCAGCGCGCGACAGAGGGCCTGCTCGCCCAGTTCCTGCGCGACTTCAATCCAGACGTCGTTCGCCTGGCCCCAGGTTGCGATGTCGTAGTACTTCTCAGTCGGCAGTGCCAGGTGGCGCCCTTCCACGGCAACATTGCGGTGTAACCGTTTGAGCAACTGCGGGTTTCGCAAACGGTCTCCCCAGTACTCCTGCAGTTGTTCCAGCAGAAACTTCTGCGAGTAGTAATGCTTGGGAAATGCACTGGCGGCGCTGGCGATTCTCATGGGTTCGATTCCCGTCGGGGGCACGAAGTCAGCGCGGTCCGCCTGGCATCGCGGTGGTCAACCTGCGCTGGGTATAGCCCTCGAACTTCCTGACATAAATTGTGCCAATGCCCGCTCGGCTATTTGTCACACGTTTGTTAAATGGTCAACAGCAAAAACATGATGCTGGGCCGCCGATCGGCTCGGAAACACGCGGATGTTCCTGCCCGGAATCTCAGTTCGTGACCACGATCGAAGTTGGCGCGTCTCCCACTCCGTAAGTACCGATGGAGGTCAGGGTTCCGCTGCCCGTATCCAGGAAGAAAGCCTGCACAGAGTGGCCCGAGAGGCTCCCCACAAACAGGTATTTCCCACCCGAATCGCTGCCCAACGAGATGGGTTGGGCGTTGGAGAGGAACGGCGAATTGCTCAGCAGAAACAACCCGCCATCCGACCCGATCGAGAACCCCATCAGATTGCCTGAGCCTTTGTTCGCCGCGTAAAGATATTTGCCGGACTTGTCCACTTGCAGCGCGACCGGGGCTGAGTAGGTCTCTCCGATCGGAGAAGTCAACAGTGCCTGCACTGTTCCATCGGATTGAATCGCGTATTCCGAGATCGAATTGTCGGTTGTGTTGGCTACGTAAAGGCTTTGCCCGCTCGGATCGATCGCCATCGCGCTGGGGCCGTTCCCGGTTTGCGCGAGCTGCGTAATGAGGTTCTGCGGGTTGGAGGGTACCCCTGCGGTCAGGCCGATCACCTCAAGATATCCGATGGCTCCCATGCCGGTCACATAGAGGGCATTCCCCGAAGGCGCTAAGACCATGCTGAGGGGTTGGAGTCCGATCTGGAAGGGAGATCCCGGTACTTCCGTCAGCACACCGCTTGCGCTGGCGATGGAATAGATCGAAATGTTTTCCGTCCCTATGTTTCCCGCATACAGAAAACTTCCGGAAGAGTCCATCACCAGGAACTGCGGCGAGACTCCCGTCGGGGTGCGCGGGGTCACCTCGGTCAATACGCCGGTTGTGGCCGCAATCGTATATAAGGAAATATCACTCTCGGCCGAGTTCGCGGCGTAGAGATATTTGTTGGACGGATGCAAGGCGAGCTTCTGCACGCCCGGGCCGGCCGTGTAGGGGCTTCCCGTCAGCGCCGTCAGTACCCCCGAATTCGGGTCTTCCCGAAAAACCCCGATCTGGCCCGCTGCCGGCAGCGCTGCGTACAGATATCGGCTCGAGGTTTTGGCACAACTCGTCCAGAAGGCTGCAGTCACAGTAATCAGCAACAGAGCCGCTGCTCTCTTTCGCATCCCTGACTCCTGAAGGAAATTTCGTGGCGAAACCTTGGTCGCGCTCCGCCCCCGGCGACGCCGGGCGCAATCATCTACCAATCAAATTGAATGCTTTGGTCACACTATCATACGGGAGAGACCCCTTCCCGCGCAGCAGTAGGGCGCTGGCCAGGGTTTCCAGGTTCGACCAGTGTCATCTCAGACTGTTGCGATGCCGAAATTCTCCCGCGAGGTTGCCATCGGCCCGGCGCTGCCGGGAACTGGAGCCCACTTACGCCCGGTTCAGTGTGCGGGACTGGGAGCGCCGGTGTCGGGCAAGGCCCGGTCCGCGCCGCCCCGCAGCCACAGCCGCGCCCGGTCGAGATATACGTAAACCACCGGCGTAGTGAACAGGGTCAGCATTTGACTGACGATGAGTCCGCCCACGATCGTAATGCCCAATGGCCGGTGCAACTCCGAACCTGTGCCGGTGCCCAGCGCCAGCGGCAATCCCCCCAGCAGCGCGGCCATGGTCGTCATCATGATCGGGCGGAAGCGCAGGATGCAGGCTTCATAAATCGCTTCCACCGGCGGCTTCCCCTGGGTCCTCTCCACATCCAGCGCCACATCAATCATCATGATGGCGTTCTTTTTCACCAATCCAATCAGCAGAATGATGCCGATCATTCCGATCACGTTGAGCTCGTTGTGGGTCAATAGCAGCGCCAGCAACGCTCCCACGCCGGCTGACGGTATGGTGGAAAGAATGGTGATGGGATGAATGTAGCTCTCGTAAAGCATGCCCAGCACAATATAGACGGCAGCCACCGCTGTAATGATCAGGATCAGCATATTGGAACGTGAATCCTGAAAAGCTGCGGCGGTTCCCTGAAAGCTGGCCTGAATTGTCGGCGGAAAACCGATGGTGCGCTCGGCTTTCTCAATGGCGTCCGTGGCCTGGCCGAGAGAAACCCCCGGTGCCAGATTGAACGAAATCGTAACCGACGGGATCTGACCCTGGTGATTCACCGCCAGCGGAGTATTCGACGGCTCGTAGTGGGTGAACGCCGCCAGCGGCACGGGGGCTCCTGTCGCGGATCGCAGATAAATGTTCTGCAGCGCCTCTGGCGTCTGCTGGAACTGCGGCGCAACTTCCATGACCACGTGATACTGGTTGAGCGCCCGGTACATAGTGGACACCTGGCGCTGGCCGAAGGCATCGTAGAGCGCATTATCCAGAGTCTGTGGCGTGATCCCCATCCGGCTTGCGGTGTCGCGGTCAATCACCAGTTTGGCCTGCAGTCCTTTGTCCTGCTGATCCGAGTTCTGGTCGGTCAGTTCGTGCAGAGTCTTAAGTTTCTGCAGCAGACGCGGCGACCAGTTATTGAGGTCGTCCAGATTCGCGCTCTGCAGGGTGTACTGATACTGCGCGTTGCCAAAACGCCCGCCGATGGTGAGATCCTGAGCGGACTGCAGAATCAGAGTCGCACCCGGAACCACCGCCAGTTTGCCGCGCAAACGGTTAATGACGTCATCGGCCGCGACCGTGGGGCAGCGCTTCCAGAAGTGCTGGGCTTTGCAATTGCTTCTTTGGTCCAGCGGTTTCAGCATCACGAAGAATCTGCCCTGGTTCAGAGCGGTGTTCCCGCCGGCGAATCCGGCGACCGTGTCCACAGCCGGATCCTTCATCACGATGTCAATATAACGCTGCATCTTGTCACGCATGGACTGGAACGAAATATCCTGCTCCGCAATGACGCCCCCCATCAGCCGCCCTGTGTCCTGCTGTGGAAAGAAACCTGTGGGCACCTTGGAGTAGAGGTAACCGCTCAACACGGCCACCAGGATCGTTACCACCCCGGTCAGCGGCTGATGCGCCAAGACCCACTTCAGCATGACGCGGTAGGTACCCAGCATTCCATCGAAAAACCGCTCACTCGCCCGATAGAAGAAATTGTGCTTCTCCTCTTTTTTCCCCGGCCGCAGAAACTTCGCGCACATGGTTGGTGTTGTAGTGAGCGACACCAGCAAAGAAACTCCGATCGCCATGCTGAGCGTGACCGCAAACTCGCGGAACAGCCGGCCGACAATTCCGCCCATCAGCAGCAGCGGGATAAACACCGCCACCAGCGATGTGCTCATCGAGAGCACGGTGAATCCGATCTCTGCCGCTCCCTTGAATGCCGCCTTCACCGCATCCATGCCTTGTTCCACATAGCGTGTGATGTTCTCCAGCACCACGATCGCGTCGTCCACCACAAATCCGGTTGAGATGGCCAGCGCCATCAAAGAGAGATTGTCGAGGCTGTAGCCCAGCAGGTACATGCCGCCGAACGTGCCCACCAGAGACAGCGGCACCGCAATGCTCGGGATAATCGTGGCCCGTACCGTTCGCAGGAACACGAATACGACCATGATCACGAGAAAGATCGAAATCAGCAGCGTCGTCTCGATGTCCTTGACTGAAGCCCGCACGGTAACCGTGCGATCCATGGCGATGGTCAGCGCGATGGCGGGTGAAATCGAGGATTGCAGGTACGGCATGAGCGCCCGCACCCGATCCACAGTGTCGATGATGTTGGCCCCCGCCTGCCGGAACACGATGATCAAGACTGCGGGTTTCCCGTTCGCCAATCCAATGGTGCGGGTGTCCGCCACTGCATCCGTCACCTCGGCCACGTCTCCCAGACGAACTGCCGCGCCGTTGTTATAACTGACGATCAGTGGCCGGTACTGGTCCGCCGTGAAGAGCTGGTCGGTATCGGTAAACGCCTGGTTCGTGGTGCGATCAAAGACCTGCCCCTTGGGGCGATTCGCGTTGGCGGCGTTCAGAGCATTGCGGACCGTGTCGAGGCCGACGCCAAGTTTATTCAGCAGGGTCGGATTCACCTCCGCCCGAACCGCGGGTTGGGCCGACCCGCCCACGAACACCTGCCCGACTCCGTTCACCTGCGCCAGCTTCTGCGCCAGAATGGAATCGGCGGCGTCATACATCTGCGGAACCGTCATCGTGTCCGAGGTCAGCGCCAGGATCAGAATGGGTGCATCCGCAGGATTGGCCTTGCGGTAGCTGGGATTGCTGGGCAAGTTCGCGGGTAGTTGGCTCCTCGCCGCATTGATGGCAGCCTGGACATCGCGCGCGGCGGCGTCAATGTTCCGGGTGAGATCGAACTGCAGCGTGATGCCGGTCGAGCCCAGCTGACTCGATGAGGTCATCTGGTTGACACCGGCGATCCGGCCAAACTGCCGTTCCAGCGGCGTCGCCACGGCCGACGCCATGGTCTGCGGATCCGCGCCGGGCAGACCCGCTCCTACGCCGATCACCGGAAAATCCACCCGCGGCAAAGACGCTACCGGAAGGAAATTGAACGCCAGAATTCCCGACAGCAACAGCGCCGCCGCCAGCAGCGACGTACCCACCGGACGCCGGATAAATGGAGCTGAGATACTCATGTTCTGGTCACTACGTTTAATCCGCCGGCATCGGCTCGCGCGGGATCGGGTTGCCAATCCGGTAGCGCGCAAACCGGCGTGCCAGCCGGTCAAACCACAGATACACCACCGGAGTCGTATATAGCGTCAGCAGCTGGCTCAACAGCAGCCCGCCCACGATCGTGATGCCCAGCGGCCGCCGCAGTTCTGCCCCGGTGCCCGGCACCAGCGCCAGCGGCAGTCCGCCCAGCAGCGCCGCCATGGTCGTCATCATGATCGGCCGGAAGCGCAGCAGGCACGCCTGAAAGATCGCTTCCTCCGGCGGTTTGTGCTCTTCCCGCTCCGCTTCGAGCGCAAAGTCAATCATCATGATGGCGTTCTTCTTCACGATGCCGATCAGCAGAATGATGCCGATCAGCGCCACCACGGTGAGATCGTTCCCCGTGATCATCAGCGCCAGAATCGCCCCCACGCCCGCCGAGGGCAGCGTGGAAAGAATCGTGATGGGGTGAATGTAGCTCTCGTATAGAACGCCCAGCACGATGTACACCGTGATCACCGCCGCCAGAATCAGATAAGGCTCGCTCGCCAGAGAATTCTGGAAGGCCGCGGCCGTGCCTTGAAAAGCCGCATGAATGCTGGCCGGCAGCTGAATGTCTTTTTCCGCCTGTTGGATCGCCTTGGTCGCGTTGCCCAGCGACCCCCCGGGCGCGAGATTAAACGACATCGTAACCACCGGAAACTGTCCCTGATGGTTCACCGCGAGCGACGCGGCGCTGGATTGCATCCGCGTGAACGCACTGATGGGTACCGGCGCGCCGCTGGTCGCGACCGCCGCGCCATTGGCAGTAGGCGCGCCCGCGTTGGCCGTAACCACGCTGGGCCGGATGTAGATGTTGCTCAGCGAGTCAGGATTCTGGGCGAAGTTGGGTAAGACTTCCAGCACAACGTGGTATTGGTTCAACTGCGTAAAGATGGTCGAAACCTGCCGCTGCCCGAAAGCGTCGTACAGCGTGTTATCAATTGCCTGGGGGAAAATCCCCAGCCGTGAGGCCGTGTCGCGGTCAATCGTGATATTCGTCTTGAGCCCGTTGTTGAGCTGGTCCGTCGCGACATCGCGCAGTTCGGGTAAAGTCTGCAACTTCGCCACCAGTTTCGGGGTCCATTGCGCCAGTTCCTGCGCGTCCGCGTCTTCAATCGAATATTGAAACTGAGTGCGGCTGACGCGGTCTTCTACGGTCAGATCCTGCACCGGCTGCATGTAGAGCGTGATCCCTTCCACCTTCGCCAGTTCGGGCTGCAAGCGCCGGATGATGGCCGATGCATCGTCTACACGGTCATTGCGAGCCTTCAGATTGATTTGAATGCGGCCGGCATTAGAAGTGGTGTTGGTACCATCCACCCCGATGAACGACGAAAGACTCTCTACATCCTTATCCTGCAGGATGACCTTCGCCAGTTCCTGCTGACGCTGCGCCATCGCCTCGAACGAAACGCTGTCCGGCGCTTCCGACACTCCCAGAATCACGCCCGTGTCCTGTACCGGGAAGAAGCCCTTGGGCACGATCACGTACAAAGCCAGCGTCAGAACCAGCGTGCCGAACGTCACCAGCAACGTCGCCGTCTGATGCTTCAGCACAAACTTCACCGTCCGCCCGTAGAAGGCGATCACGCGGTTGTAGTACTCCTCGGTGACTACGTAGAACCGGCCCTGTTCGCCTTCCTTGCGGTGCCTGAGCAACTTGGCGCACATCATCGGCGTGAGCGTCAGCGATACTCCCGCAGACACCAGGATCGTGACTGCCAGGGTCACGGCAAATTCGCGGAACAGCCGTCCCACGATGTCGCCCATGAACAGCAGCGGAATCAGCACCGCGATCAGCGATACGGTCAGCGAAACGATGGTGAACCCGATCTGCCCCGACCCGGCCAGTGCGGCATCCAGTGGCGATTCGCCGGCTTCCAGGTAGCGGTCAATGTTTTCGATCATGACGATGGCGTCGTCTACCACGAACCCGGTGGAGATAGTCAGCGCCATCAGCGTCAGATTGTTCAGGCTGTAGCCCAGCAGGTACATCACCCCAAAGGTTCCGATAAGCGAGAGCGGAACCGCCACGCTGGGGATGGTAGTAGCCGGCAGATTCCTCAAAAATAGAAAAATGACCATTACCACTAGGCCGATGGTCAGCATCAGTTCGAACTCGACGTCCCTCACCGAAGCCCGGATCGTGGTCGTCCGGTCGGTAAGAATCTGCACCTTCACCGCCGTAGGCAGCGACGCCTGCAGCTGCGGCAGCAGCTTCTTGATCCGGTCCACCACGCTGATGATGTTGGCTCCCGGTTGCCGCTGGATGTTGACGATCACCGCCGGCGTCAGATTCATCCACGCCGCGAGCAGGTTGTTTTCCGTGCCGTCCATTACGTTGGCAACGTCGCTCACCCGCACTGGCGCGCCGTTGCGATAAGCGATCACGATCGGCTTATACTGCGCGCTGGAAAACAGCTGGTCATTGGCTCCGATCGTGTACGACTGTCGCGCCCCGTCAATCACACCCTTGGCTTGATCCACGTTCGCCTGGACCAGCGCCGCGCGCAGGTCTTCCAGGCTCAAGCCATAAGAAGCCAGCGCGGTCGGGTTGGCCTGAATGCGCACTGCCGGCTTCTGTCCTCCGCTGATCGAAACCAGTCCCACGCCCGGCAGTTGCGAGATCTTCTGCGCCAGCGAAGTGTCGGCCAGATCCTCCACCTTCGACAGCGGCAATGAGTCCGAGCTCAGCGCCAGCGTCAGGATCGGCGCATCCGCGGGGTTCACTTTGTTGTAAATCGGGGGATTGGGCAAGTCCGCCGGCAGGTAGGTCGAGCCGGAATTAATCGCCGCCTGCACCTGCTGCTCTTCCACGTCAATATTCTGGTCGAGGCCGAACTGCAGCGTAATCACCGAACTGCCAAACGAACTGGTCGAGGTCATCTGGCTCAGTCCGGGCACCTGGCCGAACTGCCGTTCCAGGGGAGACGTCACCGACGAGGCCATGACGTCGGGATCGGCTCCGGGATAGAAGGTCACTACCTGGATCGTCGGGTAGTCCACTTCGGGCAGAGCCGAGACCGGCAGTTGCAGGAATGCAACCAAGCCCACAAGCACCACGCCTACCATGAGCAGGGTGGTCGCCACCGGCCGTAGGATGAATATCCGCGAAGGACTCATGAGCCTGCTTTGCGCGAACCCGAATTTCCCGGCGCCGGAGTTCCCGACGAAGGGGCGGCTGAGCCTGGGGCCGCCACGGCCGGCGTTTGCGGCGGTGAGCTACCCGCAGCCGGCCCGCCGGAAGCTTCCCGATGTCCGCCGCCTTCGGATGCCGTGCCCGGTCCGGCACTCACGCCACCGGCTCGCGGCTCAATCTTGCTTCCCCTCTGCAGTTTGTCCTGGCCATCGGTCACCACGACATCGCCCGCATTCAGGCCGCTGCCGATGATGGTCGTATTGCCCTGGGTGAGCGCCACCGTGATCGCGCGATCTTCCACTGTTTTGTCCGCGTTCACCGCGTAGACGAACGTTCCCTGCGGCCCGCGCAACACGGCTGCGGTCGGCACCACCGTGCTGTTCTTCCGCGTTTCAAGCAGCAGGTTGGCATTTACGAACTGGTTGGGCCAAAGCTGGTTATCTTTGTTGTCGAAGACTGCCTTCAGCTTCGCCGTTCCGGTGCTCGGATCAATCTGGTTGTCTATGGTCAGCAGCTTGCCCGAGGCGAGCTTGGTTTGATCGTCGCGGCTGAACGCATCCACTTCCAGCGTTCCCTGTTTCATGCGCTGCGACACCGACGGCAGCACGTCTTCCGGCAAGGTGAAGATCACTGCGATCGGCTGCAACTGCGTCAGGATCAGCATCGGATTCGTATCCGAGGCATGCACAATGTTTCCGGGATCCACCTGCCGCAGCCCGATGCGTCCGCTGAACGGCGCCGTGATGTGGCAGTAGACGATCTGCAGCCTCGCGTTATCAATCTGCGCCTGATCGTTGCGCACCGTGCCGTCGAGCTGGTCCACCAGGGCTTTTTGCGTGTCCACCTGTTGCTGCGCGATGCTGCCGGACGGAATCAACGACGTATACCGGCCCAGGTTCAGCTTGGCATCGCGCAACTGCGCCTCATCGCGAAACAACTGCGCCTGCATCTGCTCCAATTGCACCTGGAACGGGCGGGAGTCAATCTCCAGCAGCAACTCGCCCTGGCTGACGTTCTGTCCTTCGCGGAAATTCACCTTCATGATCTGCCCATCCACCCGGCTCTTGATGTTGGCGGTGTTAAACGCCGTCACCGAACCCAGGCCCGAGAGATAGACCGGCACGTCCTGGCGCTGCACTTGCGCCACTGCCACGGAAACCGATCGCGGTGCCGCCGCCTGCGCTTTCTGCTGTTTGGAATCAGCCGCGCCGCTGCAGGCAGCCAGGAAGGCGCAGAGCGCTCCCACGCACACCGCCGTGGCGAGACTGCCCGCCCGCGCCCAAACCTTTTGGTAAGCTCGATCCATCTTATTCACAGGATTATTCCTAATCTGCCCATGGCTTAGCCAAGGCAGCATAAGTGTTAGACGTGTCATTGTAGGCCCGGCTTCAGCAACCCTGCCCCAAGATAGGAGATTTTTTCATCCGGGGCCCCTGCAATGGTGGGAAGCAGAACGCCTCTGCTATGGTAAAGCCCTACAGAATCAGCATCAACCGCACCTCGGCAGAAGGTCAAGACCAGGGCGAAGCTTTTACAAATCTTTACTCGTGATGTGGCGCGGGCGCCTCGCCCGCGAAAGCCCCGGAGGGGCGGCACCCCTTCTGTGCAGCTACCCCCGCTCCACCGCCGGATGCCCCGCCTCATACACCTCGATCTCCGCCTCGTGCTGCAGGGTCAGCCCGATGTCATCCAATCCATTGAGCAGGCAGTGGCGCACGAAATCATCGATCGCGAATTCCGCCCGAAATCCCTGTTCATCCCGCACTTCCCGCTTTTCCAGATCAACGGTCAGCTGATAACCGCCGCCGGCCTGGGCTCTCTGCATCAACTCCGCGACCTCCGCTTCGCTCAACGGCACGGTGAGGAAGCCGTTCTTGGTGCCGTTGTTGGCAAAAATGTCGGCGAACGACGAGGAGATCACCGCCCGAAAACCAAAGTCGGCCAGCGCCCACACGGCATGCTCGCGCGATGATCCGCAGCCAAAATTCTTTCCGGCCACCAGGATGCTCGCGCCCTCATAGCGCGGCTCATGCAGCACAAAGTCCGGAATCTTCTTCCCGCCCCCATCAAACCGCCAGTCGTAAAACAGAAACTGGCCAAAGCCGGTCTTCTCGATCCGCTTCAGAAACTGCTTCGGAATGATCTGGTCGGTATCCACATTGACCCGATCCAGAGGCGCGACGCGCCCGCGATGCACGGTGAATGGTTTCATCGCATCATCCTCAAGTAAAGCCTCGTCACCCTTATGATTTTTGTCATTTCGAGCGGAGCGAGAAACCTGCTTTTGGCCGTCTCTCGAGAACCCGGTCGTACCTGTTACTGAAACTTCCAATTCCGTATGTCGGTAAAATGCCCGGCCACCGCCGCCGCCGCCGCCATCATCGGACTCACTAAGTGCGTCCGCCCACCGCGCCCCTGCCGGCCCTCAAAATTGCGATTGCTGGTGGAGGCGCAGCGTTCACCGGGCTGCAAAATGTCAGGATTCATGCCCAGGCACATCGAGCATCCCGACTCGCGCCACTCGAATCCGGCGTCCAGAAAAATCCGGTGCAGGCCCTCCTGCTCCGCCGCGCGTTTCACTGACTGCGATCCCGGCACAACCATGGCACGCACCTTCGAATTCACATGATGCCCCTTGGCCACCCGCGCCGCCGATCTCAGATCCTCAATGCGCGAATTCGTGCACGACCCGATGAACACGCGATCAATCGCGATCTCTTCAATCTTCCGTCCCGGCTCAAGCCCCATATAGACGAGCGCCAGTTCGGCCGCTCGCCGGTCCGCATCACGCAAGCCATTCAGGTCGGGCACGCGCCCGGTGACCGGTGCCACCATCCCCGGATTCGTCCCCCAGGTGACAAACGGACACAACTGCGCCCCATCAATCTCCACCACCTTGTCGAAAGCTGCTCCGTCATCGGACGGCAGACTCCGCCAGTGCGCCACAGCTTTTTCCCACTCGCCATTTTTCGGAGCAAATCTCTTTCCTTTCGCATACGCGATGGTCGTCTCATCCGGCGCTACCATCCCGGCCCGCGCTCCCGCCTCGATGCTCATGTTGCACAGGGTCATGCGCGCTTCCATCGAGAGCGCGCGCACCGCCGGCCCGGAATATTCAATGACATGCCCGGTTGCACCATCGGTGCCGATCTGACCGATGATCCCCAGCGCCAGATCTTTCGCCGTCACGCCCTCGGCCAGTTTCCCGCGCACCTCAATCTTCATCGTCTTCGGCTTCTGCTGCGCCAGGCATTGCGTGGCCAGAACGTGCTCCACTTCCGACGTGCCGATCCCGAACGCCAGGGCTCCGAACGCCCCGTGGGTGCTGGTGTGGCTGTCGCCGCAGACAATCGTCATCCCCGGCTGGGTCAGGCCCAGCTCCGGGCCGATGACGTGGACAATGCCCTGCTCGGGCGAGTCCATATCGAACAGCCGGACGTCGAAGTCCCGGCAATTCTGCTGCAACGCCGCGATTTGGCGGGCGGCAATCAAGTCCGTAATCGGAGTCCCGCGCGGCTCCGTCGGAACGTTGTGATCTACAGTCGCGACCGTGCGCAGAGGTTGCCGGACGCGGCGTCCGGCCGCGCGCAGCCCGTCAAACGCCTGCGGCGATGTCACCTCGTGCACCAGATGCAGGTCAATGTAGAGAATGGGCGAACGCCCCGCCGGCTGCGCCACCAGGTGCGCATCCCAGATCTTCTCGAACAATGTCCGCGCCGTTGCCATGATTTCCGTTGAAGACGGCTGAAGAAAACGCCAGGTCTTAGTTTTTCACAGCCCGCCGGTCTCAGCAAGATGCACGCGCAGGGGAACGACAGCTACTGTTGACTGTGCTGCTGTGGCCGCTCCGGGGGCAGGCCCTCGTCCTCGTGCGATTCGGAGGACGGTTCCGGGATTTTTTCGAGCCCGGTCTCGTCGAGAGCGGGGCGAAAGCGAACATCTACAGAGAGACTCTGGCCGGCGCGGCCTTTATAGACTCCGCGCACGGGAGGCACGTCACCGTAGTCGCGTCCGTAGGCGACGCGAATATGACGAAGTTCGATGGGCTTTCCCAGCGTGGGATCGAAGCCGACCCAGCCGCTTCCGGGGATCAAGACCTCGGCCCAAGCATGCGAAGCCTGGCCGCCGATGACTTCCTCCTGCTTGGCGCCGGACTCAGCGCTCCCGGTGACCAGATAGCCGGAAACATATCGTGCCGGCAGTCCTCGCATGCGCACGGCGCCCAGCAGGACGTGCGCGAAATCCTGGCAGACGCCGGCTCGCAAAGTGAGCGAGTCGGCAACCGAAGAATGCACGTGGGTCGCGCCCTTCATGTAGGTGAAGCTCTGGTGGACAAAATCGGAGGCGGCCTGCACGAAGCTACCTGCGGTGCCGTCGCAGCCTTGCTCGGCTGCGTTGGAGATCTCCGCGAGCTGCGGAAGGTACGGGACGTAAGCGCTGGGCGCGACCCAATCGTAGTGCTCTTCGAAAAGGCTGGAGCGCAGGGAATCGAGTTCGGTCAGGGGAAAGGTGCTCGGCTGTCGGGTGGGCGCTTCGTGCACCAGCACTACGGATTCGGCTTCGATCTTGAGGCGGCGATGGCGCGGCAGGAAGTTGAACAGGTGAATCCAGTTGCCAAAGCCATCTCTGTACGAAGACCCTCTTGATGCCGGATGCGTGACCAGGCGAAACGACAGGCAGCTTTGCTGATCGTCGTGCATGGGGCGGAGGCGCACCTCGTTGTAGCTTTCGTGCACCGGGCCGTCGTAGATGAATTCCGTCGAATGCATAAGGTGATAGCGGTTCATGCCACCACCTCATAATAGAAGTAAGCGCGGGCAATGGCCTCGCCGATCCCGTTGAAATTATGGATCAGATCGTTGAGATAGCCGTGAAGGCCGCTGCGGAAAATATCGTCAATCCGGTCATAGCGAAGACGTTCCAGAACCTTGCCGGTGAGGCGCTCGGCTTCGTTGGCATAGAAACCGGGCCCGGTGTTGCTGATGGCGCGCAGAGCAGACTGCGTCTCCGTCATCGAGAAACGAATCGATCGTGGATGCAGCGGATGAAGAATCAGCATTTCGGCAACGCGCTCCGGCTCGATGGGCGAGTGATACTGGCGGTGATAAGCCTCGTAGGCGCCGACTGATTTCAAAACCGCCATCCACTGGTGGCTGTCTGGTGGGCCGACGCCCGAAGCCGGCTCCAGCAGACTGCGGTACTGCATATCCACCAGGCGGGCCGTCATTTCCGCCCGCTCCAGAGCTGAGCCGATGCGCAGAAACTGCCAGCCCTCGTCGTGCGGAAGCGTCGCATCGGTGACGCCATGGAAGCGATGGCTCCCGAAAATGACCCGGCCGCAGAAGCGGTGAGGGCCGGCGGCGGTTTCTTCCTGGGGGTTAAAGTTGCCCAGCGTGAAGTAGAGGCCGTTGAGGTCTTCCCACATCTCGCGCGAAATCCGGTCACGGATGGTGCGGGCGTTTTCCCGGGCTTTGGTGACACACTGCATGATCGAACTGGGATTGTTCGGGTCGAAAGCGAGAAATTCGAACACGTTGTGAGCGTTGGGCTCGCCGTAGTGCTGGCGGAACAGGGCAGCTTCCCCAGCCATGGAGAGAATCGGATCCCAGCGCAGGCCAAACGGCTGTTGGGCTTGCTCCAGCGCGGTATGGAACGTGACATCGAGAATGCGCGCCGTGTCCTCGGCGCGTTCAATATAGCGGCCCAGCCAGAAAAGCGAGTCGGCGATGCGCGAGAGCATGTCAGCACTCCCCACGCAGCACCCAGGTATCTTTGCTGCCGCCGCCCTGCGAAGAATTGACCACCAGAGAGCCCTCCTGCAGCGCCACGCGCGTCAAACCTCCAGGAACGATGCTGACTCTTTGTCCGTCGAAGAGGCAGTAGGGACGGAGATCCACGTGCCGGCCGGCCATGCGTTCGCTGCCGGCATCGTAGGACGGAACTTGCGACAGCGGAACGATGGGCTGCGCGATGTAGTTGCGCGGCTCGGCCAGGATTCGCTCTCGGAAGGCCTCGATCTGTGAACGATCTGCGCTCGGACCCATCAGCATGCCATAGCCGCCGGATTCGCCAACGCTCTTGACCACCAGTTCGGGCAGATGCGCCAGCACGTGCGAGAGGTGATCGCGCCGGTCGCAGAGGTAGGTTTCAACCGTGCGCAGAATGGGATCTTCGTTCAGATAATAGCGAATCAACGTAGGGACGTAGGCATAGACTGCTTTGTCGTCGGCGACGCCGGTTCCGGGGGTGTTGGCCAGGGCAACGTTGCCGGCGCGGTAGGCCCCCATCAGCCCGGGCACGCCGAGCGCCGAGTCGGAGCGGAAGCAGAGCGAGTCGAGGAAGTCGTCGTCCACCCTCCGGTAGATCACGTCCACCCGCTTGAGGCCGTTGATGGTCTTCATGTAAACGACCACGCCGTCTACGATCAGGTCGCGGCCTTCGACCAGTTCGATGCCCATCTGCTGCGCCAGGAAACTGTGCTCAAAATAAGCGCTGTTGTGGATGCCGGGGGTAAGCAGGACGATCTGGGCCTCGGCTTCTCCGCGCGGAGACAGCGTGCGCAAGATGCGCGAAAGTTCAGACGGATAACTGTTCACCGGCAGCACTTCCTGCTCCTGAAAGGCCTCCGGGAAAGTGCGCGTCATGACCAGGCGATTTTCGAGGACATAAGAGATTCCAATGGGCGTGCGGACGTTGTCTTCCAGAACGAAGAATTCGCCGCTGGCGGAATCGCGAACCAGATCAATGCCACAAATGTGGGTATAGATGCCGTGCGGCACTGCAAGGCCAATCATCTCGCGCCGGAAATGACGGCAGGAATAGATGAGTGAGGCCGGAATTTTGCGGTCCTTGAGAATGAGCTGGTTGCCGTACAGATCCTGCAGGAAAAGGTTCAGGGCGACCACGCGCTGGGTCAGGCCGCGTTCAATGTGGGCCCACTCCGACTGCGGCAGAATGCGGGGAACCAGGTCGAACGGGAACAGCCGCTCGGTACCGCGGCCGTCGTTATAGACGGTAAAAGTGATGCCCTGGAGCAGAAACGAAAGATCGGCTAATTTGCGGCGCTCCGCAAACTGCGACGGAGCCATGTTGTTGAACCGCCCGAAGACACGGGCATAGTGCGAACGGGGCCGGCCCGGGAAGCCGAACATCTCGTCGTAAAACGGGCCTGCCTCATAGCCATCGAACAGGCCTTGCCCGGCGAGACAGATGAGTGCCGCGTTCACCCGGACACGATAGCAAATCCGAGGCCCGGATCTGGCTAAAAAAACGCATCAGCCGGGTCGGAAATTCGGGGGGTGGGCGAGGAGGCTGAATTCGGAGGGTGGATCAGCGGTCATACCAGGCTTACCGCGGGCCGGTG
>Ga0209415_10010524_pt1 | contig 15713 bp, 13 predicted proteins | sample PeaSoiSIISIP2007_FD_187696 | JGI IMG/M metagenome (GOLD analysis project Ga0209415, IMG submission 187696) | Peat soil microbial communities from Weissenstadt, Germany - SII-SIP-2007 (SPAdes) (version 2) | ecosystem: Environmental > Terrestrial > Soil > Wetlands > Peat | place: Germany... | reverse complement strand
TGAACCCGGAACCTGTTGATTAAGAGTGGGATTCAGTTCGTTTTGACGTGATGTTCTCGTTGATCTTGTCTTGAAATGTCGGGCAATTGTGTCGTTGTGAGATGGTCTGGTTCATCTAGTACGCGCTGGTGTGTGGGATTTTGTGTGGGATTTTCGGTGGTTGGTCACGTGCATCCCCCGGATAGCGTGAGAGGCATGGCGTGCGCTGCCGGTGCTCCGCTAGGGGGTGGCGAGAAAACTGGTCATCGGACATGCCAAAAAGGTCGCGGAGGGTCGAAATGAACCGCAACCCGAGCTACCAGCCGCCCAGGCGGTTATAGACGTCCTCGGCGAAACTGGTCGGCAACGGGGCACCCTCGACCAGCTTGAAGCTTCGTCCCTGCGCCGTCTCTCGGGTCGCCCGCAGGAAGAGGGCGTAGTCGGCCCCCTTGGTGTGGAAGCGCTCGGCCAGCTCGTACAGGTGCGTCACGGCGAGTACGCGCACGCCCGAGTCGATGAGCGCCTGAAAGACCTGGTGCGCTATCTCGGAACCTTCGCGCTCGTTGGTTGCCGAGAATGACTCGTTGAAGAGCACCACGCTCGAGGGTGAGAGAGCGTCGGCAATGTCGCTCATCCGCGCCAGCTCCTCGTCGAGCTTGCCGCTCTTCATCGAAGTATCCTCCTTGCGCACGAAGTGGGTGAGGAGGCAGTCGCAGATGGCGCCGTCGAAAAATTCGGCCGCGACAAACATTCCCGACTGCAGCATCAGGTAGGCGACGCCGACGCTGCGCAGGAATGTCGACTTGCCCCCAGAGTTGGCGCCAGTGATGATCACCAGTCGCTTGGCGTCGGCGTTGACGTCGTTGCCGACGACTCGCTCTTCGTGGCGCAGCGAGAGGCATACGTCATACAGGCCGGTGAAGGAGAGCCGTGGCGTCGTCGCGAGCCGCGCGACGGGCCGGCAGGTGGGCTCTCCCTTGAGCGAGAGCCTCTCGTGCAGGTTCAGGCACCCGACGTAGAACGCGAGCTCCGTGCGCAGCATCGTGAAGAAGCTGGCGAGGTGGTCGGCGGCCTGGGTTAGCGCGTTGGCGGCCGAGTTGACGCCTCGGCTGATCAACTTGGTCACGATCTGCGAGCCCGCGTCGTCGCGCGGCGCAATCTCGAACGAGTACGACTTGCGTCCGCCAACGCGCAGGCGCTCCACTAGGGTCTGCCTGGTGTGGCGCGGATCGCGCAACACGTGGTCCACGCCGTGGTTCGCGTAGCCGAGTCCTGCGCTGATAAGGGTTCCGTCCTTGAACTTCAGCTGCTTCAGGTGCTCCTCGACCTCCTTGAAGTACTCGTCGCCCAGCTCCGCTCGGAGGACGGCGAAGAGGTTGATCCAGCCCTCCGAAGAGAAGGCGCTGCTCTGCTCATCGGCTATGCGGCGCAACTGTCTGAGGTAGCCGAGGTACATGCCGATCACCTGGGGAGACTGGTACATCATGCCGGTCGTCGAGGTGCGAGAGACAAACCAGAAGTACTGATGCTGGTCCTGTAGCGCGCTGCCGGTGAGCCCGTAGAGCTGACGAACGACCTCGGGGTGGGCGAGGCAGTCTGCCAGAACCGCCTGGCGGTACTCGATCTCCTCGGGCGTGGCGAGCCCCGAAAGGATCGCGGACTTGGCGACGCCGGAGAGCAGGTCGTCCTTGTTGGCCATGGCCGAGAAGAGGGTCGCCAGGTCGAGGTCCTGCACCAGCTCGTTCCCGTGGGCCGGCGGGGCTTGCTGGAGGTCGAAGTCCCGGTCCCGAAACATGAGGTGGGCTTTCACGAGATCCGCTTTCGCAGCGTCTCGTAGGTGAGGCCGTACTTCTGGGCGATGGCGATGGCGTACGCGAGCCCATCGTCGGGGTGTCGGATGACCTTGAAGGTCCGCTCGAAGGGATTGACCGGATTGACCTGGCTCGTCATGCTCACGATGGTCGGGCTGAGCAAGGTGAGCTCGTCGATGAACGAAACGACCACGCACAGGAGGTCGAGCTCGATGATCCTCTCGAGGACCTTCGTGCCCAGGGCCAGCGCGTCCTGGGTCGTTGTCGAGGAGAAGATCTCGTTCATGATGACGATGCTGTCGGTGGTTGCGTTGGCCAGGACGTCTTGGATCCGCACCAGATCGTCCTCGAGCTTGCCCCTCTGGTACGTCGCGTCTTCCTCCTTGCCGAAGTGAGTGAAGAGCTGGTCATAGAGCAGCAGCTGGGCCCGGCGTCCGGGCACCGGACAGCCCAGGCCGGCCAGGTAGTGGAGCTGACCGAACGCTCTGGCGAAGGTCGTCTTGCCGCCCTGGTTGGGTCCGGAGACGACCAGCACCCTCTCGGCGCCGTCGAGGTGGAAGTCGTTGACAACGACGGTCGATGCCTGGGCGGCGAGCTTGCTGGCGAGGGCGATGTCGAAGGTGTCGACGGCAAAGACCGCCTTGGTGGCGACGACGTCGGGCAGGCAGAACGGCAGTCCGCGACCCTTGAGTGGGCGAAGATACTCCAGGTAGGCGAGGTAGAACTGGATCTCTCGCTCGAAGCGAGCGACCGTGGCGTCAAGGAAGTGGCGGTGGTGCTCGCAGAACTGCTCCAGCGCCGAGAACTCGTGGGGAAAGAGCAGCGCGACGCGATCGGCGATGAAGGACTCGACGTGATTGATCTCGGGCCAGTCGGAAAATTTGAGCCGATAGTCGTTGACCGCGCCCTGCTGGAACCGTTGAAACGTCTCCTCGATCTCCGCCCCGTAGTCGGACTCGCCGTGGTACTTGAGCACTCGAATCCGGGGTCCCTTGATGTTCAGGCAGTATCGAATCTCGGACAGTTGGGCGACGAGGGCCGCCGTTTCATCGCGGAGTTCGCTGAAACCGGTCGATCCCACGTAGGTGTTGAGCAACGCCCGAAAACGGGTCAGCCCCCGCGACGTGATGGAGAACTCAGCGAGCTCGGCCGCTAAGCCGCCCACCGCGTCGCCGTAGCGGCGAACGGCATCGAGGAAGAGCCCGCGTCGATGTTGCACGTAGGTGACCTTGGCGGACCAGTTGAGTCGCTGTCGGACCTCTCTCATCTGTCGGCCGAAGAGGGCGAGGCAGTTGGTAAGGGCAGCGTCTTCGAGATCGCGCCAGACTTCGTGACGGAGCGCGATGGCATCGGGGCTGCTCAGGTGGGCGTAGTAGTAAGGCAGGAGGTCGTACTCCTCTCGTCCCTTGACGACGGACGCGATTACTTGATCGAGGAGGAGATCGGCGAAGCAAGCCGGTTCGCTCGATGTCGCGACGTCGCTGAGCGAGTCGAGCTCGAGCGCGAGAATGCTGGTCGTGTGACCGACTGACGGCGGCCCCTCACTGCTTTCAGTGACGCTCACCATGCACACCTTCGCCTCTTAGAATCGCGGTGCGTCGAAGTCGCGCCGATCGAGGTTGAGGCTTTGTCGTGACGCCGGTCGCGCGGCTCGGGGCGTAACCTCATTCGCGCCGGGTGCTGGGCAGAAGGGGCTCGTAGGTCATCGCGGTTGACCCGTCGTCGTCATGATGGTCTCGCTCTCGCTATCGCGTAAACGTAGAGGCCATCAGCCACCAGGGCAGTTCGGGCTCGCGCCCATCGGAGCATCATCCGACTGGTTCAGTATAGGCGGCGTCTTCGGTACGAGCCCGTCCCAATTGCTTACCGAGTGTGGCCAACCGCAATTTCCCGAGTCGGCGAAGAGGAGATTTTCTCGATAGTCGTTGCGCATGAATTGTTCTTTGCCATACCAGCTGAACCTCAGTTAACGACTGACCAGATTCAAGCGTTCAGAGCAACCTCAGTTCTTCATATGGCATATCCATATATCAGAGAGTCGGTGTCGATCCTTCTTCAATTCGTGTCCCGATCCAAAATGTCCAGACGCTCTCGATGATGGCCAAACGTATCAGGCAAGCTGCGGCAGTACTACAACCGGACACACAGCGTGCCTAACGCAGTATGAAGTGACGGATGCGCGCGCGACGCGCGACATCGGACCCCGCACGGTTGAACCAATCACTAGCAATTGCGCATCCCTGCTCATATGAACCAAGGCCTTCTCGGGTGGACCGTCGCACAATTTCGAACTCGTTCGGGCACCGAAACGTCGTGCCTCTGCAACGGCGTCGTCAAGTATCGTCTGCGCAGCTTCCACTTCCTCAATAATTGGGTTTGGCAGTTCTGTGTCTGTTCGATCGGCGAGACAGTGCACGATGATGAGTCGACCCTGCCATCGAAGGGACTCTTCGATCGCCCACACAAGGACGGCCCGCCTATGTTGCCCGCTAAAGCCAATTACGATCGTCGATTCCATTTGTGTTCCTGCGTTTCGATCTCGGAATCGTCACCCAAGCAATGAGCTCTAGTCCCGCTTGATTAACTGGCTGTGTTCAGTTTTCGTGCCGACATTGTCCTTTGCGCACAGTCTCCATGAGGACTCATCCAGGGCACCTCCGGGCAGCGTTCCTGCCATGGCGAATCGCGACTATTGAGAGATACCGCGTATACCTCTTCTTAGTCTGCCACACTGACGCCGACAATGACTGAGCCTGCAAGGGCTCACGTTTAATCCACGCTTGGCGCTCGAAAGCACGAGCGGGGCTGCTGTCGGTCTGTAGCCTCCGAAACCGTGACTGTCCAGTGCGAGGGTGCTTGACTTAGTCCGCGCGTGCATGACAGTATGAAAACTGCGTCACGCGATGAAGCTCGCGAAACGTGGGTTCGAGCAATGCGGCCCACCAATGGCTTCTACCTTGCTTATTGGTTGCGGGTTGATCAAGGAAAGGGTTTCGCGTGAGCGTCGCGGTCGCATTGCAGATTCTGCAGAGCGTCGTCGTGTTGGTGTTCGCGCCGCTTTACGTCGGTGTGCTCGCGAAAGCTGAAGCGGTCGTTGCGTCGAAGCGCGGTCCGAGCATCTTCCAACCTTATTGGGATATTTTCAAACTGCTGCGCAAGGGCGCGACGGTGAGTCAGCACTCGTCATTCATATACCAAGCGGCGCCCTTTGTCGTCTTTTCCTGTTATCTCACGGTTTCGGTGATTGTTCCAATCATCACCAACAACCCGCTGCCGCTGGCTTTCCTCGCCGATCTTATTGGCGGGGCGTTCGTACTGACGCTGGCGGGGTTTGCCACGGCCCTCGCCGCTCTCGACACGGGTAGTCCGTACGGCGGGCTCGGGGCGAGTCGGGCGACCTGGATCGGGAGCCTCGTCGAGCCGGCGCTGATCATCGTCTTCTTCACTGTCGGCGTCCTTTCCGCCTCAGATAACCCGTACCTCATGAATCACGTGCTGGCCGTATCGGCATACGCGCGAGTCCTCCCCACTCACGTGCTCGGAACGGTCGCCTTCTTCATGATCATCCTGGTGGAGAACGGGCGCATCCCCATCGAGAGTCCGAACGTCAGCAATGAGCTATCGATGATCGAGGAAGGCCGCGTGCTCGAGTACTCCGGGCGTCACTACGGACTGATGCGGTGGGCCTCCTCGATGAAGTTCTTCCTGATGTCGTCCATATTCATGAATGTCTTTGTGATCCCGTGGGGCCTGGGAAACGCGACGAGCATCTTGGGCGGCGTTATCGCCATCCCGGTGCTGCTGGGCAAGCTCGCCCTTTGTGGCTTGTTGATCGTGGTGATTGACACTTCCTTTGCCAAACTGCGGTTCTTTCGGATTGCGGAATTCCTTGGAGCGGCGTTCCTGATCGCCTTGGTCGGGGTTGTTACGTCCTACGTGATAGGGGCTTAGCCGTGCAGAGTCTGTCGACGAGCTCGATCGAGGGAATCCTCGTCTCTCTTAGTTCGGTCGTGATGCTGCTTGCCGCCTTCGGTTGCCTTGGTTCGAAGTTGTTCAATCGGTACGTCGCCTACTACGGGGTCCAGTCGCTGGTGCTGTCCTTCGCGTGCGCGGTCGTCGCGTACCACTACGCAAGTGTCCAGCTTTGGGTGCTTGCGGTGATCACCCTGGCCATCAAGGGGCTCGCCATTCCGATTGCCACCCGACGACTATTACTTCGCCGCCTCGAGCTGAAGCGAGACGTCGCCATCTCGACCGGGCTCTCGACGTCCCTCATTATCGGCGCGTTGCTAACCACGTTCTCGTACCTGGCGATTCGCCCGCAGGACCTGCCACACGGCCTGGTGGCCTCATCAGTGGTGCCGCTTTCAACGGCGATCATTCTGCTCGGCGCGTTGATGATGGTCGTGCGCCGCCACACCGTCGCCCAACTGATCGGCTGGCTCATCACGGAGAACGGCGTCTTCCTCGGCGCCATCACGCTGGTTGCTACCTTCCCCTTCATCGTCGAGGCGGGAATCTTCCTCGACTTGGTGGCGGCCGTCTTGATCATGGTGGTGTTTGTCTCGGGGATAGCGCGAAGCCTCGCCGAGGCGACCTCGGTCGAACTCATGGAGCTGCGCGGATGATCGCGCTGGTCGTTCTCATCGTGCTCTTGCCCATGGGTGGAGCGGTCGGCGCGCTGTCGGGATTCGGAGCGAAAGGTTCGGGTCAGGCGCTCATCGCGGCCTCGCTCGGCTCATTCGTTGCCTGCATCTCGCTCGCCGCCACCATCGGCCTTCGACACGTCCAAGGGTCGGAGGGCTTCCTCTACGTGGACTCCCTCTCGGTCTACTTTGCGCTGATCATCACCTTGGTGGTAGTCCTCGCCGCGTTCGGCTCGGCCGCGTATCTAAGAGTCGAGGAGGATCGCGGGGAGCTCAGTCCGCTACAGGTTCGGCTCTACTTCGTGTTTTTTTCGGTGTTCGCGTCGGGCATGCTCGCCTCCGTTTTTGCCGGGAACCTCGGCCTCCTGTGGGTCTTGATTGAACTGAGCACGCTGGCGAGCGCGGTGCTCGTCGGCCTCGAGGCCAAGGCCCGATCGCTGGAGGCGGCGTGGAAGTACGTGATCATCAGCTCGTTCGGCGTCACGATCGCTCTGTTCGCTACGCTATGGCTCTTCTACGCCGGGAGCGCTCTCCACCTGACGTCGAATCAGCGCCTCACGTGGGCCTACCTCTTCGTTCACGCTCACGCCCTGCAGTCGGGGAGCCTCCGGCTCGCCTTCCTCCTCGCGGTCGTCGGGTACGGCACGAAGGTCGGCCTCGCCCCAATGCACACGTGGCTACCCGACGCGCACTCCGAGGCGCCGAGTCCGGCGAGCGCCATGCTGTCAGCCGCGCTGCTGAGCACCGGCATGTATGCAATCATCCGATTTCAGGCCATCGCCAAGTTGGGATTGGGCAATGCCTACCCCGATCACGTCCTGCTGGTGTTCGGCTTCGCGACGCTGTTCATTGGTGTGATCTTCATGGTGCGCCGCGGCAACTACAAACGGACCTTCGCGTATTCGTCCATCGAGCACATGGGAATCGTCGCCGTGGCGCTCGGCTTTGGCGGTGTGCTCGGCCTCTACGGCGCGCTGCTGCAGGTGCTGAACCACGCGATCGGCAAGGCCGTGCTGTTCCTCTCGACCGGACACTTCGTGCTCGGGTACAGGACGCGTGAGTCCTCCCAGGTCCGAGGCGCCCTGGCGGCGCTCCCGTTTGCTGGAGGCGTCCTCGTGGTTGCCTCACTGGCCGTGGCGGGCACGCCGCCGTTCGGCGTGTTCCTCTCGGAATTCACGATCGTTCGCGATGGCTTTGCGGGTTCCACCCCGATCCTGGCCGCCTTTCTGCTTCTACTTCTCCTGGTCGGCTTCGTCGCTCTCGTAGGGACGACCCTGGCGATGGCGACGGGAGATGCGCCTACTGAGCCCGTCATTCCCTATCCCCGTCAATCGGGGCGCATTTTGGCGGGGCTGCCGCTCGTCGGTGGCCTGACTGCGCTTCTCATCCTTGGACTATGGGTCCCGGGCGGACTTAACGGTCTGCTGGTGCACGCCGTTCACGCGATCTCATGAGCGACTTAACCCCTAATCAGACCGAGGCCGGTGCTCCCGCGCAGGGTGGGGGTGCAGTCGCTACGGGCGAAAACGTAACGTGGCGTCGTCTGCAGCCGAGGGTGCGCGTCACGCGCATTGACGCCGGCCGCCTTCCGGGGCTAATCCATGAGCTGGCCAAAGGGGCGAGAGCCCGTCTGGCTGACCTATTCGGCGCCATTGAGAACGGCCAGCTTGTGCTGCGAGCCGTCTACGCGTTCGACGAAGAAGGCGAGTACCTGGTCGTGGAATGGCTGGTCGACGGAAAGGAGTACCCGCAGTTATCCGACGTCGCGCCAGCCGCGTTTCTGGAGGAGTGTGAAGTTTACGAGCAGTTTGGCGTGCGCCCGCACGGGGGCAAGATGCTTAACCGGGTTGTGGTGCCGCCGCACGCTCAAGCCTTCCCTCGAATCGGTGCGGCCCCGAAGCACGAGGCTCGCGAGGTCCACGCCCCCCACCTCGTCGCTGGCGAGGTGATCGAGTTCCCGTTTGGGCCAGTTCGCGCCGTGGGCCAGGAGTCGATCTACATGGGATTGGTGACGAGCGGCGAGGAAGTCATCGACCTCTACCTTCTCCAGTGGCACAAGCATCGCGGCATCGAGCGGCGCCTGCAGGGACTCACTCCTGCCCAGGCCCTCTTCTTTGTCGAGCGAACTGAAGGACTATCGGCGGTTGGCAACACGCTGGCGTTCTGTAGGGCCGCGGAATCGATCGCCGGATCCGAAGTCACGGCAAGCGTCGAGCGAACCCGAGGCGTTGCCCTCGAGCTCGAGCGTCTGTACAACCACGCCGCCGCCGTGGCGGCGATCGCCCAATCGACCGGATTATCCGTCGGGCAGGCGCAGGCCGAGATCGCCCTCGAGAAGTTCCTTCGGTTAAATGTCGCCGCCGCGAGCCACCGGTACCTCTTTGGTCTGCTTGCTGTCGGGGGAGTGCAGCGATCGCTCGATTCTGAGGCCGTCACCGAACAGTTGCCCGGGGCCTTGGCTGAGTTGCACCGCGTCTCGGAAGCGCTGATGACGACGAATTCGTTCGTCGACCGCCTCGAAGCGTGCGGCGTGGTGACGGCTGACGCCGCCAAGCGTCTCGGACTTGTCGGGCCGGTGGCCCGCGCCTCGGGCCAGGACTTCGACTGCCGCCGCGACCATCCCGTCGCCCCCGTGATCAATTCCACGAGCGGTGTCCCAGTTCGCACCGGTGGCGACGTGCTCTCGCGCATGGAGGTGATGCTCGGCGAAGTGGAGGAGTCTTCGCGGCTGATTGCCGAGCTGATAGGTGCCGGGCTGGGTGCGGCAGAAGAGACCGCAGAACCAGTAGCGGGATCCGCGCTCGGCTGGTGCGAGTCTTCGCGCGGTGAGGCGCTCGTCTGGCTGACCCTGGACGACGCCGGTCGCATTGCGAGAGCGCGACTGCGTCCGGCGTCAGTGCGCAATTGGCGGGCCTTCGATGACGCCGCCCGCTCGCGTAACGTGTTCACCGACGTCCCCATCATCGAAGCCAGTTTCTGGCTGACCGTCGCCGGGTTGGCCCGCTGATGGCGCTCTGGTTCATTCGCGGCCTGGCTCGGCGCCGAGTGACGACCCGCTTCCCCGCGGTGATCGATCCGTGGGTGAGGACGCTGCCGTCGCCGCCCACCTTCAACTCATCTCTACTCACGCTCACTGTCGCCGACAAGCTCGTTGAATGCTGCCCGAGCCGCGCGCTGAGCCACGACGAGAGGTGGCTGGTGTTCGACGTCGGGGCGTGCACGTCGTGCGGCACATGCCAGCGAGTCGTACCCGAGGCCACGGGGGTGAGTGGAGTGTTCGAACTGGCTGCCCGCACGTCGGCCCAGCTCCTGCGGCGGTTTCCTCTCCAGGTCGGTGACCGGTGACCGGCGTCACCGTTCGGTCCGGGGGCGACGAAGGGCAACTCGCCGCGCGCCTGGAGCACAACATTCACACACTCTTCGGTCGGAGCCTCTACGTGCGAACAATCGATACCGGATCGTGCGCCGCGTGCGAATCAGAGATCCGCCTGCTGCTCGCCCCCCACTATGACCTGCAGCGGTTGGGGATCTTTTTCACCCCGGCCCCACGTCACGCCGACGTGCTCATGGTGACCGGTCCGGTCATCCGGGCGATGGAAGTGGCCCTAAGGAAGACCTACGACGCCATGCCCGATCCCAAACTGGTCGTCGCAGTGGGAGCGTGCCCGCTCGGCGGGGTGTACGACGATGATGAATTTGCCTGGGGCCGGCTCGATCGTGTGCTTCCGGTGGACGTCTATATACCCGGTTGCCCTCCGAGCCCCTTGGCTCTTCTGCAGGGCTTGCTGCTAGCGACCGGCCGACTGGCCGTGAAGATCGACCACGTCAGTTTCGAAGTTCATCTAGAGGCGACAAAATGACCGCTCCACTGCTGTGGGTTGCCGCTGCCGCCTGGCTCGCCGCCGCGGGGCTCGGACTTGGGGCAACGCGGGCGCCGCTTCTTTGGGCGGCGGACCTTGCCTCGGCCGCTGGCGGGCTGGCCTGCCTCGTGGGTGGCGTCCTTCTAGCTATGAGCGGCCGAGCTACGTCGGCGGTGCTTGGTAGGGGTGACATCGTGGGCAGCCTTGGCCTGCGGGCCACACCCCTCGCGGGCGCCTTCCTCGTGCTGCTGGGCGTCGTTACCCTGGCCATTGGCTTCTACGCGCCCAGGTACCACAGTCCCGGACGCGGCACGGCGGCCTACGTATGCGTCTACAACCTGGCGGTTTTGGCTTCGCTTGCTGTGTTGGTGGCCGGCAACGTCACGACCTTTCTCGTCGCGTGGGAGTCGATGACCTTGGCCTGCACGCTGGTGATCCTTCGTCACCACCGCCAACGGGGCGTTGGCCACGGGGCATTCTTGTTCCTGGCCCTCGGAGAGGTTGGTTTCGTGATGGTGATCGCTGCATTCGTGATTCTGGCCACCCACGCCCACAGCCTCGACCTGTCGGTTATCGCGGCCCGGGCAGGCGACATTCCCCTCGCTTGGCGGAGCACGGCCTTCGTGCTGGCCCTTGTCGGCTTCGGATTCAAGGCCGGTCTTGTCCCGCTGCACATCTGGTTGCCGGCCGCGCACCCGGTTGCCCCGGCCGACGGCTCCGCCTTTCTCTCAGGGCTCATCATCAAGCTCGGGGTCTACGGCATCATGCTCTTTGCGTTCGTGCTCCTGAGCCATGGTCCGTCGTGGTGGGGCCTGATGACGATGGCGTTCGGCGTGGTCACGGCGGTCGTAGGCATTCTGTACGCCGTCGTCGAGCGCGACCTCAAGCGCTTCCTCGCCTATTCGAGCATCGAGAACGTGGGGATCATTGTCAGCGCCGTGGGTGCGTCCATGCTGTTCACGTCGCACCACAGGCCGCTACTCGGCGCGTTTCTGCTCGTCGTCGCGCTCTACCACGTGGTCAACCACGGGACGTACAAGGCTCTGCTCTTCTTAGAGGCCGGCGTCGTCGAGCACGCCAGCGGGACGCGCGATATCGACCGGCTGGGCGGTCTCGTGCACGGGATGCGCGCCAGCTCGGTCATCGCGCTCGTCGGCACCCTGGGCATCGCGGCGTTGCCGCCCCTGAACGGCTTCGTGAGCGAATGGATGCTCTTTCAGGGGCTCTTCCAGGGGTTCCGCGTCCACAGCCACGTGATCGGCGTCCTCATACTGCTGGGCGCCGCGGTGCTGGGCCTCACCGCGGGACTCGCCGTGTTCGCCTTCGCGCGAGCCTTCGGCACCGCGTTCCTGGGCATGCCCCGCAGCGCGGGCGCGGCCAACGCGAGGGAGAAGGGCCAGCCGATCTTTGGCCCGGGGCTGCTCGCTGCAGCGTGCGTGGCGCTGGCCATCGGTGCGCCAGCCGTGCTCATTGCGCTCGATCATGTAGTGCGCGGCGTGACTGGCGTCCAGCTGCGGCCGGTACTCCTTGTCTCCAACCTGACGATCATCCCCGCGCACAAGAACTTCTCGGCCCTTTCTCCCACGTACCTCGCTGTATTCCTCGTCGCAGTGTCGCTCGCCCCCCTCGCGATCTACGCGGCCAGTCGCCCACGGGGAGCGACACGACGGGTCCCGGTGTGGGACGGGGGCATCGTGTCCTACAAGGCGGACATGCAATACACCGCCGACACGTTCGCCAATCCCGTTCGGGTGATGTTCGAGCGCCTCTACCGTCCCGACATCCGGATTGACCGGGCGTCGGATGACCCCGCCGGTCGATCGGGTCCCGTCCACTACCACTCCAAGGTGCAGCCACTCTTCGAGCGATACCTGTATCGGCCGATCGTGCGCTTCGTCGAGGGGGTGGCTCGCCGTCTTCAGTGGATCCAGTCAGGCAATATCAATCAATATCTCCTTTACATCTTGATCGTTCTGATTGTGGTGTTACTGATCTACGCGTGGTGAGTGAGGACAGCTCGCGTCCAGCATTTCTTGCGATGGCCGGCACGCCGGCAGGATTGGTCAACGAGATTGGTGACTCCACCGGCGTCCCACTTGAGAGCCGAGCGCTTCGCAACAAGGGCTCGATGAACCGTCGGGCTGTTTTGTTCGACTTCCTCCTGGAACCGGCGCTTCGGGCTGCGCCGTGACCGTACTTGTCGATGGGGAGAACCGGCGAGGGAGCGTGGCGACCCCGTGACGATCTTTGACATCGTTGGCGATGTACATGGGGAGGCCGACAAGCTTGTCGGATTACTGCAGCAACTGGGTTACCGCGAACGCGATGGCGCCTTCAAGTTGAGTGGGCATCAGGCCATCTTGGTGGGCGATCTCATCGATCGCGGCCCGCAGCAGGCAAAGACGCTGCATCTAGTTCGGTCGATGGTCGACGCGGGCTCGGCTCAGGTCATCATGGGGAACCACGAGTTCAACGCCGTCGCCTTCGCGACGGAGGCCCTGGAGAGCCCAGGGGACTTCCTTCGAACGCACAAGGGTGCCAAGGGTGCACGAAATTTGAGAGATGAGGAGGCGTTCCTGGCAGAGTTCCCATTCGGGTCGCCGATCCATCGGGAGGTCATCGCTTGGTTCCGCCGGCTGCCGCTCTGGGTCGAGCACCTCGACTTTCGCGCCGTTCACGCGTGCTGGCATCAGCATTCGATTGAGACGTTGGCCAGAGCCACTGAACATAGCGGGTCAACGCCTGAGGCACTCTTCCTAGCGATGAACCGCAAGGACTCGTCCGCGAAGGCCTCGGCCAGGATTGTTCTCAAGGGGCCCGAGGTGCGCCTGTCCGCTTACGGCGCGCCGGCGTTCAAGGACATGAATGGGGATGCTCGCGATAGGGCGCGCATCCGCTGGTGGGATTCGGGCGCCACCACGCTTCGTGAGGTTGCGCTGATTCCCCAGGCGTCGCGATCCCTCGACGGCCAGCCGTACGGGGAGTTGCCGAGCGTGGCTTGCTCCGATGGAGCGCGGTATCGCTATGGAATATCCGAGAAGCCAGTGTTCTTCGGGCACTACGGAATGCCCGGGTTGATCACGGTGTTGGGGCCGAACACCGCGTGCCTGGACTTCAGTGCGGGGAACCCTGACGCTCCGCTCGTGGCCTACCGGTTCGATGGCGACCGGACGTTGAGCGACGATGGACTGGTCTCGTACCCGAGATGAAGGGACCATCGCAGCGCGCGGCGCGGACGGCCTCAGCTAGGCGTTGGAACAGAAGTGATGTCTTCGCCGGGCCGCCGCATCGGCCGTACTGGCCCATCGCCAGCTCGGGAGCCGCGCTGAACACCGAACCTGGGGTGTCGGTCCTGTCAGGGAGCGAGAGCCGTGGGCCCTGAAACGGGCGGGCTGGACCCGCGTTCGCCAAGCCAAGGAGGGGCGCAGCCCTCGCGCTCTGGATCGAGCGACGCGATCGGAGAGCATCGAGGGGACCAATGGTTCAACGCGGGTGTTGGGAGCGTCGGGGCCGCCAGCTTCTTCTCCGACTCCGGCCACGAGATGGCCACGGCGCTGCTGCCGACTTTCTTCACCTCGGTGTTACACGGCACGGCTGCTGGGCTGGGAATAGTTGAGGGAGTCAGCGACGCGTTGATGGGAGTGGCCAAACTCATCAGCGGCCCATTCGCGGATGACACGCGGTGGCGTCGACGACTCGCCACCGGAGGATACCTCGGCACCGCGGTCGCGACCGGGGCCATCGGCCTGGCGACCAACGTATGGCAGGCCGGAGTTTTGCGGGCCCTCGCCTGGACCGCGCGAGGGGCTCGCTCACCTGCCCGAGACTCGCTGCTGGCCGACCTGGCGCCGTCCGCCGCTTACGGTCGCGCGTACGGCGTGGAGCGAGCCGGTGACAATCTCGGGGCAGTCGCGGGTCCACTGCTCGCGGCACTGCTGGTCGGTGTCATAGGAATTCGCCCGACCATGTGGTGTGCCGCGATACCAGGCGTCTTCGCGGCGATCGCCATTCTCGTGGCGGCGCGCGAGGCTCGTCGACTGCCTCAGAGCGCGCGCCCGTCGCTGCGCTTTGACGTTGCGAATCTTCGTCGGCACGGTCTGGCGCGCCCTTTCGTCCCGATCGCCATGTTCGAGTTCGGCAACACCGCGACGACGTTGCTCATCCTCCGGGCAACGCAGCTGCTGCACTCTCAGGGGCGGTCACTGATTGCCGCGACCTCGCTGGCCATCCTCATTTACGCCGCGCACAACACCTTTGCCGCCGGCGTCTCCTTCGCCGGCGGACACTGGATCGACCGATCGGGTCCGCGGGTGGTGTTTACCATGGGGGCCGCACTCTACGTCGTCGCTTACGCGGGCTTCGCAATAGGGTCGCGCTCGTGGCTCTTCCTTTTGGGGGCATTCGTGCTTGCGGGATCGGGGATTGGTTTGAGTGAAACTTCGGAATCGGCGCTGGTCGCCCGCGCGCTCCCGGCCTCGCTCCGTGGAACGGGGTTCGGCGCACTTGGCGGAATCCAGGCGGCCGGCGACGTCGTCTCGTCGGTCACCGTCGGAATCTTGTACGTCGCGGTCTCACCGGCTGTCGCGTTCGCGTACGCGGCGGGCTGGATGGCCCTCTCTCTCAGCGCCTCGTCCTGGCTGATCGCGACGTCCAAGCCACCGACGCCTCCGCACTAATGGTGGCGCCATGACTCATTGCGCGTCGTCCCGTTCGGCCTCTGGGGAGTGGCGCATCGTGCTGTGAGAGGCTGAATTCGGAATGACGGAAAGAAATTGAGGAACAAGATCCCTCACAAATTCTCCACGTGGCGCGACCGTTGGGATCCGTGAGCAAGAAATGACGAACCGACAGAATTTAACCAGGAGTGCGGGCAGGAATTTGCATCCGGAACCCGCGAAAGGTTGGCAGTCTTGGTGGGATTGTTGGGGGGATCGTTGGACGTAGAAAGCCTGCGATAGCGCTGAACGGTGCCGGAAACAGGCTTTCTATCAGGATTTTCACTTTGTGCGCCGACCGGGACTTGAACCCGGAACCTGTTGATTAAGAGTGGGATTCAACTGGTTTCGACGTGACGATCTGGTTGATTTGGTCTTAGAAATTCAAGTAATCGTGTTTCATTGAGATGGTCTCGTTTATCTGGCACGTGCTGGTGTGTGGGATTTTGTGTGGGAATTTCTTCCCGACGTCGTGCTCTCCGCGGGGCCCCATCCGTTTCCTTCACCGGCCACTTTCAAGTTCGACTTGCTAAGTTCTCAAATAAAGCAAGTCATTTTGCTTGCCTTTGCTCAGGCCGACTCAATAGTCGTCCAGTTTTCCGATCACGGCGTCGTAAATCTGGTGTGCGAGTATCTCCGTTGGAGTGTTGGTCGTGTCGATAACCAGGTCGTAGTCCATTTCGCGGTGGACTACAGCGGACG
>Ga0209415_10010522_pt1 | contig 15714 bp, 9 predicted proteins | sample PeaSoiSIISIP2007_FD_187696 | JGI IMG/M metagenome (GOLD analysis project Ga0209415, IMG submission 187696) | Peat soil microbial communities from Weissenstadt, Germany - SII-SIP-2007 (SPAdes) (version 2) | ecosystem: Environmental > Terrestrial > Soil > Wetlands > Peat | place: Germany... | reverse complement strand
CACTCGCCATCGGCGCGTCGTCGACCGCGAGCAACCAGAGCGATGTCGCCGTGGGCGATCATGCCGCCGCCACCGGAAGCTACAGCTTGGCCGACGGCGCATTCTCCGCCGCCAGCGGCGTCAACGCCACCGCCGTGGGCCTGAATACGCTGGCATCGGGTCAAAGGTCCACCGCCATCGGCAACGGCGCCACCGCGTCGAACGCTTACACCTTCGCCGGCGGCTTTACCGCCAACGCCAGCGGATATGCCGCGACCGCCGTGGGCGACGGGGCCCAGGCCGCAAACACCTTCGACGTGGCCCTCGGGGCGCTCAGCGTCACCGGGGCGCCGAACGCGACGCCCAGCGGGGTCGTCAACGGCGTGACTTACAACTACGCCGGCGGCGCACCGACCAGCGTCGTGAGCGTGGGCTCGGCCGGCCACGAACGGCAGATCAGCAATGTCGCCGCCGGCCAGATCACGGCCGCGAGCACCGACGCAGTGAACGGCAGCGAACTCTACGCCACGAACACCGCCATCGGGGTGGTTGGCGCGCAATCCACTACCTTGGGCGACGGCGTTGCGGCCGCGCTGGGTGGTGGGGCGAGCTATTCCGCGGGCGGCGGACTGACCGCGCCCAGCTACAGCGTCTATGGCGCGGCGCAGTCTAACGTCGGCGGTGCGATCGCGGCGTTGCAGACCGGGGCCCCGCTGCAGTTCTCCAACGCCGCCGGCGTCGCCACCCCCATGACGCCATCGAACGACGTCACCCTTGTGGGCGCGGCGGCCGGGCCCGTGAGCCTGCACAACGTCGCCGCCGGGGCGGCCGCCACCGACGCGGCGAACGTCGGCCAGCTCAACGCGGTGGCGGCGACGGCGGGCGCGGGCTTCAACCTCCAGACCAATGGCGATGCCGCCACCAATGTGGCGCCCGGCGCCACGTTGAAGGTGAACAACGGCGCCAATATCGCCATCACCCACAGCGGCGACACTCTGACGGTGGCAACCGTGGCCACGCCCAACTTCCAGGGCGCCGACTTCGGCGATCAGAAGCTTACCAGCGTCGCGCCTGGCGCGCTTGGCGCGGCCAGCACCGACGCCGTGAACGGATCGCAGCTCTACGCGACCAACCAAGCTGTCGCGGCCGGTGCTTCCGCCGCCAATGCCATGGGCGCCGCCGTCGCGGCCGGTCTCGGCGGCGGGGCGGGCTACACCGCCGGGGGCGGGCTCACCGCCCCGAGCTATACGATCGCGGGAAAGAGCTACAACAACGTTGGGAGCGCCTTCGCCGGCGTGGACAGCGCCCTGTCGGCGATCGCATCCGGTCCGGCCGGGCTGGCGCAGCAGGCCGGAGGCTCTCCGGGAACCGGGCAGATCACGATCGGCGCCTCCACCGGCGGGACCAGCCTCAGCGTGGCCAACAGCGCCGCCCACACGCGCACCGTGACGGGCGTCAGCGCCGGCGCGCTGACCGCGACCTCTACCGATGCGGTCAGCGGCTCGCAGCTCTACGCGGCCAACGCCGCCACGGCGGCGGCGCAGGCCGCCGCGACCCGGGCCGGAACCGGCGCGGCGGATGTGGCGGCCTCGCTCGGCGGCGGCGCGTCGTTCAATCCAGCGACCGGCGTCTACGGCGGGCCCGGCTACGCGATCGGCAGTCAGATCTACGGCAACGTCGGTTCGGCGCTATCGGCCATCAATGCGGACATCTGGGGCGGAGGGGGCGCTAAGTATTTCCACAGCAACTCGGTTCTGGCGGACAGCTCGGCGACGGGACTCAATTCAGTCGCGATCGGCGGCGCAGCGAAGGCGAACGACGCCAGCGACGTGGCCCTCGGCGCCGGGTCGATGACCAGCCTGGCGATCGCCACCAAGACCCTGTCGATCAACGGCGTCACCTACGTGCTGGCCGGGCAGACGCCCACCAGCACGGTCAGCATCGGCGCCTCCGGCGCGACACGAACCCTCACCAACCTCGCCGCTGGGAGGGTCAGCGCCAACAGCACCGACGCCATCAACGGTTCGGAACTGTTCGCCGCCGACCAGGCCATCAGCGCGCTGGACGTCGAGTTTGATCAGCTCAGGTTTGGCCCGCCGATCGCCGGTCCCAGCGCCGTCGCCTCAGGCTTCCAGGCCGTAGCGGCGGGAACTTCGGCGGTCGCCTCGGGGGCCGGCTCGGTGGCGGTCGGACAGGGCGTCAGCGCGGCGGGCGCGGGCTCGGTGGCCATCGGCGACCCCAGCTCGGCCACCGGTACCGGCGCGGTGGTCATGGGGGCCAACGACACGGCCAATGGCCAGGGCGCTGTCGCCATCGGCAACAACAGCACCGCCATCGGTCAGGGGTCGGTGGCGGCAGGGAACTCGGCCAACGCGGCCGGCGCCGGGTCGCTGGCTCTGGGCGATACCGCCGGCGCGCTTTCCACTGGCGGCGTGGCCCTTGGCTCCAACAGCCTTGCGCTCAACGCTGGCGACGTCGCGCTCGGCGCCGGCAGCGTCACCGCCGCACCGCACGCCGGCCCCTTCGACATCACCGGCGGGACGGCGGCCGGCACGGCCAACCTCAACGGCGTCGTCTCAATCGGCGCGGTCGGCCTGGAGCGACAGATCCAGAACGTCGGAGCTGGCGCCGTCACCGCAACTTCCACCGATGCGGTGAATGGCTCACAGCTCTTCAGCACGGCCGCCGCGGGCAACGCGACGGGCGCCTCGGTGGCCGCGGCGCTCGGCGGAGGCTCGACCTACACCCCTGGCAAAGGCGTGTCCGGCCCGTCCTACAACGTCTATGGCGCCACGCAGGCGACGGTCGGCGGCGCCATCGCGGCCCTACAGTCCGGCGCGCCCGTGCAGTATTCCAAGAGTTCAGCGCCGACCACGCCGTCCGCGGCGCCGAGCAATGACATCACGCTCATCGGCGCCAACGCCGCGGCGCCCGTAGCCCTGCACAACGTGGCGGCCGGGACGGCGGCGACAGACGCGGTCAACTACGGACAACTGCAGTCGCTGCAGATCAACGCGACGGCCGCCCTGAACGGGTTGCAGAACCAGTTGAACCAGAACTCGCGGATCGCCATCGCCGGCATCGCCACCGACGCCGCCATGGCGAACATTCCCAACATCGAACCGGGTCACCGGGTCGGCATCGGCGTGGGCCTGGGCAACTACGCCGGCACGACGGGCTTTGCCCTTAAGTTCAGCGCTCGCATCTCCGACGGGCTGGTGATCGGCGCCAGCGTGGGTACGGCCAACGGCCAGACGACGACCGGCGGCGGGGCCATGCTGCAATGGTAGCTCAAGGCGCCGTCGCCCCGGCGGCGCGGCCAAGCTAGGGAGGATCAGTCGTGCTCAGACTGCGACCGTGCAGAGGCTCGGGTCCCGCCGACTTGAGCAATGGAAAGTTGCGGTTCGACATCCATGACAACGACCTGGCCATCGGCAAGCTGGTCTATGACCGCCAGCAGTCGCGGGGCGCTTTCAACATCGGCGAGGACGGGTTCGTCGTCGAGCGCGCTGGCCGCGGCCCGGAGCTACCCGCCCGCGACCCGCCGGCGACCCAGGAGGCGTTCTCGAGCATCTTCTCGCTGACGAACGCCGCCGGCGCCCTTCTAGCCCGCGCCGAACGCGAACTCGAAGTGTACGTCGTGGGACGGGAGGGCGAGAGCTATATCCTGCAGCCCAGCCGCTCCCGGCTCTACCTTCACCTCCAGCGCGAGGGCGACGTGGTGAATCTAGGCGGGGTGGGACAGCGCAAGTTCTGGACGTCCAGCCTGGAAATGAATCTTCCGGACGGTTTTGGCGCCGCCTTCCAGGTCTTTCTCGCCAGCCTCTTGCTGGACCGGATCACCCAACCGTCCGGCCGGCGCCCTAGCTGGGCTCGCCCGTCGGCCACAGCCGGCGCGCCACTAGCCTAGACCACCAGCACGCCGCCGGGGTTCTGCGCCGGGTCGCGCCAGAAGGTGTCGCCGACCACGCGGTTATACAGCTCGGGCGGCAGGATCGTGCGGCGGCTCGAGACGTCGACCCGACGACCGACCGAATGTAGGCCCGGCGTTCCGAGGTAGCCGTCGAATGCGCTGACGTCGAAGGCGATATTCTCAAAATCATGAGCGCAGGGTTCGAGGCCAAGGAAGCCGTACACGGCCTCGATCGCCCGCGCCGGCGCGCTGGTGAGGGTCTCGAAGGTCAGAAGCATCAGCCGCTGTGGGTCGCCGCCGTAGAAGGCCTGACGCAGGCCATTCCAGGCGAAACCGACCATACCGTTGCTGCGATTGAGTATCTCGAACCGGTCGTAGACCGTTCCCGAAGCGTCGAACCCGAAGATTCGGGACGGCGTCAGGGCGTTACGCTGGATCAGCCGTTCCACGGAGTCATAGACCCAAGGCATATCGCGCACGCAGCAGATGATCTTGGCCTGCGGGTAAAGGCTCTTGAGCGCCGGCGCCTTGCTGCACCACAGCCGGTTGGTGTCGATCACCGTCTTGGCCGGATGAATGGCGTGATAGAAGCCGTCGAAGATGCCACGCAGGACCGCCTGGCGCGTGGCGTCGTCGACGAAAACCGAGCTTTCGCTTGCCGCGCTCATCTCGTGCAGAGCGCCCAGGACCAGGGGACCGACCGGGCTGGTGATATTGGCATGCAGCCGGGGGTTCTGGCGCAGGATCGCTGACAGCAGGGTCGAGCCGGATCGCGGCAGGCCGGAGATAAAGTGAATCCCGTGGTCCATCAATCGGGTCTCCCCGGGTGTCGCGGTAGCGCTTGTAGCGCCGACCTAGCACTGCAGACGCGATGGAGTCAGGGATTTCCGGGCGGGAAGCGGACCTCCACCCGGTCGCGCCTCACGACCGTGGCAAAGATTGGCGGTCTGGTCTTGCGATCAGGTCGTGCAAATGGGCTCAGACCTCGGATGCCGAGCGTCAGCCGATGGGGCTCTTCGAGATTTCGGCCATCACGAAGTCGGCCACGGCATCCGGTCTCAGTTCTGTCGTATCGAGGTCCACGATCCAGTCATGGTTCAAGTTCAACGGCTCAAGCCTAGCGAGGCGCTCTGCCTGGCTAACGTCTCTCGTCTTTAGCCTTTTCGCGCGTTCTTCCGCGGCGATGCGACCGGAAAGTTCTGTCGCGCCGCAGGACAGTCTTACGACCAGCGCCCTGGCCTTTCGGCGTTCGGCGACGCTGAGGATTTGGCCCGCGATCGTGAAGTCTATCGGATGCCCCCCATCGTCCCATATCGCGTGGGTGAAAACGTAGTTGCGATCCGGCGGCGCCAGGGTGGCGACGGTCTCCAAAACGGCTGTGAGCACGGCGCTCGTGCGGTCCCAGACCGCTGGCGGCAAAGGTGTTCGTCCGTCGGGCTCGATGATCTCGAAGATCGGATTGCACCAATAGTGATTGTCGAGGAGCTTTGCCGGCATACGCTCCGCAAGCAGCTTGCCCGTTGAATACTTCCCCACCCCCGGGGGCCCGATCAGATAGACGATGACGTTGTTCATGCGATCAGCTTAGCAGCGCAGCACCGCTGGAGCAGCTTCCTCCTGCGACCACGCCTTAGGGTTCAAGACGCCTCGAAGGCGCTAGACTCCACCGGTGACCTATTCGCGCCCAAGGCCACGGTGTCTCGGCCTCGACGGGCCAATGATGCCGTCCATCGGGGAGATCAAAATGGCGCGGGTCGCCTGGCGTCAGGGCCGCCGCGGGACGCCAGGCCGCAGCTTCGCCGGGCGTCAGCTCGCGCGAGCCTGCACGATCCAGACGGCCGAGGGCATGAAGACGCCGTCGGCGGTATCGTAGGGCGTCACAGCCTTTTTCACCGCCTCGGCGACAGCGGGAATGCGGTCGCGGTTTTCGGCGAGCGCGCGGCCCAGCGGGCCGACGCGGAAGGTCATGGAGACGGTGTCGTCGATGCTGGAGCCGCCGATGGGCGCGTCGAAGGCCTCGATGGTCACGCCCTTGAAGCCGGCGCCGCCGAGGATGCCGCGCACCCGCCCGGAGTCGGCGAACGCGAACGGCCCGGGCGCGGTGGGATCGCCCGGTTGCGGCGGGCCAAGGAACGGCTCGGCCGCCTCCATCGGGATCCGCATCCACGGGTTCTCGGCGTATGGCCGCCAGCAGACAAAGGCGAGGCGGCCTCGCGGCGTCAGCGCCGCGCGGATGTTGGCGAAGGCGGCGACCGGGTCGGCGAAGAACATCACGCCGAAGCGGGAGAAGGCGGCGTCGAACGCACCCAGCGTGTCCGACTGCGCGTCGGCTTCGCGAAACTCGGGCCGGCGCGCGCCCGCCGGCAACGGGCGCCCGCGCGCGACCTCGAGCATCGGCCGCGAGATGTCGGCGCCCACGACCGCGCCGGCGGCGCCGACGCGCTCGGCGAGCGCCATCGTGGTCTGGCCGCAGCCGCAGCCGATATCGAGAATCCGCTCGCCCGCCTGGGGCGCCAGTGCGCGCATGGCCTCGCGGCCGAGCGGCTCGATCTGGCGGTCGAGCAATTCGTTGAATCGCGACCAGGTCTCGCCAGCCTGGGCGTTCCAGTAGTCGATCTGCGCCGCGTTCGATCCGTCGCTCATTTCAAATTCCTTCAGCGGTTGCGCGCGCAGCCCCATTCCGACCAGCCCATCGCGCGGGGCGTGCCCGGCAGATACATGGTCTCGACGGATTCGATCGCAAAGCCGGCCTGTTCGATCGATCCGGCGACCGGCCGGGTGAGATGGCAGCCGCCCGCCAGGCGCTTCCAGACTGGCTCAAGCCGGCGCTGCCAGCGCTGCACCGCCAGGTCGGGCGCCAGGCCGTGCTCGGAGAACAGGAACCGTCCGTCCGGCTTCAGCACCCGCCTGGCTTCCGCGAGCGCCGACGCCGGCGATCCGACCGAGCACAGGGTGAAGGTGCAGACGATGGTGTCGAAGCTGCCCGTGTCGAACGGCAGCTGCTCAGCCTGGCCGTCCAGGATCTCGACCTTGAGTCCGTCTGGTCGCGGCGCGGCGCGGGCCTTTTCGCGCAGCTCATCCGACGGGTCGACGCCGGTGACGCTGGCGACCTTGTCCGGATCGTAGAACGCCAGGTTCAAGCCGCTGCCGATGCCGAGCTCGAGCACCCGCCCGCTGGCGTTCGGCACGACCTTGGCCCGCTGACGCTGGATCGGTCGGGCGCCGCAGGCGCAGCCGATCAGGTGCGGCAGGACGTGTCGCTCATAGAACGAAGCCATCTCAAGCCCTCCCGCCTCAGCCGCGCCAGCGCCGGCCCCACGCGTCCATCCTACACGCTGCGCCCGCCATACGTCGCGCCCGCGGCGCCGGCGCCATTTTCGGCCCCATCCCGCCATTGACGTTGCGGCCGCCGGCGGGGACAACCCGGAGATGGCCGGCTCCGCAGCTCCTTCCAACACCGCCCGCAACGCCCTGGTGCTGATCGCGGTGATCCTGACCGGGGCGGCGATGACCTGGATGGCGCCGATCCTGACGCCGCTGGCGCTGGCGGTGTTTCTGATGCTGATGATCGACGCCATGGCGCGCGACCTGCACGGCCGCTTGCCGAGGCTGGGCCCGGACGCGTCCCTGGCCGCCGCGATCGCCACCTGCATCCTGGTGTTCGCGGTGGTGGTCTACTTCATCGCCGGCCACGCGGCCGGGTTCGTCGGCAAGCTGATGGCCTATCAGCCCCGGCTGAATCAGCTGCTCACGAACCTGTCGCACCGCCTGCACGTGCGCATGCCCCACACCGTGGCGCAGCTGATCGGGGGCATCGACCTGGGCAGCGTGCTGCCGTCCGTGGCGTCGAGCGTGCAGACGCTGGTGCAGTACGGCGTGCTGGTGATGATCTACCTCGGCTTCCTGCTGGCCTCGCGGCGCGGGTTCGAGCGCAAGGCGGTGCGGCTGTTCCGGGGCCGGCCCGGCCGGCACGAGGCGCTGCAGGTGTTCCTGCGGGTGCGCGACTCGCTGGAGCGCTACCTCTACATCCAGACTGTCTGCGGCGGCTTCATCGCCATAGGTTCGTGGTGCCTGATGATGGTGATCGGGCTCGAGAACGCGTTCTTCTGGGCCTTCCTGATCTTCGTCATCGGCTACATCCCGATCGTCGGCGCGGCGATCGGGATCCTGGCGCCGTCGCTGTTCGCGCTGCTGCAGTTCCCCACTTACTGGCAAGGCGCCGTGCTCGCGGCCAGCCTGCTGGCGCTCTCGTTCGTCATCGGCAACATCCTGATGCCGCGCATGCAGGGCCGAAACCTCAACGTCGACCCGGTGATGGTGCTGCTCTCGCTGGCGTTCTGGGGCGCGGTCTGGGGCGTGACCGGAATGTTCCTGTCCACGCCGCTGACCATCCTGGTGATGGTGATCTTGGCCCAGTTCGACGGCTCGCGCTGGGTCGCGGTCCTGCTCTCCGCCGACGGCGATCCGCACAGCCTCGGCGCCCCGCCGCGGCCCCTGGCGGCGCAACGCTCACAGAAGAGTGAAGCGACTGCTCTTTAAGGTTGAAAGACTCGCGCGCATCTATGCAGGGTTCGGACCTCCCCAAGCCCGGACGCCGGCCTGTGCCCTGACCAGCGCCTCGGCCGGTAGAGAGCGGTCCCCGCCTTGGTGGGGGCGCCAGCCTCGCGCCGCCGGAGCCCCCCACCGGCGGCGCTTTGCTGTCGGGTCTCGCCGGCGCGGCTGCTTTCCGGGACTAGGTTGGATCCCCAAAGCGTGCTGGCCGACATAGACCTTTGACCGTTCCGGCGTAGGCTCCCAGGCGCATGATCAGCAAAACCGAGACCGCCCCCGACGTCGCCCCGCTCGAGGCGGCCTTCCTCGCGGCATTGCCCGGCAGGCCGCCGCTGCCGCCGCCCGGGGCCGACGCCTTTCTGAGGGCGATCGCCGCCGATTATCGCCCGGACGAGCTCCCCGGGGTCAGCGCCGCCGACATCGCGGTGCGCGCCGCCGGGTTCTGGACCTTCGCCCAGGCGTCGAGCGGCGATCGCCCCGACATCCGCATCGGCGCGGCGACGGGCGCTGACGGCCGGGAACTGGGCGCCGACCTGGTGGAGATCGTCCAGCCCGACGCGCCATTCCTGGTCGACAGCGTGATGGCCGAGCTGGTCGCGGCGGGCGCCGGCATCCTGGCCATGTTCCACCCGGTGCTGGAGACCGCGGCCGGACGCCGCTCGACAATCCAGGTGTGGATCGAGCCGATGGGCGAGGAGGCCTGGCCGCACCTGGCCGAGGGCCTGCGCACGACGCTGGCCGACGTGCGCCTCGCCGTCGGCGATTTCGAGGGCATGACCGCGCTGATGGAGCGCTCGATCGCCGAGCTGAAGGCCGCCGCCCCGCGGGGCGGGACGGGCAGCGACCCGGCCAGCCTGGAGGAGGACCTCGCCTTCCTCGCCTGGCTCGACGCGGGCCAGTTCGTCTTCCTCGGCGCCCGATCCTACGACTATCCGCGGGAGCCGGACGGCGAGTACGCCGCCGAAGAGCCGCAGGTGGTCGCCGGTTCCGGCCTGGGCCTGCTGCGCGACCCGAACCGGTTCGTGCTGCGCCGCGCGAACGAGCCGGCGGTCCTCTCGCCGCAGATGCGCCGCGAGCTGTCGAATGCGCACCCGCTGCACGTCGGCAAGTCGAACCTGAAGTCGGTGGTGCACCGGCGGGTCTACATGGACTACGTCGGCGTGCGCCGCTTCGGGCCCGACGGCAGACCGAGCGGCGAGACGCGTTTCGTCGGCCTGTTCACCGCCCAGGCCTATGACGAACCGGTGCGCAACGTGCCGCTGGTGCGCCGCAAGCTCGACCGGGTGATGGCCAGGGCCGGCCAGGCGGTCGGCTCGCATAACGCCATGCGGCTGGCCAACATCCTGGAGACCTATCCGCGCGACGAGCTGTTCCAGGCCTCGGAGGACGAGCTGCTGGAGATCGCGCTGGGCGTCCTCCACCTCTCCGACCGGCCGCGGGTGAAGCTGTTCGTGCGGCTCGATCCGTTCGATCGGTTCGTCTCGATCCTGTTTTATGCGCCGCGCGAACGCTACGACGCGCGGCTGCGCGAGGAGGTTGGCCAACTGCTGGCGGAGGCGTTCGGCGGCCACGTCTCGGCCTACTACCCGAACTACTCCGACGCGCCACTGGCGCGGGTGCACTACATCGTCGGCGTCACGCCGCTGCAGCATCTTGACCCGGACCTGGCCTCGCTCGAGCGCACCATCGCGCTCCTGGCCCGCACCTGGAGCGACGACTTCGAGACGGTGGTGCGCCGGCGCGCGGCGGCCGATCAGGCCGCGGCGATCCTCGCGGTCTGGGCCGAGGCCTTCCCGCCCGGCTACCGCGACCGCTACGGCGCCGCCGAGGGCCTGGCCGATCTGGCGGCCGCCAGCCGGCTCGGGCCCGATGCGCCGATCGCAATTCGCGCGTTCCGTCAGGCCACCGACAGCCCCCGCAGCTTCCGCTTCAAGCTCTACAACGAAGGCGAACCGCTGGCGCTGGCCGACGTGCTGCCGATCCTCGACAACATGGGCCTCAAAGCTCTGTCCGAGGAGGGTTTCGCCCTCAGCCCGGCGGCCGCCAGCGGCGAGCGCCGCCGGGTGTGGGTGCACGAATTCGCCCTCGACGACCCGCGCGGCGCGAAGCTGAGCTTCGAGGCGGTGCGGCAGGTGTTCGAGGACGCCTTCCTGGCCATCTGGGCGGGGCAGGCCGAGAGCGACGGCTTCAACCGCCTGGTGCTGGAGCTGTCGCTGCCCTGGCGGCTGGCGGCGCTGATCCGGGCGCTGGCGCGCTACCGGCTGCAGTCCGGCCTCGACCCGAGCCCGGCGGTGCAGCAGCAGGCGCTGAGCGACCATCCCGAGGTCGCCGGCTTGATCCTGGAGCTGTTCCGCCTGCGTCTCGATCCGACCCTGGACCTCGGCGCCGAGGCCCGGGCCGGCGAGGTCAAGGCGACGCTGGCCGCGATCGAGGAAGCACTGCAGGCGGTCGATAGCCTCGACGCCGACCGCGCCCTGCGCCGCCTGGCCGCGCTCACCGCCGCGATCCAGCGCACCAACTTCTATCAGCCGGGCGCGGATGGTCAGCCGAAGCCCTACATCAGCTTCAAGGTAGCCAGCCGCGAGCTGGCCGATCTGCCCGACCCCAAGCCCTACCGTGAGATCTTCGTCGCCTCGCCGGCCGTCGAGGGCGTGCACCTGCGGCTGGGCCCCGTCGCCCGGGGCGGCCTGCGCTGGTCCGACCGGCGCGACGACTTCCGCACCGAGGTGCTGGGCCTGGTGAAGGCGCAGCAGGTCAAGAACGCGGTGATCGTTCCGGTGGGCTCCAAGGGCGGGTTCTTTCCCAAGCGCTTGCCGAAGGGCGGCTCAGCGGCGGACGTCCGCGCCGAGGCGATCGTCGCCTACAAGATCTTCCTCGATGGCCTGCTGGACATCACCGACACCATCGACGCCGAGGGCGAAGTGGTCCATCCGGCGCACGTCATCGCCCACGACGGCGAAGACCCCTACCTCGTCGTCGCCGCCGACAAGGGCACCGCGACCTTCTCCGACATCGCTAACGGGGTCGCCGAATCCTACGGCTTCTGGCTCGGCGACGCCTTCGCCTCGGGCGGCTCGGCCGGCTACGACCACAAGGCCATGGGCATCACCGCCCGCGGCGCCTGGGAGGGGATCAAGCGGCACTTCCGCGAGCTGGGCAAGGACATCCAGGCCGAGCCCTTCACCTGCGTCGGCGTCGGCGACATGTCGGGCGACGTGTTCGGCAACGGCCTGCTGCTGTCGATGCAGACGCGGCTGGTGGCGGCGTTCGATCACCGCCACATCTTCCTCGATCCCGACCCTGACGTAGGTCGCAGCTGGGTGGAACGGCATCGCCTGTTCGAGCTGGCGACCTCGTCCTGGGACAACTACGACCGCGACCTGATCTCGCCCGGCGGCGGCGTCTTCCCCCGGACCTTGAAGTCGATCGCGCTCACCGCCGAGGTCAAGGCGCTGTTGGACCTGAAGGTCGATGCGCTGACGCCGGCCGAGCTGATCACCGCGATCCTCAAAGCCCGGGTCGAGCTGCTCTATCTCGGCGGCATCGGCACCTATGTGAAAGGCGCGGGCCAGAGCCACCTCGACGTCGGCGACAAGGCCAACGACCTGGTCCGGGTCAACGGCCGCGACCTGCGCTGCAGGGTGGTGGGCGAAGGCGCCAACCTCGGCTTCACCCAGGCAGGGCGGATCGAATACGCGCTGGACGGTGGGCGGATCGACACCGACGCGATCGACAATTCCGCCGGCGTCGACACTTCCGACCACGAGGTCAACATCAAGATTCTGGCCGGCATGGCCGAGCGCTCGGGTCGGCTGAAGCGCGAGAACCGCGACGCCCTGCTGGCCTCGATGACCGACGAGATCGCTGTCCACGTGCTCTCGCACAACTACGACCAGACCCTGGCGCTCTCGATGATGCAGGCTGAGGCGGTTGACGATCTGGCGGCCCACGGCGCGTTCATGGTCGACCTGGAAAAGCGCGGGAAGCTCGACCGCGGCCTCGAGGGCCTGCCCAGCGCGGCCGAACTCGCCGAGCGCGCCAAGGCTGGCAAGGGCCTGACCCGGCCGGAGCTGGCGGTGCTGCTGGCCTACGGCAAGCTCGACCTGTCTGAGTCGGTGATCGCCTCTCAGGCCCCCGACGACCCCCACTTCCTCAAGACGCTGCGCGGCTATTTCCCCACCGCTCTCGCCCCGTTCGAGGACGAGATGAAGCGCCACCGGCTGCGGCGCGAGATCATCGCCACGGTGATCGGCAACGAGCTGATCAACCTCTGCGGCCCGACCTTCCCCGGCCGGCTGATGGCGGCCGCCGGCTGCGGTGTGCGCGAACTGGCGGTCAGTTTCGAGGCCGCGCGCGAGGTGCTGGATTTCGCGGCGATCTGGTCGAAGGTGACGGCGCTGGACGGCAAGGCGCCCGCCGCCGCGCAGACGGCTCTGTTCCGCGAACTGGCCTATGTGCTGCGCGGCCAGACCTACTGGCTGGCCCGCCGCGCCGGCAAGGACAACCAGGGCGTCGACGCCCTGATCGGGGCCTACCGCCGTCCGGCCGACGCGTTGAAGCCGCTGTTCCCGCAGGTGCTCTCGCCGTTCGAACAGAAGGCGGCGGTGCGCCGCGCGGCGGGCTGGATCAAGGCCGGTGCGCCCCGCGAGCTCGCCCACCAGGTCGCGCTCTACCGCCCGCTCTCGATCGCCGCGGTGCTGGCGGACCTGGCGCGCGAGCAGAACTGGCCGGTGGCCGCGGCCGCGCGGCTCTACCACCAGATTGGCGGGACGTTCGCGTTCGATCGCCTGCGCGCCGCCGCTGGCGCGCGCACGGCCGAAGACGCCTATGAACGTCTCGCCGTGCGCCGGCTGATCGAGGACCTGCTGGACGAGCAGGCCTCACTGACCCGCGCGGTGATGGCCTACGCCGGCCGCCCGGAAGCCGGCGAGGATGCGGCCGCCGCCAGATCCGCCGTCAACGCCTGGAGCAGCCTCAACGGCGAGCCGGTCCGCGCCGCCAGGTCGACCATCGCCGACATCGAGAAGGACAGCGGCGGCTGGAGCTTCGCCAAGCTCACCATCGCCAACGCCGCGCTGCGGGCGCTGACGTGAATCGAGCGGGAGACTTCGCCTCATTTTCTCAATCTCGGTCATCACCGGGCGCCGGTCCCGGTGATCCAAGAACGCGGGCTTGCGGGTGGCCGCGCTTGGCGCGGCCAAGGCCGGGTCGGTGGTCTTGGATAGCCGGGACTTACGCCCGGATATGACCGTTGAGAGGATGAGTTGATTAGACGTCGTCCAAGCCGAGCACCGGCGGCTGGCTGCCGTCGATGTCCGTGACGCCGAGTTCTCGGCCCAGCTGCGCGGCCACGATCGCCTGACCAGAGCGCTGCTGCGCCAGATCCGGTCGCGCCGCCAGCGCGGCGATGACCCGGCCGGCGAACTCGGGGCTCTCGCTGCCGTCGAGGCTGAAGGCGCCTTGCGCCGCGGCTTCCAGCACCCGCTCGGTCCGCACCAGGCCCGGATACAGCGAGATCGCCGCGACGCCGTGCGGCCGCAGCTCCTCGCCCATGTCCGCCGCCAGCTTGTCCGCGCCGGCCTGCGCCACGCCATAGATCGCATTGCCTAGACGCCGCCGCGCGGCCCAGTAGCTCAGCAGCACGATCAGGCCCGAGCCGCGCGGAACCATCAGCCGCGCCGCCGCCTGGCTGCAGACGAAGGCGGCCCGCAGGCCCTGGTCGATCATGCCGCGCCAGCGGTGCAGCGGCTGCTCCCAGAACGGCGCGGCCCAGGTGAAGGCGCCGTCCTCGACCATCCGCTCGTAGCCGCCCCAGGCCGCGTTAACGAGCACGTCGAGCTCACCCGTCGCCTGCCTGATGTGCTCGAACGCCGCCGCCGTCTGCGCATCGTCGAGATGGTCGCAGCCGATGCGCTCGACCACGCCTGGCAGGTCGGCGCCAGCGATGCCGCGGCCAGTGGCGAACACCCGGTAGCCAGTCCCGGCCAGCGCCGTGGCGATCCCTCGCCCAACCCCCCGGCTCGCGCCCGTCACCATCGCCGTCGCCATCGCCCGCCTCCCTGCGCCTCAGACGAAGCGCGGGATCGGGCCGTTGTGCGGCGTCTTGTGGTCGAGCTCGAGGAACACCTCGTCGATGTAGCACCAGCCCCAGCCCTCGGGCGGATCGTAACCCTCGATGATGGGATGGCGGGTGGCGCGGAAGTGGGCGGTGGCGTGGCGGTTCGGCGAGTCGTCGCAGCAGCCGACGTGGCCGCAGGTGCGGCAAAGCCGCAGATGCACCCAGGGCGAGCCGAGCTTCAGGCACTCCTCGCAGCCGAGCGCGCTCGGCGTCACGTCACGCACGCCATCGGCGTGGGGGCATTCGTCAGCCATGCGTTTGCTCCTCCTGCATGATGTGGGTCGAGGGCGGCGGCATCGCCAGGGGCCCGTGTTCAGGCGCCGGCGTCGGACATCCTAGCCGTCGAGTCAGAGGTCGAGATACGTGATCTCGCTGCGAGGGGCGGAGCAATCGGCGCGTCGATCGACCCGGACCAATGCGTTGACAGGACGCAAGGTCGGATTGCCGCGAACTCTCCTGCCTCGTGGCGAGGGTGACGCCCCGGGCGTCGCGCACGGCCCTCATGAAAACGTCGCGATCCGCAGACGCGGCGAGCCCTGACGCTGCGCGGGCGCTCCGCCATTGCAACGCCGTTGACGCCCGCCTGCCGCCAAGTTCGGCGATCAGCGGCGCCAGTAAGAGTCTCGCCGTCACGAGGGCCGCGCCCGGATGTCCAGGCACCCCGACAATGGTCTTGGAGCTGTCGATGAAATGGTTCGTCGAGGGGGCGGCCGGGCGGTTCTGGCCTCGGAGGGCTTGCCAGGGTAGTCAGAGGCTCTGTCGACCGCGAGGCAGCGCTCTACTGCGCCCTATCGGAACGAAGCTGAATTCCAAGGTCCCTGCCGCCAATTCGTAGTAGGGGTAACGCCGCAGCGGGAAGCGGCTGGCCGCCGGCGCCGGCGCCCAAGCCGCGGGCCCTCAGACGGCGCTGGCGAGCCCGGATGATAGTCGTCCACTGCCGGAGGCAGGCGTCCGATGGAACACCGAGGTCATTGCGTTCTGACCGCGGCGGGTCTCCAGGCCTTGATCGATGTCCTGCGCCGACGCGGCTATCGCACCATCGGCCCCAAGATCCGTGATCAGGCGATCGTCTATGACGACATCGAGGCCGTGACCGACCTGCCGCGAGGCTGGACCGATGAGCAGGCGCCCGGGCGCTACCGATTGGCGCGCC
>Ga0209415_10010520_pt1 | contig 15717 bp, 11 predicted proteins | sample PeaSoiSIISIP2007_FD_187696 | JGI IMG/M metagenome (GOLD analysis project Ga0209415, IMG submission 187696) | Peat soil microbial communities from Weissenstadt, Germany - SII-SIP-2007 (SPAdes) (version 2) | ecosystem: Environmental > Terrestrial > Soil > Wetlands > Peat | place: Germany... | reverse complement strand
GAGAAACCACCAGCCCTGACGGTGGCGGCGTTCTTACCCCTCGCCCAGCGCTCGAACCTCCGCAGCAGTTCGGCGGGTCACCCCTAAATCCCCAGGCTCTCCTCGATAGGCAGCGATAGGCTTGAAGAGGTTCGGTCATCACAACGCCTCCAAGGTCTTGATGACCGCCGAGTAGTCAGCAAAAAGGAAGTGGCTGTAGTTCGTCAGCATAGCCGCTGTCCGATGCCGAGACAGGGACTGAACGACAGGATCGGGAATCCCTTCACCTCGAAGCAGACTGATAAAGAGGTGTCGGAAACTATGAAAGCAAATCCCACGCTGGAGCCGCTCTTCTTCGCTGATCCCGATGCGGTGCAAGGCTCTCCGCAGCGACCCTTCTGGAATGAAATGTTTCACAGGTCGTGTGCCATCCGTTGAAAAGATGAACCCCTCGTGCCGACGAGCCAGAGCAGAGAGGTGCTTCGCCACTTTGCCTGGCAGCGGGATGCGTGCCTGCTCGTGCGTCTTGGTGTCTTTCAGCGTTTCACTCACCTGGCACCAGGAGTGCAGGCAATCGACCCAGGCTCCGTCACGACCTATGTGGATGTCTGCACGCTGCAGAGCAAGGATTTCCCCCAGCCTCATTCCGGTCGCCGCTGCAGTGAGCGCAGCCGTGAATGATAGTTTGTCGTTTTTCCACACGGAGCGGATTGTCTTTTCGTCGAACAGCCGCTTGACCTCTGGCATCCTGAGAATCCCTCGTGGCTTGGAGCGGACAACTGGCGGCTGGACAAAGGCGACAGGATTTTCTCTGATGATTCGTTGGCGGAAAGCGAAGTTGAGCATCACCCTCAACCCAGCGTAAATCTGCACCTGAGTCCGAGGCGCCAAGCCCTTTTCCTTCAATGAATGAAGAAGACTATTGATGCTGCTCGCCGTGATCTCCGCAAGCCGAGTGTCCGCAAAGTACGGCTCGATGTGGTTGAGCAAGAAGCCACGCATCGTCGCCATATGCGAGGCGGAAAGCACCTTGCCCCTTTCCTCTTGTGCTTTGACATAAGCGCAGCCAGGTTCCCACCAGCCCTGGGAGAACTCGGCGAAGGTAAGACGGCTGGCCGGTGAGAGCAGCCCATCATTGTAGAGCCGCATCACATACGATCGTGCGAGCGGAAGGCTTGTCTCTCCTGTCGATTGTCCTGGCATTCGTCTGCCGTTGTGGTAGTGGCGGAAATACCACACGGCTCTGCCGTTCTGCATTCGTCGCCTGTAGAGAGTGAAGGGCTGATGAACTTTCGCCAAACCTACCTCGATCTGGAGACATCTGTGGCTACCGGAGGTATTTTCAGCGAATCAGAATCAACAGAAGCCGCATAGAATAGAGGCTCTTCTATCTGCGGCTCTATTCGCTACCACACCCTGAAAATCCGTGTGTCAGGGGTTCGATTCCCCTTGGCGGCAATAGCCAGCTGCTTCCTGAATGGTCCCTTACGCTCTCCTGCCGAAAGACCGTGCCGCCTGAACGGCTGCGTTCCATCCCTCCACGAGGGACCCCCGCACAACATCCGGCATTGCCGGCTCGAAAATGACATCCGACTGCCAGATAGAGGAGAGGCGCTCCCGGCTCTCCCACACCCCGGCGGCAAGTCCCGCGGCGAAAGCGGCTCCCAGGGCAGTGGTCTCGAAGGTTCGCGGCCGCACGAGCGGCACCCCCAGGATGTCAGACTGGAACTGCATGAGAAAAGCGTTGGTGGACGCCCCTCCGTCCACGCGGACGGAGCGGATGGAGCGGCCGGCGTCCCGCTGCATGGCGTCAACGAGGTCCCGCGTCTGGAACGCTATGCTTTCCAGCCCCGCGCGGACGATATGCTCCTGCCCGGTCCCTCGCGTGATTCCCAGGATGGAGCCGCGCGCATCGGGATCCCAGTAGGGTGCCCCCATTCCGACGAAAGCGGGAACAAAGTAGACCCCCGCGGTGTCGGGCACCGCGCGCGACATGGTTTCCGATTCCGCCGCGGATGACAGGATCCGAAGCTCGTCTCGCAGCCACTGCACCACCGCGCCGCCGATGAACACGGAGCCCTCCAGGGCATACTCGAGCCCCGTGCCGAGATCCCATGCAACAGTGGTGAGGAGCCGGTTGCGGGAAGCCACGGGCTTGGTTCCCGTCGCCAGGAGGCAGAAGCATCCGGTGCCATAGGTGACCTTGACGTCACCGGGCTCCAGGCAGGCCTGGCCCAGGAGCGCGGCCTGCTGATCTCCCAGAACGCCGCGGACCGGGATGTCAGCGCCCAGGAGGCTGCTGGGGGCCACGCCGAAATCAGAGGACGAAGGACAGACCCGCGGCAGCATGGCAAGCGGGACGCCCATTGCCGAGGCGAGCTCGGGATCCCATTCTCCCTTGTGTATGTCGAAAAGCATTGTCCGTGAGGCGTTCGACGGATCCGTGAGGTGCCTCCCGGTGAGCTTGCTGAGGAGCCACGTGTCCACCGTGCCGAAGCAGATGTCTCCGCCCATGGCCCTGGCCCGAATGCCGGCGTCCGACTCCAGGAACCACATGATCTTGGTGGAGGAAAAATAGGGGTCAAGGAGAAGCCCCGTCCGTTCCACGACTGTTTTTTCCAGTCCTTCCGCGGAGAGCCGCCTGCAGATTTCCGCCGTGCGCCTGTCCTGCCAGACGATGGCGGGGCCGACAGGGTCACCCGTCTTGCGGTCCCAGAAGATCGCCGTCTCCCGCTGGTTTGCAATGCCGATGCCGGCGATCTGGGAGGGGCTGACCCGGGCAGCCGCTATTGCATCCCGCGCAGCCCAGATCTGGCTGGACCATATCTCCAGCGGATCATGCTCCACCCAGCCGGGCTTCGGGTAGAACTGGCTGAAAGGCTTCTGCGACACCGAGACTGCCCGGCCTGCCCCGTCGAAAAGAATGGCGCGAGAGCTGGTCGTCCCCTGGTCAAGCGCAAGAATGTAGGTGTCCATGGGGCGCAGTATAGGGCCCGACTATCGCGGAGGCAAGGTTGCGGGTGGAGGGGACACCGGGCCCACCGTGTAGGGGCCCGAAAGGGCCCCGTACCCGCCTTTCGCATTGTTCGCGAAGACGCGGAACGTGAAACCCGGGGCCAGGGCCGGCACTCCTGCCGCCATTTTCTGCGCATCAAGCGCGGGGCCTTTTCGCGACGCGGTGAAGGTGGCAACGAACCTGCCGTCCTTCCCGTAGGTCCATACGTCTGCCGACTGATAGGCGCCGCCCAGGTGGATCGCTCCCTCGCTGACTGAGGCGGTGGGGTAGGCCGCGGCGGCAGCGGAAGTCTCCCGCGAGGCAACGGTGAAGGTCTCCTCCACCGTGTCACCGCCGGCGTTCTGGAGGATGACCCGGTAGTCCCCCGCGGGCACCGCCGCTCCGCCGGGCATGAAGAGGTTGTTGGAGCCGATCCACGTCTCTCCTTCGGCGGTGGAGGAGACCCAGGAGGTGCTGTCCACCTTCCAGAACAGCTCTGCGGTGTCGCTGATCACGTAGAAGCTGCTGAGGTTTTCAATCCCATTGGGGTCGCTTGCCACCAGGAAAACGCTCAATCCCTCCGAGGTCGCATCCGTGCCGGTGTCATGCTGGTAGATGACCCGGGCGTAGACGCGCGAGATCACGGGCGGCTTGTTCGAGCACCCGGTTGCCAGGGCCAGCAACGCGACTGCCGCAGCAATCATCCGAAGCGCTCCCCTCACGCGTCCTCCAGGGCGGCGGTGCGCCGGCAGTCGGAGAGGCGGCGGCGCAGGTAATCCAGGTCCAGGTGAAGATCCCTGACGAGCCCGCGGAAAAGATCGTTGGGCAGGAGGTTCTGCTCCGTGAAGAGAAACAGGAGCGCCTTTTCCGCTATACAGGAGACGCGGAGCGAGTTCATCATCACCTCGCCGAAAGGCGCATCGGCGAGCATTTCCCTGAAATGGCGATGCAGCCGCGACTTCTCCAGGTTGTCACGGAGGAGGGAGATTTCCTTTGCGAGCGGCGCCGGGTCCCCCCGCGACGCTTCCTCACCGAGGGGTTTCAGGTGGAGGTACGTGTACTCCTTGCCGGGAAGATAGTGGTGATCGTCACAACGGGTGCAGTAGTTGGGCTCCCGCGGATCATCAGACTCCCTGTCTCCCCCGATCACGATCAACGGGTCGAAATACAGGGCGGGACATTCGCGGCCGTCGACGGTGTAATAGCGGTAGGTGTAGTAGGAGTCCTGCAGGCACTCGGGGTGCTCGCAATACGCGGTGAGGGGAAACACGTCGGTTGCCGTATCCAGGAGCAGCTTCGCCGTCGTGTTGAAGATCTCCCGGCGGAAGTTCAGAATCAGGGACGGGAAGATGAAAGTCAGCCCCCGGGTGCGGGAGGCGTTTTCCACCACGTATGCCAGTCTCTCCTCGTAGAACGAGGCCTCGTCGATGACCCAGGTCCCGACACCGGGGTTGAAAGCCATGATCCGCTCCAGGTCGAAGGAGCTGGTGATGGAAGCGATGTTCTTTCCGCACCGGACGAACCCGCCTCGAAACGGCAAGGCGTCTGCCGGGTAGTCGGGGAACCGGGAGACATCCAGGGCGGAACGGATGAAGAACACGATCCGCCTGTCAGCGCCGTCCGTCCGCGTGCTTTCCGCGGCCCTGCCCGTCTTCTTTCGGGCCACCTCTGAGTCTCTCCATATCCGCGCTGAAAACTCGGTCTTCCCCGAGCCCATGGAGCCAATGACAAGGATCCTGCGCGAGGGGCGGGAAAAGTCGAAATGGTTGAACGAGCGGTGCACCTTCACGTCCGGGAAACCGAGACTTTTGAGGAATGCGCTTGCCTGTGAGCTTTCCAGATCAGACGCCATTGCAGCGCAGGATAACGCCACCGCCATGAGGAGTCAACGCAGCCGTCCCGCAAACTGTTGACACCACCGTGCGGGCGACCTACAGTCGCTGGACTCATATGGCACTGACTGACCAGCAGGTAAAAGGCCTTCGCGGCCTGACGGAGGCGCAGGCGCAGGAAGCACTGCGGGAAAGCGGGTGGAACGAGCTTCCTTCCGCCGGGAAACGGGGCATCCTCTCCATTGCCGCGGGGGTGGTACGGGAGCCGATGTTCCTCCTTCTCCTTGCCTGCGGAGCGCTGTACCTCATCCTCGGGGACGTCCAGGAAGCGGTCATGCTGCTCGGTTTCGTCGTCGTGATCATGGGGATCACGATCTACCAGGAGCAGAAGACGGAGAACACCCTGCAGGCGCTGCGGGACCTTGCGAGCCCGCGCGCGCTCGTCATCCGCGAGGGAGAGCGGCGGCGGATCCCGGGGCGGGAGGTCGCGCGCGGCGACCTGCTTGTGCTGGCGGAAGGAGACAGGGTCCCGGCGGACGCCGTTCTGCTCTGGGAGATCAACCTGTCCGTGGACGAATCCCTTCTCACGGGAGAGTCAGTGCCTGTTCGAAAGACCGCGGCGGAGGACTCTGCCGGCATGCAAAGACCTGGCGGGGATGACCTTCCGTGCGTCTTCTCGGGGACTCTCGTCGTCCATGGGCAAGGGGTGGCCGTCACGAAGGAGACTGGCGCTTTCTCCGAGATCGGGCGCATCGGCAAGGCCCTCCAGGGCGTGGAACAGGAGCAGACGCCCCTGCAGAAGGAGACCGGTTCCATCGTCCGCGCAATCTTCGTGGGAGCCCTTGTCCTGTGCGCAGCGCTCGTCGTCGTGTACGGCCTCACCCGCCGGGACTGGCTGAACGGCCTGCTCTCGGGAATTACTCTTGCCATGGCCGTGCTTCCCGAAGAGTTCCCCGTGGTGCTCACCATATTCCTTGCCCTGGGGGCGTGGCGCATTTCCCGCAACAACGTGCTGGCCCGCAGGATGGCGGCAGTGGAGACCCTCGGGGCAGCCACGGTGCTGTGCACGGACAAGACGGGCACCCTGACGCAGAACCAGATGCGCATCCGCATGCTCCGCGCGGGAGAGAAATCAATCGACGTGACGGAAGAGCCGGGCGATCTTCCGGAAGCATTCCACGAGCTGCTCGAATACGGGGTCCTGGCGTGCCAGCAGGACCCTTTCGATCCCATGGAAAAGGCAATCCTCGAGGTGGGCGCCGGGAAGCTCACCAACACGGAGCACATCCACTCCACGTGGACCCTCGCGCAGCAGTACCCCCTGTCCCGTGACCTGTTGGCCCTCTCCCATGCCTGGAGGTCCATGGAGGGCCACGGGTACGTGGTGGCGACGAAAGGCGCGCCCGAGGCTATCGCGGATCTCTGCCACCTGGACGCGGAGCGCCAGGCGCTCCTTTCCGTCCAGGTGCAGGAGATGGCGGACAAGGGCCTGCGGGTGATCGGGGTCGCAAAGGCGTCGTTCGGCAGCGGCAACCTGCCGGACGCGGCCCATGATTTTCCTTTCGAGCCCCTCGGCATCATCGGCCTGGAGGATCCCGTGCGGCCGACGGTGCCCGCGGCCGTCAATGAGTGCAACAATGCGGGGATCAAGGTCGTCATGATAACGGGAGACTATCCGGCCACGGCCCAGAAGATAGCGCGCCAGATCGGCCTCGGCCCCGGGGACACGATCACCGGGCCGGAGCTTGCCCGCTTGTCCGCGGAAGAGCTCACGGGACGAGTGGAAGGGGCGAGCATCTTTGCGCGCGTGGTGCCCGAGCAGAAGCTCGCCATCGTGGACGCTTTCAAGGCGCGTGGTGAGATCGTTGCCATGACCGGTGACGGCGTGAACGACGCCCCCGCTTTGAAGTCAGCCCACATCGGCGTGGCCATGGGGAGCCGAGGCACGGATGTCGCCCGCGAGGCGTCGGACCTTGTCCTGCTCGACGACGATTTTTCCTCCATCGTGAAGGCCGTCAGGATGGGGCGCCGCATTTTCGACAACTTGAGGAAGGCGATGGCGTACGTGATCAGCGTGCATATCCCCATCGCGTTGACGTCGCTGCTGCCGGTGCTCCTTCAGTGGAAAGAGATGGTCCTCTTCCCCGTCCATATCGTGTTTCTCGAGCTCATCATCGACCCCGCCTGCTCCATTGTCTTCGAGGCCGAGCCCGCGGAAGCGGATGTCATGAGACGGAAGCCGCGAGGGCCGGGGGAGCGCCTGTTTGGAAGAATGAGCCTCCTCATCAGCTGCCTCCAGGGGCTCGTCTCGTTCGCGGCGGTGATGGGCGTGTACTCCGCAGCCCTGGCCATCGGGCAGAGCACCGCGGAGGCCAGGACCCTCGCGTTCATCACGCTCATCGTGTCCAACCTCTGCCTGATCCTGACAAACCGCAACTGGTCCCGATCCGCTGTCTCCGCCTTCAGCGCCGGCAATCCAGCCCTTCTCTGGGTGTTGGGAGGAGCGCTCGCATTCCTGGGGCTGGTGGTCTACGTTCCCGGCCTGCGCGGCTTGTTCCACTTTGCCCCGATGCACGTCCTGGACATTGCCATAGCGCTCGGCGCCGGGCTCGTGAGCATCGCCTGGTTCGAGACGGCGAAGGTTCTCTGGAGAAAGAGGCTCAACCGAAGAGCGTGAGCTGGCTGCTCACTCGCGCGGGAGGAGAGACATCTTCCCTGCAGCCCGGCGGCATCTCGGCCAGGAACGGGCTCGGGCGGCATTGGCGGAGCGTTCCGTGCACGGTGCGCCGGGCGCAGTGCGTAATATGGAGGGTGTCCCGCGCCCGGGTCATGGCAACGTAGAAGAGCCGCCGTTCCTCTTCGGGCTCCTCCGCAAGGGGAACAATGCCGTCCTCAGCGCCGGCGATGAAAACGGCGGGGAACTCCAGGCCTTTCGCGGCATGGAAGGTCAGGAGCGTCACTCTCTCCACCCTGCGCGCACCCTCGCTTTCACGGGTGAGCAGGGACAGGCGGACCAGGAACGATGAAAGGTCCTTCCCGTGCTCGCGGGCGCTTTCCTTGATGACCTCGTTTGCAAGCCCTGTTTCAGGCACGGAGTCGTCCACGTCGACAAGACTGCTTTCCAGCTCGTTGATGACGGCCTCGATCCCGAGGGATGCCGCCATGTCGCGAAGCTCAGGGAGCCTTCCAACAAACGCCTCAAGCGATTCCTGGGGGGATTCGGCGCCCGGTTTTTCGGTCAGCTCCCTGCGGGAAACCGGATCAGCGGGGTTCACGATGAGCCGCAGCGCGGCCACCAGGAAGCGAAACGGCGGCTCCCGCGCAAGCGGCATGTCATCCCTCAGCGTGAGGGGAAGGCCGGCCCGCAGCAGGGAGGGAAGAAGGGCGTCGCGGACGGCCCGCGTGCGAAAGAGCACGGCGATGTCGGCGAAGGAGTACCTGCCGACGGAGCGCGTTCGCGCTGCATCAACAGATACCGAGTCGACTCCACCGACGAGGTCGCGGATACGGGAGGCGATGTAGTCTCCTTCCTTTGCGGGGTCCTCCGCTTTGAACACGCCGATGACAGGGCCGTCGGGCCTGGCCGGTCTCAGAGGCGGTATGCCCGGCGATCGCTGGGGAGCGATGATGGCACCGGACGCGCTCACGAGCGTTGCCGAGGAACGATAGTTGGTTGCCAGGGCAAACGACCTGACCCCGGGTTGGTCTTTGAACCGGGAAAAGAGAGCCCGATCCGAGCCTCGAAACCCGTAGATGGCCTGGTCGGGATCTCCAATGCACAGGAGCCCGGCCGCCGACTGGCCCAGGAGAGACAGGAGCTCGTACTGCGGCTTGTTGATGTCCTGCAGCTCATCAACGGCCATGACGCGGTACCTTCCGCGCTGCAGCGCCAGAAAGTCCTCATCCCCTGCAAGGATCTCCAGGGCACTCGTGACAAGCGATGAGACGTCCACGCCCCCCGTCTCCTCGCACAACTTTTCGTAGGCGCGAATGGTTCCGCGCAGCTCCTCATCCGGCTCTTCCATGCCCTCGTAGTAGCGCTCCAGGCGCTCCGCCGCCTGCCGCGCGCGCCCCAGGGACGCGATCTGGGGAAGCAGGGAGAGCAGCGAGGCGCGCTGGGCCGCGCTGTAAACCGTGAGCAAGGCGGGATTGCGCTTCCTCAACAGGCCGAAGCAGAAGGCATGAAAGGTCGCGACTGTGATGGAGGTTGCCCGTCTGCCCAGGAGATCGAGAAGACGCTCCTGCATTTCCGCGGCGGCCCTTGCCGTGAACGTGAGAGCAAGAACCTGGTCCGGGCCTGCTGACCCGGACTCGATCTGGCGCGCGATCCAGCTCGTGAGAAGTCGGGTTTTCCCGGTGCCGGGACCCGCAAAGACCAGGATTCTTCCGGGCGGAGATTCGAGGATGGCCTGCTGTTCCCGGTCCAGAAAGGGCAGCCCAAGGTCGAGCTCCGGTCCCGCAGGAGCCCCTGGTGCTCGAGCAATGGTGCCTTCCCTGCTCACGCGACCGGCTCGTGCAGGCCGTGTCGGGAAGAGCTCGTCCTGCCCGCGCAGGCGGACAAGCTCGGGCTCGTCGAACATCCGGATGATGCCGAACTCACCGTCGTACCCGGGACTGGGCGTTACCCTGCCTTCCCGCATCCTTCGCACCGCCTCCGCGATAAGGGGTCCGAGGGCGCGCTCTATCTGCTTCGGATCGGAGTCGAAGAGAAACGCGTACTCATTGCCGAATGCCCGTATGACCCTTGCGTGGAGGGCGCCCACGGCCCGTGAGCCGGGCCCGCTCCCGGTGAGCTGGGAGAGAATTTCCGGCACGGGGATCAGGTAGCGGTAGTCTCCGGCCCGGTCCGGCCGGCGAGGCTCCCGCCGGTCCGCAAGCTGGAGCACGCGGTGCAGGACACCGATGGTGAGCGGGGCGCCGCAGGCAGGGCACGCGGCTCCCGTCTTCAGCGTCTCCTCGGGGTCCATGCAAACCCTGCACTTCCTGTGGCCGTCGAAGTGGTATTTCCCTTCCTCGGGATAGAACTCGCACGTGCCGGCGAAGCCGTCGCCCGTCCGGAGCGCTCCGACCACCCCTTCCCAGCTCAGCTCAGCATCGAGAAGAGTGGCTTCCCTTCCCAGGTTCGGCGGGGAGTGGGCGTCGGAGTTGGAGACAAGCCGGTAGCGGTCCAGGGCGCTCCAGCGCCAGTTCATGGGAGGATCGGATGAGAGGCCGGTCTCCAGCGCGAAGATGTGGGCGGTGAGATCTTCGAAGCAATCCTCGATGGTATCGAATCCCGACTTGGAACCAAAGAGGGAGAACCAGGGCGTCCAGATATGCGCCGGGATGAGAAACCCTTCCGGAGCAACCTCCAGGAGGATGGACAGCAGGTCCTTGGGGTCCAGCCCGAGGATGGGTCTTCCGTCAGAGGCAATGTTGCCGATGGCCGCCAGCCGCGCGGAGAGCTTCCGGGCTTCCTCGATGGTCCGCACAACCACGAGGGAATGGACTTTGCGGGTCTCCCCGCGCTTCTTGTAGATGGAGCTGATCTCCACGGTGAGGATGAACCGCACCGGGGCGTCCGCGGGCTGCGCGTCTTCCAGGGGAAAGTCCCGGGGCGGCTCCTTCAGCGCGAAAAGCCCGTCTTTCTCTGCGAGCTTCTCCGCAATCTCCTCCATCCACCGGGGATGCGTAAAGTCCCCCGTTCCGACGACGTTGATTCCCTTGAGCCGCGCCCAGCGGAAATAGCCTTCGAGGTCAGCCTCCCTGCTCGTCGCCCGTGAGTACCGGGAATGGACGTGCAGGTCGGCGACGAGCCTCATGCCGGGCTTTTGGTGAAGACCGTCCTGAGCTCTTCCTTTGCCCCGTCCAGCACCTCGTTGTACTTGATGTCCAGCTGGGCGAGGTACTGGCGGACCATGGCCTGGTACTCGGGATCCGCGGCAGGATTGATTTTCACCGGCCTACCCATCTGGCGGGAAAGCTCCTCTTCCTTTTTCTTCCTGATCTGCGCGTACTGGCGCTCCACCGCCTCCACCAGGCGCTTGCGCTCCGCGAGGTACTCTTTGAAGAAGCTCTCCAGCTGGCTGAAGATCATGTTCACCTTGCGGGCGTCGGAGACGGTGGCGCCGAACGCGTCCCCGATCTTCTTGTTGTTCTTGAGGGAGAACTCGTCTGCCGGCAGCACGAGGTTTGCCAGGAGGGACTGGACCAGGCCATCCCTGACGGACGCGAGCGGCTCCTTCTCATAGGCTTTGAGCGCCGCCTTGAGGTCGAAGGAAGCCTCATCCAGGAGCTTCGAAACGAGCTTTTTGCCCTCGTCACGAAGGCGGTTTGTTTCCACCAGCTCCTTGTTCGCTTCGATGTCTTTCGAGTTCTCCATTGCAATCTGGTACGCGGATTTGATGACTCCCATCGTGTCGTTCTCCTGCTGAAATGTAACCCCCACGCCGTGAGCGAATCAAGACGCCGCGATCGATTCCTGCTCGGTCACCACGCCCTGCAGGCGCTGGTCCCGCTCATTGTGGGGCACCTCGGCGACGAGCTGTTCGGACAGGCAGATGCCGAGAGCGGTGAGCTCCCTCCCGAGCGCGGCGCGCGCCTCTCCCAGAAACCTGTCGTAGTATCCTTTGCCTCTGCCCAACCGGTTTCCCCGCCTGTCGAATGCCAGCCCGGGCGCGGCCACCAGGACGCGTGTCCCCGGGCGCGGCTCGAAGGGCTCCCAGTCAGCTCGAGGAACGGGGATGCCCCAGCGGTCGCGGGGGAGCTCCGCCGGATCGCGGGGAAGGTAGAAGAAGCGTATGACCTCTCCCTGGATCCGCGGAGCTGCAACACGCCGCCCCGAGCCGTGCGCGGCGGAGATGAGCGGCGCGCTGTCCAGCTCGTTGGGCATCGAGAGGAAGCAGAGGACCACGTGTGAGCCGCTCCAGGCCTGCGTCTGGGCGAGCCGCCGCGCCGCCAGCTCGCTGCGCCGGCGCAGGTCCGCCGGTTCCAGGCCGGCGAGCAGCCTCTCCATCCCGGCGCGCATTTCTCCTTTCGTCATGGTACAGTAGTACGGTCCGGGAGGATGGAATGCAAGACCTGTGGGATCTGGTTCGCGGCTCAATCATCGGGGGGAGGAGGCAGCTTGCCACGCCGTTCGGCGTGCGCCGTCTCACGTATGCGGATTATACCGCCTCCGGACGGGGAGTCACGTTCATAGAAGACTACCTTTCACGCCTGATGGAGACGTACGGGAATACCCATACGGAGGACGACGCAACGGGGATCATCACGTCGGAGTGCCTTCACCAGGCCGAGCTCGCCATCAAGCGCCTGGTGAATGCGGGGCCGCGGCACAGGCTCATTTCCGCGGGGGCGGGAACAACCGCCGCCGTCCATCAGCTCCAGCAGATCCTCGGCATCTACGTGCCGCCGGCGGGGAAGGATTTCTTCCGTTCGCTCCTGCGCGAACGTTTTTCTCCTGAGGAGATGGAGAGCTTCACGAGCTGGATCAACGGCAAGCGACCCGTCGTGTTCGTGGGGCCTTTCGAGCATCACTCGAACGAGGTCTCCTGGAGGGAATGCTTCGCGGAGGTGGTGGAGATCGATCTCACGCGGAACGGCCTCCTTGACCTGGACGACCTTGCGCAAAAGCTCGAGCGCGCGCAGTACGTCGGCAGGCGGAAGATCGGGGCCTTTTCCGCCGCCTCCAACGTGACCGGCGTGAAGACGCCAGTCCACGAGGTGGCGCGGATCCTTCACCGGCACGACGCGCTTGCGCTCTTCGACTTCGCGGCTGCAGCTCCGTACGAGCGCATCGACATGAACAGGGATCCTGAGTCCTTCTTCGACGCGCTCTACTTCTCCCCCCATAAGCTGCTTGGCGGCCCCGGCAGCACCGGGCTCCTCCTCATCCATGACAGGATCTACAGAAGCGATCTGCCTCCCACTGTCGGCGCGGGAGGAACAGTGGAGTTCGTCAACTTCGACGGCCAATCCTATATCCCCGACATCGAGGCCAGGGAGAAGGCTGGCACGCCGGGGATCCTCCAGACCCTTCGCGCGGCGCTTGCGCTGGAGCTCAAGGAAAAGCTGGACCCGGACAGGATCGCGGCGCGGGAAGGGGAGCTCGCGCGGACCGCCCACGGGATGCTCGCGGGGCATCCCGGCATCGAGCTGATGGGGGAAGCGAGCCTGGAGCATCGTCTACCCATCTTCTCATTCACCGTGAAGGTCGGCCCCTCGTGGCTGCATCCCCGGTTCGTGACCGTGCTTCTCAATGACCTGTTCGGCATCCAGAGCAGGGCCGGATGCTCATGCGCGGCTCCGTACGGCCACCGGCTCCTCGGCATAGACGAGCTCCTGTCCCGCAGGCTGGAACGCACGATCAGCAAGGGGAACGTCGGGCTGAAGCCGGGCTGGACCCGGGTCAACTTCCATTTCCTGCACACCGACTCGGAAGTGGCATTCATCTGCCAGGCCATCAGGTTCGTCGCAGATCACGGAGTTGCGTTTCTTCCATTGTATGACTTCGACATCCACACCGGGGCGTGGAGGCACAGGGAGCACGCTCACCCCGGAGTTTCCTTCGGGCTGGACATCGGGTCCAACGGTTCGGCGGGCGGGACCGAGGCTCTTCCCGACGCCCCCGCAGAGGAGTCCCCGCTGGAGGCGCTCTTCGCGGCCTACCTCCGTGAGGCGGAAAGTCTTTCGCACTCCCTGCGGCAGAGGTTCTCGGAGGCGGAGCTCTCCACGACGGAACAGGACCTCATTCCCTTCCTGTACTCAAGCGGAAGGACTGCAAGGTAGGCCGGTGAAGCGACGCCCCACCCAGAAGGACTGGCTCCCTCTCTCGAAGGCGGAGAGGGTTGCCGAGGTGCCCACGGGTGAGGCATTCCGCGTGGCATGGATCGATTTCGATCACGGGATACGGGTGGGAAACCTCGAGCCGCACGAGCGGATCACACAGATCCTCAAGTTCGGCCTGGAGCAAAGGTATGGTACGCCGTTCGTGACTGACAGGTGGGGAAGGGGCGTGTTCTGGCAATGGATCTGCTGGCTTCCGCGCGCCAACCGGGAGGCCAAGCCTGTTTCCAGCCACGTCAACTTCGGCTGCGCCAAGTTCTTCATCTCAGCGGACAGGGAAGCGTCGATCTTCCAGAGCGGGCTGCAGATCGAGCGCGGCTCCGTCCGGGTGGACTCCGGAATCCCGGGAACGCTTGCGAAAGACTGGGACTGGCACAGGCTCATTCGCCAATGCGAGAGCGGGACCGTGCTGGACCGCGAGATTGGCCGGCTTGTGCGGCGGGAAGGCTTCACCGCGCGGCTGGCCGGGGGGACCACCGCCTCGTTCACCGCGGAGAACTGGGAATCTTCCCGGCAGATCCGGCAGGCGGCAAGGAAAGCCCCTCCCGACCAGTGGGAGGGGTTCCAGCTCTTCTATCCCATGGGCGCCAGCGAGGTGCGCGCCTGCACGGGCCATGAGCTCGTCCAGGCCATTCTTGGCGTTTTCGCTGAGGTCGCGGAGGCCATGAACCAGTGCATGCAGGTCAGGCTGCAACCGGCCCGACGGCCCTGAGCTATCTACTTCGCCGTCTGACTCGCCTTGGCCACGGTGGCCGCGTGGATTGGGGACTCCTTGAGAAAGAAAGCGAGCAGGAGGCCCACCACGGCAAGGCCGAGAAGGCCGAGCAAAGACGCGGTCATGGATCCGCCCGGCGCCTTGAGCGCGTCCATCAGGAAGATGAACACGATGCCGGAGATCTGGCCCATGACGATCAGGAGGGTATTGGAGGTCCCCTCCGGCGCAGGGAGCGTCATTTCGGCGCCGTACTGGAACCCGATGGGACCCGCGCTGAGAAGGAAGAAGCCGAACACGAAGGATGATGCAAGGAGGAGCCAGTAGCTGGTCGCGAAGGTCACGCCGAGCAGGCCCGGCATCAGCCCCACGAGGGCAACGATGATGAAGGGCTTTCGGCGGCGAAGCGAATCCGAGACGAGCGGCAGCGCAACGGCTCCCACGATCCCGCCTATCAGCATGAGCCCGCCGGCGAGGCCCGCCTGGGAGGTGGAGAACCCCCGGGGCCCGACGATCTCCTCGATCCATGTCGTGATCCCGTTGAACATCCCGAGGCCGACGAAGAAGATGACAAGGAGGAAGATGAACTCCCGCTTGCGGATCATGCTGCGAAGGCCGTCGAACATGAGTGAACGCACCTCATCCTCCGGCCTGCCGACCGGCGTGGGCGGGCTTTCCCGCGCCACGAGGATGAAGAACAAGGCCGCCACCACGCCGGCAACGCCCGAGACGAGGAGCATTCCCTTCATGCCGTACCCGGCGGTGAGGATTGGCGTCACGATGAGGCTGAGCAGGACCCCCAGGTAAATGGAGAGGGTCCCGAGCCCCGTGGCCGTGGCGCGCTCGTCGGCAGGGAACCATCGACCCGCAAGCTTTGTCGTCGCCCCGAGGACCAGCGGCTGACCGATTGCGATTCCCACCTGCGAGATGATCACCAGGGTGAAGCTGGAGGCGAAGATCCCCCGGGTCAGGGCGAACACTGCGGTGAGAATGGCGCCTAGCGACACGCTGCGCCGGATTCCCCACGTATCGATGAGCCACGCGGAGGGGAGGAAGATCAGGATATAGATTGCCATGAAGCACAGGGACAGGAGCCCGATGGCGAGGTCTGTGGTGGAGTAGAACTTCATTGCCTCGCTGGTGACGGGAGCGAAGGTGATCCAGAGCGCCTGGTTGATCCCCGTGATCAACATGAACGCGCACAGCATGAGCCATCGATAGCGATACGCCGTGAGTGCTGTTTTGCCCATGAGAGGCACTATAGTAGCGGTCGGCGTCGAATGCAAGGCCGAGGCGCTAGGAGTTGTTATGATGCGCCTTGCAGTTCCCGGAAGGCGTTGATGATCAAGTGGTTGGTGGCTGTATACTGAATT
>Ga0209415_10010519_pt1 | contig 15717 bp, 7 predicted proteins | sample PeaSoiSIISIP2007_FD_187696 | JGI IMG/M metagenome (GOLD analysis project Ga0209415, IMG submission 187696) | Peat soil microbial communities from Weissenstadt, Germany - SII-SIP-2007 (SPAdes) (version 2) | ecosystem: Environmental > Terrestrial > Soil > Wetlands > Peat | place: Germany... | reverse complement strand
ATTCCCATCGTCTTCGATTTTACTGATGAATCGCAGGTGGTACGCACCCAAGGGTTGAAGAATCCGGACGGCATCCTCGGCCTGGTTCCAGGATCATCGCCCCCGGAAATACTCTACATACAAAAGATCGGCAACGGCGACGCCAGCGGCTCCACGGCTCTGCCCGGCGGGCAGCAGTGCCGAACCCAGCCGTATGCTCCGTCGGGCGCGAGCAGCCCCAATCCGGCAAACCACGACTTCGTCAACGTCCGCATCGCGACAACGTCGGACGGCGTCAACTTCAGCGATCAAGGAATAGTGTTGGGCCTCAACGACCCGACAACGACATCGTACATCGGCACTCGCTGGATCGCACCGGGCGGCACGATCCTCGCGCTCGGCGACGGGCGATACGGCCTGTTCTTCTCCGGAGGCAACTGCATGGATGCCGATTCCGATTCCTTTCACTACATCGGCTATGCTGAATCGACCGATCCGAGCCTCCAAACCTGGACGGTGATCAACGGCATCAATAACCCCATTGCGTCGATCGGGCCGCACACGCTTCCGGTGAATGGGGTCGCAACAACCATCCCTGCGCGAATACCGGTGGTCGGGCCGACACTGGACTGGTTCGAGGGACGCGTCTACTCACCTTCGGCAGTTGTTGTAGACAAGGATACCGTATTGTTGACCTTTGCTGGTTATCACGTTCAGAGTCCTGGAGATGACCTGCTTGATTATCGGACAATTCTCACTGTGAGGCTGACGGCGTCGCGCCCACTGCTCTAGTTGGCGAATGGGATATACAGTGGAGCTTTCGCGAACGGCGTACTGGATGAGACTCCGGAGGAAACCTCGATTTATCGTGGGTCTTCCTTCGATAGTGCTCACGGCGTTGATCGTGCTGACACCGCGCGGTGCCAGCCAGGCCGCATCGTTTACATCGGGCAACGTCGTCGTCTATCGCGTCGGCGACGGTATTGGGACGTTGGCCAACACGGGCAACGCTGTGTTTGTCGACGAGTACACGCCGGGCGGCACCCTGGTGCAGTCGATCCCTTTGCCGACGACGGCCAGCGGGTCGAACAACCAACTGGTCGCCAGCGGAACGGCGGGCTCGGAAGGCTTGCTGACGCGCTCGACAAACGGCCAATATCTGCTGCTCACCGGCTATGCCCGCAAACTGGGTGGCAGCGGCTCGCTGTCGAGCACGACCGCTACGGCGGTGCCGCGCTCGGTGGCCATTGTCAAGTTCGACGGTAGCATCGATACCTCCACCGCGTTGACCGACTTTGCGACCGCCAACAATCCTCGTAGCGCAGCCAGCACCAACGGATTGGATATCTGGGTCGGCGGCGCCGCCGGCGGCGTCCGCTATACCTCGTACAGCAAGTTCGGCAGCTCGACCTCGACGCAGCTCAGCACGGACAGCACGAACATTGAGCAAGTCAACATCTTCGACGGCCAGCTCTACGTATCCACCCAGAAGGGCACGACGATTCGGGTGGGAAGCGTCGGCGCGGCCACGCCGACCACCACAGGGCAAAGCATCACGAACCTGCCGGGATTCCCGACCACCGGCAACCCCGACGCCTTTTTCTTCGCCGATCTCGACGGCACCCCGGGGGTGGACACGCTGTACGTGGCCGACGACACCACCGGTGGGGGACAGATTCAAAAGTACTCCTTCGTCGCCGGCGGTTGGACACCCAGCGGCACGATCACGGCGGCGAGCGTGCACGGGCTGACGGGCGTCGTGAATGGGGCCACGGTGATCCTCTACGCGACCGGCAGCGGCGCCGCCGGTACCAGCGGTACATTGTACACTTTCACCGACACCACCGGGCACGGCGCGACGGTTTCGGGAACGGCCGACACGCTGGCCACGGCGCCGGCCAACGAGGCGTTCCGAGGGGTGGCCCTGGCGCCGGTCAGCTCCCTTTCTCCAAGTCCGACACCCACCGCGACCGCGACGCCGATCCCCGCCACCGCAACGAAGGTGCCGACGCCGCTTTCCACTGCAACCAAGACGCGCACGCCGACGCCGACCGGTGCGGTGGCGAGCACAACGACTCCGACACACGCTCCGACCAACACGCCGACACACTCGACAGTATCGACTCCAAAGGGCACGGCCTTTACGCCGGGCAACGTGGTCGTCTATCGCGTCGGCGACGGCACGACGACGCTCACCGACAACGGCACTGCGGTGTTTCTCGACGAGTACAGCGCCAGCGGTAGCTTGGTGCAGTCGGTGGCGTTGCCGACCACGGCGAGCGGCTCGCAAAACCAACTGGTCGCCACCACCGATGTCTCCGAAGGGCTGCTGGCGCGCTCCACCGACGGGCAATACGTCCTGCTCACCGGCTACGCCAGCGACTTGGGCGGCAGCACCGCGCTCGCCACGACGGCCGCGGCGGCCGTGCCCCGCACCGTTGGCTGGGTGAAATACGACGGCACGATCGACACCTCGACCGGGCTCACCGACATGTCGAGTAAGAACAACGTCCGCAGCGCCACCAGCACTGACGGCACGGACATCTGGGTCGGCGGGGCCAGCGGCAGCTCCGGTGGGGTCCACTACACCACGCTGGGGTCGACGACCTCGACGCAGCTCTTCAGCACGATCCCGAAAGGGGTGCGGCAGGTGAATATCTTTGGCGGCCAGCTGTACTTCGACTCGAACGCGACGGGCCTGCTCAACGTGAGTACGGTGGGTGTGGGGACGCCGACGACGGGGGGGCAGAGCGGGACGGAACTGCCCGGTCTTTCCGACGTCGCGGGCAACGACGGCTACTTTTTCGTGGATCTCGGCGACGGCCACGGGCTGGCGACCTTGTACGTGGCCAATGACAGCCTCGGGCAGATCCTGAAGTACGCGCTGGTCAGCGGCAGTTGGACGGCCAGCGGCACGATCAGCGCGGCGGGCGTGCACGGCGTCACGGGCGTGGTCAGCGGAACCGACGTGACGCTCTATGCGACCGGCACCACCGGTACCGACGGCACCCTCTACAGCTTCACCGACACCACCGGCTACGACGGGACGGTCTCCGGTACGACCACCACCTTGGCCACCCCGGCCGCGAACGAGGCCTTCCGCGGCGTGGCCCTCGCCCCGGTTGCACTCGGAGCGCCAACCGGGACCAACACGCCCGGCGGGAACACCGGCAACACGCCGATGCACGCGCCAAGTAGCCCCACAGCGACTCCGACACCAACACCCAGTCCGAACAACCAGCCAATGGTATCCCCGACACCGACGCCGACACTCGCTCCCTTCACGCCGGGCAACGTTGTGGTGTATCGGATCGGTGACGGGACGACGGCACTGAGCAGCGGCGTCGGCTCCCCGGTCTTTCTGGATGAATACACCAGCGCCGGCACGTTGGTGCGCTCGGTCGCGTTACCGACCACCGCCAACGGGGCGAACCAGCCGCTGGTCGGCAGCGGGACCGCGGGCACCGAAGGCCTGCTGACACGCTCCGCGGACGGGCAGTATCTGCTGCTGACGGGCTACGATGCAGCGCTGGGCACGGGGAGTCTGACGAAGTCGACCGCGACCGCGGTGCCGCGCACGGTGGGGCGGGTCGACGCCAACGGCGACATCGACACGACCACGGCGTTGACCGACTTCTCCAGCGGCGACAAGCCGCGCAGCGCCGCGAGTACCAACGGCATGGACCTGTGGCTCAGCAGCGGCAGCAAGGCGACCAACGCCGGCGTGCACTACACCACGCTGGGCAGCACGACCTCCACAGTGCTCAGCTCCACGGTGACCGACAGCCGGCAGGTGAACGTCTTCGGCGGCCAACTCTACGTCTCGACGCAGGACAGCTCGGGGGTGTTGCTCGGGATGGTGGGGACGGGCACGCCGACCACCGCCGGGCAGACCATCACGGCGCTTGCGGGGTTCGCCGCTACCGGCAAACCGGAGGGATTCCTCATGGTGGCTCTCGGCGGGGCGGGGATCGACACGCTGTACGTCGTCGATGAGAGCGCCGGGATCGAGAAATGGTCGCTGGTGGGTGGGAGTTGGACGATGAACAATGCCATCGCGCCGGCGGCCGACCAGCCGTACGGCATCACCGGGGTCGTGGACGGGACGAGCGTGACGCTATACGCCACGGGCAGCACCGCAACCAACGATGCCGGGACCCTCTACAGTCTGACCGACAGTAGTGGGTTCAACGGCGCGATGAACGGGAGTCTCAACCCGGTGGCCACAGCGGCGGCCAACGAGACCTTCCGCGGTGTCGCCCTCGCCCCGGTGGCGCTCGGGGCACCGACTCCATCACCGTCCGCTACTCCCATAGCTTGCATCGGCGATTGTAACGGCAGTGGCATGGTCACGGTCGATGAGATCCTCACCCTAGTGAATATCGCCCTCGGAAGCGGTTCGGTGACGGACTGCGAAGCGGGCGATGTCAATCAGGACGGCCAGATCACGATCGATGAGATTCTGATTGCAGTCAACAATGCCCTTAATGGCTGCGCATCAAGCTGAACCGCGTTGACTATGACGGCAGATTGGAGAAAGGCGATGAAGCGTCACTTGGAGCGTCGGACGACGGTAGTCTTGGGGTTGGTGGTGGCCGTATTCACGACGGCGGCGGCCGCCCGCCTTGCCGCTGCGGCGGAGCCTGGTTCCAACGGCTCGTGCAGTAACGGTTGCGTAGACATCCACGGGAACCCCGTCTCGTGCGGTCCGCCTATGGGGAGTTGCGCCAAGGCCAACGGCAGCCCTGGCGGCACGCCGAATGCCGACTGCCAAGTCGGAGAGCAATGCGATGATGGCAACACCATCAACGGCGATGGCTGCGACAACAACTGCACGTTCAGCTACTCGGCGCCGGGCGTCCCAAACTGCGGCAACGGCATCTCGATCGCCGGTGAAGAGTGCGACAACGGCGCCACCAACGACGACGTCAACCTCGGTATCGGCGGCAACCCCTGCGACACGCACTGCCGTCTGAAGTCCTGCGGCAACGGTCGGGTGGAGGGCGGCGAGCAGTGCGACGACGGCGACACGCTGTGCGACGATGACTGCGACAGCTGCACGAACGGCCTCAAGGGCAATTGCCTGTTTCCGGGCTGCGGTAACGGCATCACCGACCTCGGGGAGCAGTGCGACAGCGGCACCAATACCCCCGGCAGCGGCTGCGACCCAGGATGCAAGCTGCCGGTCTGCGGCAACGGCATCACCGATCCGGGTGAGCAGTGCGACGACGGCAACATCATCAACGGTGACACCTGCGAAGGCAACTGCACACTGCCACGCTGCGGCAACGGCATCACCGATCCGGGCGAGCTGTGCGACGACGGCACAACCGCCGCGAATACGGCGACGTGCGACATCAACTGCCTGACCCCATTTTGCGGCAACGGTGTCGTTGATGGAGCCGGCGAATACCCCGGCGAAGTCGCCGGTGGAGAAGCCTGTGACGACGGCAACACCGTCAACGGCGACGCCTGCGACTCGAATTGCACGCTGCCGGCCTGCGGCAACGGTATCACCGACTCGGGTGAGCAGTGCGACGACGGCAACACTGTCAACGGTGACACCTGCGAAGGGAACTGTACACTGGCGACCTGTGGTAACGGTATCACCGACGTGGGCGAGCAGTGCGACTCGGGTGAATGCGTGTGCGACGTGTTCCCGGACAAGTTCTCTTTCGGGCGTGACTGCGGCAGCGTGGATGGCCGGAACGAGTGCCAGACCGACGGCGGCACATGCGTGAGCAGCCTCAAGGGCGGCGGGTTCCCGGCGTGCTCGGTGTTCGTCAATCACATCGCCGATACCTGCGTCGCGTGTGGCGTCGTCGGTGGCGACGGCAACTCGGACTACACGTCGGATGCGTGCCGTGACGACTGTCAGCTGCCGCGCTGCGGCGACGGCGTCACCGACACCGGAGAAGGGTGCGATGACGGCTTGATCAATCCCGCCAATCCCGGCCCTGGCGACGACATCGATGCGTGCCCGAACGGTCCTGGGGCAATCGCCCTGGGCTTCGCGTGCAAGATGGCCAATGTGTGCGGGGACGGGTTCGTCAAGTTTCCATCGGAAACCGACCCCAATTGCCAGGGTCCGTTATGCGCGGCGTCGGTGCCGGGTACGCAGGCCTGCGACAATGGGGGCGGCATGATTCAAACGACCGGCGGTCCGCATCCGGGACTGCAGACGTGCCACGGAAACCCAGGCATCTTCTGCGCCGACGAGGTCGACTGTGTGGATCAGGGCACCGTTGGACCGTGCGGCAATTCCACGAGCCCGGTTGCCAACGATGCCTGCACCGGTGCGGGCACGAGCACGGTTGGACCGGCGGCGTGCTGCACCGGCGTCGGCAACGGCACCTGCACCCCTCCGGAGCCCGGTCAGTGCCGTGGCCAGACGTGCACCCTTCCAGCGTGCGGCGACGGTGTGACCGATCCGGGCGAAGGCTGCGATGACGGCAATACCCTCAACGGCGACGGCTGCCAAAGCAATTGCCGCTTACCGAACTGTGGCGACGGCAAAACGGAGCCGCCGGAGGCCTGCGACAACGGCGGTAACAACGGCGTCAACCGGCCGTGCACCGACACCTGCCAAGTGGCCGTATGCGGTGACGGCAAGACATGCAGCGGGAGCGGTTGCATTACCGGACCACACGGTGGCCCGGAGCAATGTGACGATGGCAACCTCAACAACTACGACAACTGCAAGAATGACTGCAGCGTGAATGTCTGCGGCGACGGGGTCACACACAGCAGCGGCACCCCACCGTTTGAGCAGTGCGACGACGGCAATCAGGCCAACTTCGACGGATGCTCTGCAAACTGTTGCCTCGAGCCCAATGGCGCCCACGGCAGTCAAGAAATGTTCGCCGGACAACAGTGCAACGTAGCGGACATGGCGGAGGAGTTCGCGGTTCTGGTACGTTCTGCCGCGGCGGGTGGCGCGGCGCCCAACCGCGCGGTGAACATGTTGAGCAACCGCGCACAAGCCGTCGACAAGGTGGTATCACAGGCGCAGGGGATTAGTGTGACCTTGGGGCACGTCGGAAATCGGCTGACCCGGAAGAAGCTCTGTGAGCTCGAAAAGCGCGCCGGAAATCTGCTGGTGAACATGCAACGCACGTTGGACACGGCCTATCGCAACCACGAGATGTCGTACGATCAGTATACCGCCGCATCCTCAAGCCGCATCGACGCCGTGGTGTTTGGAGACCAGATCCGCGCGATGTTCTTCTGCGCACATTGAAGGAGGATTTTTCGGGGGACTTTCGGAAGTTGCGGGGTGAATCGAACTTCTGCTCGTGCGATGCTGTCTCGCCTGGTCGTGATGGTGGGGAGCACGCGTAGACGGCGGATCTGGCGCCGGCAGGTCACGCCGCCTGGAGGGCCATCGCCGTGCCGTGCGGCACGAGGGTCCAGCGCCGTTCGTGGTATTGCGCCACTGAAGACCGATCCGCGGTCGATACGATTGCCGACTGCGGGAGCCGTTCCCGCAGCACCGTATAGACCCGTTTCTCGGTGTCCTCGTCGAGCCCCGACGTGGCACCGTCGAGGAAGATCCACGGGGGCTCCTGCAGGAGCACGCGTGCCAACGCGAGCCGTTGCTGCTCGCTGCCCGACAGTTGCTGTTCCCAATGTGCGGTCTCGTCGAGCCGATTCACGAGCGCGTCGAGACCGAGCAGCTGCAATGCGTCGCGGATTCTCTGATCCGAAAAGGCGCTCTCGGGCAACGGGTACGCGAGGGCCGTACGCAACGTTCCGATCGGGAGATACGGACGCTCGCTGACGAACATCGTCCGCGACTCCTCCGGCAGCTCGATGCGTCCTCGGCCGAACCGCCAGATACCGGCGATGGCGCGCAGCAAAGTGCGCTTGCCCGCACCCGACGGACCGAGGAGCGCCACGTGATCGCCCAGCTTGATCACGGCGTTGGCGTCCTCCACGAGCACCTGCCCATCCGGCCGGGTCAAGCACAGGTGACGGAGCCGGAGTGCACCGTCGCGCTGCCGCTCGACGTGGATCCCCTCGGCGCGCTGAAGGTCGGCGCACGTGGAGTCGATCTCCTCCGTGAACGTGAACAGGCGCTCGATGCTCGCGCGCCACTGCGCGATCTCCTGGTACGCATTGACGAACCAGACCAGCGCCCCGGAGACCTGTGCGTAGGCGATGGTCGTCTGTATGACGCTGCCGAGGCTGAGACTTCCGGCAAAATAGCCCGGGGCCGCAACGAGCAACGGCACCAGGGAGTTGGCCTGGCCGACACTGGTGGTGAGCAGAATCAGATCCCGCTGCGCGCGAATCAGCTGTAACCAGTTGCCGACCACGTGCTGAAAGCGCTCGAGGGCATGGCGCCGCTCGCCGTCTTCACCATGCAAGAGGGCCACCGACTCCACATTTTCGCGAAACCGCACGAGCGTGAAGCGGAAGTCGGCTTCGAAACGTTCCCGATCAAACTGGATGGGCACAAGCCGCCGCCCCACCCGGTGCGTGAACCAGCTGGTGATCATTGCGTAGATGATCGCCACCCACATCATCAGACCCGGAATATGGACGTGGGAACCGCGGAAGTCATATGCCCAGTCGCCGGAGAGCCTCCACAAGATGCCCGCGAAGGAGAGCAGCGTGGCAAAGGCATTCAGCAGCGAGAGGGAGAGGCCGAGCGCGCTTGCCACGTAATTGCGCACGTCCTCGGCGATGCGCTGGTCGGGATTGTCGGTGGCCTTGCGGTGGAGCTCTATCTGCCAGTAGGCCTGCGAGCTGATCCACTGCTTCAGGTAGTGATCGGTGAGCCATTGGCGCCAACGGATCTCGAGTGTCTGCCGCACATAGATGCGGTAGGTGGAGACCAAGACGAACCCGAGTGCCAGCCCCAAGAAGACGCCGAAGGCGTTGGAGAGGGCCGCCATCTGCTTGCTTTGGAAGCCGTCGAAGATGCGACGCTGGGCGTCAGAGAGCAGCACGTTGCCGTAGACGGTACCCAGTTCGAGGGCGACGGTGAGCGCGAAAAGTAGGCCTCCCTTGAGCGCGTCCGGCGACGTCCAGTAGACCCGCGTCAGGCGCACAAGGTGACGAACGAACCGCCGCCCGAAGAGGGCGCGCGAAGATACCGATAGCATCGGGAACCTCCTTGGGTTCAATATCGCAGCACAACGTCGGCGGGCAGCTCACGCACGCGAGCGCACCTCGAATCCTCGCTTTGTCGCGGGCGCCCGGCGACCACGACCTCGCGCAGCGGACGAGCAAACGGCGACACGAGCACGATCCCGCCCGGAGGACGGACACCGCCACCGAGGGTCACGCGAACGCAGTCGTCCCCGTCGGCGTACATCGTGAAGTCGAGCCGGCCGAAATGGGTCGCGAGCCCGTGGACGCACACGCCGGGCCGCTCCCGCACCCACGTCTCCGGCACTCCGGCCGCGACGACGAGCGCGCTGTCTTCGTCGCGTTCCCAGGCGAATAGGCGGCGCCCGCTGCGCACGAAGCTCGACGCCACCCAGCCATGCGGCAGATCACCGAGGAAACGCGGCAGCCGCGGGTTGCGCGTTGTCACCTCAGGCCACTGGCACCAGGCAGGCGGCCGCTGGTCGTCGATCATCCACTCGAGCAGCGCCAGCGCGCGCTCCTTCCAGCCGAGTCCCAGCAGTGCCGTTGCGTTGCGGATCTCGTAAGGCGTGTACGCCTCGGCAGATGTTTCGCCGCGGCGCCGCGCCTCGAACTCCCGCCAGTAGCGCTCGAAGGTCCGCTCAAGCGCGGGACGCGGAAGCCGTGCGTCCTCGCGGCAGGGGTCGAACGCGATCGCACTCGACGTGGGGTCGAAGTCGCCGAGCTCCACGGAGCCCGGAAGGAAGTCGATGCGGTGCTGCGCCATCGTGCGCGCAATCGACGTGTGCAGGTCGCCGCGCATTGCGTCCCTCAGCGCGCCGATGCGATCTGCCGCGGCGACATCGCCGAGTGCCTTCGCAGCCTCGGCCGCGTCAGTGAGCCCGCGCACCGCGAAGAAGTCGTCCCAGTACGAGTGCACCGGGTGCGACGCGTATCCTTCGTGGCTGATCGACTCGGGCAAGAGACCGAAGCAGGCGGTGGCGCGGAAGGCGTCGCCCGTGCGTTCGCCGCGCAGCGCCGCGATCGCATCCACCGCACGGAGCACGCGCGGCCAGAGCTCCTGCAAGAAGCCGAGATCTCCGGTGAGCCGGTAGAGCTCCACTACGCCCCACACGAATTCTCCGTGGCTGTCGTGCTCGGCGACGAGGTCGACGCCGCGCCGATCGACCGCGCAAGGTATGCGACCATCTTCAAGTTGATGCGGGGCATACCAGCGGAGAAACGCGCGTGCCTCCGCCGCGAAACCCATTTCGGCGAGCGCCGTCCCGGTAAACGCGCCGTCACGGATCCATGAGCGCCGGTAGCAGCGCGGTCCGGGCTGGATGCGCGGGCCCTCACGGTTGACCAGGATCCACGCGATCGACGCCCGGAGGCTTGCCTCGAAGCGCGCGCCACCGGGTGGCAGCGCGATCGGTATGCCGGCAAGTCGCGCACGCCAGCTTGCGACGGCCTCGTCGAGGCGCGCTGCGCCCCAGGCAGCTGCCTCGGGCCGCGCAAGACCGGCGGGTGGTGGCGGCGTATCTTCGAAGAGCGGCACTGCGACCACAACCGCCTCGCTCCCGGCCGGCGCCGGGCAAAGATGGAAGGCAAGCAGGCCCTCGGCGAAGCCGGTCGGGTCGTAGACGTTTTCGGCGGTCAACGCGCCTGCTTCGAGGACGCCTTCGTCACCGCGCACCGCGCCGAAGCCGTCGGGAACGCTCACGGCAACCACTTCGCGCGTGTCGTTCACGCGGATGCGTGCCCCCGCGCCCGCGAGGTGCGTGATCGGCGCGAAGGCGCCCGTGAGGTTCAGGCTCTGCCATGCGGGCGTCACCTGGTAGGGACGGATCGCGAGCAGAAGCTGCGCCCGGCGCGGCTGGCTGCCTGGGTTCTCCACCTCATAGCGGGCCACCAGTGTGCTGCGGCCTGGCTGACCGGTCGCGAAGGCCGTGATCCGCAGGCGCAGGCCCACGCCCGCCCACTCGACCGACGGGATCGGCAGGCACCCATCGGCGAGCGATACCCGCGGCTCGACGTCGGCCCAGGTGAGGAGGCGACCATCCACTCGGAGGAATGGCTCCACTGTGAATGCCTCGGCATCGACCTCGATCGCGCCGTCCTCGCTGAGAAGCCCCTTCCGTTCATCGCCGTCAGCACCAACCACCGCCCAGTACGACTGCTCGCGGAGGAAATGACGCGGAAAGCCGCCGCGTGGAGCGGCCTTGGCCATCATCGCAGCCCAGCGTGCTGGCGAGACCGCCAGCTCGATCGGAACCACGGCGACGCGCGTGATCCCACCCGTGCAGCCAGCCGGAAGCTCGAGGCGTACAAAACGGGACTCGGCCTCGCCCGTGCGTAGCCATCGGCGCCCGCCCGCGCCGCCCGGCTCCTCGATCAGTGTCGTCCAATGCATACCGTCGTCCGACGCGAGAACACCGGTGGCGGGTGTTGCGTCCGTCGCAGCGAAGTCGACGAGCAGGCCGCCCCACTCGCACACCTGCCCGAGCTCCAGCTCGACCCAGGGGCACGCGTCCGCGGGGTCAGGACGCCAGCTTGTGCATTCCTCACCGTCGAGCACACGCTCGGGCTCATGGCCCGCGACGAAGCTTGATGCCCGAATCCCGCACGCCCGCGGCGGTCCGGCCACTGGCTCCCGTGGCTCGATACGCAGGTCCTCAACCCAGAGGCTGCCGGTCCCGCCTTGGCCGGCCACGAGCGCGATCTCAACCGCCCCGATGCGGCTCGGCTCCCCACCGCTCGCCGGACCCCACGCGAAATCCAGGCTCGCCCGGCGCAACACGAGGCGCTGGGCCTCATGTGGGAATGTGAAGTCGCGCCGTCGCCACCACCAGACGCTGGCTCCGCTCGGGTCGACGAGCTTCACCTGCAGCTCGTTCGGCGACGCGTCGCCGCGCAAGCGCAGCGTCATCACGTAGTGGGCGGGAAGCTCCAGGCTGATCTCGCAACGCGCGATCACCCAGCTCCCGGGCCCGGCCAGCACGAAGTCGAGGCGCAGAGCTACGCCCCGGGGCCCAGGCTCGACACCGAGCGTCGCACGCGCCCCGCTTGCGGCGTTCGCACGCCAGCGCTCGGACACAACCGTTTCGCCGCCCCAGATGACAAGCTCGTCGGCCGCCTGCATCGTACCGGTAGGTTGCCCCAACTGCACCGTCGACTGCAACCGTCTGGACTCTTCTCACTTCTGACGCACCCGCGCGCACCGAAATCGGCTCATTTTATCGGTGACGGGAACCCCCGCTCGCGTTTGCCACGTTCCGCTTGAACGGAGGATTCGGCAGCAGCTTTGCTCGCAAACAAGTCAGGCTGCGGGGCCGCGCCTGATCATCGTCGATCACTCTTCCGCGTCGTCATCTGATTGACTCGGTATGAGTGCAGCAAATCACGACGGAGGTTGTATTCATGGCCCGTTATCGATATGAGCGCCTGTCCGCACTCGACAATTTCTTTCTCATCTGTGAGAGCCCGACGACGCCGATGCACGTCGGCTCGACGGCACTGTTTGCGGCTGAAGCGGAGCAATCACGCGAAGCACCGGAGTTGTAATGGACCCCCACGCAGCCGAGCTCAACGCGTCGCACCGTCCCATCTTGGTCGTGGACGATGATCCGGTGGTCCGTGAGTCCATGCAGGGCTTGCTCGAATTGGAGGGGCATCGCGGCGCAACGACGCGAGGAGTAGGCCGCGTGCGCACCGGGCGACGCACAGTCGGGGCAGCACGCGAGGGAGTGACCATGGGGAGAATCGGCAACCGCAGGAAACACCCACCGCGCGGCGTCGTCTACGAGGACTGGATGGGTGAAAGTGACGCACTCATGTGGCACATCGAGCGTGATCCGCTCCTCCGCTCGACGGTGTTGGGCGTGTGGCTTCTCGACCGCGCGCCAGATTCACAGCGGTTTGCCGCGACGCTCGAACGCACCCTGCATCACGTGCCGCGGCTGCGCCAGCGGGTCGTCGAGGATCCCGTGGGCGTGGCGCCGCCGCGGTGGGAGTCCGATCCATTCTTCGACCTCTCGTATCACATCCGACACGTCCGCGTGCCCGGCACCGGCACCCTGCGCGAGCTGCTCGACATGGCGGCTCCGGTGGCGGTGCAGGGCTTCGACAGAGACCGGCCGCTCTGGGAACTGCACTGCGTCGAGGGTCTCGACGACGGGCGTTTCGGCATGATCCTCAAGATGCACCATGCGATGACCGACGGCGTCGGCATGGTGCGGATGACCGAGGGTCTCGTCGAGCGGTCACGCGACGATGGTCACGCGGGGTCTCGGGCGCGACCGGCCCGAGCCGGTGCAACGAGATCGCGCGTGAGCGCCGGCACGTGGCCCCAAGAGTCGCCCGGCGAGATCGCACACTTGGGCGAGGCGATGCGCCACCGCCTCGAGACCGCGCTCGGGCGTACGCGGCGTGCCGTGGCCGCGTTCGGGCGTGGCGTAACGCAGTTCGCCGGACATCCGATTACCAGCGCCGGTGAGGTTGTCGACACACTCGGCTCCGTGGCGCAGCTGGTGCGGCCGGTCTCCGAGCCGCTGAGCCCGCTGTGGCGCCGCCGGTCGCTCGGTGTGCGGCTCGACGTGTTGGACGTCCCCTTCAATGAGATGAAGCGCACCGCACACGCTGTCGGCGGCACCTTGAACGACGTCTTCGTCACCGCGGTCGCCGGTGGCCTGTCGCGCTATCACCGGGCGCGCCGCGCCACGGTTGCGGCACTGCGGATGAGTATGCCGATCAACATCCGCGGCGACGACGCGAAGGGCGCGGTCGCCGGCAATCAGTTCGTGCCGGCGCGGTTCCCGGTGCCGATGGATATCGGCGATCCGCGCGAGCGCCTGCGCACGGTCGGGGCGCTGGTGCGCGGGCAGCGGGACGAGCCCGCGCTCGGCTGGACCGAGGAGATCACCGCCGCCATCAACCTGCTCGGCGAGACCGCCGCGACGCGCGTCGTCGGCTCGATGATGAAGGCCGTTGACTTCGTCACCAGCAACGTGCCCGGACCGCCGTTTCCGGTCTTCATGAGCGGCGCGCGGATCGAGCGCATGTTCCCCTTTGGCCCGCCCGCCGGGGCCGCCGTGAACATCACGCTGTTCAGCTACAACGGCGTGGCGTTGATCGGTATCCGCAGCGATCCGGTCGCGGTCCCGGATCCCGACCGGCTCGTGGCCGCGCTGCGCGCGGGCTTCGACGAGGTGCTCGCCATTGTCTGACAGCGGCGCGTCCCCAGGCCGCCCCACCCGCTGAGGATATCGTCGAATGAGAAAGCGCGCTCTCCATGAAAACCAAGCACTGGGCATTGCACCGTTCAGCTTGAGATGCGCCCTTCCGGCGACGACGTGCCGCCGATCGTCTTCTTGTCGGCGCTCAGGACGCCGTTGTCGAAGACGGTTGCTCCTCTCGTGGTATCGACGGCGGCGGCCTTAATTCAACCACCGGCCGTAATTCCTCCGAGCTCAGCGAGGGCGCCCGCCGGCGCGCAGCCGCTCCCGCCACGTCTGCTCATCCACGCGCGCCGGCGCCGTCGACTGGATGAAGTCGACGAGCATCTCTACGAAGCGCCGCGGGTCACCGCGGTGAGGGAAGTGGCCCGCATTCGGAAAGATCTCGAGCCGGCTGCCCCGAATCCGTTCGTGCGCCGAGTACGCGTGAGCGACCGGGATCAGCGGATCGTGCTCGCCCCAGATGATCATCGTCGGCAGCTCCGCGGCCAAGTAGAGGCGGTCGCCGGCGCTCGCACGCTGCCCCCGGATGTCGATGACCGTCCGGACCGTGTGAATGAACGCTTGCCGGGCATCGGAGTCGGACAGAGACACAAAGCTGCGCCAAATCTCCTCCAAGTCGGGACCCGCGCGCAGCCCGGCGCGGCCGAGGAACCGTGCCACCCCGTCCACCGCGTCGCACAGTGTGCTGCTGCAGAGCAACGGCAGTACCCATTCGGCGCCCGGCAACGCCGCCGCCCGCAGCAGGAGGTGGAGATCATGTCCGAGGCCGCCACTGGAGACGAGCACCATGCGTTCGCAGCGCTCGGGGAACTGGTAGGCGAACTGCATCGCCACCCCGCCGCCGAGCGAATGCCCGACGATCGTCCCGCGCTCGAAGCCGAGGACGCCGAGGAGGTCGCGAATGGCGCTGGCGTACGCGCCCAGCGAATAATCGGTCCTCGGCTTCGCGGAGTCGCCATGCCCTAGCAGGTCAGGGGCAACGACCGTGTAGCGTTCGGCCAGCCAGGGCAACACCTCGTCCCAGGTCGCCGCGCTTCCGGCGATGCCGTGGATGAGTACCAGCAGGGGGCCAGTCCCAGCGGCCCGATAGCTGACCCGGTGGCCGTGGAGAGTGATCTCACGCGGTTCCACCATTCCTCGACCCGACATGTCCGAGCTCACAGCGACCATGCGCATCCCCTTTCGCGCTCGCCCACTTTCTGCTGCCGCGGCACCCCGCGAGCGACGCGCTTCTTCCGAACAGGTTTAACCGCGACGACCTCTGAACGCCTTCGTGGCACCCAACCCGAAAATGGGAGCTTGCCTCGGAAAACGAAAGCCCCGCAAGTGGCCGCACTCGCGGGGCTTTGGGAAGTTGCGGGGGGAGGATTTGAACCTCCGACCTTCGGGTTATGAGCCCGACGAGCTACCGGACTGCTCCACCCCG
>Ga0209415_10010518_pt1 | contig 15718 bp, 17 predicted proteins | sample PeaSoiSIISIP2007_FD_187696 | JGI IMG/M metagenome (GOLD analysis project Ga0209415, IMG submission 187696) | Peat soil microbial communities from Weissenstadt, Germany - SII-SIP-2007 (SPAdes) (version 2) | ecosystem: Environmental > Terrestrial > Soil > Wetlands > Peat | place: Germany... | reverse complement strand
TGCCTGCGCAGCCAGCTCCAGGCGAACACGATCTACGATCATGCCGAAACGATCGCGAAAGCCGCCGGCACCGACATGCGCAATGTCGTGCGCGTCGACTATTGGGTGAGCGACATTCGCGAATTCCCCGGCGTCGCACTGGCGTGGGCGGGGCGCTACGGCAACGCGCCGCACCCCTTCGCCTGCGTCGTCACGCCCAAGCTGCCCGCCCCCGGCGCCACCGTGATGGCGGCTTTCTGGTTCTATACCGGCTGAACGAGCTGCGGCCCCCCCAAATAAAGCGCGCGCCCCTTAAGGGGCGCGCGCTACCATCAACGAGGTTGGGGTGGGGGGTGGGGGGACTTCCTCAGCTGATGGCGATCTCGTTACTCCAGATTTCTACAGATTTAGTGCGACAGCAGCGGTGCCGGCGACATCGCCACCTGCTGCTCGCGATAGTCGGGCCGCGGCGCCGTCCACGACTGGCAGGCGCGATCGGCGTTGTACCATTCCTGCTTGCTGCACGGCACCGCAGGCGGATCCGCGATCGGGGCCCGCGCCACCACCGGCCTCAGGAACTCGGCAACATGCGCCGGTCCCGTCAGCAGGGAGAGCGTCGCGATGACGCCTACTCCAACCGCGATCGAAACATACCGGACCACCGCCATGTCCAACTCCCGTAAACCCGGCGTCACAACCTTTGACGCCTGTGATCTTTGCATCGGGGCCGGCCCAGAAAAATTATTCCTAGGTACAGCCGCACTGTCTGTTAGTCGCGGGGACCCTATCCTTAGGTTCAATGCGATTAGGAAAATTTTAACTTTTTTCTGCTCGCCGTGATTCGGCGCAGATCGGCGGCCCGCCCAGGGGCCCCGGCACGGTTCGCGCCGGCAAAATCGTGGCAACCACGTGAAAAACCTGGATTTCGGGCGATTTCTCTAAACCAACGTATAGGCCAACCCATCTGTTCCGACAGCGTGGTCTTACGCACGTACAATGGAGAGGCCTTCGTTAACCATTTTATGCTGGCCCCCAATGAAGGACATCCGACACGGATGCGGGGGGCTCGATGTTCAAGATCATCTTCACATTCACCGCAGCGACGCTTGTCGTCTCCGCGCTGTCGCTGATGCCGGCTGCGCCCTTGCAGGTCAGCCCCGGCACCCCGATGGGCGCCCCGAATGCCGTCCTCAAGGCTGACCGGCTCGACCTCGGCGCCCGTGGCGGCGCCTGTGCGGAGCAGGCCTGGCCCTACTACGACAGCGCCTGCCTCTACGACGGCCTGCGGCCTGCCGGTGAGGTGCGCAAGGTTCGCACCGTTTCCACCGACCGCCTCGCGATCGCCGAGTAACTGTTTGCCAGACTGGGGAGTTCGTCATGTCGCCATCAGCCCGCAAGACCACCTTCTTCCGCCTCGCCGCGCTTGCGGTGCTCGCCTGCGCGATCCCGGCCAATCCGGCGGCCACCGAGCCGCTGGCGCTCGCCGATGCCGGCCACCGCACCGCCGCGATCTTCGACCCCGTGATGCGCGATCAGCGCGCCATCCAGCGGCCGGGCGACGACACCAGCCTCGCCGATCCGCGGCTGCGTCGTCAGGTGGTCGAGTTCCCGTCCGGCGAGGCGCCCGGCACCATCATCATCGATACGCCGAACACGTATCTCTATTACGTGCTCGGCGGCGGCCGGGCGATCCGTTACGGCATCGGCGTCGGCCGCGAAGGCTTCACCTGGTCGGGCGTGCAGACCGTCGCGCGCAAGGCCGAGTGGCCGGATTGGACCCCGCCCCCCGAAATGGTGGCCCGCCAACCCTATCTGCCGCGCTTCATGGCGGGCGGCCTCGGCAACCCACTCGGCGCCCGCGCCATGTATCTGGGCGGCACCATCTATCGCATCCACGGCACCAACCAGCCCGAGACCATCGGGGGCCGGGTTTCGAGCGGCTGTATCCGCATGGTCAATGAGGACGTCATCGACCTCTACGGTCGCGTCGACGTCGGCACCAAGGTGGTAGTGCTGCCGGTGGAGTCGCATCGCATGTCCGACCAGGGCGCGCAGCTGCGCCCCACGACATCGCCGGTGTCGCTTGCGGCGGGCCGCGTGCGCGCCGCCGCGCTTCATTGAGTTGGCTGGCGGCGTCGACGCCGTCGCGCAAAGGAGCGTTCCATGAACTTCTCGCTTTTCACCTGCGACCGCACCACGCACCTCAAGATCGTGGTCGTGGCGCTGGTGGCCGCGATCGCGGTGACAGTCGCCGGCATTAATGCCCGCACCGGCGACGCTGGCGCCCAGACGGCCAGCGCCAAGACCAACGGCGTCGTGGTCAAGGCCGGCAAGCCGGCGGTCTATTCGACCCGCGGCGACTCCACTATTCGCTGAACCGTGGTCGCTTCCCTGGGCGACCGATTCCAACTACGATAGCCGGCTGCTGCAACAAACAACGACGTGCGGCCGGAACCGTACGCCCCGCCTTGCCGTGAACTCGTCCGCTGCCACAAACGGTGCCCTGGGCGCCGGCTCTGCCGAGACAATCTGCCGGAACGATTGTGTCCTTCACGGAGCCGATGATGTGGGAGCAGCGTCGTGACCTGATCCTCGCAACCGTCGTCGTATTGCAGGCCGTGCTCATCGCCGTCCTGCTGCTCCGGGCTTCCCGCATGGGGCGCACCGAACGCGCGCTGAAAGAGGGCGAGGCGCGCTGGCGGTCGGCGTTCGAGGCATCGACGCTCGGGATGGTGCTGGCGGACCGCGACCTCAAGTTCCTGGCGACCAACGCCGCGTTTCAGTCCATGCTCGGCTACGCCGACGGCGAGCTGCGCGGCCTGACGCCGTTCGATATCATCGTCGAGGAGGATCGCGAGGCGTCGCGCCAGCTGCACCAGGAGCTTCGGCAGGGAACGCGGCAGCGATGCGACCTGGTGAGGCGCTACCGGCGCAAGGACGGCACCGAGATCTGGGCCCACGTCTACCTGTCGGCGATCCCGGGCGACGACCTCGCGCCGCAGCTTTTCCTGGCGACGACCGTCGACATCACGTCCCACAAGCTTGCCGAAGATGCGGCGCGGGTGGCACAATCCGACCTGGCACGGATCGCGCGCCTGATCACGGTCGGTGAAATGACGGCCTCGATTGCGCATGAAATCAACCAGCCCCTGGGGGCCATCGTGGCGAACGGCAATGCCGGCCTGCGCTGGCTCGCGCGTGCCGCGCCCGACCTCGACGAGGCGCGTGCGGCCTTGAAGCGGATCGTCAACGAGGGGCACCGGGCCGGCCAGGTCATCGCCAGCATCCGCTCCATGTTCAAGAAGGACGGCCGCACCAAGGCTCCGCACGACGTCAACGACGTCGTGCGCGAGGTCCTCACGCTGGTTCGCGGCGAGGTGGAGAACCAGCGGGTCGCGGTGCGCACCGAGCTGACCGACGACCTCCCCCGGGTGCTGGCCGACCGTGTGCAGCTGCAGCAGGTCATCCTCAATCTGGTGACGAACGCAATCGACGCCATGGGCTCCCTGAACGGCCGCGCCAGGGTGTTGCGGCTGAGGTCCGAGCGCCACGCCAGCGACAGCGTCATGGTGACGGTGGAAGACACCGGAGCCGGGATCGACAGGGAGAACATGAACCGCATCTTCGAGGCGTTCTTCACCACCAAGCCCCATGGCATGGGAATGGGGCTGTCGATCTGCCGGTCGATCGTTGAGTCCCATGGCGGGCGGCTGTCGGCGGCGCGGGGGCATCCGTACGGCGCGGTCTTCCAGGTCGTGCTGCCCGGTCATCAGCCAGGCGCCGAATGATGAAGGACGGTGGGGAGACGCGATCGATCGTCTATGTCGTCGATGACGATGCTTCCATCCGCGAGGCGCTGAAGAGCCTCCTGGCATCAATGGGGATGCGGGTCGAGGTGTTCGGCTCGGCGGCCGAATTCCTCAAGAGCACGCTCGCCGACATCCCGAGTTGCCTCGTGCTCGACGTCCGCCTCCCCGGTGTGAGCGGCCTTGATTTTCAGGCCGAGCTGACGAAGGCCAACATCCAGGTGCCGATCATCTTCATCACCGGCCACGGCGACATCCCGATGACGGTGCGGGCCATGAAGGCCGGCGCCGTCGAGTTTCTCACCAAGCCGATCCGCGACCAGGACCTGCTCGACGCCGTTCAGCTCGGGCTCGAGCAGGATCGCGGGCGCCGCGAAGCCGAGAAGGCGGTATCGCAAGTGCGGGGGCGCTACGAATCGCTCACGCCACGCGAGCAGGAGGTGATCGCGCTCGTCACCGCGGGCCTCATGAACAAGCAGATCGCCGCCGAGATGGACGTGAGCGAAATCACCGCGAAGGTCCACCGCGGCAACGTCATGCGCAAGATGGGCGCGAAATCGCTCGCCGAGCTCGTGCGCATGGCCGATCTTTTGGGGATACGCCGCGCCACATCATAGCGCGGGGTTCGAATCCGCTGGACCATGAAAGCGCACCCGCTGTACAGATTCGACACAGATTCCACGCGCGAACCGTCTCCACTTCGCGCGCCCATGCGGGTCCTAAACCTATGTATAATATCGCTAGTCACCCTTGGTGTTGAATGCTTCCGAATGTACAGGGGGCGCCCCCAGCCCGAGTCATCTATCCTATAAAAACATCGAGGAACGCTGACTTGCGGAGCACTCCCCTGATCTCCATCGTGGACGACGACGAATCCATCCGTGAAGCAACCAAAGGGCTGGTTAGATCACTCGGCTATCTGGCGGCGACTTTTGCATCCGCCGAGGAATTCCTGAGCTCGGACCGGGTGGACGACACCCGCTGCCTGATCACCGACGTGCAAATGCCAGGACTTAGCGGGGTCGAGCTTCAGCGCCGCCTCATCGCGCAGGGCCGTCCGATGCCCACCATCTTCGTGACCGCCTATCCGGACGACCGCACGCGCAGCCGCGTGCTCAATGCCGGAGCGATCGGCTATCTCAGCAAGCCCTACAGCGAGGAGAGCCTGATCCAGTGCCTCGACACGGCGCTGAGCGGCCCGGACGCCGGAGCGGCTCCGTCGTAACGCAGTGCGATTGAAAAGGCATCCCGGGCTCGAAGGCTATTGGGCGCCGCCGGCCGTGAAGCGGATGAACTGACGGCACCTCGCCATCGCGGCGAGGAATCTCATGCCGGCAGCGGTTGAGACCGCTACCGGCAGCACCGCAAGCCCGACCTGTTTCGCGCGACCTATTTCGCCTGACCTGTTTCGCCTGACCTATTTCGCCTGCCTGGGCCCGTAGGTCTTGTTGAAACCGTTGCGGCCGTTGGTGATGGTGAACTTGCCGTCCGGAGCGACCGAGGCGGTGATCGCCACGCCCTGGTCCGCCGCGCCTTCTTCGAGGTTCGCGATCATGTCGAGCGACGTGTTGTGGTTCGGATCCTTATCCAGCAGCGACAGGTGACCCTGCCAGATGCCTTCGATCCCCGGCAGCTTCGCCATTCTCAGGTAAGCATTCTTCTCGTAGGCGGCCGTCGGCTTGCCGGGAATCTCCAACGGCTTGATGCGGTCGTCGGATGCGCCCAGCCCCTTGCGCGGGCCGTTGTTGACGATGATGACCTGCGGGCTGATGGCACCGAGAAACGACGGCGCGCCGGCGCCGTCGAACGAGCCGTGGCGTCCGGCCTGGTAGACGCTGACCTTTCCGACCTTGTTGATCGGGCACGTCAGCTCCATCTCCTTCTGCCAGTCGAGATCGGCGGGGTCGAGGAACGTGAAGGTGCCGAAGCTGACGAGCACGCCGACCATGCGCTGGTTCTCGGCCCCGGCCGGCCCCATCTGAGGCGCATCGGCGCACAGCGGATTGGGCCCGCCGCCGTTGACGGGCTGCGGCAGCAGCGTGAATTCCGAGGAAATCACCAGGACGTCGACGCCCTTGAGCGGGATCTTGTCTCCCGGCTTGACGATGGTGCGCTTGTCGCCGGCGACGGCCTTGTAGTCGTCGAGCCTCACCTTGTCGACCGCCTCGACGCCGTCGCCGTGGTCGTAGAACCTGCCGATCGGGATCATCTTGGCGAGCGCCGCGAGGCCGCCTTCGTGATCGGCGTGCCAATGGCTGATCACCACGTGATCGATCTGTTTCAGGCCGGCCTTCTGGGCGGCCGCGAAAATCCGCTTGGCGTCGCGGTCGGCGGTCGGATAGCCGGTATCGAGCAGCAGCGATTCGCCGGACGGCGACACGATCAGCGTCGAGGCGCCGCCCTCGACGTCGATCCAGGAGATCTGCATGTTCCCGGATGGCGCGTTGCCCTGCGACAAAGCAGGACTTGAGACGGCCAGCGCCGCAAACCCGATTGCACCGATGATACCACGATAGTGCATGACATCCCTCCCTGTGTTCGATTTCTTGGCCAGGCGTTCGTGCTCGGCGAATTGTAGCTCACCTACTCCTTCTGCAGCGCTGCCTTGTACAGCGCCTGCGCGTCCTCGCGGAAGGCGCGGCGGGAGGCGTCGCGGGAGTAGAACATGTGGCCGCCGCCATAGACCGTGAGCTTGAGGCGGTCGGCGGAGCCGAACACCGGAAGCTGGTCGAGAATGAGCTGGCTGCCGAAATACGGCGTGACGAGATCGCTCGCCCCGTGCGCCACCAGGGCCTGCAGGTCGCGATCGGCGGCGAGCGCGTTGCGCAGGTCCTCGACCACTTCCGGGCCGGCGCGGCCGCGGCCCCAGTTCCACTGGCCGTTGACCTCGCCATTGAGCAGCCTGTAGGGCTGCTCGACCCGCCACTTCAGCGGGCCCTGGTAGAGCGTCGTCATGGCGCTGGTGATGGGCGGCCCGATGGCATCGAGCACCGGGTCGGAAAAACGCGACTGCGCCGAGGTTGGCGACGGATCGAGCGCGGTGATGGTGGGATCGTAGGCGCTCGCCACCGTGCCGCGAGTGCGGTTCAGCTCGCGCTGGAACGTGTTGGTATCGATGCGGGCGGCGAGCTTCTTGACCTGGGCGGCATCGAGGCCCGTATAGGCGGCGACGCGCGGCGTCATGCGCTCGATCGCCTCGGCGTCGCGCTCGCCCCGCATCAGCTCGCGCAGATAGTCCCCCGACGCGTAAGCTTCGACCTCGCGCAGCGCATTGCGGTCGAACGGCGCCTTGGCCTCGAGCACGGTCGCCGCCATCGATGGCAGCCGCGTCACCCACGCCAGCGGATTGTGGCGGCGCAGGCCGAAATTGGCGAAATCGAGCACCGGCGAGATCATGATCAGCCCGCGCACGCCGACGCCCTGGTTGCCGCCGAGCGCGCGCGCCACCTTCGGCACGCGGAACCCGCCATAGCTCTCGCCGACCAGGAACTTGACGGAAGCCTGCCGGCCGTTCTTCTCGATCCACTTGCGGATCACCACCGCGAGCGCGTCGGCATCGCCGTCGACCGAGAGGAACTGGCGGCGCACATTGTCGCCGCTCGCCACGATGTGGCTGTAGCCGGTCAAAACCGGATCGACGAACACGAGATCGGTGAAGTCGAGCCAGGTTTCCGCGTTGGGAACCAGCGCCGGCGTCGCCGACGCCGAGACATTGTCGAACGGCACCCGCCACGGACCGACAGCCCCGATATCGAGGTAGGCGGACGCAGCGCCGGGACCGCCATTGAACAGGAAGGTGACCGGACGATTGGCGTCACCGGACACATAGGCGACGAACGCGACCTCCGCCTGCAGATTTCCGCTCTCGGCGTCGTTGAGCGGAATCGAGCCGGCGGTCGCCTTGAAGCGCAGCGTGCGGCCCGGCATCTCGACAGCGTGCTCGGTGGTCGAATCGGCGGGAAGCCGCAGCGCGTTCTCGTTCGGCCGTGTGGGTCGTGCCTCGCCGGCCGGCGCCGCATTGCCGCCCTGCTGCGCCGCCGGACGGCCCTGCTGGGCCAGCACCGGGGTGGCGAACTGCACGCCGGCCAGCAGCGCCGCAACGGCGAGCGCCACGACGGAAACGAACGGCCTCGGTTTGGTCATGTCCTGCGGATCGCTCATATTGTCCTCGAATGCCCCGGTTGTTTCGCCCAGTTGGTATCGCACTCGCTTCGTCGTTGCGACTTTCGGTGCTGCCGGTCACGCCGGCGGCTTCGGCTTCTTGGCCGACGGCTTTTTCGCAACCGGTGGCGGTGGCGGCGGTTCGTTGCCGCGCTCGACCGAGGCCAGCCGTCCGTCGGCGAACTGATAGATGCCGGCGCGCTCGCCGGTGGTGTACGTCAGCGTGGCAAGGCGCCGGCCCGGCTGCGGACTGATTTCGACCGACTGCGGCTGCCCCAGCGCGCGCACGACTTCGCACTCGGTCATCTCGAGACTGACGCCGCGCGCCGTGTCCGACGACCCCGGCACCGCGCCGGCGCACAGGCCTTGACCGTTGACCAGGTCGCCCGGTCCGACCGGCCCGTCCGCCGACACCGAGCGTGCAAAAGCAGCGACGTTTGTCGGAACGAAGGTCGAGCGATCAGGCAAGCGGAAGCTCGCCGGGTCCGGCATCATGTTCTGGATCGACGCGCATGCGCCGGTGGCGAGCGCGAGCGCCGCAATCACCGCGCCGCGCCGCAGCGTGCGCCAACTGCCGATCGGTTGCGACCCCACGTTCATCTCAGGCCCCTTGCCCTCCCCGATACGGCCGCCGACGTCCAAGTATTGGTGCAGCCCCACATTGCGTCATCATCATGACGCTGCTTGTTAAAATTCGCGTCAGCCGCGGCGCTGCCAGCGTCCGTCGGCGTCGGTCTGCCAGTACGTTACCGCAAAGCCGCGCGCCTTGGCAGCCTGCCAGTGGGTCCGCGCTTCCGCGAGCGCTTCGTCGTCCTCTCCGTCGAACAACAATACCACACGATCGTAGGCTTCGGCATCCTCGGGTACCGGCGCGCGGTCGATCAGGAAACGCACCGTCGCGGCGTTTGGATTGTGATCCCTGGCGGTGAGCAACACCGGCTGGTCCGCCGCCGTCGGCTCGCGAAAGGTGCCGTGGGGCAGAAAGCTGTCGTCCCGGAAAGTCCAGAGATGGGCGTCCAGCGCGTCGACCCGTTCCTCTAAAGAGGTCTGCACGACGACTCGCCACCCGCGCTCGATGGACTTTTCCAGCAGCACCGGCAGCACCTTTTCGACCGGCTGCGCCTGCAAATGATAGAATAGGAATTCCGTCATAGGCCCTCAGCCACGCCTTGAGCGCGCGCCGTTCGCGGGCGGGGGGCAGCGACAATCCTCGCCGCACCCGGCGACCGCGTAATGCACGTCGGTCGAGAAGCGCCCGTACCGCAGGTTTCGCCCGTTCGGGCTATTTCGCGCGCGCCGACACTCGCGTCAAGACTTCCATGCCGGCAGCCGTCGCGGCGGCCTCGGTGGAAAATATCGGCACCGAAAATTTGATCGGCTCGATAATGCCGCTGCGGTAAAGGCTCCACGCATATTTTGTCTTGTCGAGGCGTATTTTCAGCGTGAGCCCCAAATCCTCATCCATTTCGCCACCTGCGTTGCGCATTCCAACCGCGCAGACGCCAAGTCCGCCGCGATCAAAACGATGCGCTCCCCTTGGGGCCGGCACATGCAAGCCTGCGCCCTTTTCCACCGGAAGTCGAGCGTCACGTTCGGTGTGGCGATAGCCTCATCAATCGCGGCACGCGCAAGACGCGGCCGTCACACTCTCTCGATGTCGCTTTCCTTCGCCACCCGCTCGTAGGGCTCGCGCAGGCTCTTGATGCGATATTGCGGCTCGCCGCCATCGTCGGGAAGCTGACGCACGACCTTGTAGTCGCCCCCGGGTGCCGAAGAGCGCGAAAGGCTGCGGCTGAGATGCACCGTCTGTCCGGAACGAAATTTGTGTGTCATGTCTGCTCCGATCGATCGGGGCCTCACGACGTGCGAGGCGAAAACAGCGTGCCGACAGCCCCGCCGGCCAACGTAGCGCATAAACGCGGGTTTTGACAGCGCGAGGATCGCGCAAAATCACCGCGGGTCGGAACCCAAAAACCAACCCGGCCGCTTCGCTCGAACCGACGCCTTCAGAGATTGAAGCGTGCCCGGGCCATCCGGCAGGCATCATCTCCCGGCAAACAGGCTCTGCAAACCTCGGGCCTCACCGCGTACACCGAGCAGGACGTCCAAACGCCGACTTCGCCCTCCAGCGCGGCACAACGATCTCCATGGCAACGCATGCGGCCGCCCGAGTCGTCGACCAAGGCGGGCGGGATGCGATCGAGATCGGCATCGGATTCCAGCGAAAACCGCGGCCACTCGGCCGAAAACGAGCAGCAGGCCCCGCATGCCTGGCATCGGGCAGACGTCTCGTCTTGCGTCTCGGCCGCTTCAACCATGATCGCCGAAGGTGGTCGCGCTGGTGAGGTCGCGAGACCGCCCGGACGCCCGAAGCCGCATCGCCGAACCCGGGCATACCCGAGTTCGGCCATTCAAGGAAGCGCCGAGGTCGGACAAATCCGACTTCGCAGAGGCGGCCTCGATGCCATGTTCAAGATGGGACCGGAGGTCCCATCGAGATCACGCCACCTGACCACGCGAACCTGTTTACACCATCTCGATTTTGGCGACGGCGGTCTTGCCGGTGCGGCGGTCTTGCTCGGTGTCGAAGGAAACCTTCTGGCCCTCGCTCAGGCTGCGCAGGCCGGCGCGCTCCAGGGCCGTGGCATGGACGAAGACGTCCTTGCCGCCATCGTCCGGCTGGATGAAGCCGAAGCCTTTTTGATCGTTGTAGAACTTTACGGTGCCGTTAGTCATGGAAGTATCCCTTTCACTGGGGCAGGCATATTGGATCGCGGGCCGCGCGAGAGCGCGACCTTGATCCGGTGGTCGATGTTTGGAGAGGGTCTGAACGTGCGCCCAGCGAACAGCGGAGGCGATACGGCCTGATGGTCCGGCCAAATGTCGATGGGTGGTACATACGATGCCTATGTGGTTTTTGCAAGGCGGAATGATTCCGCGGCGGCCTGCGGCGAGGCGTTTTGGTCTGCGGGCTGGCTTTTATCGATTTTGATCTTATATCTGTGCGGTCGTTTGAATGGTGATATCGTTCAACGGATTGTTGTCCCGGTTTTTGGAGATGATTTTATGAAAGGTATGTTTACCGGTGCGGCCGTCACGATGCGTGCGGTCCATGGCTGAGTCCGATCTCGTGAGCACGGGAAAATCGTTCGACTACGATACCGCAGCCGAGCTGTTCGAGGTGCAAGGCCGCATATCGGGGCGTCGATCGTGTGGATACAGGCGCTTCGACCGCGCCGCGGATGCCATCCGTTTTGCCGTCGAGGATCTTCCGCCCAAGCAGCTTGCCGGCGCCTATCTGGAAGTCGATGAGGCAAGGTTCGACAGCAACGCCATACGCCGGCTCTACGACAGCGCCGAATTTCCACTTGCCCGCCGCGCCGCCGGGCAGCCGTAACGCACGGCGACCTTGGCGACTTTGTGGTGACTCAACGCGAACGGGGACAGCCCATGCGTATTTTTGTATTCAAGTCGGAAACCCGGGAAGGGCTTCGCGCCTTTGCGGGCGATCCGGACGTCAACCAGCTTCCATCCCAGCATGGTCCGTGGACCGCGACCGGCGTAATCGGGGCCGACAAGGCTCCGCCACACAACTTCTCCCGCTCCGCCATCGAGAAGGCCATCGATGCCGATGGATTTCAGCTCTGGCGCCTGCGCGACAAGGTGAAAGCCGCGTCGTGAGGCGCCGCGTCGCGCTTTCAGCCCTCGTAATGCTCGGCTACCAGGTGGTCGAGCAGACGCACGCCCCAGCCTGAGCTCCAGCTTCTGTTGATTTCGCTCTGCGGCGAGCCGAGCGCGGTGCCGGCGATGTCGAGATGCGCCCACGGCGTCTTGCCGACGAAACGCGCCAGCAGCTGCGCCGCCGTGATGGCGCCGCCATGGCGGCCGCCGGTGTTCTTCATGTCGGCGAATTTCGAATCGATCATCTTGTCGTATTCGGGCCCGAGCGGCATGCGCCACACCCGCTCGCCGGTCGCCTCGCCGGCAGCGACCAGGCGCTCCGCCAGCTCGTCATTGTTGGCGAACAGGCCGGCATATTCCTGGCCGAGCGCCACCATGATGGCCCCCGTCAGGGTGGCGAGATCGATCATGAATTTGGGCTTGTACTTGGTGCCGACGTAATGCAGCACGTCGGCGAGCACGAGGCGGCCTTCGGCGTCGGTGTTGATGATCTCGATGGTCTGGCCCGACATGGTCCGCAGGATGTCGCCTGGGCGATACGCATTGCCGTCCGGCATGTTTTCGACGACGCCGATCGCCCCCACCACGTTGGCCTTCGCCTTGCGCGCCGCGAGCGCATGCATGAGGCCGACCACGCAGGCAGCGCCCGCCATGTCGCCCTTCATGTCCTCCATGCCGGCCGCCGTCTTGATCGAGATGCCGCCGGTATCGAAGCACACGCCCTTGCCGATGAAAGCGACGGGCGGCGCGCCGCGCTTGCCGCCGTTCCAGCGCATGATCACGGTGCGGCTTTCGTGCGCCGAGCCCTGACCGACCCCCAGCAGCGCTCCCATGCCGAGCCGCTTCATCGCCCGCACATCGAGCACGTCGACGACGACGCCGAGCTTGCGCAGCGCCCCGGCGCGGCGTGCGAACTCTTCCGGATAGAGCACGTTGGCGGGCTCGTTGATGAGATCGCGCGCCAGCACCACGCCGTCGGCGGTGCCGGCACGCGCACCCCAGGCGCGCGTCGCCGCGGCCGGATTGGCGACCGCGATGGCGAGGTTGAGGGTGCGGGGCTTTTCTTCGCCCTCCTTGCGCTTGGTCTTGTAGCGGTCGAACGCATAGGCGCGCAGCTTCGCCCCCGCGGCGAGATCGGCCACCGCCTCCGGGCTCAACGCACCGCCCGGCAGATCCGCCACCACGGTGACGTCGCCACCCGCGGAAGGGGCCTTGCCGGCTGCCGCGCCGCCGAGCTTGAGAAAGTCCTTGGACTTGAGGTCGGCCGTCTTGCCGGCACCGATCACCGTGAGGCGTCCGACCTTGAGGTCGCCCGGCAGCACGATATCGAGAGCACCACCGCTCTTGCCGGTGAAGTGCTCTGCGGCGGCGGCAAGAGCCACGGCGTCCGCGGCCTTGCCGAGAATTTTGCGGGTCGCAGCCCCGAACTTGAGCGAGTCGTCACAGAACACAACCAGAACGCCCTTGGATGGTGTCCGGAACGGCGCAAATCCAAGCTTCAAATCGTTCGCCATCGGCTGGTGTCCCCTCGCGCGGGCAGGTTTGGCGTTCGCATGTGCCCGGCGCGCACCCGCGTGGCGATGCCGCATCATCGCCCGGTCGGTGTCGCAATTGGACATGGCCGGACCGGGAGGTCCCGACGCCGCGACTTCCGGGAACCCCGATCCGTCACAGGCTCTTAACCATTCCCGATTGAATTTCAACAGCTTTGCCTTGGGACGGCCATTTTGCCGGTCGATTAGGTTAATGTGTCTTGATGGGGATTTCGCACGACCGGCCGGAGCTTTTCGTCGGGGTTCCGGTGCCGCTCTCACGGCTGGTCGGGTGGGGAAATGTTGCGTGATGGAATCGACCGCAGGGGTCATATCGCCAAGCCGCGGATGGACTGATCCGGTGCCGCCGGAACGTGCCGCGGCGTGCGCCGGACCAGGATGCTTGGCCCCCGTTCCAAGCCCAATTTGCAACTTTGCAACACCGAACCGAATGATCGCGCCGGAAGGCCTTCGTGGCCCGGTTTCGTATGGCGCGGGACCGGGCTTTCCGGCTATCCTCGCTGCCATAGCTGAGCTCGTCATGGCGGATTCGGGGGCTGCCGTGAGGGGTGATGGCTTGCCCATGCGGATTTGCGTGCCGAAACAACAGGGTGGGAATGCAGGGGCGGCAGACGTGGTGATGAACGGGGGTTGCGGGTGATGGTGGGTGCGATCAACGCACATCCGCCGGTTTTGTGTTGCGGCGTGCCGCGCGCCGCGGCGTTGCTGCGCGTGGTCGCGACACTCCTCCTGCTCGGCTTCGTGGTCGGCCTCTTCGATGTGCGGCCGGCGCTCGCCCAGACCGAATTCCTGACATTCCAGCGACAGCTCCGGCCGAAACCCGCCGGCGCGAGCGTCGGGTCTCCCGCCAAGCCCAACGCCCAGATGCTCGTGCAGGCCGACGAGATCAAATACGACTACAACAACCAGCTCGTCTCTGCCGTCGGCAACGTGCAGATCTACTACAACGGCTCGACCATCGAAGCCGACAAGGTCATTTACGACCAACGCAGCAAGCGGCTGCACGCGGAGGGCAATGCGCGCCTGACCGAAGCCGACGGCAAGATCAGCTACGGCGAGATACTCGACCTCAGCGACAACTACCGCGACGGCTTCATCGATTCGCTACGCCTGGAGACCCCCGACCAGACCCGCATGGCGGCAGCGCGCGCCGACCGCACCGGCGAGAACTACACGGTGTTCCAGAGCGGCGTCTACACGGCGTGCGAGCCGTGCCGCGACGATCCTCGCAAGCCGCCGCTGTGGCAGGTCAAGGCGGTGCGCATCATCCACAACGAAGCCGAAAAGATGATGTACTTCGAGGATGCGAAGATCGAATTTTTCGGCGTGCCGCTCGCCTGGTTCCCGTATTTCTCCACGCCCGATCCGACCGTCAAGCGCAAGACCGGCTTCCTGATGCCGATCATAACGACGAGCTCGGTCTACGGGTTCGGCCTCGAAACGCCCTACTACCTGGCGCTCGGGCCAAATTACGACGCCACCATTTCACCGCGCATCACCAGCAAGCAGGGTGTGCTGCTGCGCGGCGAATGGCGCCAGCGTTTCGAGAACGGCGATCTGACCATCCGCGGCGCCGGCATCGACCAGCTCGACAAGAACTTTTTCTCGAACGGCTTACTCGGCGGAGCGACGCCGGGCTTCCGGGAATGGCGCGGCAGCTTCGAATCGAGCGGACGCTTCAGCCTCTCCCCCCAATGGACCTGGGGCTACGATGCGGTCGCACTCTCGGACCAGACCTTTTTCCAGGACTACAAGATCAGGCAGTTGCAGGCGACGTCGGTCGATCCGCTGCTCACCACCCTGACCGAAGGCGTCAACCAGATCTACCTCACCGGACGCGGGGATCGCAGTTATTTCGACATGAGGTCGATCCACTACTACGGTTATTCGCAACTCGACGTGCAGGGCTCGTTGCCGGTCATCCTGCCGGTGGTCGATTACGCCTACACCTTCGAGCAGCCCGTGTTCGGCGGCGAGCTCGGCACCACCATGAACCTCACGAGCCTCCACCGCCAGACGGCGAGCTTCGATCCGATCAGCCTCAATGCCCAGACCTTCAACCTGTGCGCCCTCAACAACGGCCCGACTGTGACGGCCGACACGGCCCAAAAGGTCCCGGCAAACTGCCTGCTGCGAGGCGCCCCTGGCGTCGATACGCGCGGGTCGGCCGAAGTCCATTGGCGCGAACAGTTCATCGATCCGTTCGGACAGGTGTTCATCCCGTTCGCGTCGCTCCGCGGCGACATGTCGGCCTTGCAGATCGAAAACCAGCCGGGCGTCGGCAATTTCATCAACACCGGCGATTCCACCGTCACCCGCGCGATGCCGACGATCGGCCTTGAATACCACTACCCCTTCGTGGGAATTCAGAGCTGGGGCACGCAGACGATCGAGCCGATCGGGCAGGTCATCATCCGCCCCAACGAGACCAATATCGGAAAGATGCCCAACGAGGATTCCCAAAGCCTCGTCTTCGACGACACCAACCTGTTCAAGACCGACAAGTTCTCGGGCTGGGACCGCATCGAAGGCGGCAGC
>Ga0209415_10010517_pt1 | contig 15719 bp, 14 predicted proteins | sample PeaSoiSIISIP2007_FD_187696 | JGI IMG/M metagenome (GOLD analysis project Ga0209415, IMG submission 187696) | Peat soil microbial communities from Weissenstadt, Germany - SII-SIP-2007 (SPAdes) (version 2) | ecosystem: Environmental > Terrestrial > Soil > Wetlands > Peat | place: Germany... | reverse complement strand
GAGAAGCGGACCGTGTACGAGGTCGAGGTCGACGACGTCGGCCCCTCGCTGCGGAACGCCTCGGCCAAGGTCAACCGCATCGCCCGCTCCGGCGGGGACGGCGGCTACGGCGGCGGCCAGCGCGGTCAGGGGGGTCAAGGGGGCCAAGGCGGCCCCGGCGGCCGGCCGGGCGGCGGCCAGGGGGCCCAGAGCCACGGCGGCGGGGATCCCGACCCGTGGGCGACCGACGGACCCGGCGGCTACTCCGACGAACCGCCGTTCTGAACAGACAAGCCAGACAAGCCAGAAATCGACCATCCCCGCTTGAACGCGGGGCTCTGCTAAGAGGAGCACCACGATGGCCAAGCCACCACTGCGCAAGCCGAAGAAGAAGGTATGCGTGTTCTGCCAGGAGCGGATCGTCTACGTCGACTACAAGGACACCGGTCTGCTCCGCAAGTACATCTCAGACCGCGGGAAGATCCGCGCCCGCCGGGTGACGGGTAACTGCACGCGCCATCAGCGCGACGTCGCGACCGCGATAAAGAACGCCCGCGAGATGGCTCTGCTGCCATACACGAGCACGGCGCGCTGAGAGGGGTCAGGCAGATGAGTCGTACACCGATGAAGCTCATCCTCACCCAGGAGGTGAGCGGCCTCGGCGCACCCGGTGACGTGGTCGACGTGGCCAGCGGCTACGGCCGCAACTACCTGATCCCGCGCGGCTTCGCGATGCCGTGGACCCGCGGCGCGGAGAAGCAGATCGAGCTGATCAAGCGGGCCAGGTCGGTCCGGGAGATCCGCGGCCTGGAGGACGCCAAGGTGATCGCCACGCGGCTCGAGGGGCTGCACGTACGGATGCGGCGACGCGCGGGTGCCAGCGGCCGGCTGTTCGGCTCGGTCGGTCCCGCCGACATCGCCGAGGCGGTCCGCGAGGCGGGCGGTCCCGAACTCGACCGGCGCCGGATCGAGGTCCGCGACCCGATCAAGACCGTCGGCTCGCACCAGGTCCGCGTCCGGCTCCACCCCGAGGTCAGCGCCCCGGTCGACATCGACATCGTCGCCGGCTAGACCCGCGGCGGCCAGCCTCAGCCGGTGGCCGCTGCCCGCCACGCCAGGTGAACATCTGCGCCACCACGGGAGCGCGGACGGGGTCGAGGGCCAGCCGGGAGCCGGCCGCGCTGACCCAGGGCACCCGGTCATGTTCCCCGAGGAGCGGCCGCCCGCCGGCCAGGGCGCCGTGGATACCGCCGACATCATCATCCCGGTTGAACGGTACGCCCTGGTCTACGACGTGCCGGTCCGCTAGTCCGAGCATAGTGTGCGGTGATTTGTAGGACACTGGATGGGCTGGGTGAGGGGAAGGGAGGCCAGCTGTGGGTTCGGGTGGGGATGCGGGGTGGGATTTTTTCGTGTCGTATACGCAGGCGGACCGGGCCTGGGCGGAGTGGATTGCCTGGACGTTAGAGGAAGACGGTTACCAGGTCCTGGTGCAGGCGTGGGACTTCGTGCCGGGCAGCAACTGGGTGCAGAAGATGCAGGACGGGGTCCGTGACGCCCGCCGGACGGTGGCGGTGCTGTCTGAGGACTACCTGGGGTCGGTGTATGGCGGCGCGGAGTGGCAGGCGGCGTGGGCGCAGGACCCGGCCGGGGCGGAGCGTCGGCTGCTGCTGGTCCGGGTCAAGCCGTGCGAGTGGGAGGGGCTGCTGGCGGCCGTGGTCGGGATCGACCTGACCGGACTGGATGAGGCCGCCGCAGCGGGCAGGCTCCGGTCGAAGATAGCCGCCGCGATCAGCGGCCGGGCCAAGCCAGAGACCGCGCCCGGGTTCCCGGGTCCGGGGGCACGGCGCGCGGTGCCGCGGGCGCGATTCCCCGGCCAGATGCCGCGGGTGTGGAAGGTCCCGGCGCGGAACCCGAATTTCACCGGGCGGGGCGATGAGATGGCGGCGGTGGCGGCCGGGCTGGCGGCCGACCCGCGGGTAACGGTGCAGTCGGTGCACGGGATGGGCGGGGTGGGCAAGACCCAGCTGGCCGCCGAGTACGCCTATGCCCATGCCGGGGACTATGACCTGGTGTGGTGGCTCACCGCCGATGAGCCGGCCCTGATCGCCGATCAGTTCGCGGCGCTGGCCACCGGGCTGGGCCTGAAGCCCGATCCCAACCCGGACGTGGTCCGGCTCCAGGTGCACGAGGCGCTGCGGGAGGCCGGGGACTGGCTGCTGATCTTCGATAACGCCGACGAGGTGGACGGGATCCGGGAGTGGCTGCCCAGCGGGCCGCGGCCGGCCGGGGTACGGGGGCACGTGATCATCACCACCCGGCGGGGCGGGTTCGGCTCGGTGGGCACGGTGCTGGACCTGGACGTGATCGGCACCCGGAACGCGATCACGTTGCTGCGGACCCGGGTGCCGGACCTGGACCAGCAGATCGGGGAGCTGATCGCCGAAGAGCTGGAGTGCTTGCCGCTGGCGCTGGAACAGGCCGCCGCGTACCTGGACCGGACCAAGCTCCCCCCGGCCGAATACCTGGAGCTGCTGCAGGCCCGCGCGGCGGAGATGCACGCCAAGGGCCAGGCCAGAGACCGGCCGGATACCATCGCCACGCTGTGGGACCTGAGCCTGGAAAAGATCACGCAGGAGGACCCGGCCGCGGTCCAGCTACTGGATATCTGCGCCTACCTGGCTCCTCGGCCAGTGCCACTGGACCTGTTCACCGGCCGCCCCGACCGGCTGCCCGAGCCGCTGGCGGCGGCCGCGGCCGACCGGCTGGCCTTTACCGACACGGTCGCGGTCATCGTGGATTACTCCCTGGCCAAGCGGACCCCGGCCGGGCTGCAGCTGCACCGGCTGGTCCAGGCCGCCATCCGCGGCCGCCACACCGCCAGTCCGCCGCTGAAACGGCCAGGTGACCCGATGCCGACGGACGAGCCTGTCCAGGCCGCCCCGCTGGCGGTGGCGCTGGGATTGCTGCGGGCCGATGCGCCGGAAAAGATCGTGGGCGTGCCGCAGGACTGGCCCCGGTGGGAGGTGCTGCTGCCGCACGTGCTGGCCGCCACCAGCCTGTCCGGCCAGGCCGGGCAGGATGTGGCGGCGGACACGGCGTGGCTGCTGGACCGGGCCGCGGCCTACCTGCAGGCGCACGGTCGGCTCGCGGATGCCCGGCCGCTGGCTGAGCGGGCGCTGGCCATCACCGAGGCGATCCTGGACAAGGATCACCCCGACGTCGCCAACCGCCTGACCCTCCTGGCCGGGATCGTGCGGGATCTGGGGCTGAGCCGGGAGGCGCGGCCGCTGGCTGAGCGGGCGCTGGCTATCGATGAGGCGGCGCTGGGCCCAGATCACCTCGAGGTCGCCACCGACCTGAACAACCTGGCCGCGATCGTGCGGGATCTGGGGCTGAGCCGGGAGGCGCGGCCGCTGGCTGAGCGGGCGCTGGCCATCACCGAAGCGGCGCTGGGCCCGGGCCACCCCTACGTCGCCATCCGGCTGACCGTACTAGCCTTGATCATGCAGGATCTGGGCCAGGCCGGGCAGGCGCGCCGCTGGCCGAGCGGGCGCTGGCCATCACCGAAACGGCCCTGGGTCCGGGCAACCCCATCGTTGCCATCCGCCTGGGCAACCTGGCCTTGATCCTGCGGGATCTGGGGCGGGCCGGGGAGGCGCGGCCGCTGGCTGAGCGGGCGCTGGCCATCGATGAGGCGGCGCTGGGCCCGGATCACCCCGATGTCGCCATCCGCCTGGGCAACCTGACCGCGATCCTGCGGGATCTGGGGCTGAGCCGGGAGGCGCGGCCGCTGGCCGAGCGGGCGCTGACCATCGATGAGGCGGCGCTGGGCCCGGACCACCCCGCTGTCGCCACCGACCTGAGCAACCTGGCCATGATCCTGCGGGACCTGGGGCGGGCCGGGGAGGCGCGGCCGCTGGCTGAGCGGGCGCTGGCTATCGATGAGGCGGCGCTGGGCCCGGATCACCCCGATGTCGCCATCCGCCTGGGCAACCTGGCCGCGATCCTGCGGGATCTGGGGCGGGCCGGGGAGGCGCGACCGCTGGCCGAGCGGGCGGCGGCCATCACTGAGGCGGCCCGACAGGCTAAGGCGTAAGGTCACGATCGCATGTCGAGGTACCTCAGGGTGTCATAGCGTGAACGTTGCTCAATCGTGAGCCGCCGGACAGGACCGACTCGGCCAGGGGATTTGTTCAAATCCCGTATAACCGGCCCATGGGGCATCGTGCCGGATGGCACCGGATGAGCGCGGCCGGTTCACGGCCCTGGTCAGCGAGGTCTTTCGTACCTGGACGCCAGCCTGGCCAGCTCCGGGTCGATCTCGCTCACCATCGACCAGACGGCGGCGACCCGTGCCTCCAGGTCGGCCGCGTCCGTGTTCCCGCGGTCGGCCTCGAGCTGGTCGATGGCCTCCGCCACGCGCTGGAGCGCGCCCCCGTCAATCGAACACACCGTCGAATCGTAGCAGCCCGAGGGCGCCCGCGCGGGCGCTTCCGCACAGCTGCCGTCCACAGTTCGTGACCACGCTGCTGTGGATAGCAGCTGTGGATCCTCAGGCCGGAAAATCGCGGCCGAAGTTTTTCTTCCACACAGCCGGTGGACCGCGTTTCCGAAGCTAGCAGCCGTGGGCTCGTATTTGCATCGGTCATTTCCACAACTATTTCCCCAGCCTGCGCACAACGTCACCGGCGTGTCTGCACACCTTGTCCACACCGTCCTCCACCGGTCGGCTGGTGCTCGGCGTGCCGGCTCGGAAAAATGTCAGAGCCATCGGTTAGAACGGACTCAGGCGAAGGCAGCGGTGCGTTCGTCCCATGTTCACTTGCGCGGGGGAGGAGGGCGGGGTGAGCGTCACCGAGATCGTTCCGAGGAATGACGACTTCGAGCGGACGCCGCCGCACGACGTGGCGGCGGAGCAGTGTGTCCTCGGCGGGATGCTGCTCTCGAAGGATGCCATCTCAGACGTGATCGAGGTGATCCGCCCGGCCGACCACTACCGGCCGGCCCACCAGCTGATCCACGAGGCGATCCTCGACCTGTACAGCCGCGGCGAGCCGGCCGACGCCATCACGGTGGCCAACGAGCTCACCCGGCGCGCCGAGATCGCCCGGGTCGGCGGTGCCCCGTACCTGCACACCCTCATCTCCTCGGTGCCGACCGCCGCCAACGCCGGCTACTACGCGCGCATCGTCCGCGAGCGCGCGATCCTGCGCCGCCTGGTCGAGGCCGGCACCAGGATCGTCCAGTTCGGCTACGCGGGCGACGCCGACGCCGACGATCTCGTGGACCGGGCGCAGGCCGAGGTCTACGCCGTCACCGAGCGCCGGACGAGCGAGGACTACCACTCGCTGTCGGAGATCATGCCCGGGGCCCTGGACGAGATCGAGGCGATCGGCAGCCACAACGGAATGCTCACCGGCGTCCCCACCGGCTTTGCCGACCTGGACGCCCTCACCAACGGCCTGCACCCCAGCCAGATGGTCGTCATAGCCGCCCGCCCCGCCATGGGCAAGGCGCTGGCTCTGGATACGCCGCTGCCCACCCCGGCCGGCTGGACGACGATGGGCCAGGTCCAGGTCGGCGACCACCTGATCGGCGCCGATGGCAAGCCAACCCAGGTCGTGGCCGCCACCGAAGTCATGCACGGCCGCCCTTGCTACGAGGTCGAGTTCTCAGGCGGCGACGTGATCGTCGCTGATGAGAACCACCAGTGGCTCACCTGGAGCGACCTGGCCGGATACTCCGGCCTGGTCCCGCCTCAGGTCGTCACGACCGGAGAGATCCGCCGCACCCTGCGCTGCGAGGCCGGTCTGCGCCGGTCCAACCACGCGGTGGCCCTGACCGCTCCGATCAGGCTGACGGGCGTCGCCGCGGAGTGGGTTTCGCCGCCCCCGGTTCTGCGGCGCGAGCCGTGGCAGTACGTCATGGATGTCCGGCCCGCGCAGTCCCGGCCGGTCCGCTGCGTCCAGGTGGACAGCGCGGATCACTTGTACCTGGCCGGGCGCGGCATGATCCCCACGCACAATTCGACTCTGGCCCTGGATTTCGCGCGCGCCGCCGCGATCCGGAACAGCATGTCCACGGTGCTGTTCAGCCTGGAGATGGGGCGGAACGAGATCACGATGCGGCTGCTGTCGGCCGAGTCGCGGGTACCGCTGCAGACGATGCGCACCGGCCAGATGAACGACGACGACTGGGCCCGGCTGGCCCGGCGGATGAGCGAGGTGGCCGACGCGCCGCTGTTCATCGACGACTCGCCGAACATGTCGATGATGGAGATCCGGGCCAAGTGCCGCCGGCTGAAGCAGCGGCACGATCTGAAGTTCATCATCGTCGACTACCTGCAGCTGATGTCCTCGCCCCGCCGGGTCGAGAACCGCCAGCAAGAGGTCTCGGAGCTCTCCCGCTCCCTCAAGCTGCTGGCCAAGGAACTCGAGGTCCCCGTCCTCGCCCTGTCCCAGCTCAACCGCGGCCCCGAGCAGCGCACCGACAAGAAGCCGCTGCTCTCGGACCTGCGCGAGTCGGGCTGCCTGACCGCCGGTACACGCATCCTGCGTGCCGACACCGGATCGGAGACCACGCTCGGCGACCTGCTGGCATCGGGCGAGCGGAACATTCCGGTCTGGTCGCTCGATGACCGGCTGCGCATGGTGCCGCGCACTATGGCGTACGCGTTTCCGAGTGGAGCCAAGGAGGTATTCCGCGTACGTCTGGCCTCTGGCCGCGAGGTTGAAGCCACTGCTAACCACCCGTTCCTCACTCTCGACGGCTGGTGTCCGCTGAGTGACCTCGCCGCCAGGAGTCGGGTCGCTATTCCGCGCCAGGTACCAGTACCGCTGCATCCTCAAGACATGCCCGAACCCGAACTCGTCCTGCTCGCCCACCTGCTGGGTGACGGGTCTTTCGTCAGGAACCAGCCGATCAGGTATGCCAGCGTGGATGATCTTAATCTGCGTGCGGTAACACATGCGGCGCTGCATTTCGGCATCACTGCTGTGCGCGACTATTATCCGGCGGCGAGATGTACGTCATTGCGGCTCCCCGCTCCCTACCACCTGACTCACGGACGGCGCAACCCCCTCGCGGCGTGGCTCGACTCTATGGGTCTGTTCGGTCTGCGAAGCCACGAAAAGTTCATCCCGGCGCAGATTTTCTCGCTACCTCAGAATCAGCTCGCACTATTTCTTCGTCACCTATGGGCCACAGACGGCTCGGTAACCGTCGCTAAGTCTGGTGCGGTGCGGGTCTATTACAGCTCCACGAGCGAACGATTGGCGCGGGAGTTGCAGGCCCTGCTGCTCCGGTTCGGAATCATCTCCAGACTGCGTGCCGTCGGCAATGTCTATGGTCATCCGCAATGGACCGTGGACGTGAAGGGTGTCAAGGACCAGCGGCGGTTTCTGGACGACATCGGTGCACATGGCGTCCGCGGACTGGCCGTTGTGCAGGCGCGAGCGCGACTGGACGCGATGACAGCCGCTGGACGTTTCGATACGATTCCCAGCGGTGTCTGGGAACGTGTCGAACAAGTGATGAAGGAACGGTCCTTCACCCTGTCGCGGATCCAAGCGGCCGTCGGCAGCCGCAGCACAGGCGACTTGAATGTCAGCATGTCCCCGACGCGAACGCGCCTTGGGCGCATTGCGCAGATCCTTGGTGATGCACATCTGGAAATGGTCGCCACAAGCGATGTGTACTGGGATACGATCTCATCCATCGAAAGCATCGGATATCAGCCTGTTTATGATGCCACTGTTCTCGGAACTCATAATTTTGTCGCCAATGGCATTAACCTGCACAATTCAATTGAACAGGATTCGGACGTCGTGATCCTTTTGCACCGCGAGGACCAGTATGAGAAGGAGTCGCCGCGGGCGGGGGAGGCGGACCTGATCGTGGCCAAGAACCGGAACGGGCCGACCACGACCGTGACCGTGGCGTTCCAGGGCCATTACAGTCGCTTCGTGGATATGGCCGGTTAGAGCGGAGCGTTAGCGTCATCCTCGAGGCTGACGCGTTGGGCGGATGCCCCGACTACCGTCGGTAGGGTGCGTACCGTTGTCGCGGCCGGGGTGCTCGCCCGGGTCCCCGCCGGGGAAGCACCATGACGGTCAGCGTGCTCGTCGTCGACGACGAGGCGCTGCTGCGGACCGCCTTCACCTCGCTGATCGAGGCCGAGGAGGATCTGCGGGTGGTGGGCGAGGCGGCCGACGGGAAGCAGGCGGTCGAGTTCGCCGCCCGGCTCGCGCCGGACGTGGTCCTCATGGACGTCCGGATGCCGGTGATGGACGGGATCGAGGCGACGCGCCTGATCACCGGGACCGGGACCGCCAGCGCGCCCCGGGTGCTCATCCTGACCACCTTCGACCTGGATGAGTACGTGTTCCAGGCGCTGCGCGCGGGGGCCAGCGGCTTCGCGCTGAAGAGCCGTCCCCTGGACGAACTGCTGAACGCCATCCGCGTCGTCGCCGAGGGCGAGGCGCTCCTGGCGCCGAGCATCACCCGGCGGCTGATCGCGCACTTCAGCCGGGCCAGCCGATTGCCCCCGGAAAGGCACCGGGATCTCGAGCAGCTCACCGAGCGCGAGCGTGAGGTCCTCTCCCTCCTGGCCCGGGGCTTGTCGAACACCGAGCTCGCCGAGACCCTGCACGTGAGCCTGCCGACGGTCAAGACGCACGTGAGCCGGATCCTCACCAAGCTGGGAGCCCGGGATCGCACCCAGCTCGTGGTCTTCGCCTACGAAGCAGGGCTCGTCCCGGCGCCGTGAACAGGCCTAGGCGGCTGACCGCCCGGCTACTCCCACCGGAAGAAGCGCTTGCCCACGTAGCCGAAGACCAGCGTGTAGGCCGCGAGCACCAGCAGCGGTTCCGCCGGGGGGAAGCCCACGTTCATCGAGGCCTGCATCGCCTGCACCGCCGCACCGAGCGGGGTGACGTGGCTGATGTCCTGCAGCACGCCCGGCAGAAGCTGTACCGGGTAGTACGGCCCGGCGAAGAACATGAGCGGGTAGAACGCCGCGGCCATGATGCCGCGCGCCGCGGCCGCGCTCCAGGCCACCGCCGCGATGGCCAGGCCGACCGTGAACAGCCGGGCCGGTCCGCGGCAGGGGTGGAATCACCCACAGCGCTGTGAGGTTCCGACGGATCCCGGTCCCGCGGCGGATGAAGGCTCCGCGGCTGCTTGGCTCAGCTGCTCAGCTGCTCAGCTGGTCTGCTCGCTGCCGCTGCCGGTCAGCCCGGCGAACAGCTCGGCGTAGTCGTAGGCGGCCTCGGGCTTGGCGCGCACCGCCGCGTCGATCATCTTGGCGTCCTCGCCGATCAGGATCCGCCAGGTCCCGGCCCGAACCCCGTCCAGGATGATGGTGGCCGCCTGGGCCGCGCTGACCGGGGCCTCGTCCCGGAAGCGCGCGTTCGCCCGGACCAGGAACTGGCGCAGGTCCTCGCCGGTCGCCGCCTCGGGCAGCGCTCCGGCCTTGATCAGCACCTCCTGCACGCCCGGCGGGACCAGTTCCTCCGCCTGGGCGTCGCTCAGGTGCTCCGGAGCGGGCAGGCCCCGGGCGATGATGCTGTTCCTGACGATGTTGGTGCCCACGTGCCCCGGCAGCACCAGCGCGACCCGAACCCCGGGCGCGTTCGTCCGCAGGTCCTCGATCAGCGCCTCGGTGAACCCCCGCACGGCGAACTTGGCCGTGCTGTAGGCGCTCTGCGGCACGCCCGGGCCCAGCGAGGCCCAGAACCCGTTCACGCTGCTGGTGTTGACCAGTACCCCATCGCCGCTGGCGATCAGCAGCGGCAGGAACGCGCGGGCACAGTAGTAGACGCCCCACCAGTCGATGGCGAAGATGCGCTCCCACACCTCGCGCGGTCTGGCCACGAAGCTCTCCCCGCCGCCGGCCCCGGCGTTGCTGAAGACCAGGTCGACGTGGTCGCTGGCGTGCTCGGTGAGCAGTTCGTCGCGGAACCGCAGCACCTGCGCCTCGAACGCGACATCACAGGCGTGGCCGCTGACCCGGACACCTGCCGGGGCCTCCGCCCGGGCCAGCGCGACGGTCTCGGCCATGGTGCCGGGGTTGAGGTCGCAGGCCGCCACCGAGCAGCCCTGCGCCGCCAGCTGGCGGGTGAGCTCGCGGCCCATGCCCGAGCCGCCGCCAGTCACCACCGCGAGCTTCCCCGTGAACGAATCCATAGCCATGATGCTTACCGCCGATGCCGTTGCGGGTCAACGATCCAGGGTGCCTGCACGAACCTCCATCGATTAGCGACCGCAGGCTCCGGTTCGGGAAGGTGCGGAGCGGGCGATGGTCAGCTGCCAAGAGCCCCACGCGAAGTGCACGGCCGCTACCGTCAGCAGCAGCACGGCCAACCCGTCGGCGCCGCGAGAGAGCATCAGGGCGCCAAAGCCGGCCAGGAAGATACCGACGGCGAAGCGCACGCCCGCCACGATACGGAGGTGGCGGTGCGCCGATGGCGTGATCAGGCGTTGCGTGCCGGATCCTGAGGGAGCGGTGTTGTGAGTTGGTCCGGTCATCTCCATGTCCTATCTACTCCGAACGGGCCGGGGTTTCCTACCCTCGGACACAAGGTTCCGCCGCCCGGCCCGGTCTGCGGCAGGGGTGGAACCACCCACAACGCCGACGGCAGATGACCGGGCTGGGTCAGACCAGGCCGGCGCTCAGGGCGAGCCGGGTGAGGTCGGCGCGGCGCCGGCAGCCGGTCTTGTCCCGGATCCGGTCCAGGTGCGAGCTGACCGTGCGCACGGTGATATACAGCTGCGCGCCGATCTGCGCGTCGGTCCGGCCCTGGGCGACCAGCGTGACCAGCTCGCGCTCCCGCGGGCTGCGGAGCCGCCACCAGGGCGCCAGAGCCAGCGCGAGCCGCAGCGCCGCGTCGGGATCATGGACCAGTGCCCAGGCCACCGCGTGGCGCAGGGTTACCTCCTCGGCGTCCATGTGCCGCAGGCCTGCTGCCTCCAGGCTGCCCGTGAACAGCTCGGTGGCGGCCTCCCCGGCCATATCGGCCGCGTATGCCGCGAGCGCGCCGGTGGCCTCGTCCTCCTCGCCGGCCTCGGCCAGCAGCCCGGCGCCGAACGCGCGCAGCGTCTCCAGCATCGCGTACCGGGTCCGGCCGTCCGGCCCGGCCTGCGGCGGTAGCAGCAGCGAGCAGTCCACCAGCCGCAGCACGGCCCCGCCGGCCCCGGGACCCGCCACCGCCTCGGCGCCTTCCAGCGTGAACGGCCCCGGGAACGCCGACACCGCACGGAACACCCGGCGTTCACGGTCATCCAGCAGCTGGTAGCTCCACTGCACCGCGGCGGCCAGCGAGCGCTGCCGTTCCTCGGCCAGCCGGTCACCGTCGGCCAGCAGCCCGAACCGGTCGTCGATCCGGTCCAGCAGCTGCGCCACGCCCAGCACGTCGACGCGCGCCGCCGCCAGCTCGATCGCGAGCGGCATCCCGTCCAGCCGGGCCACCAGCCGCGCCACCGTGGCCGCGATCTTCTCGTCGAGGGCGAACCCTGGCTCGACCCGCCGGGCCCGGTCCGCGAACAGGGTTACCGCCTCGCACTCCGCGGCGGCCGCCAGATCGCCGGGATCGGGCAGGGTCAGCGGGCCCAGCCGGTACCGGGCTTCCCCGGCGATCCGCAGCGGCTCCCGGCTGGTGGCCAGCACCCGCACGTCATCGGCGCCGAGCAGGAGCCTGCCGCACAGCTCCGCCGCCGCGCCGATCACGTGCTCGCAGTTGTCGAGCACCAGCAGCAGCTGCCGCCGGGCCACCGCGTCGGCCAGCGCGTCGGCCGCCGCCACCGAGGGCAGGTCACGGATCCCCAGCGCCGTCCCGACCGCGGCGGCCACCTGCGCCGGGTCCGTCACCGCCGCCAGCTCCGCCAGCCACACCCCGTCGGCGAACCGGCCGGCCACCTGCCGGGCCACCTCGCCGGCCAGCCGCGTCTTCCCGGCGCCGCCCGGGCCGGTCACCGTCACCAGCCGGTACTGACCCAGCTGGGCGGCGACCTCGCCGACCACCGGGGCCCGGCCTACGAAGCTGGTCAGCGCACCGTGAAAGCCGTGCAGGCTTTCCGGCGCGTCGGCCACCGCAGACCGCTCCACAGCGGTCACCATAGCCTCGCTCGGCCCCGCGGTACAGACCGGGCGCTACCGGAGCCCGATGACCGGCCGGTCGCACACCGGCGGCGGGGCGTGCGGCAGTTCGGCCGCGATGGCGGCGAGCACGACCCGTGCGTAGACCTTGGCGCCCGACGGCTGCGGGTGGATGCCGTCCGGCCAGAGCAGGCCGGCATGACCGGCGATCGCCGCGTGCCAGTCGGCCAGGCTCACGTCGGCCGCATGTCGGGCGGCCGCGTCCAGCACCCGGTTGACCGAGGACTCCCACGGCATCGGCCCGTAGGTGTTGACCAGGATGAGATCCCGGCCCGGGCCGATCAGACGGCGCAGCTGCCGGATCTGCGCGGCGCTGACCGGGCCGTTGGTGCCCAGGCCGACCACGACGAAGTGGCGGAGCTCGCCGCGGGCGGCCAGGCCCTGGATCACCGTCAGCCCGTTCACCATCGCCCGGCCGACCTGCGCGTTGATGTAGACGCCGGGCAGCGCCGCGTCCAGCGCCGCCGCCGAGGCGACCATGACCGAGTCCCCGATGGCCGTGACCTGCCGGCCGGGCACCTTCGGCGGCCGCGCGGCATCGGTCCGGCACGCCGACGCCGGCGCGGACGACGCCGGCGCGGACGAGGCCGACGCGGACGAGGCCGGCGCGGACGAGGCCGGCGCGGACGAGGCCGGCGCGGAGGGCCCGGCTCCGGCCAGCCCCGGGCCCGTCGGCTGCGCCGCCGCCGTCGCCTGGGAGGCGGCGCTGATCCGCTGGCCCTCGGCCACCTGCCGCAGCAGTCCCGCCGGGGCCGCCGACCCCGGCGGCCGGGCGATGCCGTAGCTGGCCACCGCGACGGCGGCCAGCGTGGCCACGGCCACCATCATCGGCGCGACCCGCCGGCGCGCGCCCACCGGCCGCAGTGCCTCGTCGACGAGCAGCCGCCACCGGTTGCAGGTGGCCAGGAAGCCGTCCCGCAGGATCGGGGTCTCGACGAAGCGCCACGACGTGCAGGCCAGCGTGATCGTCACGCCGGCCTCGAGCAGCCACAGCCACGCCGAGGTGGGCCCGGGACCGGTGATCGCCCCGGCCAGCGCGATCACCGGCCAGTGCCACAGGTAGATCCCGTAAGAGCGGATCCCCACCCAGCGCAGCGGGGCCAGGCCGGTCATGGCGGCGATGACGCCGGTACTCGCCGCGGCGGCGACCAGGCCCGCCGCGCCCGCCGCGGCGAGGATGAGGCCGGCCGGGTAGACGGCCCGGTCGTTGCCGGAGAAATGCCCGGCGGCCCAGGCCAGCAGGACGAGCCCGATTACGCCCGCGGTGTCCAGGCGCCTGACCTGCGCGGCCGGGAGCGACGCCAGGGTCGCCAGCGGGAAAGCCAGGGCCAGCGCGGCGCCGATCAGCAGTGCGGAGGCGTGCGTGTCGGTGCCGTAATAGACCAGCGACGGGTCGCCCGGCGAGTATTCGAGCGCCATGGCCAGCGCCGACATCGCGGCCAGGATCAACGTGGCCGTGATGCGGGCACGCCGTCCGTTCAGCCTGAGAATGAGCAGCCACAGGAGCAGGGGCCAGATCAGGTAGAACTGTTCCTCGATGGCCAGCGACCACAGATGATCCAGCGGTGGCGGTGCCGTGAACAGCCCGAGCGAGGCGAAGTACGACACGTGGTGCACGATCTGATACCAGTTGCTGGTGTACGTGACCGCGGCCAGCAGCGCCAGCCGCAGCGAGGCGCGCTGGCCCGGCTCGATCACGGTTGCCGCCGCGGTGACCACGATCAGCATCAGGGCCAGCGCCGGGAACAGGCGCCTGGCCCGCCGGGACCAGAAGTCCTTCAGGTCCAGCCGCCCCAGCCGGTCGTACTGGCTGACCAGCAGGTCCGTGATCAGGAACCCGCTGAGCACGAAGAACACGTCCACGCCGAGGAAGCCGCCGGACAGTTCCGACGCGCCTGCGTGGAAGCCCACCACGGCCACCACGGCCAGCGCCCGTACTCCATCCAGCCCGGGCGCGCGTCTGGGCGAATTCGTGATCGTGTCCCGTCCTGCCGGATAGCTGTCGATCAGGCTTTACCGGCAGTCATGCTAACGATCGGATACCACTCTAGCCAGGAGAAACGCCGCGTAACGTTACTCGGTACCCAGCAGATGCCGCGACACCCGGGCCAGGTGAGTGCGCATCGCCGCGGTGGCCCGGTCCGCGTCCCGCGTCCGGAGGGCGGCCACGATCTCCTCGTGATCCCGCCGGTACTCATCCCGCCGGGCGGCGGTGGCGCTGCGCCGCTTCAGGTCACCCCACACGCGTCCGTGCCGGGCCCGCTCGACCTCGGCGTACAGCCGGATGAGGAGCGGGCTGCGCGTCGCCGCGATGATCGACCGGTGCAGCGCGGCGTCCCAGACCTCGAACTCGTTGTGGTCGGCCGCCCGCTCGCCGCCGCGCAGGCAGCGGTCCATCTCGTCGAAGTCCCGGGCGGTGGCCCACGCCACGACCAGGGACATGGCGGTCGGCTCGAACAGGCGCCGGACCGTCATCACGTCGGCCGGCGCGTAGTCCTCCGGGCCGGCCAGCGCGTCCAGCACGGGAAGCCCGTGGGCCGCCAGGGCCGCCCGCGCCGGGGAGGCAGGGAAGCCCGGCGCGTCCACCGGGGCGGCTTCCGGGGCGTCGCGCAGGAACGTCCCCCGGCCCACCTCACGCGACACGTGCCCCTCGGCCTGGAGCAGGGCCATGGCGTGCCGGATGGCCGACCGGGAGACCCCCAGATCCAGGGCGAGCTGCCGTTCGGTGGGCAGGCGCGTGCCGCGGGGCCCGCCGTCACGCTGCGACTCCGCCAGGATCTGCGCCGCGAGCGCCCTGCGCCGCAGCGCCGAACTGTCGCCGGTCATGTCCCCCCGGTAGATCGAACGGTGGGTCCAACCAATCCAACCAATTAGCCGTGCGAGTAGATTGTCGCATCATTTGGCCGCAATGTCACGCATTGACCCGCCCTCGCAGTGACGCCTATGATCGGCGGATCAGCCAATATGGACCAATCATCCTATCGGACCAAAATGGTCTAGACCGAACAGCGACCGTCGGCCGCCTGCGAGCGACCAGGCCGGAGCCGAGCCGTGACGAGGCGATAAGGAGATCTGGCTCGTGAGACTCGCCACCTTGATCACCGCCGCCGGACCGCGCCTGCACGTGCGGGCGGACGGCGGCGGGTACGTCGACATCGGCGAGGCGACCGGCGAGGACCGGTTCGCGCGGTTCGAGTCCTTCATCGCGGCGGGCCCGGCCGCGATGGAAGCCGCTCGCGCCGTGGCGCGCCGGGAGGGCGGCGAGTTCGCGCCGTGGGACTTCGGCCCGGCGGTCCCCGCCCCGGAGCGGATTCTCTGCCTGGGCCTGAACTACGCCGATCACGCACTCGAGGGCGGCCGGGCGGTCCCGACCTGGCCGGACACCTTCATCCGGGGCCGCCACACGCTCATCGGCCCGTACGCCGACCTGGTCAGGCCGGCGCTGTCCTCCTCGTTCGACTACGAAGGCGAACTCGGCATCGTGATCGGGACGGGCGGCCGCTACATCCCGGCCAGCAAGGCGATCGACGCGATCGCCGGGTTCACCGTGCTGAACGACGCGTCGGTGCGGGACTGGCAGCGG
>Ga0209415_10010516_pt1 | contig 15719 bp, 13 predicted proteins | sample PeaSoiSIISIP2007_FD_187696 | JGI IMG/M metagenome (GOLD analysis project Ga0209415, IMG submission 187696) | Peat soil microbial communities from Weissenstadt, Germany - SII-SIP-2007 (SPAdes) (version 2) | ecosystem: Environmental > Terrestrial > Soil > Wetlands > Peat | place: Germany... | reverse complement strand
CGACCACTCGCCCAATCGGCGGCATCATCGGGCCTTATTGATTCGGATCGTATTGATTATGTAGCGGCGGACGCATTCGTCCGCCCTGCGAGCGAAGCGAGCATACCGTCAGCGCCGATCTCGACGAAGACAACGGGGCAGTTGAACCCCTTCAATAATCGGCTCACTACTCCCGTCATTCCAGAACGATTTGAGCGCTATGGTGATTTTTCACCAATTGACCAACCCTTATAATTGCCGCATTGCCGACAATTCGCTCAGGAATCTCTTCCGCTGTTTGCACTTCGTCGGCTCAAGCGAACAAAAAGACATATGCGATTTCATCGAATCCACAATCCGAAATCGATCGATGAAGAGGTGATCGCTGCACTCATTTCTTCAGGAGCTCAAGAGGTTGTCCTTCAATTTGCTGAAGAGACCGATTACAGCCCAAGTCTACTCGATGCGATAAATACCGCATGCAGGCGTTTCGGTTCAAGGCTCACGGTGCGGTTCTATGGCCATTACAGTAACGGGGGCGGATTTAACGGCGCGTGGCTTCGCTACCTCTCAGACGTGCGCTCCTTAAGCCTGGATTGCTTGAGGAACATAGAAGGCGCAAACCGAATTGCGGAACTGGAACATTTAGATGCCTTTGCTTTCGGGGTCTTCGAGTCCGACATCCCGGAGTTGCTGCGCTACCCCTCGCTCGCTCGCGTGTACAAACTCGTTCTGGCCTCAACTCGAAAAAACAACATCGATCTTGCGCCTCTGGGGACGTATCAAAGACTAGAAGAGCTCTTTCTTAACGCTCATGCACGGAATATCGCGACGATCGGTGATTTGACAAGTATTCGGAGACTCTCGCTCTGTCGGATTGCCAAGAGCGTTTCACTTCGATTCGTCGGTCGGATGGAAGGTTTGCGTTCGCTGACCGTGTTGCTTGGCGGGCGGAATAGTGCCGAAGAGCTTGCACATCCGAAGGTGAATGATCTTGAAGTGCTCCGAGTCAGAGGGCTTGCGGAGATCGATCTTTCAGCGTTTCCACAACTTCAGGTTCTGCATATTGCGGACCAGCTTCAACTTCGCTCCTTGGAGTTGAACACCGGAACGCTAATTCGTTGGCTGTCGATCTGGAACTGCAAGAACCTCAGCAACCTCCGCGGCCTCGGTCAGGCCGTGGCACTCAGCTCGTTGTCTCTTGGGCGCACGTCAGTTGCGCCCGACAACGTACTTGATAACGCACCATCATCGCTGAAGCGCCTGGTCATGTACGGGTTCGGGCCTCGCCGGGACGAGGAGTTGGAGAAGCGGATTAGGTCAAAAGGATATTCGCCAGAAATCCCTGACCCGAACATTGGAGGTGAGCAGCGTGATTGATGGCCCGTTTCATCGTCCAGACTGAACTCCGGACGAACTGCGAGCAAACCGGAAGTCAACTGTTGTTAACAGCGATTACACTCAAAACCCCGGCCCGATTCCAATCCTACGCACCCACCGCTAAAATAGACGCTCGCTATGACGGATCGCCTCTACTACCACGACTCCTTCCTCTACGACTTCGACGCCGAAGTGCGCGAGGTCGTTAACTCTCCCCGCCCGGCGCTCATTCTCGACCGCTCCGCCTTCTATCCCACCAGCGGCGGCCAGGTGTTCGACAAGGGATGGATCACCACCAAGGCGAACGACAAACTGAAAGTCACCGAAGTCGCCGACGCCGAAGACGGCCGGGTCGTCCACTACTTCGAAGCGGAACGCGATTTCGACAAGACGGCTCTGAAGCCCGGAACCCGCGTCCGCGGCCAGATTGACGCTGTTCGCCGCCGCGATCACATGCAGCAGCACTCGGGACAACACGTGCTCTCGGCTGCCTTCATCCGTCTGTTTAACATGCCCACGGTTTCCTTTCACATGGCCGATGACTACTGTTCCATCGACCTGGACACCCCCACGCTGACCAAAGAACAGATCGAATCCGCCGAACGCCTGGCCAACGAAATCATTCTGGACAATCGGCCGGTCGAGGTCCGTTACGTTACCCGCGCGGAAGCGGGAGAACTCGGCTTGCGCAAACTTCCGCCCACCGAACGGGACGAGCTTCGCATCGTCGACATCCGCGAGTTTGACCTCACCGCCTGCGGCGGCACGCACGTCAACCAAACCGGGCAGATCGCCAGCGTCCTCCTGCGTAAGAGCGAGAAAGTCCGCCAGGGATGGCGCGTGGAATTCGTTGCCGGCCAGCGCGCCGTCGCCACCGCCCGCCGCGATTTCATCACCCTCACCGAAACCGCCGCGCTTTTTTCCGCCCACATCTACGACGTTCCCGCGCAAGCTCGCAAGGCCCTCGACGAAATCAAATCTTTGCGCAAGCAGCGCGAACAATCGCTCGAAGAACTGGCTGCAGCCCATGCGGCGACTCTGCTGGCCGAAACTCCGGAAACCAACGGCCGCAAGCTGGTCGTCCGCACGTTTGCCGATCGCGACCTCAATTTCGTGAAGCTGCTGGCGCAGAAGCTGACACGCCAATCGCCGTCGGTGGTGGCGCTGCTCGCCACGTCGCCCCCTCAGCCTTCCCTGGTTTTCGCGCAGTCGCCCGGCCAACCCAATAACATGGGCGCGCTCCTGAAAGAAACGCTAGCCCAACTCGGTGGCCGCGGTGGCGGCAGCAAAGACATGGCCCAGGGCGGCGTTCCGAATGTGGATGGCCTGGCCGACGCGCTAGCCCAAGCAGCCGCAAGGTTGTCCGCGACCTAGTGCGGCATATCGGGTGGTGTGGGTTGTGTGGTGCGGGCACTCCCTTCGGCTTCGCTCAGGGCAGGCTCTGCCCGCATGCCTTTGACCTTGCTTTTTATCCTCAGGGAGGCACGCCGCTGATGATCAAAGATGCAAACTACTGGGTCCAGAAGCTGAGCCTTCAGCTTCACCCCGAAGGCGGGTATTACCGACAAACCTACAAAGCCGATCTAGTCCTGCCCCAGAACTCGCTGCCTGCACGGTTCATAGGCCCGCGCGCAGCCGCCACCGCAATTTACTTCTTGTTGCGGGGAACGAACTTTTCCGCCTTCCACCGTCTGCGCTCCGATGAACTTTGGCACTTCTACATCGGAGCGCCGGTACTGGTGCACGTGATCGCCGAGGAGGGGCAACTCTCACAGATTCTGCTGGGGAGCGATCCCGAAGCAGGCGAAACGCTGCAGGCCGTAGTCAAGGCAGGAAACTGGTTCGCCTCCCACGTCAAGGATCGGAATTCGTTCGCGCTGGTAGGCTGCACGGTCGCTCCAGGCTTCGATTTTGCAGACTTTGAATTGGCGAAGCGGGAAGAGTTATTGCGCAGCTACCCGCAGCATCGGGACTTGATCGAACGGCTAACGCGAGACTCAGCTTAATTTCCGGTGCGCTTGACTTCGGGTGCGCGTCGACTTGGGGTGGCGCAGCGCTTCCAGCGCTGCGATAAGCTGATCGATAGAAAACCGGCTTTAGCCGCTGAGGTCGAATTTCGAAGAAGCCCTATCCCGTGGCCCCACGCCTTCGCGGGAACATCTCGCCAATCCGCTTGATCTCCGCCCCCACGCCGCGCAGCTTCTCTTCAATATTCTCGTACCCGCGATCAAGGTGATACACGCGGTCGATGATAGTTTCTCCATCGGCTACCAGCGCGGCCAGCACCAGGGACGCCGATGCCCGCAGATCAGAAGCCAGCACGGCTGCAGCGCTCAGGGGAGTCTTACCCTGCACCACGGCCCGGCGGCCTTCGATTTTGATATTCGCCCCCATGCGCACCAGTTCCTGCGCGTGCATGAAGCGGTTCTCGAAAATGTTTTCCGTGATCACCGACGTGCCTTCGGCCTGCGTGGCCAGCGCCATAAACTGTGCCTGGCAGTCCGTAGGGAAGCCGGGATATTCCTCGGTCGTCATATCGGCCGCGGTAAATGGATTGTCTCCCATCACTCGCACCGACTCGCCGTTCGACTTGGTCTTGACGCCAACTTCTTTCAACTTGTCGAGCAACGCACCCAAATGAGTCGGATCGCATCCGGCAATGTTGAGATCCCCTCCCGTCATCGCGCCGGCAATGATGAACGTCCCCGCCTCGATGCGGTCGGGAATGATGCGATGCTTCGCCCCGTGCAGCTTGCTCACGCCCTTCACGCGAATGGTCGACGTGCCCGCGCCCTCGATCTTCGCTCCCATTTTGTTGAGCAGATCGGCGAGGTCGGCGACCTCGGGCTCGCGGGCGCAATTCTGCATCACGGTCTCGCCCTCGGCCAGCGTCGCGGCCATCAGCAGGTCTTCCGTGCCGGTCACCGTGATCTTGTCGAAAACAATCTCAGCGCCCTTGAGCCGGTCTGCCCTCGCTTCCACGTAGCCGTGATCCTGTGTGATCTTCGCGCCCAGCCGTTCCAGCCCCTTAATGTGGAGATCGATCGGCCGCGACCCGATGGCGCAGCCGCCAGGCAGGGAAACCCGGGCGTAACCACAACGCGCCACCAGCGGTCCCAGCACCAGCGTCGAGGCTCGCATGGTCTTGACCAATTCATAGCTGGCTTCGGGAGCAGCCAGCGTCTTGCAGTGAATGGTGGTGCGGTGCTGCGCGCGTCCGTAGCCGAGTTCTACTTCGGCGCCCATGGCAGCCAGCAGGTTGCGCGTGGTTTGAATGTCGCGCACCTGCGGAATATTTTCGAGAATTACCGGTTCGTCGGTGAGCAGCGCGGCCGCCATGCAGGGAAGCGCCGCATTTTTTGCCCCGCTCACGCGGATGGTTCCCAGCAGCGGAGCCCCGCCGCGTATTACGAGTTTATCCATGGTATGAGTCCTTGCCGAAAATCCATTCTAGCGGGGAATGCCAGCAAATGTAGTTAATCGGGAGGCCACGGCCTACCGGGGGCGATACCGCTCGTGTGGGAACGGGCACTCTGGCAAGCCTGCCCTGAGCGGAGCCGAAGGGTTCAGTTGAGCGAAGCTCGACTGGGTTTTGCCTCCGCCTAAATGCAACCTGCGAAAGCACCCCGTTCACGCTGGCCGAGCCAGCTCAATGGCCCTTCGTACATGCCCCTTCGCCTTCCTCAGCGCAGCGGTCGCCCGCGCGCGACTGGCTCCAGTGGCCAACATCACCAACGCCACCGGAGTCCGCCGCCCCGCCGCCTCCAGCGTGCTGCTGGCCGTTTCGTAGTCGGCGCCTGTGGCCCGTTCCAGGATGGCGACAGCGCGTTGCCTGAGCTTTTCGTTCTTCGGCAACACGTTCACCATAAGGTTCCCGTAGACGTAGCCCAGCCGCGTCATGGCTCCAGTCGAGATCATGTTCAGCACCATCTTGTGGGCGGTGCCGGCTTTCATGCGCGACGAACCGGCCAGCACCTCAGGCCCAACCTCGGTCACGATGGCGAAATGCGCGGCGCGTTCCAGCGGCGACTTCTTATTGCAGGTGAGCGCGATGGTTCTGGCGCCACGCCGACGCGCCTCAGCAACCGCCGCCACGGTAAACGGCGTACGCCCGCTGGAAGCGATGCCGACGACCACGTCGTGCTTGCCGGGCTTGCGTTTTCTCATTTCTGCGCCGCCCAGTTTTTCGTCGTCCTCACTGGCCTCGGTTGCCGAGGCCAGCGCCCGTGGTCCGCCGGCCATGATGTACTGCACCGTCCGAGGATCGACGTTAAAAGTGGGGGGACACTCGGAAGCGTCCAGCGCGCCAATGCGTCCGCTGGTGCCCGCGCCAACATAGATGAGGCGCCCGCCGTGGCGCAGGCCGGCCGCTACCAGATCGATGGCCCGGGCAATCTGCGGCAGCGCCCGGCGCACCGCCGGCGCTACCACCGCGTCTTCGGCGTTGACCAGGCTGGCGATCTCGATCGCAGACTTGCGGTCAAGATCGTCCGCGCCCGGATGCGACTGCTCAGTTCGCAGGCGGCGTAAATCGCCCGTCGGCGCTGGTTTCGCGATTTTCAAGAATGTCCTTTCACTCATCACTCATCACTCTTCACTCTGGCGCGTCCAGGGCCTCGACCACTGCATCATGAAATCTTGGCCGGATCTGCTTGATTGTCTGACCGGAAGTTTGGTTCGAGCAGTCGGGCCAGGTCCGGTTCGTCAACAAGATTACAGAAAGTTGCCGCGCCGGGTCGATCCACAGAGAGGTTCCCGTGTACCCCAGGTGACCGTACGCTGCGGACGAGAAATATTTTCCCGATTGCGAGGGCACCGAAGGCGTATCCCACCCCAGCGCGCGCGATGTGGCCGCGGGCGCGGTTTCACGCCTCGTAAATAGACGGACCGTCTCCGGCCTTAGAATGGCTTGCCCACCGCCAAGGATGGCATGTGCGAAGCGGGCTATGTCTTCGGCGGTCGAGAATACACCGGCGTGGCCGGCAACTCCGCCCAGAACGCTGGCATTCTCGTCCTGCACTTCGCCCCGGATTATGCGCTTGCGAAATGTGCGGTCGTCCTGCGTCGGCGCCGCTGCAGCGCGGGCCTCGGGCGGCGGATTGTATGAGGTATGCGCCATGCCCAGCGGCCCGAAGATCTCACGCTGGCAAAAGCGATCGAGCGTTTCTCCGGCGATCCGCTCCAGCGCTACGCCTAGAATGATGAAGCCGATATCGCTGTATTCGGCTCGCGACCCGGGATCGGCGGTGAGCGCAGTAGTAAATGCCGCCTGCAACAGCGGGTCGCGCGTGTGCGCTCGCAAAAACAGTTTTTCGTACGCCGGCAAGCCCGAAGAATGCGACAGCAGCATGCGCAAGGTGACGGCAGAGCGTCGGCCATCACGTTCCTCCCCGCTGCGGGCATCCCCAAACTCCGGGACAATTCCCGCCACGGGCCCATCCAGATCAAGCAGCCCGCGTTCGTAAAGAATCATGGCCATGGCAGTAGTCGCCACCACTTTGGAAACCGAGGCCAGATCGAACAAAGTGGCGGGCGTGACTTGCGGTGAATCTGGGCCGTACGTGAAGTGACCGAACGCCTTCATAGCCACGAGCCGTCCTTGAAAGGTAACAGCCACCGTCGCAGCCGGGAACGCGCGGTGAACAATAGCTTTTTCCAGAATCCCAAAGGCAGAAGAAAAATCGTGGTCTTGGCGATCAAAAGCGGAAAGCAGCGGCGAAGAAGCTGGATCGGTGCTGTTCAGGCGACTTTCCTGGAGAGAGGTGGCGGTCTGAGCGGTTTATAGCAGAATTTGTGGGAAGGGTAAAGCGCACACTGCTCTCTTCGGACGTTGTGTTTACGGTACCCCTTACTTCAGTTTCTTGAGTCCGCCCGGCAGGCTTGTGTAAAGTCAGAACATCCTTCTTGTCAAAACCAATTCGCTTTTTAATTCGCTCCCCACGCCCGCGACTGTGTCATCGCGAACGCGGCGAAGCCGAGTGAGCGATCTAATGATGCGCATCCACCTGCATCCCAGCCGGTGGGAGTCTCTGGTGGAGCATGCGCCGCAGGCTATGCTGGCCATAATCGCGTCCGCCGTAGTTACTATGGCAACGTCGGCCGCAACAGCGACCGCCCCGCGCTCCTATGCGCAGCCGCTTCCAGCCGTCGCCGCGCCTGTGGACGCCTCACCGGTCCGCCTCGGCGCTGTCGACTCCATCATCGAGCAAGCCATTGCGGACAAAAACATTCCCGGCGCCGTTCTGATCGTGGGACACAACGGCAAAGTCGTCTACCGCAAGGCCTACGGCAACCGCGCCCTGGAGCCGAAACGCGAACCCATGACGCTGGACACGATTTTCGATCTGGCGTCTCTCACCAAGGTGGTCGCAACCACCACGGCGGTCATGCAACTGGTGCAGCAGGGAAAGGTCCGACTGAATGATCCGGTGTCAAAATATCTGCCCGAGTTTGCCCAGAACAATAAAGACGACATCACCGTGCGCCAGCTCCTGACTCACTATTCCGGCCTTGAGCCCGACCTCGATCTGAAGACTCCGTGGCAAGGAAAAGACACCGCGTTCCGCATGGCCTTCGCCGAAACCCTGCAGGACCCTCCCGGCTCGGCCTTTGTCTACAGCGACATCAACTTCATCATGCTGGGCGCGCTGGTAGAAAAAGTTTCCGGCGAAACGCTTGATCAGTACACTGCGCGCCATATCTTCGCGCCCTTGAAAATGCTGCACACCCGCTTCCTGCCTCCCGCATCGTGGAAGGCAAAGATAGCCCCCACGCAATACGACGAGAGCGACCACATGCTGCGTGGCGTGGTGCACGATCCCACCGCCCGCCGCATGGGCGGAGTAGCTGGACACGCCGGCCTGTTTTCCACCGCCGACGATCTTTCCAAATTCGCCCAGGCATTGCTCAACGGCGGCGATGGCATTCTTTCCCCGCTGATCGTCGAGAAGATGACCACGCCGGAGCAGCCACCCGCCGCTCCCGTGCTGCGCGGCTTTGGCTGGGATATCGATTCTCCGTTCTCCTCGAATCGGGGCGACCTGCTGCCTGTGGGTTCATTCGGCCACACCGGCTTTACCGGAACCTCGATGTGGATCGATCCCACGACCCAGACCTACATCATCCTGCTGACCAACGCCGTTCATCCTCGCGGCAAGGGCAATGCCATTGGCCTGCGCTCGAAAGTGGCGACCGAGATCGCTGCGGCCTTGCCCCTGACCGCTGACGAGAAAGAAAAACTGCGCTGGCAGAGTATTACCGGCTACAACGAAGCCCAGAGCGCCGGGCGGCGTTACGGAAATCGCAACGGCAGCGTGAAGAACGGCATCGACGTCCTGGAAGATCATGCCTTCGATATCTTGAAAGTTGCCGGAGGGAAGAAGCGCATCGGTCTGGTGACCAACCAGACGGGCGTCGATTTCGGTGGGCGTCGCACGATTGACGTGCTGGCCCAGGCTGCAGGCGTATCGCTCGACGCCATCTTCAGTCCCGAACACGGCGTCACCGGAACTCTCGACTCCACCGACATCAACAACTCGAAAGACGCCGTCACTGGCATCGCGGTCTACAGCGTCTACGGCGCAACAGACGCCGCGCGGCGTCCGCCCGAAGAGGTGATGAAGAATCTCGACGCCATTGTCTTCGACATTCAGGATGCGGGTGCGCGCTTCTATACCTACGAAACCACGCTGGGATATTTCCTGGAAGCGGCCGCAAAAGCTGGAATCGAAGTCATCGTCCTCGACCGTCCCGATCCCATCAACGGCTCGTTCGTCCAAGGCCCGGTTTCCGACTTGGGACACGAATCATTCACAAACTATTGGACCGTCCCCGTCCGTCACGGCATGACCATCGGCGAACTGGCCAAGATGTTCAACGCCGAACGTTCCATCAACGCTAAGCTCACGGTCGTTCCCATGGACGGATGGCAGCGCGGCGACTGGTTCGACTCCACCGGGCTCAGCTGGGTGAATCCGTCGCCGAATCTGCGAAGCGTCACCGAAGCCGCGCTCTACCCTGGCGTCGCGCTGATAGAGGGCACGAACATCTCGGTTGGGCGGGGAACTGACACGCCGTTTGAACTGGTCGGCGCTCCCTGGATCAAGAGCCGCGAGCTGGCATCGTATTTGAATACCCGCGGCATCGCGGGAGTTCGCTTCGTCCCAGTCACGTTCACGCCGTCGGCCAGCGTCTACAGCGGTCAGCTGTGTCAGGGCGTAAACATCCTGCTCACCGAGCGCAACAATCTGGACGCGCCCGAACTGGGCTTGGAACTAGCGGCGGCACTGCACAAGCTCTACGCGGCAGATTTCAAGATCGATCGCATGGCAGAGTTGCTGGTGAATCAAGCTGCATTCGATGCGCTGGTAGCGGGCGAAGACCCGCGCCGCATCGCGCAGGATTGGCAGGAGGCCCTGGGCAAGTTCCAACTCATCCGGCAGAAGTACCTGCTCTACAAGTGAGCGCGTGGTTTGGCGATAAGCTTTAGTGATATGCTAACGGCGATATGGGGATGCCGAATCTGCTCCGGAAAATTTTCCTGGTCGACCTGCTTCAAGGTCTGAAGGTGACGTTCCGCTACCAGGATCCCAAGGAAATCTATACTGAGCAGTATCCGCTGGAGCGCCCGCAGGTGGCCGAGCGTTACCGTGGCGCGCCGCGCCTCAACGTCAATCCGGACACCAACGAGACCATGTGCATCGCCTGCGACCTGTGCGCGGTGGCCTGTCCGGAGAATCTGATCGTGGTCTCCAGCGAACGCAACGAGCACACCCGCCGCAAGGAACTCACCAACTTCACCTACGACCTGAGCCGCTGCATGTTCTGCGGCCTCTGCGAAGACGCCTGCCCCGTGGATGCCCTCGAACTCACCCAGGATTTCGAACTCGCCAGCTACACCCGCGAAGGCTGGATCTGGGACCGCAAAACTTTGGAAGAGGGCCCGCAGCCCACGCAGTATAAGAAGTAGGTTCTTAGCCTCGGCTTCTAGTTATGAGCTGCCAGCTCGTTTCCCCGCAGCGCAGCACCACGGCTGATTGTCATCCTGAGGAAGTGGAGTCATCGGCGAAGCGGATGACTCCCGACGAAGGACCGATGCAACTTGCCGAGAGCGCCGCCGCTGCCAGCGGGACGTAGCCGCAGTTGTTGAGATCAAAATCCCCGCCCTGTCTCTGCAAAGAACGCAGAGACAAGGACGGGGCACCCGCTCCAGAGATGAAGTCAAGTCAAAGACGCCTGACCGCTAAGTCTCCGGCTGCTGCTGTGTCATGCAATGCAGCGTCCCCAGCCCCCAAACCAAATCTCCCGCATAAATTGGGACGACCTGGCGCGTGCGGAACAGACTCGCCAGAGTGTTGAGAACGATGCGGTCGTTGGGATGGTTGAATACCGGGACGAGCACGACTTTGTTGGCGATGTAGAAATTCGCGTAGCTGGCGGGGAGGCGTCGGCCTTCGAAGACGACGGGGCCGGGCATGGGGAGTTCGACGATGTTCAGCAGCCTGCCCGCTTGATCGCGGGCGGCTTGCAGGCGGCGCAGATTGGCCAGCAGGGGAGCGTGGTTCTCGTCGCGGGATTTGGGCTCGACCATGGTGACGACGGTGTCGGGGGAGACGAAGCGGGTGAGGTCGTCGACGTGTCCGTGAGTGTCGTCGCCGACGATGCCGCGTCCGAGCCAGATCACGTTGGGCGCGCCCAGATAATCGGCGAACGCTTTTTCGTAGTGGACGCGGGTCATGCCGGGATTGCGTTCCTGCACCGGGCTGAGCAGGCACTCCTCGGTGGTGAGGAGGGTGCCGAGTCCGTTGACGTCGATGGAGCCGCCTTCGAGCACGATGCGTGCTCGGGTGGGCAGCGAGGGATTTGTGATGGGGCGGATTTCGTGGGCGTGGGTGGCGCGGGCCATGAGGCTGCCTATTTTTTCGTCGTGGCGCCAGTTGGGATATTTGGCCCAGGCGTTGAAGCGGAATTTCAGGGCTTGGGGGCCTGATGCTCGGGGCCCCGCTGCCTCGCTGCGCTCGGCGTGGACAGCCGAGGCGGCCGTCCCTCCATGGGCCTTTCTTAGGAAGATGCAGCCGGAGTCGCGAAGCCAGACGCGGTTGGTGGGCCAGCGGTGGAAGTGGACGTTGGCAGTGAGCGCGTTGGCGAGCTTCAGCAATCTGCGGGCTTGAGTTTGGGCGCGGGCGTTGTTGACGATCAGGTCGACGCGTTCGTGACGGGCGAGGTTGCGGATGATCTCGGCGTAGACCCACGGGATGGGCTCGAATTTTCCCGGCCAGTCGTCGTGGTTGTGCGGCCAGGCGAGCCAGGTGGCGGCGTGGGGCTCCCACTCGGCGGGCATGGCGTAGCCGGAAGCTGCCGGGGCAGCACTTAAAGGGTGATGTGACTTACTGGATCGGGGCATCAAGGTAGTTTATTGCACGGGATGGTAAATCGCGCAGTCTTGGGACTGAGATTGATCGTGAGAAACGGATTCCTGCTCAATGAGTGAAATAGAGATTTGACGCCAGCCAGCGCTACGAAGTGTAAACTTGACCCGTGCGCCGAATAGCTCTATTCCGCTCTGAGAGTCCGTGTTCTCACAGACTTCGTGCGGTCTTAGTTGTTTTTCTTGTGGCCTGTGCGGGATGCCAGATCACAAGCGAACGGTCCCTCGTAGGGACGTATCGGGCAGAGGCACCCTGCGTAACCATAACTCTCTCCGTAAACAAGGACCATACTTTTGCGCAGGACGTAAAGACAAAACAGGGCGAGCCCAATCGACTGGTGGGCAGATGGAGGATCGACTCATCTCAGATCGTGATGTTCGAGCCATTCCTCGATTTCAATGGTGACCCACGCGGGCGCGACGGGAACGGCGGTACCGGTTTCCGAGCTGAGCGATGGCCGAGAGGCATCTTGATGGGGCCGATCATCGTGAAGTGCCCAGAGTCGAGCTACAAAATCGACTATGTAAAGTAGCCTCTCGTAGTCGTAACTGTCGTTAGCAGGCCGTTACGCTCATTGACCCGATCTTACCGTCCATCGAGCAGCCGATTAGTGATTGGGGCATACGCGTCGATGCGGCGGTCGCGCAGGAATGGCCAGTTGCGGCGGATTTCTTCGAGAGCTTTCAGGTCGACTTCGCCGACCAGGATTTCTTCGCGGTCGTGCGAGGCTTCGGCGAGCACGCGGCCGAAGGGATCGCAGAAGAATGACGCGCCCCAGAATTCCAGTCCCTGGCCGGGAGCGGACTTGCCGCGCACATTGCCGGTCTCGAAGCCGACGCGGTTGACCACGGCCACGTAGACTCCGTTGGCGATGGCGTGGGAACGCTGGATGGTGCGCCAGGCATCGTGCTGGGCCACTCCGAACTCGGCCTTCTCCGCGGGATGCCAGCCGATTGCCGTGGGATAGAACAGCGCAACCGCGCCCTGCAGCGCGGTGAGGCGCGCCCCCTCGGGATACCACTGATCCCAGCAGACGAGCGTGCCCAGGCGTCCGGCGGCGGTGTCGAGGGCGCGGAAGCCGAGGTCGCCGGGAGTGAAATAGAACTTTTCATAGTAGAGAGGATCGTCGGGGATGTGCATCTTGCGATAGAGTCCGCGCAGCGAGCCGTCGGCGTCGAAGATGGCGGCGGTGTTATGGTAGACGCCGGCCGCGCGCTTCTCGAACAGGGACGCGATCAGAACGACGCCGTTCTTGCGAGCGGCAGCGGATAACTTTTCGGTCGTCGGTCCGGGGATGGGTTCGGCGAGATCAAATAACGAGTGGTCTTCGCGCTGGCAGAAATATTGCGTCTGGAAAAGTTCAGGGAGGCACACGACCTGAACGCCGCGTCCAGCAGCGTCGGCGACGCGATCGAGGGCCTTGGCGAGATTCTGCTCGGGATCGGGGCCGCACGACATCTGGATGAGCGCGACGCGGAATTTTTCTGGCGGCAAGGTGTGGGGCCTCTAGGAACTAAATATAGCATTCGAGGCGCGGACCTCGGACCTAAGACGTCGGCGGGAGCGCGAGAACGGCGAGCCTCACGAAGACCGGGCTTACCCCTGATCAAGACCGCCTCCGATGACAAAGCACGAAGAGACGTCATCCATGCAAATTGAGCTCATCCCCGCCACGCCGGAGCAGGAGCCGATCCTGGCGAACCTGCTTGAGTTGTACGTGCACGATTTCAGCGAGATCCTTGAACTGGATCTAGGGGACGATGGCAGGTTCGGTTACAAGAACCTTTCGGCTTATTGGACTAAGCCTGATCACCATCCTTTTCTGGTGAGGATGGATGGCAAATTGGCAGGGTTTGTCTTGGTGAAGAGAGGGTCTGAGATCACTGGTAATCCGGCGGTCTGGGATGTAGCGGAATTCTTCGTGGTGCGCCGTTATCGGAGGCACGGAGTTGGAATTCAAGTCGCGCATGAACTCTGGAGAAAGCTCCCGGGGCCGTGGGAGGTTCGCGTGATGCAGGCGAATGTTTCGGCTTACAGTTTTTGGGCGCGCGCAATCTCGAAATTTACGGGTGAGGCGGCTGATCCTGTGCCCGCGGAGAAGGATGGCGAGTGCTGGAATCTTTTCGTATTCGAATCCAGGCCCGCCGCGCAAGAACCCTAGCCGACGGAATAGGACGACCCCCGCCAAGGCCGGGGCTGCATCGTTGAGGTCTGAGGTCCGACGCCCGCTGTTTCACTTCCGGTGCGACGCGAAGGCGCGGGCCAGGCGCGGGTTTCCGGCCACCAGCTCCTCCAGCCGCTTTGTGACCTCATCGGACGGAGCGGCGCGGAAGATGGCTTCGATGGCCCTTCGGCTTGCAGCGATTCGGTTCGCACCAGATCGAGCAGGAATTCGACTGCAGCTTCCTGGCGAGTGAGCGCGATGGCGGAGAGCAGTACCGAAAGAAACCACGGGTCGTGTTCTTCCCCGAAACGTTCACTCAGAGCGTTGAAGCCTTCGGGCGAATGAGTGCCAGCAATCGCCAGAGCGGCCTCCGCGGCGGGATCGTCAGCCGAGGCGAGGAAACGGCTGATCCAGGAAATGGCACTCCCACCCTCGATGCGCAAAACGCCGCTATAGCAGGCGCCGAGGACTTCCGGTTCGTCGGCGCCGAGAACAGCTTTCAATCGCAGCAAGAGCGCAGAGGAAGGCGAGCCGACCTGCTCGACGGCCCGCGCCGCCTCGGCGCGGACTGATTTATCTTTGTCGGCGAAGAGATCCACAAGGTGCGCCAGCAGATCGGGCTCAGGCACACTGCGGCACTGCACCAGCGCCAGAGCGCAGGTAGCGCGCAGAGTTCCAGCGGTGTCGGAACTGCCTCCCCAGACGGGTTCGAGCTGGATGTGGCGCATGCCGCGGAGAAAGACGGCAGCGTCCTGATGCTCGAAGGCGGCCAGGGCCCGGCTGAGGGAATTCTTGGCCCAGCATTGCGGGTCCGTCTTCAGCGGGTTGTCGAAGAAGCGGTCGAAGGCGGTGAGCAATTCGGGGATCAGCTGGGACAGCTGAAAGTCCCGGACCAGGTCGGCGGCCTTGGCGACGACGAAATTGTTGCGGTGTTCCAGCGCTTTGCGCAGCGGTGCGAGGCAGGCGTCCGGAGGCTGTTGGCGCAGGCGGTCGAGCGCGGCGAGTTGTTCCTCGAACTTGCGCTTGCCAGGCATGTGGGAAGTGTAACCCGGGAGGTCTCGGCGCGTGATTGGCTCGGTCAGCCCTATCCGGAGCAACGACCTAGCTGTCTTTGCGGTAAAGGAGATCGCGCATCGCCTGCCTACGGGCCTCGTTCGCTTCGCTCCGATTCTTTCGCTCGGTTGCGTCCATGCTGCGCTTCTCAGTGGGAGCGGAGGGTTCGGCGGTACTGCATGCCGGGCAGCAATCGGCAAAACCGGGTTTGCCCGGCTTGAGCTCGAACTCTTCCTCGCAGAGCCTGCAGGTCTTGATCGGGTAAGCCATGCACTCTCTATGATACGACGGTGATAGAGATCCGGGCGACAATCCGGGTTAGCCTGGGCTGCTCTTGGAGATCGACTAAGCGTCGGTTCGTGGCACTACTTCACACCGTTCCTGTAAAGTAATTCCTCGGGAGATTTCTGATTCGGGCTTGGAGGCTTCATCTTGAAACAGGGCAATCATAACGGCGGGCATACTGGGGAAAAGTCTCACGGGACTGGCGGCGAAGGGAAAGACCGGCACCTGCACAATCCGATTGAGGACCGGTTGATACCACTCGAACCTCTCGACCTGGGAAAAGTGAAGTCGATTGACGGACTGGTTCGCGCCATGGCGAAGACGGCCTTCACCGGTCGTCAATTGGGCGAGGCGGCCGATGTGCTGGAAGCCATGGCGCGGGATTCTGACTGTTTTGTGGTGATGACGCTGGCGGGCGCGGCTGGTGGATG
>Ga0209415_10010515_pt1 | contig 15723 bp, 8 predicted proteins | sample PeaSoiSIISIP2007_FD_187696 | JGI IMG/M metagenome (GOLD analysis project Ga0209415, IMG submission 187696) | Peat soil microbial communities from Weissenstadt, Germany - SII-SIP-2007 (SPAdes) (version 2) | ecosystem: Environmental > Terrestrial > Soil > Wetlands > Peat | place: Germany... | reverse complement strand
CGGACAGGCTCTCGGGATAGCGGCGCATGATGGGCCGCGCCTGGGCGGGGAAGTAGCTGGTGGCGCTGACCAGCACCATGGCCTTCACGCGTTCGGGCTGCCGGGTGGCGAGGTGCAGCAGAACGTTGCCGCCGCCGCTCACGCCCAGTCCCTTGAACGCGCCGGCTCCGACGCGATCGAGCAGGGCGGAGATGTCGGCCGCGGCATCGGTGTGACGGAACGGTTGCGACAGGATGTCTGACCGGCCATGGCCGCGCATGTCGGGGATGATGAGCTGGAAGTGGGCGGCCCAGTCGGCGGTGAGTGGCGCCCAATCCTGGCTGCACCCGCCGAAGCCGTGCAGCAGGACCAGCGGATCGCCGGTTCCGTGGATTTCGAAGTACAGTTGTACTCCGTTGAGCGTTTCGATCAAAGTGTCCCTCCAAAAACAAAACCGCCCACGCGCGTTTGCGTGGGCGGTTGGTATGTACAACCAGTTTAGCACCGGGGAAACCCCTCCCTCACGGTCGGGGCTCTGATGGGAGCGGTTGCCTTGCGGTGTACCATTTAAGGCATGCGCAGTTTGATTCTCCTGCTCTCACTGTCTTCCGCCGCATTCGCGGCCGGAGTGCCCTACATGACGGAGCCGACCTTGTGCCCCACGCGTCCGGAGATCGCGTTCGTCTCGGGTGGGGACATCTGGGTGGCGCCGGCCAAAGGCGGAGAGGCGCACCTGCTGGTGTCGCATCCGGCGGACGAGTCGCGGCCGCTGTATTCGCCCGATGGCGCGCGCCTGGCCTTCGTCTCCACGCGCACCGGCAATGGCGACATCTACGTACTCACGCTGGCCTCGGGCGAACTGAAGCGGCTGACGTTCGATGACGGCCTGGACCAGCTCGACGCCTGGTCGCGCGACGGCAAGTGGATCTACTTCTCCAACGGCACGAACGACGTCGGGCGGAAGAACGACCTCTATCGCGTGAGCGCCGAGGGCGGAACGCCCATGCCGGTGAGCGCCGACCGCTTCACCAACGAGTTCCAAGCGGCGCCCGCGCCCGACGGCAGCACCCTGGCTTTCGCGGCGCGCGGGAACGGCGACCAGCAGTGGTGGCGCCACGGCCACAGCCACCTGGACGAGTCCGAGATCTGGCTGCGCAAGGAAGGCGGCGCCTACGAGCGGGTGGTCGACCTCAACGGCCGCAATGCCTGGCCCATGTGGATGCCCGACGGCCGCAACCTCTACTTCATGTCGGACCGAAGCGGCGCGCAGAATATCTGGACGCTGGCGCTGGGCGCGAAGCCGCGGCAGGTGACCAAGTTCACCGACGGCCGCGTGCTGTGGCCTTCGATCGGCTACGACGGTAAGGCCATCGTGTTCGAGCACGACTTCAAGATCTGGCAGCTCGACACGAAGAACGGCGAGGCATACGCGGTGCCCATCACGCTGGTGGGCTCCGCGGCAGGGCCGGCCATCACGCACCAGACGCTGAACCAGTTCACCGATCTGAACCTCTCGCCCGACGCGCGCAAGATCGCGCTGATCGCGCACGGCGAGGTCTTCGCGGCTTCGGCACGCGATGGCGGCAACGCCATACGGGTGACCAACACTCCAGGGCCCGAATCGCAGGTCACGTGGGCGCCGGACTCTTCGCGAGTCGCTTACCTGGGCCAGCGCGACGCGGTGACCCACGTCTTCGTTTACGACTTCACCAAGCACGCCGAGACGCAGTTGACCCATGACGCCGAGCCCGACCAGGGTCCGCGATTCTCGCCCGACGGCAAGAGCATCGCCTTCGTGCGCAACCGCAAGGAGCTGCGGGTGATCGACCTCGATGCGAAGCAGGAGCGCGTGCTGGTCTCCGGGTTCATCGGCGGCGGAGGCCAGGGAGGCTCGGGCGGGTACGCTTGGTCGCCCGACAGCAAGTGGATCGCGTACGCCACGGCCGGCGACCGTGCGCTGCGCAACGTGTACGTGGTGGCGGCGAGCGGCGGCGCGGGCCGGCAGGTGAGCTTTCTGGCCAACACCAACGCATCGGCGATTCAGTGGAGTCCCGACGGGAAGTTCCTGCTATACGAGACCAACCAGCGCACCGAGACTCCGCAGGTGGCGCGCATCGACCTGGCGCCGCCGCAGCCCAAGTACGGCGAGGACCGCTTCGAAGAGCTGTTCAAGCCGGAAGCGCCGCGCGCAGGACGCGGCGGGGCGGAGGCCAAGCCGCCGGTGAAGCCGGTGGAGATCGAGTTCGAAGGGATCCGCGAGCGCATCTCGATGCTGCCCATCGGGCTGACGGTTTCCAACCCGCAGATCAGCCCGGATGGCCGCTGGCTGCTGGTTTCGGCGACGGTGGGCGGCCAGGCGAACCTGTACCTGTACCCGCTGGAGGAGCCCACCGATGGCGGCGGTGCGGGCGGCGGGCGCGGCGGACGCGGAGGCGGCGGCGGGAGGGTGGCGCGGCAGTTGACCTCGACGCCGGGCGCGAAGAACCACGCGCAGTTCTCGGCCGATTCGCGCGAGGTCTACTACCTGGAAGGCGGCCGCGTGCAGGCCATCACGGTGGACACGCGCGTGACGCGGGCGGTGGCGGTCAACGCCGAGATGGACGTCAACTTCGACCAGGAGAAGATGGCGGTCTTCGAAGAAGCCTGGGCCGGACAGCGCGACAACTTCTACGACCCCAAGTTCCACGGCGCGGATTGGAACGCGGTGCGGCGCACCTACGCACCGCTGGTCGAGGGCGCGCGCACGCCGGACGAGATGCGGCGGATACTGCGGCTGATGATCGGGGAGCTGAACTCGTCGCACTCGGGCGTGTCGGCGCCCACGGCGGCGGCGGGCGGCGAGGGCGGCGGCGGGCGCGGCGCCATCGGGCAGCTCGGGTTGAGCTTCGACCGCGCGGAGTACGAGAAGTCCGCGAAGCTGCGGATCACCGCGGTGCTGCCGCATTCACCGGCGGAGCTGGCCAAGATCAAGCCCGGCGAGGAGCTGCGCGCGGTGGATGGCGTCGCCATGGGCGCGCACGTGAACCTGGACGAGCAGTTGGAGCACAAGGTGGACAAGCGCGTGGTGCTGGACGTCAGCGGCCGCGAGGTTATCGTACGGCCGGTGGCTTCGCTGGCCGAGCCGATCTACCGCAAGTGGGTGGAGGACAACCGCGCGTACGTGGCCAGGATCAGCAACGGGCGGCTGGGCTACGTCCACATCCGCGACATGTCGGAGCAGGCGCTCACGCAGCTCTACCTGGATCTGGACGCGGAGAACCGCGCGCGCGACGGAGTCATCATCGACATCCGCAACAACAACGGCGGGTTCGTGAACGCTTACGCGCTGGACGTGCTGGCGCGGAGGCCGTACCTGACGATGACCAACCGCGGCGGGCCGGCGGGCTCGGCGCGCACGGTGCTGGGGCAGCGCTCGCTGGAGCTACCGACCATCCTGGTGGTGAATCAGCACTCGCTTTCGGACGCCGAGGATTTCACGGAGGGCTACCGTACGCTGAAGCTGGGCAAGGTGGTCGGCGAGCCCACCGCCGGCTGGATCATCTATACCGGGTCGATGGACCTGGTGGATGGCTCGGTGATGCGCATGCCGGGCACGCTGATCACGGGCGCGGACGGCAAGAACATGGAGAACAATCCGCGTCCGGTGGATATTGCGGTGACGCGGCCTATAGGGGAGTCGTATGCGGGGAAGGACTCGCAGTTGGATGCGGCGGTGAAGGAGTTGCTGGCGGAGGTGGGGAAGAAGTAGAGGGACGGAAAGACGAGCGCTGGACGCGGAGCCGCGGAGGCGCGGAGACAGACGCGGAGAAAACCAAGAGAAAGTCAAAACCTGAGGCCACGGAGGCAGCGGAGAAGCGCAGAGAAGGCGCAACTCGACGCGGCGGTGAAGGAGTTGCTGGGGGAGATCAAGTGAGGCCGCAGTCCAGGCCGAGTTGGTGGCAACGCGCCGGGCGGTGCGGCGAAATTATTATTGGGTGCGAGGTGGAGGGCCGTTAGGCTTTCTAGTTCTAGTAGGTGGTCGATGTCCGGCGCTCAATGGAGGTTACCACGACACGTTTTTCGTCGGGGAACAGGTCATAGAAGATTCGGTAATTGCCAACACGCCTGCGCCAGGCAGGAGGCTGCAAGCGTTTGATGTCGCCATTGAACGGGTCGGCTTCCATGGCGTTCAAGGCTTGCTGGATGTGGCGTTGGTCTTTGTCAGGAAGCTTTGCGAGCGCTTTTCTTGCGGGCTTTGTGACGAGCAGCGTCCAGTTCATTGTTGAGCTGTTTAAGGGTGATGTACTCGCCGCGTTCGTAAGCGGCGCGGCCTCTGGCGATGGAGCGAGCTTCGGCTTTGGTCGGCGTGTAGAGCGGGAAGCGGCTTTCATTGGGGAGGGTGGCTGTTCGTATGGTGATGGTGCCCCGGCCAGCGATGAACTCGACTAAATCGCCTGGCCTGATGCCGGCTTTCTTGGCGATGGCTTCAGGAACATTGAGGCTCGGCGTTTTTACGAGAACGGTCATAGGAGGAAATTTTAGATGTTGTCCTGTTGGAAGCATAGCAGACGGGCGGGGGATGTCAAGGCAGGCAAACCAGTGACGTGATGGGCGGGTGGCGGGGTGAGTTTACTGTATCGCCCAGGGCGTGCACCGAGCGGTCGGGCAAGACTGGCCAGAATTTGATCGGGCGGTCCGTAAGATCTTCCCGCACGTTGCCCGACACCCGGATGCCTGCGAGCGAAACTCTTCATTTCGGAGCGGAGCGCTCCATGGCTTCCAGTTCGGCGTCGATGCGGTCGAATGCGTTGTCGCCATCAACGAGTTCCCCGCGTCTGGCGGCTTCCCATCCTTCGTCGATCAGCGTACGGATGTCGCCTTTGCGAAGGGCCGATGCCTCGTCTCGCCGTGCGAGCAGGTACAGCGCATCCCGAACGACTTCGCTCACGGTGTTGTACTCGCCTGACTCGATCTTGCTGGCAACCAGCTTTTCGAGTTCCGGCGTCAGGTGCACAGTCATATGGGTTCGCCTATCTAACCTGAGACTACCGCTCCCTGCCGGAGGGTTTCAATGCTTGGCGGAGCAGGCCGCTGCCGCTACGGCCCACCGGCGTTACCCGGGAGTTGCCGGTGAAGGCGCGGGGTTGGCAGCCGAAATCCGGAACGGACCCGCAAAACCGGGGCGCCTGCCCCACCTCCGAAGGAAACATTGGAGGCCGAAAATGTTTTGGCCTCCAGAGGGGAAGCGGGCCGGCGGTAGAGTCGAGGATGGGCGCGGGTGCTGACGCGATGCATCGTCCCGTTTCCCATCCCCGCTTCGAGTTACCGGCCCCGGCCCCTGGCGTTGAGGAGGTTCTGCAAATCGAGCAGATCTTGTGGACGTCCGACGGCCCGCTTTGTAGCGATGAGGTCCTCCATGGAGATGAAGGGGACGGCCTTGCCATGAAGGTGCCCGACGACACGGTGTTCCCAAGCTTCCGGGAAATTCAGCCCGGCCGGCATCGAGGTAATCAGATCGACCCGGAAGGTCGCTCCCACCTGAAAGAAGGTGTCTGGATCAATGAAGTCCCGAGGCGAGTAACCAACAAGCGGCGCACCAAAACGGGCGAGCGCATGATAGACCTTCTCCGCGTTCTCCGGTGTCGTGTCAATCCACAGATCAATGTCTTTGGTCATGCGCGGTTCGGTGTATTTCATCACCGCATAACCGCCGACCACCAAGAATCGGATCTCACTCTCGAGGAACACGTCTAAGAACTCGAGCAAGCCGGAGTTGAGCAGGATCCTCTCCTTGGTTCTCGTAGGCCAGGGTGAACAACTCGATGGCAGCGTCGAAGATTGCATCGAGGCCCTGACGCTGCCAGAACTCGACGTCGAAGCTACGGTCCATTTCGCTGGGCCGGACACGGCGGATCATGTGGAGATTCCGCAGGGGCACGCTGTCTATTATCCCACTGCCCGGGCTTTCCTAACTCCTGCTCTTTAGAACCGGAGCCGCAGACTAAACGTCAGGTTCCGCGGCGAGTTCAATTGGCCGGTTTCGTTGGAGCCGAGCACGCCCCAATCCTGGGGGCTGGAGATATTCAGGTTCGGATCGCCCAACGCAACGTGGTTGAAGACGTTTACGAACTGGAACGACATGGTCGCAAACACGCGCTCGCGGAAGAGACGGAAATCTTTGGCGATGTTCGCGTCCATGTTCCAGTTGGGGAGTCCGCGAATCTGGCCTCCCGATCCGCACGACGTGTCGAAGCCCAGAATGCAAGGCCGGAATTGGTTGAACACCGCCAATGGATTGTTGAACATATTGATGTTGTTGCCGCCGTTGTCCGCGTTGCCATTGACGGCGACACCGTTGGGATTGGCCGAAGCGCTTTCCGAAATGCCAACGTTGTAGTGGGCCGAGGCGCCGCCGGTGAACTTGGCGGCGAGGACCGCTCCATCGAAGGCACCGCCTGTCTGGGTTTCCCCGAACGACTCATTGCCCACGCTGCCGAGTGTACCGATCTGCAGCGGCGCGCCGCTGCGAGCAGCGAAGATCGCCGCCAGCCGCCATCCGCCGAGAGCGTGTCCGAGGATGCCGTGATTGTTTCGGAAGAACGGCTCGGACCACAGGAAAGTCGTCGAATAGAGGAACTTGTAGTCCCAGGACTGAGGACCGTACATCCCTTGCCGCACGTTGTAGGGGTTGAGCACTGTGTATGTCGATGTCGCCTGAGACTGGTTGCCGGTGCCCAGCGAGCGGCCCCAGGTGAAGTTGGAAGTCAGCGTGACGCCATGCCAATCCCTCGATGTGAACTGGGCGTAGGCCGCATTGTAGTTTCCGATCCCGGAGCTGTCGTCGGCGTAAATGCCCGAGGTCTGGCCCGACGGGAGTGCGGCACTCTGGCTGCTCGGAATGGTACGGCCCAGGGTCCAGCCGTTCGCCGCGCTCAGGGCGGACCACAACTGGAAGACCTCGGTCTGGGTGATGTGGCCGTTCATAGCGGGGTTGGCGACGACCGCCGCGGTGCAGCTCGAGAAACCCTTGCAGAAGGGCGATCCCGTTCCGCCGAGGGCGGATTCAAAGAACGGCTGAGGAGCGGGCGTGCCGCCGGCTGCGAGGGCGAAGTAACTATTGGCATAAGCCTGCGCAAAGCTCTGGCCATTCAACGTCGTCATGAAGGGGATGGCATCGAGATCGCGCTGCATCCATTCGTTGCGGATGATGCGGCCAATATACCCGACTTCGAGCAGCAGCTTGGGCCGGATTTCACGCTGGATGCTGAAGTTGAAATTATAGGTGGTGGCCGGCTTGAAGCTCGGATCGAGCACCGAAGCCGCGCCCGCCGCCGGTGACCCGTTGGTGCCGGGGTAGGACGGCTGGGGAAGCGTCTGCGTAGGAGTCGGGATCGGCGCGGACAGACCGTCCGTTCCAATGCGGAATGCGGTGGCGGGAGTCACGCCGCCAGTGCCCAGGCATTGACCGGTCATCGATGCGCCAATGCAAGACACCGGTTGACCGAGACCGACTCCGAGCAGCGGAATCAACACCAGCCCTACGCCGTTGAGACGGCTGTAGATCTGGCCGTAGCCGCCACGGATCACGGTCTTGCCTTGGCCAAAGAGCGTTCCCAGAATTCCGTTGTCGAACCTCGGATTCCAGGCCAAGGCCGCGCGCGGGCTCACGCCGCCATAGAACGGATTGTAGGGATACTTGTGGCTGGCGCCAGTCACGTTCCCGATCGTCGAGAATCCGATGATGGGGTTATAAACCTGCCCCTGGAGCGCAGCCGCCTGCTTGGCGTTGAAATAATCGGTGAACTGGATCGGATGGCCGTTCGTATCGACCAGTTCCACCTGTTTGCCGTTCTGCTCCACCGGCGGCATTTCAAGCTGATAGCCCAAACCGTAAGTCAAGGTCAGGGTCGGCTTGATGTGCCATGAATCGGTGACATAGACGTTATAGAAGTCGATGGTGCTCTTATCGAACATCGGCGTGCCCGCCGGGTTCAACGTCAGGTTGGCGCCGGTGCGGGTGAACAACTGCTGCGGCTGGTTGACGATGCCCAGAACCTCGGAATAGTACTTGTTCCAGTTCGAGAGCTGGCTGGCGGGGATGCCCACGGGCTGGTAGGCGGAGGAGTATGCAATACCGGAGCCGCTGCCGATCTGGTACACCGGCGATGTGTTGATGCCCTGCCCGTTGTCGTTGCGCAGGTGGTAGTCGAAGTTGCGCTGATAGTTGCCGCCGAAGTTGATCATGTGCGTGCCCTTGATCTTGACCACGTCGTCCTTGAACAACAGGTCGTGGCCATCCCAAAAGCGTTGCCGCGTATTCTGGTTGTTGACGTTGTAGGGGATTAGCGCTTGCGAGGTTTCGCCGCCGATTTCCATTGCGCCAGCCAAGCCCGGGAGCTGCGGCGGCGCGGCCGACGAGGCCCACTGCCACCAGATCTTGGTGTAGTTCACGCGGAAGTCGTTGGTGGTCGTCGAATTGATGGTGGTGGTCAATCCGCCCACCAGGAAGTCGGGGTTCTGCGGACGCGGGGCACGGGCAGCTATCACGCCCAGCTTGTCGCCCGGCAGGGCGCCGCCGATATCCAACTGGTTGGTAGTGAGCTGGGTCAGCCCGTAGTAGCGGTAGCTGCTCATGAAGCGCCACTTGTCGCCGAAATCGTGGTCCACGCGGCCGACCAGGAAAGCGGTCTTCTCGGGCAGGGACACCTGCCCCTGGAAGCCCTCCACGTTGTGGCTGTCGCCCAAGTTGAAATTGTTAGGCTCAGGCATATACTTGGTCCAGAGCTGCTGGACCAGCGAGTTCATGCCGATGCCGCGGGGATCGCAAAGGCCGGCGCCACAGGTTGCGGGCTGATACGTGACACCGCCGACCGTGACCGGGGTAGGGTTGATATTGAAGGGCACATAGGTGCCGCCTTCGTTGATGAAGATGACGCCGGCGCGGAGGGTGTCGGTCGGAACCGACTTGTTTTGGATGCTCGATTGCGGGTACCGGAAGCCTTCATAGCCGAAGAAGAAGTACGTCTTGCCGCCCAGCATTTTCGGCAGCATCGGGCCGCCAACCGTGAAGCCGTACCGATTGTTATGGGAAATCGCGATCGGCGTGTAGCCCAGGTTTCCCGAAGGCGTATGGTTGTTATCCCAACTATTGGCGCCGCCCACGTCGCTGGAGTTGTAGTAGTAGTATGCGCTGCCGTGAAAGTCGTTGGTACCGCGCTTGGTCACCATCTGGATTTGTGCGCCGCTGGAGCCGTTGAAATCGGCGGTCTGGCCCGACGTGGACACCTTGAACTCTTCGATCGTATCGGGCGGCGTTGGCAGCACGCCGCTGGGAGGGTTGCCGAAGCCTCCATAGCCGTTGCGAGAGTAGCTGCCGGTGTAGTCGGTCATGCTGCCGTCCATGTCGTTCGAGTTGTTGCCGCCATCAAGCTGGAACGTGTTCTGGTCGTACATGGCGCCGGCGACCTGGCCTGCCGGCGAAACGCCCGGCTGGTAAATCGCCAGGCTGGAGATGTCGGCGCCGAAAATCGGCAAATTGATCAACGACGGCCCGGAAAGCGTCGTACCGATGGTCGCGTTCACCGTCTGCAGTTCGGCGCCCGGCGCAGTGGTCACTTCCACCACGCTGGTGATTTGGCCGACCTCGAGGACGGCATTGATCGTCAATACCTGGCCCACCTGCACATTGGCCTCACCGACGCGTTGCGTGGAGAATCCGGGCTTGGTAAACGTGACGGTGTACTTGTGCGGCTCGACGTTGACGAAGATGTATCGCCCAGAATCATTCGTTGTCGTCCTGCTCGTAATGTTGGTTGTGGGATCGACGATTTGGACTCCCGCGCCGGCGACCGTCGCCCCTTGCTGGTCGGTGACTAAACCCGAAAGCGATCCGCTGGCCGCGGATTGCGCCCAAACCGCTGGGACCAGCAACAGCGCCAGACAGAGAACCAGACCGAAAGACGGCCGCAGACGGCCGGCGAAACCGAGTGCACGTATCCCTTCCGTTTGTACCGACCCAGAACACTCCACGTTAGCAATGAGATTAGATCTCATGTATCCCTCCCTCCAAAAAGTTACGTAGGTGAAACCCCTCTGCCCTCCGTGGGACAGAGAACCACATTGGTTGGGATTCTATTGCGTTCGTAACACTGTTGTCAAGCGTGTTTCGGACTTTTGAACGCAGTTCCGGCATTCGAACGGCAGCACGGATGAATTTCGAGCCGGTTTCAGGCTCGTTGTCGGCCTACGCGGGCTCTTCCAGGAAGGCAGGCCACGAAAAACGATGGCCTGCCCCACGGGTTCAGGCTCGTTTTTGCCTACGCGGGCTCTTCCGGAGCCTACGCGCTCTTCGGCGGCGCCTCGTCCGGGGTCCCGAGGGGGCCGGAGGCGGATTCCGGACCGAATTTCGGGGTCGCGGGGGTGGGGTCGGTGGCCTGGGACGGGGTGGCGGGGGGCTCGGGGGCGTTTTGGAGGTTCGAACCCAATTCCTCGGCTGGGGCTTCGGTTTCAGCGGGTTGCGGGGTGGACTCGGCCGCGCCGTCCTCAAAAACTTCCGCGGCGAAGCGGTTGGCCTGGAGACGCTCGAGTTCGCGGCGGGCGCTGTTGTACAGGCGCTCATTCTTCTCGAGGCGAAGGTCGAGGCGGCCTAAGTTCTTCGGGGCTAGGAAATAGCCTTCGGCCATCGGGTTGGGTTCGTTTTTCCGGATGGAGTATTCCATGGATCGTCTCCAGATCTCGGCTTCGCAGCGGACATAGCGCAGGGCCTGCCAATCGCAGCGGACGATGATATCGACCTGGTGGCGCTCTGCCTCGGTGGCGGGTTTTAATTCGGCGCAGATGCGGTCGGCGAGGGCCTGCAACTGGGCGGGGTCTTCGCCGGGGATGATGGCGGATTTGGCGTCGATGCCGGTTTTAAAGTGGTTCATCGAAGAGCGGGCCTTGCCCTCGGCGGTGCGGGGCCCGGTGGATTTTTGCGCATTCTGGCGGTTGGCCTCGGTTTGTTTGTCGGTGGCCATTGGTAAAACCTCCTTTGCGGGAAGAAATAAAAAAGCCTCACGGCCCGGTTGGGGGGCGTGAGGCTCGCTTTCCTTCCTCAATTCAACACATACCATGCAGACATTGCGACCGCAGGAGTTTCAGAGAGTCAAGTGATTGAAAACATGGGGAAAATAAATCTGGATTTTTGGAACTGGAAAATATTTGGGGCCACAGATGAGCACGGATAAAAACAAGAGGGGCCGACTGGCAGTCGGCCCGCAGGTTGACAACCTGCCCCACAATTGGCAGCATAGCCACAAACACAGGCAAGGATGCCTGTGCTACTTCAGAAGTGCAGGCGCAAGCCAAACTCCAGCGACCGCGGACTATTCGATTGCCCCGTGATCTGGCCGAAGCTCGTCGGGCTGGTGAGACTGCTGCCCGTCGGCGTGCTCGGCTGGAAGTGGTTCAGGATGTTGGTGAAGGTGAAGAAGAACTGAGCGCCCATGCGCTCTTTGTAGAGGTTCAGATTCTTCACGATCTGCGCATCCAGGTTCCAGAACGGAAGGGTGCGCAAAGGACCGGCGCCGCCGCCGCAATTGGTGTCGATACCCAGCACGCAGGGCCGGAATTCGCCGTAAACCGCGCCCGGATTCGCCCACATATTCATGCCGTAGTTGATGCCGCCGTGCAACTGGGTGCCAACCGAGTTGGCGCCGAAAACCGGGTTGGTTCCCGAGCCGCCGCCAACGCCGTAGTGCGCGCTCTGCTGGCCCGTGTAGGGCATCCAGCCGACCGCGTTTTCCGCATGCTGATTGGAATTGGAGCTGAGCGACGCCGTGCCGGGCGTGGTCACCTGGCCGAATGCTTCGCAGCCGGTGCAGCTACCCTCGCTGTAAGTGATGCCCCAGGGAGCGCCACTCTGCGCCTGGAACAGCGGGGCGATGGTCCAGCCGCCCAGAATGTGGCCCAGCACCCCGCTCTGGTTACGGAAGAACGGCAGGTCATAGTACATGCTGGTGTTGTAGACGAACTTGTAGTCGAAGCCCTGGGGGCCATAGTTGGCATGCAGGTTGAAGGGGTCCAGGGCGGTGAAACTGCTACTGGCCTGAACCACCGTGGCCGTACCCAGCGCCCGGCCCCAGGTGAAGTTCGACGCCGTCGTAATGCCGTGCCAGTCGCTGGTACGGAAGCTGGCGAACAGCGCGTTGTAGTTCCCCCATCCCAGACTGTTATTTAACTGGATGGAGGTGGACGTTGCGTTCCCGCCGTTCAGCTTTGTGTTGTAAGTCGTCGGACCCAGGATCCAACTGCTCTGCGACTGCATGTTGTTCCAGAGGTCGGAGACCGCCGTTTCCTTGATTAACGCGTTGTAGTTGGCGGCCACGGCGGCCGTGCAATTCGCGTAGCCCTTGCAGAACGCCGAGGTGGCCCCGCCCATCGCGTTCTCAAAAAACGGCAGGGCCTGAACGTTCGCCGGCAGCACTCCGTTGAAGTACATCTGCGAATAGAGTTGCCCGAAGGCGTTGGCGAAGCTCTGGCCACCGAGGGTGGTATTGATTGGCACCGAATCCAGGTTCAGGTTCTGGAATTCGTTCCTGATGATCTTGCCGATGTAGCCCACTTCCAGGTTCATATGCTGGCTGAATTCGCGCTGAATCGTGAGGGTGAAGTTGTCGGTGCGATCCGGTTTGAAGTTGGGATCGAGCGTATCGGCGTCCACCGAGGTTGGATTCAAGCCGCCGGGGTAGTACGGCTGGGGCAGAGTGGCGCTCGCCGAGGCGAGAGGAGCCACCTTGCCATCGGTACCGATGCGGAACGCGGTGGCCGGATTGGCGTTGCCGCTGCCGCCACAGCTTTGGTTCGAGAGCGGGTTCACGCAGGTTGCGCCCTGAAGCAGGCCGGGTCCGAGCAGAGGGACGAGCACCAGGTCGACGCCGTTCAGACGGCCGAAGATGCGGCTGTATCCGCCGCGAATCACGGTCTTGCCGTTGCCCATCAATTTGCCCATGAGGCCATCGCTGTAATGCGGATTCCAGGCGAAGGACACGCGCGGGCTGAATTCGCCATAGTACGGGTTATACGGATACTTGAGTCCGCTGCCTATGTTGCGGACGAGTTCGTAGCCGAGCTGGGGGAAATAGACATTGCCGGCGAGCGCAGCATTGTTGCGCTGATCCAGAAACGGCTGCGCCGAAACCGGTTGGCCGGAGGCATCCACCAGGGCCACCTGCTTGCCCTGCAGCTCATAAGGCGGCATTTCCAGGTTCCAGCCCAGACCATAGGTCAGGGTGAAGCTGGGCTTCACGTGCCAGGTGTCCTGGAAATAAACGCTGTAATACGGAATAATCGACTGGTCCGTGGCGTTCGTGCCGATCGGCAACGGAGATAGGGTGGGCAACTGGCGGGTGTACATCACCTGCGTTGAGCTGACAATTCCAAGCACATACGAATAGTAGTTCTGATAATTCGTATTCTGTGACGAGGGAACCGTGCTCGGAATGTAGGAGACGGTAGGAGAAGGATTGAAGTTGACTCCGGAGGACGTGTTCTCGTAAGTGATTTGGTTATTCACGCCAGCTCCGTTATCGCTGCGCGAATGGTAATCGAAATTGCGCCCGTAGGATCCACCGAACTGGAACAGGTGGTTTCCCTTGATCATGGAGACGTCGTCCTTCAGCCACTTGTCCTGGCCGTCCCAGAAACGCTGCCTCACGCTCTGTGAGTTCACGTTGTAAGGAATGAACCCGGGGCCGAGGCCGCCGCCTTCCCCGCCGGGTTGCAGCGCGCCACCCAGTCCCGAAAGCTGGGCCGGACCGGAAGCGTCGCTCCATTGCCAGAACTGCCGCAGGTAATCGAAGACGAAGGTGTTGGTGACCGAAGGGCTGATGGTGCTGACCAGGCCTGCGGTCCACAAGGAAGGCTGCTGCGGCCGGGGCGCCAGCGCCGCTGGGACGCCCAGCTTGTCTCCCGGCAGCACGCCGCCGATATCCACCTGGTTGGTGGTCAGGCTCACCAGCTTGTAGTCGCGGTAGGAAGCATAAAAATGTTCCTTATCGCCGAAATCGTGATCGATGCGCCCCACGTAGTTATTGGTGGTCAGCGGCGCGCGGATGGTGCCCAGGAAGCCTAGCGTGTTATAGCCGTCACCGCCGAGCGGGTTGTTGGGCAGCGGGATCTGGTTGTTCCAGATCTGGCTCACGATCGGGTTCAGGCCCGTGCCGCGCGGATCGCAGGGTCCGGAGGGGCACTGTGCCGGCGCCAGCGCCTGGCCGTTGAAATTGATCGTCTGGTTGGAGAGATTGTACGGGAGGTACACACCCGCGGAATTCGGGATCTGGATGATCCCTTCGCGCAGCGCGGGCGAGGGCACACTGGTGCTGTATAGCCCCGCGTTGGGGAAGCGCGACCCTTCATAGTTCGTAAAGAAGAACCACTTGCCCCCCAGAAAACTCTTGGGCAGCAGCGGGCCGCCGAGCGAGCCGCCGAAGCGGCTGCGATGGTTCTTGGGATAATCCACCGGCGTATCTGGGAACGTGAGGCTCCCAAAAGAGAACGGCGTGTGGTTGTTCCCCCAGGTATTCGCCTGCCCGATGGCGTTGTCGTAGTAGAACATGTAAGCGGCGCCGTGGAACTGGTTGGTGCCGCGCTTGGTGGTCATCTGGATCTGGGCGCCCGACGAGTTGTTGAAATCCGAGGTCTGGTTGCTGACCGAAACCTTGAATTCCTCAATACTCTCGATGGGCGTGGGAATCACGCCGGACGGCGTGCCGCCGGTCTGCGTACCGCCAGTCCCGTTGAAGTTGGTTTGGTACGTGGTGACGTTGCCGCCCATGTCGTCGGTGATATTCGCGCCATCGAGCTGATAGGTGTTCAGGTCAGCGACCGCTCCAGCCGCTTGCCCGCCCGGCGCTGTCGCCGGCTGCAGGACGGCCATCGTGGTGGCGTCGCGGCCCAGGTTGGGCAGGGCCATGAGCGACTGCTGGCTGATGGTGTTGCCGACGGTCGCGTTCATCGTCTGCAGCTCCGCGCCGACCGCCGCGGTCACCTCGATTGTGGTGGCCGTGGTGCCGACTTCCAGCGTGGCATTGGCCGTCAGCACGATGCCGATCTTCACGTCCTGCGACCGGATCTTGTATTCGCTGAACCCCGATTTGCTGAAGCTGATGTCGTACTTGCCCGGCGCCACGGTGGCGAATTCATAACGCCCTGTGTCGTTCGAAGATGTCGCGAACGAATTGCCGGTAGCCAGATCGACGATCCTCACCGAAACGCCCGGAACGGCGGCGCCGGATGCGTCGTGCACCTGGCCCACTACCGTGCCGGCAATACTGGATTGAGCTTTTGCGGTTGGAACAGCAACGCCGGTGACAATCGCCAAGGCGCAGAGCAGAGTGCCAAGACGAGCGTTTAATTCACGAGGCGTGGAAAAGGACTTCATATACTCCCCCTTCAAAGCGTGGACGCGGGTCCGGATTTGTAGCCTTGCCGCTACGTAGTAAGGTCGAGAACTTAACCTCATTTGATGGTCAGCTCCAAAAACGCAGGCCCTGAATTTTACGTAGGCCGAAAACAAAAACCCCTTGGTTAATCGAGATGGTTGGATCGATTTTAGTGCGGTCAGGGCCAGGAGTCAAGGGTTAGCGTTAATTCAATTTGCATTTGCCGCATGTCTTTACGTTTTGTGGATGTCAACTACAGTGCCGAAGGCGGGTGCGCGACACAAGAGTGCACGTTTCACGGAAGGGCCGGCCAATTGAACGAATCCTTGCGTAGGAGTACTTCAAG